>Ga0070765_100001330_pt1 | contig 15045 bp, 11 predicted proteins | sample HubBroMetageWFT5_FD_71516 | JGI IMG/M metagenome (GOLD analysis project Ga0070765, IMG submission 71516) | Warmed and freeze-thawed soil microbial communities from the Hubbard Brook experimental Forest, New Hampshire - Hubbard Brook CCASE Soil... | ecosystem: Environmental > Terrestrial > Soil... | reverse complement strand
TTTCGTTGTAGGAGACAAGATCGTACAGCGTGAAGCCGTCATGAGAAGTGATAAAGTTCACGCTCTGGTAGGCATGATAGGCATCGAGGCGATCATCGGGAAAAAGATCGTCGCTGCCGTAGACACGGCGCATGAGGTCAGGGACCATTCCCGCATCGCCTTTGACGAAACGGCGTAGGTCATCGCGAAACCGTCCATTCCACTGCAGCCAGGTTATGCCGGGGAATCCGTAGCCCAGTTGGTAAGCGGCGGTGTCCCAGGGCTCCGCTATCATCCGTAACTTGCTTAACTCCGGATCAGCCGCAATTTCAGCGAAGATGGGAGCATGCCCCCAGTTGAGAGATCCATCTTCACTGCGGCTGAAGACGGAGGCGAGATCGAAACGGAAGCCATCAATGTGCATCTCGCGTTTCCAACAGCGCAAGCTGTCCATCACTATCTTGCGAACGTGCCCCCTACCGAAGTTCAAGGTGTTGCCGGTTCCCGAGTAATTTGCATAGGGGTGGGTTGGGTCCGACGACATCATGTAGTAGCTGGCGCTGTCGAAGCCCTTATAGCTGTAAATGGGACCGCGCTGATCTCCCTCACAGGTGTGGTTGTACACGACATCCAATATGACCCCGATACCCGCCTGATGAAATGCCTTTACCATGTTCTTGAATTCAAGGTGCTGGTCGTCCCCGCGGGAGCTCGCATACTGCGCATGGGGCGCGAAGAAGTTCAAAGGCATGTAGCCCCAATAGTCACCTTCTTGAGGATCGCGCTGAAAAATCGGCATGAGCTCGACAACTGTGATCCCAAGCTCTTTCAGATATGGAATTTTTTCCACCAGTCCGGCATATGTTCCGGCACGAGATGGGTCTACCCCCGAGTTAGGATTTTTCGTGAAACCTTTCAGGTGAAGCTCATAAATAATTGCGTCCGACTCGTGACGCGGAGAGTGGCTTCCCTCCCAGTCAAACATCGGATGTGGGGTCGGCAGCACGCCCAGCGGGGCTTTCCCTGCATTTGATCCTTCTCTCATGGCCAGCTTGCGATCAAAATCAGGCGGGAAGAATATACATCTCGCGTATGGATCAAGCAGGATTTTCTCCGGATCAAAGCTATGAATGTAATAGACCGCCTCGCCCGAAACCGAGTATCCGTAATAATGAGCGTCACCAATTTCGCTGAGCGGGATGCGGCAATGCCAGATCCGGCCTGACTTGTTTCGCAGAAAATCGAAACGGTACGCCAGCAGTGGATTGATCAAGTCCGCCGGGTTATAGAGCAAAAGGGTGACGCTTTCGGCATGTTCAGCATGCACAGCGAAGTTGAATGCTTGCTCGGCCTCAATCCACGTCGCGCCCAGCGGTAGTGGAGTGCCTTCAGCCTGCTCCCAAGTCGGGCGTCTCACGGGTGTCATGGTCGGCGTCGTAGGAACCGGATGTACTTCAACCGCAGAGTTCACTTGGCCTCTTTTGTTTTAGTCATTCTAGTCGCGATCATCTTGCCTCACGCTCGAAATGACAGCGTTAGCAATGTGCCGAGGCAGAAAGATCCGGTCACAGTCTTTGCACTTTGGGTTCCAACTAACATTCGCAAGGTCGATGGTAGTTTTGCAAACTTTATTCTGGGGAACCTTGTTGGCTGCGTACCGTGGTCCGTCCGCGATGACGGACATTCGTCACATGCCAATGTTCGTCCATGAATTCACTAATTATCACAAAGTTTAATCCCGCAAATTCAGAGAGTTGGCCATGCGCATGAACGGTTGTGGAAGTGCACAAGTTCACGCGCGGAAGCGTGATGCGCTCTGTTGAGCGATCTGCAGAGTCAGCGTAATAGAAAACGGCGCCGAGGAGCGCCTAGACACGATGGCAACTTCTCCACTACCGGCAACCGGCCCCGGGCCCTCCCCGGAACTTGCGCCCAAGGCGGTTGAACAGTTTCCTTCACGCCTTAAACAAGCCTGGTCGAAGTATGGAACGCCCTTGATCGTCGGCCTTTTGGCAATCGCCGTGGTTGTGACAATTACGCGGAACTGGAATGGCTGGGAGGGTGGCCGGGTCGATCAGGTCACTAATGACGCCTATGTTCGCGGTGATCTCACACCCCTCAGCACAAAAGTTCCGGGCTTGGTGCGCAGCGTAAACGTCAACGATTACCAACAGGTTCACAAAGGCGATCTACTGGTCCAACTGGATGACGACGACTACAAAGCCCAGGTTGCGCAAGCTGTGGCCGGCGTCGAAGCTGCGAAAGCCGCCCTCGAAAACAACCGGCGGCAGCGCGAACTTCAGGACGCAAAGATTGAACGTGCGCTCGCTGGAGTCGACCAGGCCAAAGCAGAGATCACAGCCGCACAAGATGGAAAAGACGCAGTGCAAGCGGACGTAACTCGTACGCGTGCGGAACGTGCGCGACAGGAAGCGCTCCTCAAAAGCAATTCCACCACCCAGCAAACAGTCGAAAAAGCAGTTGCCGATGAAGAACGCTTCTCGGCGCAGTATGCCAGCCGCGACGCCGACCTGACCGAAGCTCGCACTCTGCTGCGCAGCAATGAGTCGGCGGCAGAAGCCGAGCGGCGGACCAAGGCCGTACTCGAATCGCAGGACATGCAGCTTGTTGCTGACCTTCATGCGAAAGAAGCCGCACTCGAAGTCGCGCAAGTAAACCTGGGTTACACACGAATTCTTGCGCCAGCCAACGGCACCGTCGGCGAGCGCCAGGTGCGTCCCGGACAACTCGTTTCTCCCGGAACACAGGTCATTCCATTCGTCGAGAACATACGGTGGGTAGCCGCAAATTTTCGTGAGACGCAGTTGACCAACATTAAAATCGGCGACCCGGCGGAGATTCACATCGATACTTATCCGGGCAAGGTGTTCAAGGGACGAGTGCTCGAGATTGCACCCGCAAGCGGCTCACAATTCGCGTTGCTTCCACCTGACAATGCCACCGGCAATTTCACTAAAGTCGTGCAGCGTGTGCCAGTCAAGATCGCGCTCGATGATTCGTCGCTCACTTCGCAGTTGCAACCCGGACTGTCCGCGGTAGTGACTGTCAGCACCCGGCACTGATGGAATCAATGATGGCCTCCTCTTCCATTGCGGTACCGGGCAATGCCCCGACCCGAATCGCGCAATCCGCTGCGGCGGCGATGCCGGCTGAGCTCTCGAAGAGTCCGCTGCTCGGGATTCTGGGTGTGATCACAGGCGCCGGGGTAGTCACACTTACCGGACGCATGATTTCGCTCGGTCTGGCCGATCTCAAAGGAGGTTTGGGGTTTGGTTTCGATGACGGCTCGTGGATCAGCAGCGCCTACAACATTGCCCTAATGTTCATCGGGCCGTTTACCGTATATGTCGGGGCTTTATTGGGACCGAAGCGAATTCTGTTCTTTGCCGCGACTTCGTTCACGTTGATCTGTCTTCTAGCTCCGCTAATCCATATCTACAGCCTCATGATCGTGGCCATGATTTTGGCCGGGCTTACCTCCGGCACGTTCTATCCCCTGACACTGACCTTTGCGCTGCGCAACATTCCACTTCGATTCCTTCCCTACACCATCGCGCTGTACGCGACCTTTGTGGACGGAGCCGTCAACATTGCGCCATCGCTATACGGTTGGTACCGGGAACACCTTTCATGGCACTGGATTTTTTGGAATTCCGCAGTAATTACGGCGTTCATGATGCTCTGCGTCCACTTCGGAATTCCCAAAGCAGCGGCAGCAAAGAAATCAGGCCCGCCTCCAAGCTTTGCCGGTTTTCTGTACTGGAGTGCGGGCCTGGCAATGCTTTACGCGGCCATCGATCAGGGCGAGCGGATTGACTGGTGGCGTTCCGGCCTTTTCAACGCATTGTTCTTCGGAGGCGCGTTCCTGGTTGTCTGCGCCATCGTCAGCCGTCTGCGGATGCCTAATCCCCTGGTCGCGGTGCCCTACATTCGGCAGTGGAACACGATCCTGCTGGGTATCTCACTGTTTTTCTTTCGATTCTGCCTGGTGTCGACCATCATCTTGATTCCGCAGTCGTTGGCAATTCGGGGATTCGTCGCCGATGAGATCGGCCCGGCGATTATTTGGAGCGCTCTCCCGCTCATCTTCATCGCGTTGATCGCCGGGCTTTTGCTGGCGAAGAAAGCGGACGCCCGTTTCCTGATGGCCTCAGGCTTTGTGTGCATTGCGTTTGCCTGTTATCTGAATGCGGATCTTAGCAGCGCCTGGTCGGCCTCGAACTACTACCGTACCGAGCTACTTATGGGAGTTGGGCAGGCATTCGCGTTTATTGGTCTGGTCGGAACCATCATTTTGCAGGGAATTTTTTCAGGAGGGTTATCGAAGCCACAGTGGATTTTGACCTTCTCCGCCTTCTTTCACATTGTACGGCTGTTTGGAGGAGAACTAGGTGCCGTTTACATGGGGCACTTCATCGCGCAACGGGAGAAGTTGCACTCGAATCTGCTCGGCCTTCACGTACAGAGCGGAACCTGGATTACGGATACCAACATCCACCAGCTGGCCGCGGGACTGTTCTCGAAATCATCCGGAGTTGCGGCGGCCACCGGGCGGGCAGTTGACGTCATCAGCGCCCGAGTTCGTCTTCAGGCGTACACGCTGAGCATTAACGATGGGTTTTATCTCGTGGCTTGGGCGTGCGTGTTCATGCTGATGTTAGTAGTCCTGCTGCGCAAGTCTCCGCTGAATTATGGCGATCTCACCGCAATTCAGGAACAACTGCACGCCCCTCAGGAAGCGAAACCATGACCGCTTATAAACTTTCGCCAGATCGCGTGTCACGCCAGTGGGCGAAGGCCTTCATCTCCGTTTTCAGCTTGCTAACGTTTGCCTCCGCGCAGCAGCCGGGATCGAACGTCCCACGTCGTCTCAATCTTCACGAAGCCGTCGAACTGGCGCTGACGCACAATCACTCTGTGCGTATCGCGTCTCTGCATGTCGAAGAAGAGCAACACGCCAAAGAAGTTGCGAGAAGCGCGTACCTGCCGACGATCAGGAATGACAGCGCGTTTGCGCACGCCACCGATACACAATTCATCGGATTTCCCGCGGGCAGCCTGGGCACCGTAGCCAATAGCGCTATTCCGTCGCGAGAGTTGATTATCAGCCAGGGCGAAAAGAACTTCATCACGAGTGGCACGGGGCTGACCCAACCGCTCACCGAACTGTTCAAAATCAGATCAAAAAATGACGCAGCACGCGCGGAGCTGAACGCGAGCCGTGAGAAGGCCCGCGGAGTTGAGAACGATGTGGCTCTGAACGTCCGTGAGCTCTACTACGACATTCTAGTAGTGCAGTCCAAGCACGAGGCCATTGAAGCGAACATTCGCGCGGTCGAAGACCTGCAAAGTGAGCGCGTCCAGCAGGTCAAGTACGGCAGCACACTCGAAGTAGATCTGATCGAAAGCAAAGCCCAGTTACTGCAGGCGAAACAGGAGTTGCTGACAACGGAGCTGCAACTCTCGGATCTGCGATTGAAGTTCAACGATTTCGTGGGATTGCCGCTCAAAACTGATATCGCTCTCGATCCTGATGTTCCGGCACCCAGCGAAAGCTGCGAGCGTGAGCAATGCATAAAACTAGCTTTGGATTCCCACCCGGAAATCACTGAAGCGCGGGCTGAGATGGAGAAAGCTTCCGCCGGTGTGCGCGCGGCCAAGCGTGAATACATCCCGGACATCGAAGCGTTTGCTCGTTACAGCTACCAGGAAAACGTGCCGTTTCTCGCGCGTAACTTCGGGACCTTCGGTGTCCATTTTGGTTATGACGTGTTCGATGGCGGCAAGAAACGGGCTACGCTTCGGGAACGCGACGCACAGTTGGCACAAGCCAAAGAAAATTTGGCTCGGATTAGTGACGAAATCGAAGTAGGAGTGCAGACCGCCTATAACAAGCTGGATCGTACGCGAGAGATGGTCGCGGTTTCACGAGAACTGCTTGCCACCCGTACGGAGGCCCGGCGAGTTTCCGCGCAGCAGCTACAACAGGGCACTTATCTGCGCTCGCAGGCCGACGCCGCTGTCGCGCAAGAGTTCGAGGCCCAAACGCTCCTACTGCAATCTCAACTCGAATATGCTCAAGCGGAGGACGAACTGACCAACGCGATCGGAGAAACGGCAAAGTGATTGCACCCGCGAATCGGTACCACGCGAGGGCATCGCGCGGCTTAAGGAGACCGAACTGATCCAAGGTGCGATTGCTGACCAAGTCGGAATTTATCATGCGTTCTTCATTCCCGTGATCTGCTATCTGTACATTTTCTATTACGCTCTGAGCGGATCGAAACCAAACAGCGAACGCTACGCGACAGCTTAGATAGGTGACTGGGAGTTCAAAATGCTAATTGCAGGCGACATCGGTGGTACAAAAACGGACTTGGGGATCTACTCGATCGAGTCCGGACCGCACGCTCCCTTAGCTCAGACCGAGGTCCATAGCGCTGACTATCCCAGCTTGCAGGCAATGGTCAAGGCATTTCTTGCTCAAGTGAAGATGTCAGTTGATGTCGCGTCTTTTGATGTTGCAGGTCCTGTAATCAATGGTCGAGTAAAAACCACAAACCTGCCCTGGGTCATGGACGAAAGCACGCTGGCAAGCGAGTTGAATCTGAAAGCCGCTCACCTGATGAACGATCTCGAAGCGGTCGCACGCGCGGTGCCGGCCTTGCGCGCCCAGGACATGATCACAATAAATCAAGGAGAGCCGGTTGCGAATGGCCCGATCGCAGTCATCGCCCCGGGAACAGGCTTAGGTGAATCCTTTCTGACCTGGGACGGATCACAGTATCTAGCCCACGGCTCCGAAGGCGGGCATTCTGATTTTGCTCCAACGGACGAGCGTCAAATCCGTCTGCTGCATTATCTTCTTCCCCGTTTCGGACACGTGGGAGTGGAACGTGTTTGCTCTGGAATCGGTGTTCCCAATATTTACGAATTTCTTCGCGATGAGGAAAAGATTCCCGAACGGCCGGAAGTTGCTCAGTCGATCGTATCCGCAAAAGATCACACGAAAGCGATCGTGGAGGCTGCTCTCGATCCCCAGCATCCGAGCGAATTGTGCCTAGCGACAGTTGATTTACTCGTCTCAATTCTGGCGAGCGAAGCTGGCAATCTTGCGCTGAAAGTTCTGGCGACGGGCGGAGTGTACATGGCGGGCGGCATTGCCCTTCATCTCGTGAAACTGCTGCAACAACCGCAGTTCGTGCAGACTTTCACCAGCAAAGGCCGCTTCAAAGATCTAATGGAGCAGATGCCGATTCACATCATCACCACACGCGCGGCGCTTGTCGGAGCTGCCACGTTTGGACTGCAGAGCCTGAGTAAACTCAAAAACCGCGAAGAAGCAAAAGCATCCCTCGCGCCGGTTTAGTTCGGGTGGCGGGATGGTAATAGAAAGGATGAAAAGGAGATCAGAATGGCAGCGAACCCTCAACCGCCGGTGAAGAAACCGGCGACTAAACAATCCGCCTGGAAAGCACTGACCGCGCACTACAAGGCAGCTTCAAAGCTCCACTTGCGGCAGTTATTCGCAGACGACCCCAAGCGCGGGCAGCGCATGGCGGTGGAGGCCTTGGGTCTCTACCTCGACTACTCCAAGAATCGAGTTACTGATGAGACCATCGAGCTCCTTCTCCAACTTGCCGCAGAGTCCGGTTTGCGAGCGCGGATCGACGCCATGTTTAGCGGGGAGAAGATCAACATCACCGAAAAGCGAGCGGTGCTGCACGTGGCTCTGCGTGCTCCGAAAGATGAATCGATCTTTGTGGATGGAAAGAATGTCGTGCCCGCAGTCCACGCCGTCCTCGACCGGATGGCTGACTTTTCTAATCGTGTGCGCAGCGGCGAGTGGAAGGGACACACCGGCAAACGCATTCGGAACGTCATAAACATCGGCATCGGCGGCTCTGACCTTGGTCCGGTTATGGCGTACGAGGCGCTCAAGCACTACTCGGAACGTTCGATGACCTTTCGCTTTGTCTCGAATGTGGATGGAACGGACTTCGCCGAAGCGGTGCAGGATCTCGATCCGACAGAAACTCTGTTCATCGTCTCGTCAAAAACTTTTACCACTCTCGAAACCATGACGAATGCTCATACCGCTCGCGCTTGGTCCCTGGCCGGACTGGGAGGCGATGAAAAGTCGGTGGCAAAACACTTTGTCGCGGTTTCGACGAACGCAGCCGAGGTTTCGAAGTTTGGCATTGATACCGCCAACATGTTCGGCTTCTGGGATTGGGTTGGCGGACGCTATTCCATGGATTCGGCGATTGGCCTTTCGACCATGATTGCCGTCGGTCCCGAAAACTTCCGCGCAATGTTGAGCGGCTTCCACGAAATGGATGAGCACTTCCGCACGACCCCCTTTGAAGCCAATCTGCCGGCTCTGATGGGACTCCTGGCTGTCTGGAACAACGACTTTCTCGGCGCGGAAACGGTCGCCGTATTGCCTTACGAACAGTACCTGAAACGCTTTCCCGCCTATTTGCAGCAACTGACGATGGAAAGCAATGGGAAGCACGTCACGCTCGCTGGGAAAGCCGTCAAAAAAGACACAGGTCCCATCTACTGGGGTGAACCCGGGACCAACGGTCAACACTCTTTCTATCAGTTGATTCATCAAGGCACGCGCCTTATTCCCTGCGACTTCATCGGATTTGCAAAGCCTTTAAATCCGCTGGGCCGCCACCATGACATGCTGCTCGCCAATGTTTTTGCTCAAACTGAAGCGCTGGCATTTGGCAAGACGCCAGAGCAAGTGAAAGCGGAGGGCACTCCGGACTGGCTCGTGCCGCATCGCGTCTTTGAAGGCAATCGTCCGTCAAACACGATTCTCGCTGAACAACTCGATCCCGAAACACTCGGCAAGCTAATTGCGCTTTACGAGCACTCGGTCTTCACGCAAGGCGTGGTTTGGAACATTGATTCGTTCGATCAGTGGGGCGTAGAACTCGGCAAGGTCCTTGCGCAGCGCATCATTCCAGAACTCGAAAACCCGGCCGAGCCTGTGCTGAATCACGACAGCTCAACCAATACGCTAATCCGGCGTTACCGCAAGCTTAAGGAGCAGCAATGACGGCAATTGGAACTCTCACGAACACGAGCACAGATACGCTACGCGATGTTTTGACACGGTTGGAAAAAGAAGGCGCAGCCCTCGGCCATTTCAATGTCGCTGACCAGGTCTTGTTGAAAGCGGTGATCGCGGCGGCAGATGAGACCAAACTTCCGGTATTGGTTGGCGCTTCCGAAGGAGAGCGGGAGTTCTTTGGTGCGCGCCAACTTGCCGCTCTGGTGAAAAGCCTGCGTCAGGAGTCCGATCAGCCAATCTTTCTCAACGCGGACCATACACACTCACTAGAGAAGGCTATGGAGGCGGCGAATGCGGGATTTGATTCGGTGACGATCGATTTTTCCGCGTTGCCTATCGAAGAGAATGTGGCTCGCACCAAGGAAGCAACTGAAGCGATCAAGGCAGTCAACCCCGCAATCCTTGCGGAGGGGGAAATAGGCAACATAGGGACCGGCTCCGAAATCCACGAAACCGCTCAGGGCGACCCCAGGACGCTCACCAAACCTGAGGAAGCGCGACAATTCGTCGAGGCCACCGGGATTGACATCCTCGCTCCGGCGGTAGGCAACATGCACGGCATGCTTAAGAGTATGGTGCAGGGAAAAGCGAAGAAGCACTTGGATATCGAACGAATTGCCCAAGTCAAGCAGGCGGCCGGTGTCTTTCTCACCCTTCACGGCGGGTCGGGGACCGATGATGAACACTTTCGCAAGGCAATCGCTGCGGGAATCAACATCATCCACATCAACACCGAACTGCGCGTAGCGTGGAGGGAATCACTGGGAAAAAGTCTGGCACGAGACCCCGACGAAGTCGTGCCCTACAGGATTCTGCGGCCGGTCGTAGATGCCGTGAAGCAGGTTGTAAGTTCGCGCTTAAGGCTGTTCCATGGTGAACCGGTCAGCGCTGCCACGGTTCGAAGTGTTGCGTGAGCAGTCTTCAGATTGTTCACCGCTATTGCGAACATATAGCCATTTTGTAAAAAGCACGAAGCTCGCGCAATTGTGAGCTAGAGAGAAATCTCGCGAGATGCAAAACCATGTCGTCAAACTCGCTCCGTCGATTCTTGCCGCCGACTTTGTACGTCTGGGTGAGCAAGTCGCGGAGGCCGAGCGGGCGGGGGCTGATCGGATTCATGTCGATGTGATGGACGGACACTTCGTTCCCAACATCGCCATCGGAGCGCCGATTGTACAGTCGCTCCGCCGAATCACCCATCTGCCGATGGAAACGCACTTGATGATTTCCGATCCGGACTTTTTTCTGGACGAGTTTGCCGAAGCCGGTTCGTCGTCATTTCTCGTGCATTGGGAAGGTAACAACAATTTGCACCGCACGGTGCAGCGAATTAAGACCCTGGGAAAACGCGCCGGAGTGGCAATTAACCCCGCTACTCCCGCGTCGGTTCTGGAAGAAATTCTCCCAGATCTCGGCCAGGTGCTGGTCATGACTGTGAATCCGGGCTTCGGGCATCAGCACTTTTTGCAATCAACTTTGCCCAAAATCCGGCGGGTCGCGCGGATGATCGAGCAGATCAATCCTGACTGTGATTTGGGCGTGGACGGAGGAATCGATGAGGTGACGGCTCCAATGGTAGTCGCTGCAGGAGCCAATGTGCTGGTCGCGGGTACGTCAGTATTTGGCACTGACAAGAGCGTGGCTGCCGCAATGGAATCGTTGCACAACGCGGTGATGCAGTTAGCGCGGTGAATCAAACGAAATTTTCAGAACAGGAGAACATATGCAACTCGGAATGATAGGACTCGGCAGAATGGGCGCCAACATGGTGCGCCGGCTAATAAAGAAAGGGCACAGCTGCGTTGTGTTCGACAGGTCGCCACAAGCGGTGGCGGATCTGGTCAAAGACCGTGCGACCGGAGCAGATTCTCTGATCGAGCTGGTGAAGAAACTGGAGAAACCACGCGCAGTGTGGCTTATGGTTCCGGCGGCGTTCGTAGACCAAACCATCGCTGACTTGTTGCCGCACTTAGAAGCAGGGGACATTCTTATCGATGGCGGAAACTCCTACTATATCGACGACATTAAGCGCGCAAAAGACCTCGCACCCAAGAAGATTCACTACGTGGACGTCGGCACCAGCGGCGGTGTGTGGGGTCTCGAACGTGGTTACTGCATGATGATCGGCGGCGAGCAGGACGTCGTCCAGCACCTCGATCCTATTTTCTCGACGCTCGCTCCGGGTATTGGCGATATATCGCGTACGCCAGGACGCGAGAAACTCGACGGCACCGCTGAGCAAGGCTACCTGCATTGCGGACCCAATGGCGGTGGCCACTTTGTCAAGATGGTCCACAACGGAATCGAATACGGAATCATGGCGGCCTATGCGGAAGGCCTGTCCGTGTTGCGCTCGGCTAATGTTGGCAAGCAACAGCACGGCGCCGATGCCGAAACAACTCCGCTGCGCGACCCTGAACACTACCAGTACGACTTCAATCTGCGAGATGTCGCAGAAGTGTGGCGCCGCGGCAGTGTTATCGCGTCGTGGCTGCTCGACCTAACTGCAAACGCCTTGGTTCAGGATCCCGTGCTCTCGAAGTTCGCGGGCCGGGTTTCCGATTCCGGTGAAGGCCGCTGGACAATCAAAGCTGCAATTGATGAAGCGGTTCCGGTTCCGGTGCTCACCGCCTCGTTGTACGAACGCTTCAGCTCACGCGGCGAAGCCGACTACGCCGACAAGCTACTGTCCGCAATGCGCTTTGAATTCGGCGGACATTTGGAAAAGCCGAAAGACAAATCTGAGGCTGCTTAAAGGAGAGATATTCATGACCAATTTTCACTCAGACGCACTCGTTTTTTTCGGCGCCACCGGCGATCTTGCCTACAAAAAGATTTTCCCCTCGCTCCAGGCGATGGTAAAGCGGGGGCACCTCAACGTTCCCGTGGTCGGGGTCGCCAAAGCTGGATGGAATCTTGATCAACTTCGCGCTCGCGCAAAGGACAGTTTGGAGAAACATGGCGGACTTGATCCCTCCGCTTTCGAAAAACTCCTCGGCCTTTTGCGGTACGTGGACGGCGACTATCAGGATCCATCAACCTTCACTGCGCTTCGGAACGAAATCAAAGACGCGAAACGCCCGGCGCATTACCTGGCAATTCCGCCTGTGTTGTTCGAAACCGTAGTCGGGCATCTGGCCGAATCGAATTGCAGCCAAGGCGCGCGGGTCATCGTAGAGAAACCGTTCGGGCATGATCTGGCTTCGGCGCAGGAGCTAAACAAGGTTCTGCTTGGGAGCTTCGACGAAGCTGACATTTTCCGCATCGACCATTATCTTGGCAAGCAAGCCGTAAACAATGTGCTGGCGTTCCGCTTTGCTAATACTTTTGTCGAAGCCTTTTGGAACCGCAACTACATCGAGAGCGTCGAGATCACGATGGCGGAGGACTTCGGCGTACAGGGCCGCGGGGGTTTTTACGATCAGACGGGCACCATCCGCGACGTGGTCCAGAACCATTTGTTTCAGGTGTTGTCGAATCTCGCTATGGAGGCGCCCGTCGGTATGGACAGCGAGTCGGTTCGCGACGAGAAAGTAAAAGTGCTGAAAGCGATCCCACTCATTGAAGAGAAAAACCTGGTTCGCGGTCAATTCCGCGGCTACCGCGACGAAAACGGCGTAGCGAAAAATTCGCAGACCGAAACCTTCGCCGCACTAAAGTTGGAAATCAATTCCTGGCGCTGGAAAGGCGTGCCATTTTACATTCGCGCCGGCAAGTGCTTGCCGACGACTTGTACCGAAATTGTTGGTAAGTTTCACAAGCCTCCGACATTAGTTCCGGACAGCCAATTGGTAGCGAACCATCTGCGGCTGCGGTTGAGTCCGGAGATCACGATCGCCATGGGAATGATGAACCTGGCTCCTGACGCAGAGCGACTCGCGCTTCAGAGCAACGAGATGATGGCCAGCCACTCTCCACGCGCTGACGAAATGGACGCATACGAGCGCGTGCTCGGAGCGGCTATGGAGGGGGATAGTACTCTGTTCGCCCGCGAAGACTATGTCGAAGAGGCATGGCGCATTGTCGATCCCGTACTCAAAAAGAACACTCCGATTTATCAGTACGCCCCCAACACCTGGGGCCCGCAGGAAGTCGAGCGTGTGACTCCGCCGGGAGGCTGGAGCAACCCCGGCGACAAAAAAACATTCGCGGTCGCAAGTGAGGCAGCCTGATGAAGATCGAAGTCTATGCCGATGCCGACGCCGTCGCACTCGCAGCTGCGAAGCTCATCGCTAAAGAAGCGCGAGACGCGGTTGCGACTCGCGGCAAATTTGTCGTGGCAGTGAGTGGCGGCAAAACCCCGTGGGTCATGCTTCGCGATCTCGCTAAAGAAGATGTGCCGTGGAAGGGTGTGCATGTCGTTCAGGTGGACGAAAGAGTCGCGCCTGAAGGCGATCCCGACAGAAATCTCACTCATCTGCGCGAAAGTCTGCTGGAGCATGCACCTTTACCCCCCGCGCAGATCCATGCCATGCCCGTAGAGGCTACGGATCTGCAGGCGGCTTGTATCCGATATGCAATCACTCTGGACGAAATCGCAGGTTCGCCAGCTGTGCTTGATCTCGTTCATTTGGGACTCGGACCCGACGGCCACACCGCTTCGCTGGTTCCGGGAGATCCGGTGCTCGAAGTGAAAGATGCAGATGTTGCACTCACAGGAATTTACCAGGGACGGAGGCGCATGACGCTGACGTATCCGATGATCAATCGCTCCCGTCGCGTGCTGTGGCTAGCGACGGGAGGAGAAAAAGCTGGAATGCTTGCTCGCCTGCAAGCTGGAGACGTTTCCATTCCAGCCGGCCGCGTTAGCACGGATCGTGCCGTGATCTTGGCGGATCGTGCTGCCGCAGGCCAGGCTGTTAAGCAATCGAAGACAGAGGTGGCTTGAGAGAACGCGGCGCCAGGCCGAACGCCACCTGACACGTCTGAGCAAAGTCGCCGCACTTGAAAAGAAGACCGCCAGTCAAGTCTGGGCCAAGACTGCGGCGATTCCGGGGTAAGGCCAAACACAATTTGAATTTTTCCAGGAGAAACGTTATGAGTACCGCAATAGCTCCAGTTGAGAATCTGAGCGCCGCACAACTCGATCAGTTGTGCATCAATACGATTCGCACGCTCTCTATCGATGCCGTGCAGCAGGCCAACTCCGGACACCCCGGAACGCCAATGGCGCTCGCGCCGCTCGCCTATACCATGTGGAATCGTGTCCTCAGATTCGATCCGCAGGACCCGATCTGGCCCAATCGCGATCGCTTCGTGCTGTCGAACGGCCATTCCTCCATGTTGCTCTGGTCTGCGCTGCATCTCACCGGCGTTCAAGCCGTGAATGCCGACTACGAGGCCTTGGGGCAGCCTTCGGTCACGCTCGATGACATCCGTCACTTCCGCCAACTCAACAGCAAGGCTCCGGGGCATCCTGAATACCACTGGGTGTCGGGTGTTGAGACCACGACTGGCCCACTCGGGCAGGGTGCGGCAACCAGCGTTGGCATGGCAATCGCGGAGAAATGGCTTGCCCACCACTACAATCGGCCGGGCTTCGACATCTTCAATTACAACATTTATACGGTCTGTGGTGATGGGTGCCTGATGGAAGGTATCGCATCGGAGGCTGCATCACTGGCCGGACATCTCGGGCTCGACAACCTGTGCTGGATTTACGACAACAATCACATCACGATCGAAGGCAACACGCGCATTGCGTTCACCGAAGATGTTCAGACGCGATTCATTGCGTATGGATGGAATGTCTTGCGAGTCGGCGATGCGAACGACATCGATCGCATCGAACAAGCGCTCGAGGTCTTTCGCAAGACCAAAGGCCGCCCCACATTCATTGTCCTCGACAGTCATATCGGCTACGGTTCACCGCATAAGCAGGACACTGCCGCGGCCCATGGCGAACCGCTCGGAGAAGACGAAGTTCGGTTGTGCAAGAAGGCCTATGGATTTCCCGA
>Ga0070765_100001329_pt1 | contig 15046 bp, 13 predicted proteins | sample HubBroMetageWFT5_FD_71516 | JGI IMG/M metagenome (GOLD analysis project Ga0070765, IMG submission 71516) | Warmed and freeze-thawed soil microbial communities from the Hubbard Brook experimental Forest, New Hampshire - Hubbard Brook CCASE Soil... | ecosystem: Environmental > Terrestrial > Soil... | reverse complement strand
GTCGGACCCGCATCACCTTCCGCCTCCCCGGAGCTCCAAGCCCTTCGCGCCGCGATGACGGGCGCGCTGAACAAGGGCGGACCGCAAACCGGCGCGATGGTCTACGACCTGACGGCCAAGCAGCCGCTGTTCGCGCTCCGGGCCGACGTCGGCCGGCCTCCGGCCTCGGTGGAGAAGCTCTACACGACCGTGGCCACACTGCAGGAGCTCGGCCCGAACGCCCGCCTGGAGACGACCATCATGGGCGATGGCCACCTCGGGCCCGGCGGGGTGTGGCACGGGAACCTGTATCTCGTCGGCGGCGGCGATCCGACGCTCGGAGACGGCGCCTTCAACAACACCTGGGAGCACGGATACGGCCCGACCGGCAACGACCTCGTGCGCCAACTGGTCCACGACGGGATCAAGCATGTGACCGGTTGGGTGATCGGCGACGCCGCGCTGTTCGACGGGCTGCGCGGCGGCCCGGCGACCGGCTACGCCCCGGACGTCCCCGACTTCGGCGGGCAGCTGTCGGCGCTCGCCTACGACCACGGCTCCACGTTCAAGAAGCTCAACCCGGGGGCGTTCGCCGCCAAGGAGCTCGTACTGACGATGCACGGCGCGGGCATCGGCGCGCGGCCGCTCAACCGCACCCTGCCGTCACCAGCTGGATCCCAGCAGCTCGCCGCGGTCGAGTCCCCGCCGGCGAACGTGCTGCTGAAGCTCATGGACGTGCCCTCGGACGACTTCTTCGCCGAGATGCTGACCAAGCAGCTGGGCGCGCGGTTCAGCAGCGCGGGGAGCATCGCCGCCGGCGCGGACGTCATCTCCGAGCAGATCGGCGCCCTCGGCCTCCACCCGAAGATCGTCGACGGCTCGGGGCTGTCGCGCTCTGACCATTCCTCCCCGGACGAGATCGTCGAGCTCCTGAAGACCGTGTGGAACACCCCGAACGGTCGCATCCTGGCGGCGTCGCTGCCGACCGTCGGAGTGAACGGCACGGTCGAGAACATCGCCCAGCACACCGCTGCCCAGGGCCACTGCATCGCCAAAACCGGCACACTCGACTACGTGACGAACCTGGCGGGCTACTGCACCGCCCGCAATCACCACGTCCTGGCGTTCGCGCTGATGATCGACGGACCGGGCAACTGGACGGCCATTCAGTTGTTCGATCACATGGTCCCGGCGTTAGCGAAGTACTGAAACCGTTGCACCCGTCGCCTCGCCTCGCGACAATCAGGGCGTGGAGGTGACCACCGCCGTCAACCGGCGCGAGTTGCACCGGTATCTGTCGCGCGTCGATGACCGCTGGACGATCGACGTCGCGATGCTCGGTGGCGCCCGCGTGGCCGACGAGCAGGGCGCGCCACCCCAGCGCGAGCGCGGCCCCGAGTTCGTCGTGATCCTGGTGTCGCACGCGTTCGAGGGCATGCCCTGGCTCGAGCGCGTGTACCACGCCGGGTCGCTCTGGGACGGGCTCGAGATGGGCGCCCCGGCGGACGTCCACTGCTACACCCCCGACGAGTTCGAGCGCAAGCGGGCGGCGCTCCCGCGGGTCAGAGACGCGGTCGACAACGGCATCGACCTCATGGCCGTCGCCGCGGCCTAGCTGTCCCGTGGCCTAAAGGCCGAGCGTTAGCTGATCGCCACCATCCGCTCGATCGGGAGCCGCGCCCGATCGGCGACCTCCGAAGGAACCTTCACCTCGAAAACCCCGTCGCGGAGCGCGTCGCGCACCTTCGGCAACGTGATCATCTTCATGAAGCGGCAGTGCGCCGCCTCGTTCGCCGCGATGAACTCGACGTCCGGCGCGGCCTCGCGGAGCGGGTAGAGCATCCCGGTCTCGGTGGCGACGATCGCCGTCGCCGGCGGTCCGCCCGCATGCGAGCGGGCGTACCCCAGCATCCCGCCGGTCGAGAGCATGTGCACACCGTCGGCGTCGATGTCGCCGGCCGCGACGTACTCCATCACGCTCGTCGAGCATCCGCACTCGGGGTGGATCAGGAAATCCGCCCCCGGATGGGCCGCGCGCACGGAACTGATGTCGGACGGCCTGATCCCGGCGTGGACGTGGCATTCGCCGTCCCACACGTGCATCGAGCGCCCGAGCGACTTCTCGACGTAAGCCCCGAGGAACATGTCGGGTCCGAACAGGATCTCGGTGTCGTCGCCGTGCTCGGCGTAGATGTGCTCGACCACCTTCACGGCGTTGGCCGAGGTGCAGCAGTAGTCGGTGAGCGCCTTGACCTCGGCGGTGGTGTTCACGTACATGACGACGATCGCGCCGGGATGCCCGGCTTTCCAATCGCGCAACTGCGCGGCGGTGATCGAGTCCGCGAGCGAGCAGCCCGCATCGAGGTCGGGGATCAGCACGCGCTTGTCGGGGCACAGGATCGAGGCGGTCTCGGCCATGAAGTGGACCCCGCAGAAGACGATCAGCTCGCCTTCGGCCCGGGCGGCCTGCTGCGAGAGCCCGAGCGAGTCGCCGACGTAATCGGCGATGTCCTGAATTTCTGGCAGCTGGTAGTTGTGAGCGATAATTACCGCCCCGCGCTCCTCGGCGAGCGCGCGGACTTCGTCCTGGAGGGCGGGGATGTTCTCCAGCAGTAGAGGTGCGTCTGACGCACCGAGCATCGGCAGGTTCATGGAATCGGTTCGAGGAGGAGGGACAGGTCTAGCGCCGGGGCGCTGTGGGTCAGCGCCCCCACTGAGATGAAGTCTACGCCGGTGCCCGCGATTGCCCGGAGCGTCTCGAGCGTCACCCCGCCGCTCGCCTCAAGCGACGCCCGGCCCGCGACCTGGCGCACAGCGGCCGTCTGCTCGTCCACGGACATGTTGTCGAGGAGCAACATCGGCGCGCCGGCCCCGAGCGCCTCGTCTACCTCGGCCGGCGTGCGGCACTCGACCTCGAGCGTTAATCCCGGAGCGTAGGCGCGAGCCCGGCGAACCGCCTCCCCCACCCCGCCGGCGAGCACCGCGTGGTTCTCCTTGATCAGGATCGCGTCGTACAGGCCGGCCCGGTGGTTGGTGGCCCCGCCGGCGGCGACCGCCGCCTTCTCGAGGGCGCGCAACCCGGGAGTCGTCTTGCGGGTGTCGAGAATCGTCACGCCGGTCCCGGCCACCGCGCGCACGCACCGCGCGGCCATCGTGGCGACCCCCGACAGGCGCTGGAGGAAGTTCAAGGCGGTCCGCTCGCCGGTCAGGATCGCTCGGGCCGAGCCCTCGAGCGCCAGCACCGGCCCTCGATCCCGCCACGTGCCCTCCTCAACAAGCCGCTCGACCACGATCTCGGGGTCGAGTGTGCGGAACGTCTCGATCGCCACATCCATCCCGTAGACCACCCCGGGCGCCTTCTGGGAGATCGTCGCGCGCGCCCGGGCGTCCGCGGACACGGTGGCCGCGGTCGTGACGTCGCCGTCGCCGACATCCTCGGCCAGCGCACGCGCCACGACGTTGTTTTCGGTCAGTTCGGGTATGGAGCGAGCATAGATGTTGCGTCTCGCGGTCGGTCTGATCTCCCTGGTAGCGCTGGCATTCCTGCTGGCCGAGTTCTTCATCGTGTTCCTTCTCCCGCGGCGGGTCCGTCGGGACCCGGCGATCGCGCGCGCGATCCTCCGCACGTTGTGGATTCCGTGGCGCGCGGGGGCGAGCCTGCTGCGGCGCGACGCGGCCGACACGATGCTCGGCATCTTCGGACCGCTGGGGCTGGTGGCGATCCTCGGGCTGCTCAGCATCGGCGTCGTCCTGTGTTACACGGGCCTCTACTGGGCGACCTCGACGCACGTCGGTGCTGCCCACCCGGGATCGTTCGGCGATTGCCTGTACTTCAGCGCGGGAGCGTTCGTGAGCGCCACCACGGCAACGCCCAGCGGCGGCCTCGGCAAGCTCATCCAGATCGTCGAGGCGGCCAACGGCCTCGGGTTCCTGGCGATCGCCATCGGCTATCTGCCCGCCCTGTTCCAGGCGTTCTCGCGCCGGGAGTCGGCCGTGGCTCGCCTCGACCCGCGCGCCGGGTCCCCGCCGAGTCCGGGTCGCTTGCTCGAACGCACCGGGGAGCGTGGCGGGTGGGCCGAGCTCGACGAGTACCTGCTCGAGTGGGAGACGTGGACCGCCGAGCTCATGGAGACCCACCTGTCGTATCCGATCCTCGGCTACTTCCGCTCCCAGCACGTGAACCAGAACTGGCTGGCGGCCCTCACCACGATCGTGGACGCCTCCGCGTATGCGCTGGCCTTCGGCCCCAAGGGCTCGACGGAGGGGGCCGAGCTGACCTTTCGGATCGGCAGCCACGCGCTCGGAGACCTCGCGTACACGCTCAGCGCGAGGCGGGTCGAGCGCGATCCCGAGCCCCGGTCGCGCGATCGTCTCCCGCCCGAAGATCTGGCCGAGCTCCGCGGCCGGCTCGAGGGCAGCGGTCTGCACTCGGAAGCCGACGAAGAGGCGTGCGCGGAGCGGCTCGGGGAGCTGCGCGCGCAATACGAGCCGTTCGCGATCGCGATGGCGCGTCATCTCGCGCTCGACCTGCCCGACTGGCTCCCGGGAGACGAGGTGCGCGAGGAGTGGCAGGCCGTGGCCGGGGGGCGCTAGAAGGCCGGCGCGCCGCCTCGGCTACGAATCCGGCGTCTTGGCCGACTTCAGCAGGTACGAGCGCGCAAACCCGTCGAGGTCGCCGTCGAGCACCCTGGCGGTGTCGCCCATCTCGTAATCGGTCCGGTGGTCCTTGACCATCGAGTACGGGTGCAGCACATAGGAGCGGATCTGCGACCCGAAATTGACGTCCTGGGCCTCGCCGCGCTCGCGGGCGATCTCCTCGCGGCGCTTGCGCTCCTCGAGCTCGAGCAGCTTCGAGCGGAGCATCGTCATCGCCTCGGCCTTGTTCGAGGACTGCGATCGCTCGTTCTGGCACTGGACGACAATCCCGGTCGGCTTGTGGGTGATCCTCACCGCCGAGTCGGTCTTGTTCACGTGCTGGCCGCCGGCGCCGCTGGCCCTGTAGGTGTCGATCTGAAGGTCGTCGTCGTCGATCTCGACATCGCCGATGCCCTCGACCACCGGCGAGACCTCGACGCCGGCGAAGCTCGTCTGGCGGCGGTGCGCGGCGTCGAACGGCGACAGGCGCACGAGTCGGTGGACGCCCTTCTCGGAGCCGAACAGACCGTAGGCGTTCTCGCCCTTGACGAGGAAGGTCGCCGACTTGATCCCGGCCTCCTCCCCCGGAGAGGCCTCGAGCAACTCGACCGCGAACCCACGTCGCTCGGCCCAGCGCATCTCCATCCGCAGCAGCATCTCGGCCCAGTCCTGGGCGTCGGTGCCGCCGGCGCCGGCGTTTACGGTCACGAGCGCGTCGCCCGTGTCGTAGCGGCCTGAGAACAGGCGCTGCTCCTCGAGCTGCTCCAGCCGGTCCGTCACGCTCCGGATCTGGTCCTCGAGCTCGGCCCCGATCTCGGGGTCGTCCTCGGCGAGCTCGGCGAGCGGCTCGAGGTCCTCGACGTCGCGCTCGAGCTCACGATAGGTCGCCAGCCTGCGGCTCGCGCGCGCGTGCTCGGCGCTGACCTGTGCCGCCCGCTCCTGGTCCTCCCAGAAGCCCGGCGCGCCCATCTCCTGTTCGAGCGCGTCGACGCGCCCGCTCAGCTCAGCGGGGTCAAAGGTAATCCGCTAGCAGTTTCAGCTGCTGGCGGATCGCCGCGAGGCGCTGGGAAAGGGGCTCTGAGGGTGCGGTGGTCATCCTCTCTTCAAGGTAGCAGCGCCAGGCGGCGTCCTCACAGACGACGGCCGTGCCGGCGCGCGCGGCGGGCGCCCTCGCGCGTCGCCCGCTTCGCGTCCCGCATGGCGCTGCTGTACGCGTCGCCGCGCGCCCCGCTGCGGAGCTCGTGCTTGCGACGGCGGGCGTCGAGCTCGCGTTCTACCTGGTCGAAATCGGGCGCGGGGCCATACAGCCGCCAGCCGTTCCGCAACAGCGGGATCAGAGCGATCAGGAGCACGAAAATAGGCCAGAACTGGCCGTGCCCGTGCCGGCCGCTGGACACGAGCCAGACGGCCGTGCAGACGACGAACAGCCCGACCCCGCCGCCGGCCTCCTGGAGCATCCGGCGCTGCAGCGCGCTGCGCCGCGCGGCCAGCTCCGCCTTCCGCTCCGCCGGCGACGCCGGCAGCTTGGGCAGGTCAGACAGCAGCTTCCGGAGCTCCTGCTCGGTGCGGGCGGTGTAGGCGGCCTGGACCCGGTCCGAGAGCTCGTCGTCGGTCAGCCGGCCGGCGGCGTAGTGCTCGCGGATCTCCTGCGCCGCGCGGTCGCGCTGCTCGTCTGAGACACGAAGGTCGTCAGCGTCTGCCACAGGCCCCTAGGCCCCGTGACACTTCTTGTACTTCTTGCCCGATCCGCACCAGCACGGGTCGTTGCGGCCGATCTGCTCGCCCGGGTCGACGCGGCGCTGCTCGACGTGCGGCATCAGCGCCTCCTCGCCGGCCTCCTCGGCCATGGCGGCGGCCGCCCCCCCGGCCGCCGCGGCGATCGCCATCGCGCCCTGCGGGGCACCGCCGCCGCCCGAGTAGGTCACGCGTCCACCGCCGCCCGTCGACGAGCTCGCGGCGCGGCTCGGGCTCCGCGTCGGCGGCGGCGCGGGCGGGCCACCATTCTCGGGATCGACCGGCGTGACCTCGACATGGAAGATCAGGCGGGCGTAGTCCTCCCAGACGCTGTTCATCAGGTCGCGGAACAGCTCGAAGGCCTCGTTCTTGTACGCGACCAGCGGCTCGATCTGGGCGAACCCTCGGAGGTGGATGCCCTCGCGCAGGTAGTCCATGTCGTACAGGTGCTCGCGCCAGCGCTGGTCGATGATCTGGAGGAGAAGGAAGCGCTCGATGTCGCGCATGAGCTCGGGACCGAACTCCTCCTCGCGATGGTCGTACTCGTCATCCGCCTGCTCCTTGAGCGCGTCGAGCAACTCCTCGCGGTCGACCCGGTGGGGATCGACGTCGAGCACATCGGCGTCGGGCGGGAACATCTCATCCATCCGCCGGAGCAGGCCTTCGACGTCCCACTCCTCGACGAAGTCGCCCGCCGTGTAATCCGCCACCTGCCGCTCGATCATGTTCCCGATCTCGGTCCGCGCGGCGGTGCTCATGTCGCGTCCCTCGAGGATCTCGTCGCGGTAGGTGTAGATGACCTCGCGCTGCTGGTTGAGCACGTCGTCGTACTCGAGCGTGTGCTTGCGGGTCAGGAAGTGCTGCTCCTCGACCTTCCGCTGAGCCTTCTCGATCTGCTTGGAGAGCATGCCGTGCTCGATCGGCTCCTCGTTGCCCTCCTCATCGGTGCTCCCGAGGCGATCGAGGATCTTGTAGATGCGCTCGCCCGCGAACAGGCGCACGAGGTCGTCCTGGGCCGACAGGAAGAAGCGCGACTCGCCGGGGTCGCCCTGGCGTCCGGAACGGCCGCGAAGCTGGTTGTCGATCCGCCGCGACTCGTGACGCTCGGTGCCGAGGATGAACAGGCCACCGAGCTCGAGCACCTGGTCGCGCGCCTCCTCGACGCGCGCCTCGATCGTGGGGAACGCCTTCTGGTAGTGCTCGTCGTAGTCAGGATCGCCCGGCTCCAGGCCGAGCTTCGCCATCTCGAGCCCCGTCAGATGCTCCGCGTTGCCGCCGAGCTTGATGTCGACGCCGCGGCCCGCCATGTTGGTCGCGATCGTGACCGCGCCGGGGGCGCCGGCCTCGGCGATCGTCTCGCCCTCGCGCTCAGCGTGTTCGGGCTTGGCGTTCAGGACCGAATGCTGGATGCCCTGCCGCTTCAGATCGTCTGACAGCTGCTCTGAGACCTCGACCGAGATCGTCCCGACGAGCACGGGCTGGCCGCTGGCGTGACGCTCGGCGATCTCGCGGACGATCGCGCTCGCCTTGCCCTCCTTGGTCTTGTAGACCTGGTCGTTCTTGTCCGCGCGGACCATCGGCCGGTTGGTCGGGACCTCGACGACCGGGAGGTTGTAAATCTTCATGAACTCGGTCGCCTCGGTGATAGCGGTACCGGTCATGCCCGCAAGCTTGTCGTACATCCGGAAGTAGTTCTGGAGGGTGATCGTCGCGAGCGTCTGGTTCTCCTCCTGGACGCGCACGCCCTCCTTGGCCTCGACCGCCTGGTGCAGTCCCTCCGACCAGCGGCGCCCCTCGAGGATGCGGCCCGTGAACTCGTCGATGATCTTGACCTCACCGTCGATCACCGCGTAGTCGACGTCCCGCTTGTACAGCGACTCCGCCTTTAGCGACTGCTGGAGGTGGTTGACCAGGTGGCCGTTCTCGGCGCGGTAGAGGTGATCGATCCCGAGGAACCGTTCGGCCTTGGCCACGCCCTGCTCGGTCACCGAGACCGTCTTGTGCTTCTCCTCGAACTCGTAGTCGAAGTCGGCGACGAACTCCTTCTTCGTCCGGGGATCCATCCCCTCGGGCGTCTTGCCGGGCACCATCTTCGGGGCGAGCCGCGCGAACTGGACGTACAGCTCCGCGGCCTGCTCCGGCGCACCCGAGATGATCAGCGGCGTCCGGGCCTCGTCGATCAGGATGTTGTCGACCTCGTCGACGATCCCGAACGTGTGGTACGGCGACTTGCCCGCCTCGGGTTTGGGCCGCCCGCCGTGCTGGACCTTCTCGTCCAGCGTCGTGGCCATGTTGTCGCGCAGGTAGTCGAAGCCGAACTCCGAGTTCGTGCCGTACGTCACGTCGGCGGCGTAGGCGGCGCGCTTGTCCTCGTAGGGCTGCATGTTCTGGAGCACCCCGACGGTGACGCCGAGCGCGTCGTAGATCGGCTTCATCCACATCGCGTCGCGGCGGGCGAGGTAGTCGTTCACGGTCACGACGTGGACGCCTCGGCCGCCGAGCGAGTTGAGCACGACGGCCAGCGTGGCGGTGAGGGTCTTGCCCTCGCCGGTGCGCATCTCGGCGATCGCCCCGTCGTGAAGGACCATGCCGCCGATCAGCTGCACGTCGAAGTGGCGCATGCCCATCGTGCGCCTGCCCGCCTCGCGCACCAGCGCGAAGCAGTCGTACTGGAGGTCGTCGAGGCTCTCGCCGCCGCTCGCGCGTTCGCGCAGCTCATCGGCGGCCTCTCTCAGCTCGGCGTCGGTGTAGTGCTCCAGCTCAGGCTCGAAAGCATTTATCCGTCCAACCCGCTGTTCGTAGACCTTGAACTTCTTCCCTTCGCCCATGCGAAGAGCGCGGTCCAGAATGGACATACGGCTAGCGTAGCAGTGGGCCCTGTGCCGTTATGCGGCTGAGGAGACCCCGGGCGGACCAGCTTCCGTGACCCCGCCAAGCAGCGCCTCGTCGTCGAGCGGGCCCGAGCCGGCCTCCGCGCTGGCGGCCGCGGCCGCCCTCGCCTCGCGCCGCTTGCGGCGCTTGTCGCGGTGGCGCTTGACCTGAACGTGGAGCTCGTCCGAGCACATGTTGATCGACGTTCGGATGTCGGGCGAGGCATCTCTGGCGCGCAGCGTCACCCCCTTCAGGTGCAGCGTCACCTCGGCCACCTGGTTGTCGGCGATGGCAGGGTTGCGCTCCTCAAAGACCTCGACCTCGAGCTCGGCGAGCTCTGAAACCTGCCGCTCGACCTTGCGAAAGCGCTTGGTGACGTGCTCCCTCAGGTCATCGGAAACGGGCAGGTTGCGGCCCTTGACCTCAATGCGCATCTACCTACCTCCTTGCTTGGGAAGGATGGATGTGCGGTGAACCGCTTAGCCTAGTCCTCGACCGGACGTTTGTCGATTGGGCAGCGCGGCTCCGGGGGCCGCATAATCCCTGGTCGTGTCGCCGACAACCTCGTGGACGTTCGACCCGACGGTTCTGCTCGGCGTGTTCCTGATCGCGCTGCTCTACGGCGCCGGCTGGCGCCGGGCGCGGCGGCCCCGGGAACGCCACCCGCCGAGCGTCTGGCGCCTGCTGCTATTCGCCGGCGGGATCGTGACGATCCTGGTGGCGCTCGTGTCGCCGCTCGACTCGCTGGGCGACCAGATGATGGTGATGCACATGGTCCAACACATGCTGCTGCTGGACCTCGCGCCGATCCTGCTGATCCTCGGGTTGACGAAGGTCCTGCTGCGCCCCGTGACGCGACGTTTCCGGGCGGTCGAGCGCCGCGCCGGCTTCCTCGCGCATCCCGCGTTCGCGGTGATCTTCTACGCCGGGGTGCTGTGGCTGTGGCACGTGCCGGCGCTGTACGACCAGGCGCAGGGCAACGGCGTCATCCACGCGCTCGAGCACACGACGTTCTTCCTCGCCGGATCGATCTACTGGTGGCACGTGCTTTCGCCGATCCGCAACCGCCAGCGTCTGGCCGGCCTCGGGCCCGTCGCCTACATGGCCGGCGGCAAGCTGCTCGTCGGAGTCCTCGGGGTCGCGCTGGCGTTCGCGCCGGCGGTGCTTTATCCGTTCTACGCCCACCAGCCCTCGTTCTGGGGGCTCTCGCCGCTCGAGGACCAGATGATGGCCGGGCTGGTGATGGCGCTCGAGCAGTCGATCGTGATGGGGATCGCGCTCGTCGTGCTGTTCGTCCAGATGCTCAACGAGTCCGAACGGACCGCCCAGCGGGCGGAACGGTTCGAGATCGCCTGAGCGGTTTTGGGCCGCCTTCGGCGGCTTCCGTTGGATGTGGCGCGGCAGGCCGCGTCTGCGAGGCATGGATGCCGAGCGCGGCCGTCGCCGCGACCGCCAGGCGGCCTGGCGTCCATGCCGGCCGGGCGGACGCGGTCAGCCGGACGAGGCTTCCCCGGCCCCAGGGACGCCGCGAAGCGGCCCATCAGTTGCCACCGGCGCCCCCGCACGGTGCGAGGGCGCCGGCAGGAACAGCCTCTAGATCAGCTGCACTTCTGCGTGCCGGTGACCGTGCTCGACGACGGGGTGCCGCCCGGGCCGGTCTCGGCGGTGAACGTCACGCTGTACGGGCGCTTGCCGCTCTTGCAGGCGACCGACGTGCCGTAGTGGACGGTCTTGCCGTTCTTGGTCGCGCTCAGGTTCTTCCAGCTGAGCGTCTCGCTCGTGAGCGAGCCCTCGACCCCGTTGATCGGGAACGAGACGTAGCTCGGGATCGGCGTGTTCATCACCAGGTTCTTGCCGACGGTCTTGACCGTGGCGGGGAACGGTCCAACCGTGCCCGTGGTGATCGCGCCGCCCGCGCACGTGTGGCTGCCCTTGTCGACGAAGAAGAACACGAGCTTGCCCTGGCCGGCATTCCAGACGTCGAGGACCGGGTTGCACGGCAGCTGCCCGGGCGCCGAGGCGCTCTGATCAGAAGCCGGCCCGAGGGTGGCCGTGATCGCGCCGGACGCGACCAGCGCGCCCTTGGGGCACACGGTGTCGTTGCCGGCGGTGGTGATCTTCTGCGCACTACAGGTCGGGAAATCCTTCCCGTCCGACTTCATGCCGTAGATGACGGTCTTGATGTTCGTCAACGGCGCGGTGCGGTTAGTGCCGGTGCCGTTGGCGATGTACTTCTGAGTGAAGCCGAGCGCCGTGCTCGCCTTGTTCGGCGAGAACTTCAGGGTGGCGCTGTAGCTGTTGAGACCGCCCGTGGCGGCAAAGGCCGACGCTGCGGCCGCTAGCACGGCGAGTGCCGTGGCAACTACGACGAACCGTCGCAATTGGCTCCTCCTTTGATGTGTGTGTTGGAAGCAGAGCCGGCCATGCTCATGGGATTGGTTGTAGTTGGGGGAATGCCTGAGTCTGTCCAGCGGTCGCCTCACCCAGCGGCTGCTGGGCCTTGCAAGGAGGCCCGCCTGGGTCCGCGGTGTAGTAGACCGAGCTGAGCACCGCGGCGAGAGAAGCCGAGATAGTAGGACCAATCGTCGGCTGAGGGTTGCTCGTGCACAGATAACTTCCGAACACCGGAAGTTGCGCTACGAGGCTCGAATAACCGCCCGGATCCAGGTACGGGTTGCCGCGGTTGCTGCTGAGGCGAGTCGAATAGTTCGTGAGCGTCTCGGGGTTGAGCGGGCTCGAGACCCGGACGTAGTGAGTCTGCTTGTGGCTGACGGCGGCCGGCAGACTGGCCTGCGCGGCCGCGGTTCCATTCGCGAAGAACGCCGCGATCTCACGCCGGTAGGTGTTGATGTAGTTGACCACCGGGATCACGCCGCCGAGGTACGGCTTCGCCCGCGTCAGGAACGGGACGCTCTCGCTGAGGAACTTCTCGAGCGCGGGCACGCCCTTGCTCGATGCGTCGGTCAGCGGGCCGACGTTTACCAGGAGGCTCTTCAGCTGCGGCGCGAGCACGGCCAACGATTTGAGCGCCGGGCTGAGCTGGACCGCCGCCGGGCGTAGCTCGTCGACGAGCGGCTTGGTCGTGACGGCGAACCGCTTGACCCGATCGATCGTCGAGCGGGTCGCGGCCAGGTACGCAGGGAACGCCTTGATCGTCGCGGCGAGCGCCGACGCCTGAGCGGCGGTGGCGGAGAACGTTGTGTTGGAGTTGTCGACCAGTTGCTGCAGCTGCGACGGCGAACGCGCGACCGCCGACAGGACCTGGCCCCCGTCGTGGAGCAGCGTGCTCGTGGCCGCGCTGTCGCGGCTCAGTACGGCGAGCACCGAGTCGACGTTGGTCGCGAATGGGTAGAGCTCCGCCAGCGCAGCGTTCAGATCCTGTCCCCGCCCAGTGAGGGCGATCCCCTGCTGCTGCTGCCACGTCTCGAACGCCTGTCGCGTGGCCGGGTCGAACGTCGACAGGATCTGGTCGAGCTGCACGGTCGGGGCGATCTGGCCGCGCGGCAGGCTCGCGCCGTCGGCGAGCTTGCGTCCGGTCGGCGATCCGGGCGAGAGCTCGATGTACGTCTCCCCGAGCAGCGTCTTCTGGCGCAGGATCGCGCGCGAGTTCGCGGGCCGCGGTGCGAACTGGGGATCGATCTCCATGACCGCCTTGGTCAGGCCGGTGTGGCGGTCGAGGCCTACGCTGATCACCTTGCCCACGTTGACGCCCGAGATCCGCACGTCAGCCTGGCTGCCGAGGTTTTCGGCCTGATCGAATTCGGCGCTGATCTCATACCCGCGTGAGGTGAGCGACGTCGACCCGCCGAACGAGATCCACAGGAACAAAAGCAGCCCGAGGCACGACGCCGCGAACGCGACCATCGTGAGGATCCGGAATGTGCTCGGGGCCTGTCGGTTCATCCACCCGTCCCGGTGGTCTTGAGATCGGTCGTGGTCTTGAGGTCGGTCGTGGTCTTGAGGTTGCTCGTGGTCTTGAGGTTGCTCGTGGTCTTGAGATCGCTCGTGGTCTTGAGATCGCTCGCGAGCGCCGGCGGGCAGGACGACGAGTTGATCTTGGTGAAGTCAGGTGCGTTCAGCAGATCGAGCAGCGGCCCGACCGATGGGCTGCCGGCCAGGATCGTCGTCTCGAGCAGATCGAGCTGCGGGCACGTCGCCATGAAGATCCCGCGGACCGTCGGGCCCTGGGCGTCCTGGAGGCTGGTCAGCGTGTTCGCGATGTGGGCCAGCCACGAGCCCCAGTACAGGTATCCCTGCTCGTTGCCGCTCGGCTGGTAGGCGAGCGTGTTGAACAGCGTGTTGATGACCCCGATCGACCGCGTCAGCGGCGGGACCGCCTTGGACAGTTCCGTGGCCGCGGGCTTCAACGCCTTCGCCAGGGGCTGGACCGCGGTCGAGAACGGCCGCAGCTGATCGCGAATCACCGGCGTGGTGTCGTGGAACAGCGGGCGCGAGGCCTTGAGCGCCGGCGCCAGCGCGCGAGCGAACGGCTGGAGCTTGCTGAGCGCCGGGCCAAGCTGCGCCGCGAACTTCTGCACCTTGCCGAGCGTCTGGTTGGTCTGCGAGAGCGTCCCGGGCAGGAGCGAGAGTCCCGCTTCGAGGTTGGTGTCCTGCGAGGAGATCGCGGCGAAGTTCGTGTTCGACGACTGGATCAGCGACGCGAGCTGTCCGTCGACGCCGCCGAGCGCCGTGGCCACGCGTTGGAGGTTGTGGATCGAGAGCTTGAGGTTGGCGCTGCGCTGCGAGAGCAGCGTGGCGAACGCTTCGGTGTCGCGGCCGAGCGGCGCGAACCGCTTGAACGTGCCGCGAAGGGCGGGCACGGACTTGGACGGATCCTGGAACGCGCCGGCGCCGCCTTGGAGGAGCAGGAGCAGGTAGTTGCGGGTGTCGCCGTCTAGCGAGGCCAGGATCTGGTCGAGATCGACGTCCGGCGTCGTGCTCCCGGCGCCGAGCATTGCCCCGTCCGGTACCGCCCCGGACTGCTTGGTGCCCGGGTCGAGCGCGAGGTACATGTCCTTCAGCGGGGTGCGCGGGCGCAGCAGGACGGTCGCGTTGCTGTAGATCGGCGCGTACTGCTTGTAGATGTTCATGGTCACGACAGCCCGCCCGTTGTCGAGCGAGACGCCGCCGACCTCGCCGACCTGGACGCCGGCGATCGTGACCGCCTGTCCCTGCCCGGGCGTGACCGCCGCGCTCGTCGCGAACTCGGCCCGGACCGAGTAGTAGCTCTGTCCGAAGGTGAACGCGGGCTGGTGGAACAGGATGTACGCGGCGACCGCGAGAGCGATCGCGACGAGCGCGAGGATCGCCACGAAGTCCCGGCGGTGAACGCTGATCGCGCGCTTCACGGTGTCGCTTCCACGGTCACGCTGCGATCCCCCATCATGGTCCCGCTCCCGTCGTGACCCGGTTGAGGTCTGGCGCAGCGTTCTGGTAGCAAGACGTGCTGCTCTTGACCGGCGGCGCGTGACCCGGGTACGCCGGGCGGGTGCCGAGCGGCGCGGTCACGGCGTTGCCGAACAGCGGGCCCTGCGACCCCAGCGCCCCGGTCTGCACCTGGTCCGAGCCGCCCGCCGGCGAGGAGCGCAGGTAGCGCCCGTTGCCGTCGAAGCCCTGACCGGCGCCGGCGATGCCCACCGCGGACTCGAGCAGTTCCTGCCACACCGACACGCCGGTGGTGAGCGGCGGATCCTGGATCTGTGTGTTCCCGGTCGGGATCAGGTTGTGGACGAGGCAGCGCCCGAGCGTGTCGCTCGCGCTCAGGAGCGCGGTCGTCGAGTTGAGCGACTTGGCGGTTGCCTGCACAGCCGGCGTCAGATCCGAGACG
>Ga0070765_100001328_pt1 | contig 15049 bp, 8 predicted proteins | sample HubBroMetageWFT5_FD_71516 | JGI IMG/M metagenome (GOLD analysis project Ga0070765, IMG submission 71516) | Warmed and freeze-thawed soil microbial communities from the Hubbard Brook experimental Forest, New Hampshire - Hubbard Brook CCASE Soil... | ecosystem: Environmental > Terrestrial > Soil... | reverse complement strand
GAGTCGGTCAAGTCCTTCCACGTGCCGGCCACGCCGGGCACGTTGGCTTGTCCGCCCAAGCGGCCTTCGCTTCCGACCTCACGAGCGACGCGTGTTACCTCGGCGGCGAAGGACCGCAACTGCTCGACCATTGTGTTGAGCGTTTCTTTAAGCTGGAGAATCTCACCACGTACATCCACGGTGATTTTCTTGGAAAGATCGCCAGTTGCGATGGCAGTCGCAACTTCCGCGATATTGCGCACTTGGCCCGTCAGGTTACTGGCCATGAAGTTCACGTTGTCGGTGAGGTCCTTCCAAGTACCTGCCACACCTGGCACTTCTGCCTGGCCTCCTAGCTTGCCGTCAGTGCCAACTTCGCGCGCTACGCGCGTCACTTCACCAGCGAAGGCGTTGAGCTGATCCACCATTGTGTTAATGGTGTTCTTCAGCTCAAGAATTTCACCCTTCACGTCGACCGTGATCTTGCGCGACAAATCGCCTCGTGCCACCGCGGTCGTCACTTCCGCGATGTTGCGCACCTGACCGGTCAGGTTTCCGGCCATTGAGTTTACGGAGTCCGTGAGGTCCTTCCACGTGCCCGCCACACCGGGAACGTTCGCCTGGCCACCCAGACGACCTTCCGTTCCGACTTCGCGTGCGACGCGCGTCACTTCGCCGGCGAACGCATTCAGCTGATCCACCATCGTGTTGATGGTTTCCTTCAGCAGCAGGATTTCGCCGCTCACGTTTACCGTGATCTTCTTCGACAAATCCCCGTTGGCGATAGCGGTGGACACTTCTGCGATGTTGCGCACCTGGCCCGTCAAGTTACTCGCCATGGAATTTACCGAGTCAGTGAGGTCTTTCCATGTGCCGCCAACGCCGGGCACCTGTGCCTGTCCGCCCAGCTTTCCGTCGGTGCCGACTTCGCGTGCCACGCGAGTCACTTCCGAGGCAAACGAGCGTAATTGATCCACCATCGTGTTGAGGGTGTCCTTAAGCTCGAGAATCTCACCCTTCACATCGACCGTGATCTTGCGCGATAGATCGCCACGGGCGACCGCAGTCGCAACTTCCGCGATATTGCGGACCTGCGCCGTGAGGTTGCCAGCCATGAAATTGACGTTGTCCGTCAGATCTTTCCACGTACCGGCCACATCCGGCACCTGCGCTTGTCCGCCTAGTTTGCCTTCGGTTCCCACTTCGCGCGCCACGCGCGTGACCTCGCCGGCAAACGCGTTCAACTGGTCCACCATCGTGTTAATGGTGTTCTTCAGCTCCAGAATTTCCCCCTTTACATCCACGGTGATCTTGCGCGACAAGTCGCCGCGAGCCACAGCCGTCGTTACCTCGGCAATGTTGCGCACCTGCCCAGTGAGGTTTCCCGCCATCGAGTTCACGGAATCAGTGAGGTCCTTCCACGTTCCTGCCACGCCGGGCACGTTCGCCTGGCCGCCCAGTCGGCCTTCGGTGCCCACCTCGCGCGCGACGCGCGTTACTTCGCCGGCAAACCGATTGAGCTGATCGACCATCGTGTTCAGCGTTTCTTTTAGCTGCAAAATCTCGCCGCGCACATCGACAGTGATTTTGCGCGACAAGTCGCCACTCGCGATTGCAGTCGCTACCTCAGCAATGTTCCGAACTTGGCCAGTCAGGTTGCTGGCCATGAAATTGACGTTATCTGTGAGGTCCTTCCACGTACCGCCGACGCCGGGAACCTGCGCCTGTCCGCCTAGCTTGCCTTCGGTGCCAACTTCGCGTGCAACGCGCGTCACCTCTCCCGCAAAGGCGTTGAGCTGGTCCACCATCGTATTGATGGTGTCTTTGAGTTCCAGAATCTCGCCCTTCACGTCCACTGTAATCTTGCGCGACAAATCTCCGCGAGCCACCGCCGTCGTCACCTCGGCGATGTTGCGCACCTGTGCGGTAAGATTGCCGGCCATTGCGTTGACGGAATCGGTGAGGTCTTTCCACGTGCCCGCCACTCCTGGCACGACAGCCTGTCCGCCAAGTTTCCCGTCAGTACCCACCTCGCGCGCTACGCGGGTTACTTCGGACGCGAAGGACCGCAACTGATCCACCATTGTGTTGATGGCTTCTTTCAGCTGCAGAATCTCACCGCGGACATCGACCGTAATCTTTCGCGATAGGTCTCCATTCGCGACAGCATTGGTGACCTCGGCAATGTTGCGCACCTGACCAGTAAGGTTGCTTGCCATCGAATTGACGGAATCGGTGAGGTCTTTCCAGGTGCCCGCCACACCAGGTACCTGGGCCTGTCCGCCGAGCTTGCCGTCAGTGCCCACCTCGCGTGCCACTCGGGTTACTTCGGCAGTGAAGACACTGAGTTGTTGAATCATCGTGTTGACGATGTTGGCCGAACGAAGAAACTCTCCTTGCAGTGGTCGCCCATCCACGTCAAGTCGAACCGTCTGCGTCAGATTTCCTTGGGCAACGGCTCCGATGGCGCGCGTCACCTCTGTCGTAGGCCGGAGTAGGTCTTCCACCAGCGTGTTAACCGAGTTTTCCATCTCGCCCCACGCGCCTCTGGATTCATGGAACTTGGTGCGCTCTCGCGTTCTTCCTTCTTTACCAACAACTTGCCCCACGCGTCTCAGTTCCTGGGTCATCTGCTGATTTGCGGCCACAATATCGTTGAATGTGTCCGCAATTTTTCCCGCCAGACCAGTCCACGAACCCGGCAACCGAACCGAGAAGTCGCCATTCCGCATGACTTGCAGACTGCTCAAGATTGCCCCCAGGTCAGCAATCGGCGGCTCTGCAACCGCACTGGAGGTTGCGCGGATGCCAGGGTTTTCAGCGGAGTCGCCGTTGTTGGCGGTCGCAATCGACGCGTTGCGTTCGGTTCGTTTCATGCCTATCTCCTGCGTACCGACGAGAATCGGGTTCGATACAGTCCTTTGCCTACAAGGAACACGGCCGGACCGCAAAGTGTCCACGTTGGGTCAGTTGAATCAACGAGATGAAGCGATTGGGGCCAGAGAAGGACACAAGAGCGAAGATGTATCATGAACCCGGATGCGTCACCATACAGTGTTTACTGTATGGCGTGGGTTTCGCGGGCGGTCTGCTCGAGGGCCAGAGCCCGAGAGTGCTAATCAGCTCGCCGGTAGGGCTATATGAGGAATCTCTTGGGGCAGTGGCGCTTGAATCATCCTTATCGCGCTAAGATCTCTCTCGCTGCGCGATAGCCACTTGCAATGGCCCCATGGACCGTACCGTTATTACCCGAAATGTCGGTGGCCTCTCCGGCAAAAAACAGAGTGTCGTCTACTGGTGCCGCCAGCATCTGCTGCGCTCCATCCGCCCCGACCCTGCCGTAGCTGTATGCTCCTCGCGAAAACGGGTCCCTCTGCCAATCGTGGAAATAAGCGGCCTCCAGCAATTCCTCTAACTTTTGGGGACTCACCGCAAGCAAATCCCCAAGTGTTCGCAGACTGCGCTCAATCACAAAAGAGCGGTCCCGACCCGACAGACGTTCGCCCGAGTGGGCTGGTGCCCAACCTGTAATGATCGGCAGCCTTTCCGGCATCGTCGTCCACCAAGTGGGAAACCATTCGTCTTGGGAGAACAGGAATCCCATATCAGACAGGTTTTTTGTCTCATTCGACGACGAAGGCAAGATGTCATCCCAGAATCGCTCGCGAAACCGCAGCACAATCCGTATCACCTTTCCCATCTCAAGCCGGTTCATCGCATCGATGTTTGCTGGCGGAAGTCGAGGCACAAAGTCCACTGCGCCGGTCTGCCCTACTGGCGCCTTCAGAACGCCAAGGGGCAACGTCACCAATACGCGTCTTGCTCTCAGCAGTGACGATCCCTCGGCGCCCATGATTGCCACCTTCGCATAACCACGACCCAGCATGACGCTCTTAACGACTGCGCCGGTTCGGATGGCCACGCCATACGCTGCTGACTGCCTTTGAAAGATCTCAACCAGCGTGCCGTAACCGCCATGGGGTCGGAATGCGCGGTCTCCTTGGATGCGTTCCTCCGCACGCATCCCCTGTTCCAGCCAGTGCACTCCGACCTGAGCCGGGTCAGCCGCATTGAAGCCGACGACATAGCCCAATGCTCGCTGCTTCGCTTCTTCCTCGGAGGGATCGTTCCTGGGACTGTCGCAACAGCGAGCTAGAAAGTCGACAAACGATTCATCCGGCTGTGAGTCGTCCATCTTGTCGAGGATTGCCTCGACCTGTGAAAAGAAATCGCACGCACATAGCTGCCCACGGGACACGCACCAGTTCGTGCCTTCAACTTCCGCTATTTGCACGCCAGCGTTGCGGAGAGGGTTCCATATCTCAGTTGGCACACCGTGAATGAACTCTGCACCCAACGGGATGTTGGTATCGCAGCCGGCATCGTGTGCGTCAAAAATGCGCCCGCCGATTCGGTCGCGAGCCTCAACGATGGATACGGAAACGCCGGCACGTCCCAGTTCACACGCTGCGGCGAGCCCCGCAATGCCTGCGCCAATCACGACTATGTCCGGGTCGCGCGACAAGAGGATCTTCCCAGTTAACTACTTCCGATTGGCCAGCCGTTTTCCGTCCGCAATTCGTCGTTTCGCGCGATCGGGCCCTTTCACCCCAAGAATCGAATACTGCTCGCCCGATAATTCGTGGTAATTCACGAAGAAATCCTCCAGTTCGTGCACGAACTGTTTCCCTAAGTCGTCAACATTCTTAATGTCAGCGAAACTGTGGTTGTCCTTTTCAATCGCGACGACGCGGTCGTTTCGCTCTTTCTTCTTCTTGTCTCCCTGCTCGCCTTCGATGACTCCAATAATTCGGCATTTCAATACACAACCGGGGAATGCTGGTTCGTCCATGAGAACCAGCACGTCCACCGGATCACCATCTTCAGCGAGCGTGGACGGCACAAATCCAAAATCGTAAGGGAACGCCATTCCAGCGGGTAGGACCTTGCTGAGTTCGAATACATTCTCCGTCGTGTTGAACGCGAATTTATTTCGGCTTCCCTTCGGCGTCTCGATCACAACGCGGATGACATCTCCGTCGTCCTTCTCTGCCGGAGCAAGAAGTGCCGGATTTGCCAGCGATTTCTTCTGGGGACCCCGTTTACTCATCCGCCCTCCTGTTTCGCGAACGTGCGTGCAAGTGCCTCTCGGAAACCATTGCGGCGCTATGTCTGGGAACAATGGTCCGCAAGCGTTCACTCAACTTTGGTAGGACGATCCATAACGCCGCGCCCACCAGGAACCAGGTAGCTGTTGCCGCAGGAAGCACGGCGGCGGCAGCATGACGCGGTAACCAGAGCCATACAACGAATGCGAAAACGGTCAGGCCAACAGCGCCCAGAACCGCGCCTGCGGCATCTACCGCTACTGCCCTTCTGGCTTTCGTATCTGACCGCTCTTTCTGCTTTTCGTGCTTCTCAAGAAGGGTCGCCGCGGCTGGAAATATGGCAGGAAACGCCAGGAAAATGCCTCCGATTTCGGGGCCATACCGCTTCGCGATAAGCCCGGTGACCGCGGTTATGATTCCGCCAAAAATGAACCGAACCAGGTATTCACGCCACGTTGACTCCCCCAGGGCGGCAATGTCGACCTCGACTTTCACGCCGACCTCAAGAACATCGCCCACGGGGCCGCGGCCGAACCAAACCACACGAGCAACGACATGCCTGTAGCCAGCAAGGCGCTTAGTTTGCCGCGAATCAGCAACCGCGTTGTCACCGCAGCGTAAATACAAAACGCGACCGCCCCTGCCACCATCGACCGCGCCTCTATGCTTGCGTACCCAGTTCCACGATCGATGACCGCGAGAGATAGAGTTGCGAGCGCCACAGATGGAGCTGCGGCAAACAGACCTGCAAAACTCTTCGGCTTCAAGACGTCTCCCAGGACCGCAAATGCGGAAACCAGTGTCCCTCCCAAGACGGCCCGCACTAGAATCTCCTTCATAATTCCCCTACCGCGAATTACGTCTCGACAGCTCGCACGCGTTGGCTGCTTAGGAGCCTCGCTTCAGAAATCATTTCCGCAGTGGCGTGGGGCATCTCTTCTTCATCGAGCTGTAACAAACAATATCTTCCAGCAACGCATGGCAACAATAAGGCTTTCTCCGTACTCATCTCGCCCCGCCGAAGTGGTTGCTTCGCGCGCCCGAAGCTTACAAGAACGGCAGACGCCTTCCTCCGAGCTCCGTTGTTCCGCAGCTGCCCCCTCTATCACAAAGCGACGTGTCCTACGTCCTTTCGCTTCTCATCTGCTGTCCTGTAATAAAAGCATTAGGGGGAAGGGATATGTGTCTCTTCCCGGGCCGCGCCGGCCGCGGGGCGAATCGGCTCTTTGAAAACTCGCAGGAAACTTTGCGACTTGGCTGTCGACGTTAGGCGAGGCCGCCTGACCCAATCTCCTTGCCGCGCAACGAAAAGTCCCGCGCCGACGATTGTTGGCGAAGGATTGGCGAAAATTGCCGCCGCAACCCATTTTGAATCTGTTGGATACATATAACTTATTTATTATCCAATAAGTTGCGATCAATTTCCCCCTAACCGACTGATTCTAAACAGCAGCCAAAAAAGGGTTTAGAGACATGGTGTTGTACATCACTACAACACTTGTGTATCACCGGGGGACGAGATATAGACGGCTTGGATGCTGGCCTGAAGGCCAGCACTACCCAAAACCGCCTTTTCCGCAACCTGTGAAGGAGCGCTCCACCCGTTCTCGGAAAATGCATGGGCTCGCAACAAAAAGCTTCACGAATTCCTGAAATCAGATTATGTTCTTTCAGGAATCCTTATGCGCACTCGTCTGCTGGCCGCAAGGAGTCCCCTGTCTGAACAAAGACACGGGCCAACACGTCGTGAAGTCCTCTCTCTGATCGCCAAAGGCGCGCTCGCGTCTTCCATTCTCGGCCCGAATGTGTTCGGGATCGGTCCCGGAGTCCAACCGGCAGGGCAGCAGGCGTTCCCAGCGGAATGGGAGCTGACCGATGCCTCGTTGCTCGAAGAGATCGTCAGCCGCGCGGTTTTGTTTTTCTGGAACGAAGCCAGTCCTCGCACCGGACTGGTCCGCGACCGCGCTTTGGCAGACGGCGGCCCGGACCCGCGGCGCATGGCGAGCATCGCAGCCACCGGATATGGTCTCGCTGCGCTCTGCGTCGCACACCAGCACCGCTACATTCCTTCCCGGGAAATCTACGTGCGGGTTATCGAGACGCTGAACTTTCTGCTGAATCATGCCGAGCAGATCAACGGTTTCTTCTACCACTTCCTCGATATTGAAACCGGACGGAGAGTGGGCCGATGCGAAGTCTCTCCCATCGACACGGCCATTCTCTTATGTGGGGTTCTGACGGCCCGTGCGTATTTTCAACATCCGGAGATTCAGCAGCTCGCAAGCACCATCTATCGCCGGATGAATTGGCGCTGGATGTTGAATGGCGGAACGACGTTTGCGAAGTGCTGGACGCCAGAAAACCAGTTCGCCGCCGACCGTTGGGACACCTACAGCGAGCTGATGATGATGTATCTGCTGGCCGTCGCCGCGCCGCTTTACAACATCAGCCCTTCGTCATGGGATGCGCTGGGGCGGCCGGTAAGAGAGCTTGACGGCGGTCACACCTACATCAGTAGTGATGACCCGCTGTTCGTGCACCAGTACTCGCAGGCATGGTTCGATTTTCGCGGCCGGCGGGACAAGTACGCGGACTATTTCGAGAACTCGGCAACTGCTACCTACGCCCATAAGCAGTTCTGTCGTAAGTTGACCCAGCGTTTCCCCGATTACGACGACCAGACTTGGGGCATATCGGCTTCGGACTCGTCGCGTGGCTATCGAGTCTGGGGCGGGTTGTCAGACACCGGCCAGTTCGACGGAACTGTGGTGCCAGGCGCGACAGCGGGCTCGATCCCATTTCTTCCCAAAGATACGATTAGCTGTTTGAAAAATCTCTATCTCAAATATGGGCTGCAGGTCTGGAAACGCTATGGGTTCGTAAATGCGTTTAATCCGCTGACGGGCTGGATCGACCCGGACGTGATTGGCATCGACACCGGGATCAGCATGATGATGGCGGAGAACTATCGCAGCGGATTTATCTGGCAGACGTTCATGAGGAACCCGGAGGCGCAAAGGGCCATGCAACTGGTGGGATTCCAGCCTTCCGTCCAGGCGGTAGCAATTAGCTGACACGCAGTCTTTGAGCTTTGTTGGAGAACTCGCGGGACCGCATCTCCGCCAAAGCCGTCTAGTAAGGCTGAAACAGCTGTTTCGTGGCGCGCTGGATTGCGGATGAGCGTTGGAACCAACGCCAGACACGACCCAAGCGCAGGTTTTCCGCACTTAACAGCGTGATGCCGACATCGATACCGACGACATCAGGGTCGACCCATAGAGTTTGCGGATTGAAAGCGTCGGCAAATCCATAGCGGCCGTAGATATGTTGAGCAAAGTTCTCGTGCATGTAGCGAAGCGCGGGCAGACAGATTTCGGGAGCGAACATCAGCGAGCCGCCGGGCGCACATGGGACGACCGTACCATCCAGGTCGCGTCTCGACAAAGGATCGCCCCAAATCACGTAGCCGATGTCGCTGTCCGAAGCGGTAACGCCCCACAAATACTCCGAATAGCCTGGATAGATCCCACGAAGACTGAGACAGTAGGCCCGGTGAGCGTAGGTGGCGGCCACGGAATTTCGGAAGTAATCAATCTCATAAGGTGGTCCATCACGAAGACCAGCCAGATAAAGCCACGCTTGCGAGTATTGATGCGTAAAGAGTGGCCCGTAACCGACGACCTTGTAGCCGTAGGAATCAATGACTGGACGGTCAAACTTATACCAGCATTCGGCAGGAATAGGATGCGTTGGCGAGCCAATTCCCAGTAGATAGAGGATGGCTTGCTCGTCATAAGCTGCCCACTCAGCCCGCAAGAGACCTTTTTCCGGGGTCCAACCCATGTGTAACAGCCCCGTTCGCTGGTCCAGCATCCAGCTAAAATCGACCCTCTCATAAACGCTGGAAGCAAGCGCCATGATCTCAGCATCGTCGTTGTAACACTGTTGGGCCGTCAAAACTCCGGCAATCAGCAGGGCAGTGTCGATGGTGGAGAGTTCCGAGTTCCATGCGCGCTCGCCGCTCTTGCGGTTCACGAAGTGGTAATACCACCCGCGCACATGGTTCTGGTCGTATGCAAAATAGCGAAGCGTGGCGCGAACCCTCTCCCGCAGCTGGTTGGGATCTACCCACCGACGGTCAGAGGCGATACACATCGCGGTGAGAGCAAAACCAGTGAGCGCGATGCTGGCGACCTCCAGGTTTCGCCCGGGAATCGCCGTTCCATCTGTCCGGACACGATCCAGCACCAGCCCGCTGTGAGGATCGCCATGCTCCCAGAAAAAAAGAAATGCGCGGTGCGACAAATCTTCCAGGAAAGCGTCATCCGAAGCGGAAATGTCGTTTCGAAAAGCGCATAAGGCCGGGAGCGCTGCTGCCAGCGACAGGAAACGGCGGCGCGAGAGGGTTGTCATCGCATTTTATCGGGGCCTGTCCACTCTGCTTGCGGCCCCATTCTGGCTTATATTACCCACATGTGGGCCGCCGACTCTAATTCAGGACCGAACTTTGATGAAGTGATAGACCAGGAAGGCGTCAGGTCGCGCGCACTGCTCCACGCCGAAAGAAGCGTCGGAGATTCGGCATTCCCTGTTGGGTTATTCCAGATCCGACGGAGGCCGCTTCTGCGATTCGCAGCCATTCTCATGGCCGGCGCGACAATGATGCAGGCACAGGAGTCGCCGCATGCCAGCCGGTCTGCGTCAGTCCGGGTTCACGGTCAGGCGACCATCTCGGTCGAGCCGAACCAGGCGCAATTTGATATCGGAGTTGTGACCTCGGCTCCAACCGCTAAGGCGGCTGCCGATCAAAATAAGCGTCAGTCCGACGCTTTGATTCACGAACTCAATGCTGCATTTCCTTCGGCAACCATAAATGGCGTGAACTTTTCCGTGAACCCGAATTATCAGTACCCCAAAGAAGGTGCGCCCACGATTGCCGGCTACACCGCAAGTAACACGGTCCGCCTGCTTTTGAATGATATTTCCAAGCTGCAGACCGTCGTCGACATCGCCGTAAAATCAGGGGGGACCAGTATCAACCGGCTTACATTCACGGTGCGCAACGAAGATTCGGCCCGGGCCCAGGCTTTAGCGGCAGCAGCCCGCCAAGCGCAAGCGGGCGCTGAGGCGCTCGCCACTTCCTTGCAGTTAAGAATTGTGAGGCTGTTGACCGTCGAGGAGGGCCAACCCGTTATCGTGTCCCCTCCGCGGGAGATCAGCTTCGAGAAGCTCCAATCGACTAACCTCGCACCGATCTCGCCTGGCACCATCGATGTGCATGCCGACGTCGACTTAACTTACGAGGCGGCGCCGGTGGCTGAGCAGCCTACTGAGAAAGCCCCCAAAACTTCGCAATCTCCAGCGAAGAAGTAACGGCCTCGGAACGGGGCAGCGCCTCGCCTAATCCCAGCTTAAGCAAGTAGCTGTCCGACTCCATAGTTGGTAAGTACCGGGGCGCGACTCAGACGGCGGAGGGCGGTCTCCACCCCGAAGTCTCGAATAGTCATGAAACCGCGGAGTTGTCATACCGATTTGCCTTCTGCAGTCGAGCCGGGCCCACTCGAATTTCTACTAACCCTCGCCCGTCAGCTTCAATCAACAAATCTGAACAACCAGAAATATAGCAACCCACGCCACGGCAGCAGCATCTATGGTGCCGGAACACGACTCGCCACCGTTAGGCGCTACACGGTACGAGCGCGTGTTTGGGGTAACAAAAGCGACTTGGTAACGATTGAGTCGCTGTCGGGGAAGCCCCTTCGTCGATCTGCTTCAGATGAGTTGGTTGCACCTCTCGCATGATTTGTGCGTCAGGTGCAGCAGGAAAAACACCTCGTAAACACTGAACGTGGGGGACGAACATGATTAGCATAGATCGCCGTTTTGGGTCATTCAGCAGCCAGCGTCTGGCCTCAGTTTCCTCTAGCAAAATTCCAAACGCCTCTCGTCGCGGAAACGTGATCCTCACCTTTTTGATGGTCGCGTGCGCTTTTCTTTCGTTGACCGAAGTAGCCCGCGCCCAGTACCGAACCAGCATCCAGGGAATAGTCACTGATCCTTCCGGGGCAGTGGTCTCCGGTGCGACGGTGACTCTTACCAACAACGAAACTAACCAGACGTTGCAGGCCACGACCACGGATGCTGGAGCCTATACGTTTAACGCGCTGCTTCCCAGCACCTACACCATTGCGGTTGAGAAGCCTGGATTTCAAAGGAAAGTGCTCGACCACGTCCAGGTCATCGCCGAGCAAGCGAATGCGGTCAACGTCGAACTCGCAGTCGGAGAAGCTTCTCAGACCGTCACCGTCAGCGGCTCCCAACTTCCGGCCATTGACACCGAAACCGGAATGATCAGCGGCACCGTCACCACTCAGCAGGTACAGAACATGCCTTCCTTTGGCCGCGACGTTTTCCAGTTGGCTCAATTAGCCCCCGGCGCATTCGGCGACGGCTCGCAAGGTGCCGGAGGCGGCACCAACAATCTACCCGGGAATACTGGGCCCGGCGGCTCGGGAGCAAATTCCGGGATATTCCAGACGGAAAACAAGGTCCAAGTTATCGCCAACGGTTCGCCGATGGAAGCGAACAACATCACCCTCGATGGTGTGAGCATCAACAGCATCACCTGGGCCGGCGCGGCGGTGATAACGCCCAACGAAGAATCCGTCAAGGAAATGAAAATCGTTACCAATGACTATGACGCTGAGAACGGACGCTTCGGCGGCGCCCAGATGCAGGTCATCTCAAAAAATGGCACCAACAATTGGCACGGCAGCGCCTTTTTCCGCCTCAACCGTCCCGGTCTGAATGCGTACCAGACCTGGAACGGACCTTTCTCTTACTTCACGCCCTCAAACACCACAGCATCCGAGCGTGGCCTGCAGCGCGACACCGGACGATTCAACACCTGGGGAGGCAGTGTCGGCGGCCCAATCATCAAGAACAAGCTCTTCGGCTTCTTCTCCATTGAGAGGCTAACTAACAATTCGACAGCTACTGCCACCGGTTGGTACACCACTCCGCAATTCAATAGCTCTTCCCGGCCCGGGAGTGTTGCCAACCAGTTCCTTACCTATCCCGGCGAAGGTGCCAGCTTTAGCTCCATTTTGCCGGCGACTTGCGCAGGCATCGGACTCTCCGAAGGCGTCAACTGCAGAACGATTCCCGGCCAAGGGCTTGATGTAGGTTCACCTCTTACTTCGCCGCTGGGAACCCTCGACCCGACCTTTGGCGGCTTCGGGAGCCCTGGTATCGGCAATGGATTAGACGGCATTGCCGATATTTTCGAAGTCAATACCGTTAATCCCACCAACAACGTCAATACCCAGTACAACGGACGAGTTGATTGGAATCTCAGCAGCAGGGACCTGATCGCCGGGTCGATCTACTGGGTCCCTCTAAGTACCACGAACTATAACGGTCCAGTTCGTGCCGCAAACCTCTGGAATCACACCCAAACCAACAACGCTTTTACCGCGCTCTGGAACCATACGTTTTCTCCAACCCTGCTGAACGAACTACGAGTGAATGCCGCAGGTTGGCGCTGGAACGAAATCGCATCCAACTCTCAGGAGCCATGGGGTTTGCCTCAGGACAATCTCGCCCCACTCAACCAATCCAGCCCCTATGGCGGCAACACCATTCAGTTTTTCGGAGCCCCAGGCCCCAGCGTCTTCGATCAGTGGACCTATAACCTCTCCGACAAGGTTTCCAAGGTCCATAACACTCACAGCTTCAAATTCGGCGGCGACGTCACCCGCCTCTATTTCCTTGACGAAGCACCCTGGTCAGCGCGACCGCAGTACTTCTTCAACAACATCTGGGATTTTCTGAACGACGCCCCCTCGGGCGAAAATGGCGCATTCAACCCGCTTACTGGTAATCCCACTTCGGTGAGAAAGGACGTTCGTTCCACCGTATGGGGTCTTTATTTCCAGGATGATTGGCGTATTCGCCCGACTTTGACCCTAAACCTTGGTCTGCGCTGGGAGTATTTCGGCTCGCCCTACTCCACGGAAAACAATATGAGTCGTCTGGTTCTGGGCTCTAGCACAGCGAATGCTCTGACGGGAATGCAGCTGATCGAAGGCGGCCACTTGTGGAATGTGCCTTTGACCAACTTCGCGCCCCAGATCGGCTTCGCCTGGTCGCCCGCGAAATTCGGCGGCAACACGGTAATCCGTGGTGGTTTTGGGATCGGATATTCAGGATTGGAGGAAGCGATTTCTCTGAATGGTCGCGACAACCCTCCGCTCGTCGTTAATCCCCAGCTGTTCGCGACGGGTCCGACGACTACCGCCCCAATTCTCTATTCGACCGCCGACAACGTTCACAACTTCAATGGCTTCCCCTCGAATCCTTCCACCATTTCTGCCTTCGGTCCGAACAACCTGCCCCTCAACGGAACGACCACCGTCGCGGGCTTCCCGTCCTCGTTGCCGACAGCCTACAACTACCGCTACTCGCTCGAGATCGAGCACGAGTTCAGCTATCAGTGGGTATTCACTTTCGGCTATCAGGGCAATACCGGCCACCATTTCACTCGTCAGTATGACGAGAACGTTGTCTATGGCGTGGCCGGAGCTCCGCTGAATCCGACTACGACGCAAGTCAACTGGAACGCCAATAACGCCAACTCCAACTACAACGCCATGCTCGTCGGCCTCCGCCATGGATTCACCAGGTGGTTCCAGTTCGAAGCCGACTACCGCTGGAGCAAACTGATGGACAATGCTTCCCAGCCCTATTACCAGGATCCCTACATGTGGATCCCTGCTGCATCGTGGGGCCCAGCGGATTACAACGTAACCAATGCTTTCAAAGCCTACGGCGTCTTCCAGTCTCCCTGGTTTCTCGGTAAGCACAACTGGCAGGGGCAGATCCTCGGAGGGTGGACGCTCGCAGGTATTCTCAACTGGCACTCCGGCTTCCCTTGGACGCCTGTCTATAATCCGTCATGCATTGTCGTTTCCACCAGCTCGGATTGCCAACTGCGCCCAGGAAACCAGATCGCCGGTTTCAACGTCGATACCAGCAACTCGGCCTTCATGTCCGGCCCAGGCAACGGACCAAACTCGAGCGCCAGCAACTCGAACTTCCCTGGCGGTGGTTTGGCTTTTTTCACCAACCCCGCGGTGCCAACTCCGCCATTCCCCGCGGTGGGGGCAGCTCCTCCTGTCTCCCCGATTATTCGCAATACCTTGGCCGGTCCTCACTACTTCGACGTAGATGCGACCTTAACCAAGTCATTCGGGGCGCCGCATATACCAGGCTTGGGAGAAGGTGCACAGTTTCAAATTCGCGCCAGCTTCTTCAACTTGTTCAACAACCTCAATCTGAAAGGAAGCTCGCAGAGCGGCCCCTGGAACGGTGGTATCAGCAACTTCATCGCTAACGCAAACTTTGGCCAGGTTCAGTCAGCACTTGGCTCTCGAACCGCCACAGTTGAATTCAGGTTCCAGTTCTGAACCATGCGTGTTTTTGTTTCATGTGGGTTCCCCATCCTTTCGTCAGCCTTTGACGAAAGGATGGGGTCGGTTCTCTTCCATATTCGAATCCTGCCCTGATCCCGTTTAGCTGGATGAAGGGTTCCTCCATGGTGAATATGAGTTCTACCCAATTCGGGAATCCCTCACGACATTTAGTCCGAAACTTCTTGCAATCCGCCTCGACCTTCGCCACGCTATTAGCGTGGGGTTTTGTCCCCACAAGGCATTATGTGGGTGCCCCATCCTTTCCCTTCTTTTGGGAAAGGGTGGGACCATCCGGTGTTCGTTGTCATTTTGCTGCTCCAGTATTCGAGCAGCTTGTACCTCTTGACTGTTAGCTGACGGCTGGTGGCCGAAAGCTGACAGCTATCGGCCCGTTTTTCGGAGGCTATATGCTCTACCCCGCCCCGCGCTATTGTCGCCCTGGATTCCATACATCCTCTTCGAACCGCCGGGCTGTCTGCTCTGACAACC
>Ga0070765_100001327_pt1 | contig 15055 bp, 10 predicted proteins | sample HubBroMetageWFT5_FD_71516 | JGI IMG/M metagenome (GOLD analysis project Ga0070765, IMG submission 71516) | Warmed and freeze-thawed soil microbial communities from the Hubbard Brook experimental Forest, New Hampshire - Hubbard Brook CCASE Soil... | ecosystem: Environmental > Terrestrial > Soil... | reverse complement strand
TGGATGCTGGCGGGCGGATCGCAAGCAGGAGTGCCCGCGCCTGCAATTGTCCGCCAAACGCCGCGCCAGCGTGCGATCTGGATCGGTGCTGGACTCGTCGTGGTGCTGGTCGCGGCTTACTTCGGCTGGCAGATCGGACACGCCGAGCACGGTACCACGCCCGTGCGCCTGACCATTACACTCCCGCCCGGGAAGGCGTTGCTCAACAACTCGACCGAGCCTCTGGCCATCTCGCAGGATGGCTCCACGATCGCGTATGCGGCGTACGGCGAGGATCGCAAGGCACAACTCTATGTTCGCAAGCTGGGCAGCTTTGAAAGCACTCTCATCCCCGGCACTGAGGGAGCGCGAAGTCCTTTCTTTTCGCCGAACGGCGAATGGCTGGCGTTTCGTATCGGATGATTTCAAGTTGAAAAAAGTGTTGCTGCGCGGTGGGAGCGCCGTGGTTGTAGTCGATGGGCCGTTCTTCGGAGGCGCGTGGGAAGAGGACACCATCTACTACGTCAAGGGATTCACTTCAGGGATATCTTGCGTGCCGGCCGGGGGAGGGCAATCACGACAGTTGACCAGCCCGGGATCAACCCCGGAGGACCGCGCTCATTTGTGGCCCAGCCCGTTTCCCCATAACACTGGCATGATCTTCACAGTGTGGACGGGGCGAACTTTCAATGAAGCGCGAATCGAAGGCCTGCTGTTCAAGTCGGGGCAACGAAAAGTGTTGATCGAGGGTGCTACCGGGGGACGCTACCTTCCCAGTGGCCACCTCGCCTATACCCGCAATGGCACGTTATTTGTCGTGGGCTTCGATGCTGAACGACTAGAAGTGAAGGGGACGCCAATACCGGTGATTGAGGGAGTCATGACCGGGGCTTCGAACGGCGATGCCGATTTCGCGGTTTCAAACAACGGGACGTTGGTATTCCAACCTGGAACCCTGACTTCGTTTCAGCGCAATCTGGTCTGGATGGATCGCGGCGGCAAAGCCACCAATATCACTCCGGAGGTGAAGCCTTATGCCTCGCCTGCCGTCTCGCCTGACGGCAAACATATCGCTTTGACGTTGGAGGGCAGCACTTTCGATGTTTGGGTATACGACCTGGAGCGAGACGCGCTCACAAAAGTGAGCTTTGGTGGTGACGATTATCAACCGCTGTGGTCGCCAGACGGAAAGATGCTGGCCTATAGTTCGTCAAAATCCGGTCATATGCAGCTGTACCTGAAGCACGGCGTTCTGCAAGGCGAAGAAACCATGCTGACCGACGGGCCTGAGACCAAAGCGCTCTATGCTTGGACGCCGGACGGTCGCGAAATGATCTTCGGCCGGCAAAACAAAGACACGGGTTGGGATATCTACGCGTTAACTGTCGAGGGTGATCATAAAGTGCGCCCGTTGGTGGTGGCGCCGTTTAATCAAGGCCGGGCGCATGTCTCGCCCGATGGAAAATGGATGGCATACGTTTCAGACGAATCCGGCCAGGGAGAGGTATTCGTGCAATCCCTGAGTGATCCGAATACTCGCGTCCAGATCTCGACCGAGGGCGGCACCGATCCCCGATGGGCAGGCCACAATGAATTGCTCTATCGATCCAAGACTCGGCTTATGTCAGTGAAGTTCTCGCCCGGAGGTGAGCTCAGTCCGGGCAAGCCGGTCCTGTTATTCGAAGACAAAGCAGCCTGGACTGGTTACGACGTGGCCCCGGATGGACGCCTCGTGGTGGTGCGCGACGCCACCGACAACGCTGCGGGTACGCAGATCAATGTGGTCCTCCATTGGTTCGAGGAGCTGAAACAGGAACAGCAGAAATAGGACTAATCGGAAATCCCCGACTACTACGGCGTCCAGAATCGCCGGTTGTTTGGTGATCTGCGATCAGCGCACTTACAATACATCATTAAGCCCTACGCGCACTCTAAGATACAGGAGGTTGACACGGACGACGGAGCAGCGCGTAGTGGTCGTGACGTTCGAGCATCCATGCGAGATCTGTTGCAGGAAAGTTTCTGCCATCTGATCTCAACCCTTATGCGTTTCAAGCACTCTCCGATGTTCGTTCCGGCTGCGGTCTTCCTACTGCTAGTGGGCACAGGCGCTGGCCAAAACACTACGCTAATCACTCTCGACCAGGCCGTCGATCTCGCCTTGGCCCACAACCACTCCATTCAAGCCACGCGCACTCTGATACTTCAAAATCAGGCCCAGGAGATCACCGCCAATCTGCGCCCTAATCCAACTCTGGGAGCCGATTCACAGTTCATACCGTTCTTCACTCCACAGGATTTTTCCGCGGACAATTTGAACGTTACTCAACAGTTCGATATCGGGATCGGATATCTCTTCGAGCGGGGCCACAAGCGGCAACGGCGCTTACAAGCCGCTCGCGATCAAACCGCCGTCCAACGCGCTCAGGTCGCCGACGCCGAACGAATTCTGGTGTTCAATGTCGGCCAGCAGTTCGTCAGCGTTTTACTTGCGGAATCAACCCTTCAGTTCGCGCTTCAGGATCTAAGGAGCTTTCAGCAGACGGTTGATATTGGCGAGGCGCAATTCAAAGCAGGATTCATCGGCGAAGGTGACTATCTTAAGATCAAACTGCAGCTTCTGCAGTTCCAGACCGACGTGTCCACTGCTCGCTTGTCCAAGGTGCAGGCGCTGGTCGCCCTGCGTGGGCTGTTAGGTTACGGCACCGTACCGGCGGATTATGACGTGGTTGGCGATTTGGCGTACCAGGCACTCAAGGGGAATCTGGAAGATTTCCAGACAAAAGCGTTGACCGAGCGCCCCGACTTTCGCGCCGCGGAATTGGGAATCACCGCGGCCCAGAGCCAAATCCTGCTCGCCAAAGCCAACGCCAAGGTGGACGTAAATGGCACCTACGACTTTACCCATGTTTCGGGTGAGAACACGGCGTCGATCTTTGTGAATTTCGAGCTTCCGATATTCAACCGCAATCAGGGCGAGATCGCGCGCACCGGTTATGCTCTAACCCAAGCTCAGCAGCAGCAGCAAGCAGCCAGCGATATCGTTCTTTCTGACGTTGGCAATGCCTATGCTGCCGTCAGGAGCAACGATGAAGTGTTGCAACTCTACACTTCCGGATATCTCAAGCAGGCGCAGGATTCGCGCGACATCAGCGAATATGCCTATAAGCGCGGCGCCGCCAGCTTGTTGGATTTTCTCGACGCTGAGCGTAGCTACCGCTCCGTTCAACTCGCCTATCGCCAGGCGCTGGCCGCTTATATGACCGCATTGGAGCAGCTGAAGGAAGCTGTTGGAACGAGGAACTTGCCATGAGCACGAAGCGTTGGTGCCGGTTGGCTGTGTCTGCTGCCTTGTTGGCGATCCTGCTTGCACTTGCCGGCTGCCAGGGTTCGGGATCAAATGCGGCAAACTCGAGCACCGCGACCAAGCCGGACAACGCGGAATTGTTTACCATTCCACAAGACCAGATGTCGCACGTCCAGGTGCTTACTGTTCAAGCCAGCACCCTGACTAGGTCTCTGCGGCTGACTGGAGCCGTCGCTTACAACAGTTTTCGTACCACGCCGGTTATCACCCAGGTCAGCGGACCAGTCAGTAAGATCGTGGTCGTTCCTGGCCAGAAAGTAAATCGGGGCGAGCCTATGTTGTATGTGGCGAGCCCGGACTACTCGCAGCTCCGCACCAACTTTCTAAAGGCCAAAGATGCCTATGCCCTGGCCCAGAAGGCGTACGCTCGGGCCCAGGACTTGTACCAGCACCACGCCATTGCTGAACAGAATTTGGAGCAGGCAGAGTCGACGGAAGTGCAGGCGGGCGGTGATCTCGCATCGGCGCAAGCCGCGTTGAAAGTCATGGGAATCACTGATCCCGACGCGCTGATAAAAGCTCCGCCATCTTTTGAGGTCCCGGTAAAGGCGCCGATCGGCGGTCTGGTGGTCGAGCAGGATGTGGCGGCCGGGCAGCTACTTCAGACCGGCGCCACCCAATGTTTCATGATTTCCGACGTCAGCACCTTGTGGGTGCTGGTCAATGTCTATCAGAAGGATTTACCTTACGTGCATGTCGGCGACACCGTCACCATTCAGACGGATACTTATTCTGACGACTTTCACGGACGCATTTCTTACGTCGCCGCCTCGCTCGATCCGAACACCCGTACCCTTCAGGCGCGCATCGAGACCAGCAATCCTGGGGATAAGCTAAAGAAAGACATGTACGTGGTGGCGACGGTGAACGCGGGCACGATCCCCAACGCCATTGCGCTCCCGGACGCTGCCGTTCTGCGCGATAGCGAAAACCAGCCTTTTGTTTACGCCGCGGCGTCTTCGAACCAGTTTGGCAGACGCTCCGTGACCCTTGGCGAGAGCTTGAATGGACAAACGGAAATTACCGGTGGACTAAAAGCCGGAGACCGAGTCATCGGAAATGGCAGCTTGTTCTTGCAATTTGCGAACTCGCTGCAGCGCTAGATAGCAGCGCTAGACAAAGGATAGTGTCCACCACAACTGAATGATCCACCGAATCGTCCAAGCGGCCTTGCGTCAAAGGTTCCTGGTCCTGATGTTGACTGGGTTCATCACGGTCGGCGGAATCCTGTCGTTTCAGCGCATGCCCGTGGACGCCTATCCCGATCTCGCGCCTCCGCAGGTCGAAATCATCACCCAGTGGCCAGACCACGCCGCCGAAGAAGTCGAGCGCCTGGTCACGCTTCCTCTTGAACTTGAGATGAATGGCGTCCCCCACATGGTGGTGATGCGTTCGATCTCGCTTTACGGTCTCTCCGACTTAATCCTCACTTTCGAGGACAGCACCAACGACTACTTTGCGCGCCAGATTGTTTTTGAACGCCTCGCTCAAGCCACACTGCCAACCGGGGTGACTCCGAGCATGGCGCCCCTGTTCAGCCCCAGCGGTTTGGTGTATCGCTATGTGCTCGAAAGTCCCGACCGCTCCCCGCAGGAGCTAAAGACCATAGAGGATTGGGTGATTGAGCGTGCCTATCGCTCAGTCCACGGCGTGGCGGACGACTCCGGTTTCGGCGGAACGGTAATGCAATATCAGGTGCTGCTCGACCCGGCCCGCATCTACGGTTACCATCTGACGATTCCGCAGGTCACTGCCGCACTGGCTGCCAACAACTCGAATGCCGGCGGCGGGTTCTATTCTCAAGGTGGACAGTTCTACTACGTTCGCGGCATCGGCCTGGTACGCAACACCGATGACATTGGAAACATTGTGGTTGGCGCCAACAAAGGCGTGCCCATCCGCGTGCGCGACATAGGAGATGTAGCCATCGGGCACGCGCCGCGTCTCGGCGAATTCGGCTTCCAGAAAAATAACGATGCCGTCGAGGGCGTCATTCTCATGCTGCGCGGCGAGCAGACCCAGAATGTCCTGAAGGGAGTGGAAGCAAAGACCGAGGAACTGAACCGCCAGATCCTTCCCCCCGACGTCAAGATTCATCCTTATTACGACCGCAGCGAATTAGTGGCTCTGACCACGGACACGGTGGAAGCCAATCTGCTTCGCGGTATGGTCCTGGTTCTCATAGTCCTGATTTTCTTTCTGGTCAGTTTCCGTGCCGCCGTCATTGTTGCCCTCACCATCCCCCTCTCGCTCTTGTTTGCCTTCATCGTGCTCCACGCGCACGACGTTGCAGCAAATTTGCTCTCCATCGGAGCGATCGATTTCGGGATCGTTATCGACGGCACCGTGGTGATGATCGAAAACATCTACCGCGAGCTCGCACTGCGCGAGGGACAACAATACAACCTGAACAAAGTCATTCTTGCCGCGGCGAAAGATGTGGATCGCCCGATCTTCTATTCGGTTGCGGTCATCCTCGCCGGTTATCTGCCTATTTACGCGTTGACCGGGCCGTCGGGAAAATTGTTTCACCCCATGGCTGAGACCATGTCCTTCGCCCTGGTTGGGGCGCTCGTCCTGACGCTCACACTGATCCCAGTCCTCGCCTCCTACTGGTTCAAGAACGGGGTGCGCGAGAAGAAAAACCGCGCTTTTGAGTGGATGAAGGGGAAGTACGCTGGCCAACTGGATTGGGCGCTTAATCGCCCCAAAGCTACCATCGCCATCGCGACCTTGATTTTCGCAGCCACCCTGCTGCTGGTGCCTTTCATCGGCGGCGAGTTCATGCCTCACCTCGATGAAGGCGCGCTCTGGGTGCGCGCCACCATGCCTTACACCATTTCCTTTGAAGAGGCCAGCAGCATCGCTCCTCAAATCCGCGACATTCTGATGTCTTATCCGCAAGTCACGGTGGTGGGTTCGGAATTAGGTCGGCCGGACGATGGCACCGATCCCACCGGTTTTTTTAATTGTGAGTTCTATGTCGGACTGAAGCCCTACAAAGACAAATCCTGGACCGGCCAGATCAGCGAGAAGAAGCAGCTCATCGAATCCATCAATAAGAAGCTCACTGCCTTCCCTGGCATTATTTTCAACTATACCCAGCCTGCGGAAGATGCCGTGGATGAAGCCCTCACCGGCCTCAAGAGCTCTTTGGCGGTCAAAGTATATGGTGACGACCTGAACATCCTGCAGGACAAGGCCATCCAGATCAAGAACGCGCTTTCCAAAGTGCCCGGGTTTACCGATCTAACGGTAGTACGAGAGCTTGGCCAGCCCAGTCTTTTGGTCGACGTTGATCGCGACAAGATTGCACGCTACGGCATCAACGTTGCCGACGTCGAAGCCGTGATTTCAGCCGCAGTCGGCGGGCAGGCGGTCACTCAAGTCATTCAAGGCGAGAAGCTGTTCGATCTGGTGGTCCGCATGCAACCCCAATTCCGCAGCAGCGCGCATGAGATCGGAAACCTCCTGGTGGGCACACCCGACGGCCAGCAGATCCCGCTCAGCCAGCTCGCCAACATCAGCCAGGGAAACGGTGCATCTTTTATTTATCGCGAAAACAATTCCCGCTACATCGGGGTGCAGTACAGCATCGAGGGCCGCGATCTAGAACGCGCGGTCCAGGACGGCCAGGCAGCCGTCAAGAGGGTCGTGACCCTGCCCCAGGGCTACCGCATGGACTGGGGCGGCGAATACAGCCAGTTTCTCGAAGCCAAATCGCAGATGTACATTATCGGTCCGCTTGCGATAGTGCTGATCTTCATGATCTTGTTCGCGCTCTACGGAAACTTCAAATTTCCCGTGACCATTGCTTTGGGCGTAATCATGACCGAACCGGTGGGCGCGCTGGTTGCGCTGAAGCTGACCCACACGCCCTTCAGCGTTTCTTCGGTCCTGGGCCTTCTGGCGTTGCTCGGAGTTTCCGTCGAGACCGCCGTCATCCTCGTCTCCTACATCAACAAGCTGCGGCAGGAAGGCATGGACATCCGCACCGCCACCCGGCAAGCTTCGCTCCTGCGTCTTCGCCCCATCATGATGACGGCGCTGGTTGCCTGTCTTGGATTGCTGCCGGCCGCGCTTTCTACTGGCATCGGATCGGACACTCAACGGCCGTTCGCAATCGTCATCGTGGCCGGCCTGATCTCCCGCTTGTTTATCGGATTCTTCGTTAATCCTGTGCTGTACGAGATGGTCGCCCGCGAGGGTGACGTGCTGCAGGTGTAGATAAAGGCGGGATCGCTACTGCCTCAACGTCAACATTCGTAGAATGCCCTGCTGCTTCGCGATCAGCGACTGCACGCCCTGACGGGCCAGCGCCAACATCTTGTCCAACTGCGCCTGATCGAATACCTGATGCTCGGCCGTCGCCTGCACTTCCACCAGCTTGTGCCCGGCCGTCATTACGAAGTTCATGTCCACATCGGCGCGGGAGTCCTCTTCGTAAGCCAGGTCAAGCAGGATTTCTCCATCCACGATCCCCACACTCACCGCTGCAATGAAATCGCGCAGCGGGGCGGAAGTCAGGGTGCCTGCCTCCACCAGCTTCTCGAACGCCAGCCCCAGCGCCACAAACGCGCCGGTGACGGAAGCCGTCCGTGTACCGCCGTCGGCTTGAATCACGTCGCAATCTATCCAAATGGTGCGTTCCCCCAGGCGTTGCAGGTCCGTTACCGCCCGCAGTGATCGCCCAATCAGCCTTTGGATCTCGTGTGTCCGGCCGCTGGGTCTGCCTTTGTTCACTTCCCGCGGAGTGCGAGTCAGTGTGGCGCGAGGCAGCATGCTGTATTCGGCAGTGATCCAACCCTTGCCGGTGTTGCGCATGAATTGCGGCACCGTTTCTTCGATCGACGCGGTACAGATTACTCGCGTGTTTCCCACTTCAATGAGAACTGAACCTTCGGCTGTGTTGATATAGTCAGCGACGATGTTCACCGGCCGGAGTTGGTCGGCGGTGCGATTATCAGAGCGATAAACCATAGTTCGCGATTGTAAATGATGATGGCTGGGACCGCTTAGCGCGCACTCTGCAGTTGCTGCACCAGTTGCGAAAAGGCTGCCACATCGTAGAAATTCGTTAAATCCAAGTGTCCCGACAGCGTGTCGCGCTCCTTGCCGTCCACCAGGATCTTCGCCCGCGTAATTCCTGGAATATTGGCGGAGAGGGTCTCCACCAGGGAAGCCACCGTCAGTTCTTCAATCAACACGCCGGAGCGATGCCCGTCCGCGAAGGCTGCGTTGAGATCGATCACAGCCAGCCCGGGATCCACCAGATAAACGTCGCGGATCTCCGAACCTGCCCCCAGTATGTGGGGAGAAGATCTGTCCAGATAAATACTAAGCAGGGCGCGAAGTAGTTCTTCGGCTCGCTCCTGGCGTCCCGCGGGCAAGGGAATCCGCGCCGATTGGGCACGCAAGACTTCGCCGTCATCGTAAGCGACGTACAGCGTCACCGGTTCTGTACGCCCCGAAACCGGCGGTGCCACCGGCTGGGTTGACGCAGACTCGGGCTGGCTGGCGCCTCCGCGAATGTGCCATGCGTAGAAACTCATGCTCAGCGCGAGAACGATCATCACTGCCGCGCCCAGAATGAGATGACGTGGGATCATTTTCGCACCGCCTGAAGTTTGCTGCGCGCGTCGGCCACACCGGCAGCTACCGCAGCGGCAATCGACTGCTGGTAAGCGACCGAGTTTAGCTCCGCAATGTTGCCGGCTGGGGGTGCGATCTCAATTGCCATCGCTGCAGCGGTGATGTTGTTCAACGGCCGCAACGGAGCCGTCAAAGTTCGAACCGAAATCTGCTTCGCGTGCAATGCTGCTGCCACGCTGGTCGCCGCCGCATCACTTAGCGATTGAAATGGAGACTGGGCCGTATCCCAGTCAAGAAACCGGCCGGCGTTTCCTCCGCCGGACGCAGTCAGCCCGGTGTACAGCCGCACGCCACTCCCCTGCGACGCAGCATGCACGCAGACATAAATCACCGGGGCCGCCGTGTTCGTCATCGTAGCCCGCTGGTCGAGCGTCAGCGTGGTATCCGCATCGCGGACCAGAAGCGTGCGCAATCCGCGGCTATTGAGCTCCTGGCGAAGCAGTCTCGCAAAGGCCAAAGTGACATCTTTTTCCGCCATTTGCTCCGTCAGTGCCGCGCCCCGCTCGTCGCCTCCGTGGCTGGCATCGACCACAGCAAAGTAATGCGGCGCCACGGAGGCCGGTGGGTTGACAACACTCGCGGGCACCGCAGCTGTAGCTGAAGGAGGTGCTGGCGCAAGTGCAGGCGCAACGGCCACTGGCGCCGGAACCGGTGCCGCCGCTGCTGCGGGCGCCGCTGCGGCCGGTGGTGGTCCTACCGTGATCGTGCGCCCATCGTTGCTGAAGCTGGCCAGCACCGGAGCAGTGCTGGTGATCACCATTTCGGCCTCGCCGTTGTTCTCAAGAAAGCTGGCGGAAGTAATCACCGTGCTGTCAAAGGTAAGTTTCGGAAAGCTGGGCGCTACCACGGCGTCGTGACTGAACGTCATCCGCAGCTTTCCCGGCTCGGTGGCGATGGCGGGGTTTACCGGCGAGCTGAAGTTCATGATCAGCTTCTGCGGTGTGGCGTCGCTGACCTGCGCCGTGAAGTGGATCGCGACACTACCCACGAACAGCCGCCGCGCTCTCGGGTTGAAGGTCACCGAGCCGCCGAGGATGCGCGAAAGCAGACTGCTGAGGTCTGCCAACGGTACTAATCCCCGGCCGCCTTCCAGAACGAAATTCGCAGACAGATCGAAATTCGTACTCCGAACCCGTGCTCCACGTTTGCGTGCGGTGAACTCCGCATCGACGCCGTTGTAGCGCAGCCGCCAGTGGTCTTTGTTTACCCGGGCACTCACCGCCCCCAGCGGTTCGAGAGCTTCCAGCAGGCCCACGTAGTCAAGCCGGTCTTGCTCAACCACGGGAAGCGAGTAGTTTGCAACCGTCGAGTAGATGGAGACACGTTTATCTTCAGAAGACCCGGAAAGCAGAACCACCGGCGCCATTGCCAGTAGGACGCCAACTGTGACGCGCATGAGCCCGCGACGCTGTGAACTCACGATGCCGCCTGCCGTAGGGGTCAAGATGCATCCATTATGGCGCGACTCCCTTTACTTTAGCTGCTTTTCTTCGCGTGCTTTGCGGTCTCCCTTTGCGACCTTAGCGGTTAACGGCTCTCCCCGCGTGCTTCTACCTGCTGCACCCTTGCCTTGTCCACCTACTCCAGCGCGTAAATCGTTAGCCCGCTAAGCAGCTTGGGATAGAAATCAGTCGATTTCTGCGGCAGCACCTCGCCTGCAAATGCTATATCGCGCACTTGCCGCATGCGTACCGGGTTCATCAGAAAGGCCACATTCGCCCCGCCTGACCGCACCCGCGCCATCGCTTCTCCTGCGTCCCGCACGTAGCTTATATTTTGCTGGTTGCGGATCGCCTCCTCGGAGATCCCCAGCCCCGCTTCCAATAAACATTTGTGCAACTGAACCAGGTCGAGCGCTTGCTGCCGGATCGATAGCCCGCTAAAGAAGTTGGATCCAACCGACTTGGGAGTATCCAGGAGGAAAACACGATCGGCGGTTACCGCCATCAGCGCCGTACCGGCGCGTCCGGCTTCCCGCAGGATTCCAGTCGCTCGAGCCGCATCCACTGACGGATCGACTTCTTCCACACTGAAATACTTGCCGGCCTTCTGCCGGAGTTCCTCCGCCGAGAATGCCGCCAGTCCATGCGCCACCCGGTGGGTCGGCAGGATCAGCAAACCTGGGCTGTCCATATTGACAAAGGTCATCATCACCATCTCGTACGGCGGGATAACAGAAAGGCTGACCGGACCGGGAGCGGTATCTGCCGTACTGTTACGCTCGTTGCGATAATTCAATGCGGTCTCGTAGCGATGGTGTCCGTCCGCGATGATAAGCTGCTTGTCTCGCATCTTGATGCGCACCAGATCAACCAGGCCGGGATCAGAGATCTTAGACACCTGGTGCCGGACCCCATATTCATCGCGGGTGTCAATCTCCGGTGCAGCCTCTGAGGTCAGCAGACTGGCAATCTCTTCCGCCGGATCGCTGTAGAGCATGAACAGCTGTCCGAAGTGTGCGCGGGTGGCTCGCAACAAATCCAGCCGGTCAGCTTTGGGTTTCGTCAGGGTCTCCTCATGTCGGAACACCACCTTATCGGAGTAGTCTTCCAGCCGTCCCAATGCAATGAATCCCCGCCGCTCTAATTCCTTGCTTCCTTCGGGGACCGTGAAATGCTCCGTATAGCTGTAGATCGAAGGCTGCGCATCCTGGAGAAAAATCCCTTGCCGCCGCCAATCCTGAAAGTAAGCTGCCGCCCGAGTGTAGGTGTTCTTTCCCGCATGATCCGCCGCTTCCCGCTTCCCCAGGATTATGCGCACCAGATTATGCGGGCTGGCGGCGTAGTAGCGTTCCTGCATCTCCGGCGTGATCTTGTCGTACGGCTGGGTTACAACTTTTGAGAGATCAACCCGCGCTGGATCGTATCGCAAAGCGCGAAATGGAGCGATGTGCGCCATGGGCGAAACCTGAGTTTACTAAAAAATGCAGCCCGGCTGCGTCAACCCGCTTTCGTCGTGCGACGCACGGCCTTAAGAGCGCGATCTGTCCTGTTTTCGTAACAAAACTCATTTTCTTCACTTCCCCCTTCGCGGATGGGTGTATTAGAGATGGGTTTGCATTGGTTTGCCTGATCACAGGCCGGTCGTATTCAACCTTTCCAGGGAGGGAAAACACCTGAAAACAGCCATTTCTTCATTGACAGGCAAGGGCTTGTGGGATAACGTTTGCTTCCGTAGGATGGGGCTTCGTTTAAGTCTCTACGCTGTGGAGTCGCCCACGATGTTCCGCTTCATCGGCTTGATCTGTCCGCTTCTCCTGGTTGGTTCTCTGATGTTGCTGACCCCGAGCGTGGCACAAAACGTTACAACCTGGCACAACGACAACTACCGAACTGGCCAGCAGCTAGACGAGACGCTCTTGACGCCTACCACGGTTACTCAGAGCGCTTTTCGGCCTGCTCTGGCAGAACTCGGTACAGGGGAACGTCTACGCCCAGCCGCTTGCGGTTTCGAACGTGAATGCGAGCAACTGTCCAAGCCCGACTCCATGCGACCTGATTTTCGTCGCGACTGAGGAAGATATGCTCTACGCATTCGTCGCGGGGGCATCAAGCTCGAGCCCGGTCTGGAGCGTCAATCTCGCGCAGATCCCCAACAGCCAGGGGACCCCCGTCGATTGCAGGAATTGGCCCGAATCCTGTCAGCAAAACAACTCGCCGATCTATCCGTATCTAGGGATAACGGGAACTCCTGTCGTCGACCCCAATGCCGGTATCCTTTACGTCGTTACGTGGGTACAGCTCGCGGTCAACCCGTACAATGTGCAGTATTACCTGCACGCCATTAACATCACCAACGGACAAGAAAAAACGGGCAGCCCCGTCCAAGTCGCTGCCAGCCTAAGTGCCGGTCTAGCTACGACACCAGCTGCTTGCACAACCGGGAGCGGGCCGGGTCCGTTGACATTTAATCCACGGCATCATTTACAGCGTACGGGCTTGCTCCTTTTGAGCTTGAGCAACGGCACGCCGGTGATTTATATAGGATTCAACCCAATCCGGGGCGAGCTGCAGAACGGCTGGATTCTGGGTTACAGCTACAACACAGGCACGGGGTTCTCTACCACTCCTGTGGCTGCTATCAGCACCACGCCGTACGGCACCGGAGGGGGAGTTTGGGGAGCTGGCACCGGCCTTGCTTCGGACGGCTCATACATCTTTGCATCAACCGGCAACGGTACGTTCGATGCCAACAACGGAGGCTCCGATTACGGTGACCGCCTGCTGAAGCTCGCGGTCAACAGCACGACCGGGGCTCTATCCGTCAGCAGCTACTTCACGCCTTCTGACTGGAACACTCGTTGCGGCGTCGACCTCGATTTCGGGTCGGGAGGGATTTTGCTCTTCTTCGACTCGTTCTTCCAGGGGCACCCCGATCTAATGGTGAGCGCTGACAAGGAGTCGTACCTCTGGATTGTTGATCGGGACACCCTGGGTGGAGTCAACGGGCAAGTCGAGCAAACAATGCAGCCCTCCAACGCGCCCCAGGGAAGCAATCCAGGATACTGGAGCAGTCCCGCGTACTGGAAGTATAGCGTTCCGAACGGCTTCCAGTACAACCTGTACTATGCCGCCGACGCACAGGCCCTGAACAAGGCGCCATTGCCGCTCAACATGTATGCGCTGGCGACATCCGGCTCGGGAGGGCCGATCCCGACCGGCCCGACCGCGAGCACAAAAACGTTATTCTGCGGAAACCCTCATGCTCCTACACCGTCGATTTCTGCCAACGGCGCAACTGCGAACTCGGGCATTGTTTGGGCGATAGAAAGCAGCAACTCACGCAACGTTCCAACTGGCCCGCAATGCAACGGCACCATAGGCCCAGCAGTCCTACATGCCTATAACGCCACGCCCACAACCCCTCTGACTGAGCTGTACAACAGCAGCGGCCTGCAAACTACAGTTGGCCAAGCGGTGAATTTTCCAACACCGACAGTATTCAAGGGCAGGCTGTACATGGGAACCAAGAGCGAAGTGGACGTGTTTGGGCTCTGCCCGTCCGGCGGCTGTCCTTTGCAGTAGGAGAATAAAAATGGCTACCAGGATTGTCCATCCCATGCTACTGGCCTCGATCTTTCTGGCCTTGGCATCTTGCATGACAACCGGCGGAGCGCAGGCCCAATCCACGCCGAATGTCCCAGGCGGCCGAGACCCGACTACCTGCTCGCCCGCCCCCTGCGTTCTGCCGCCGACGCAAGCTTCGGAGGGTGGCGCTGAGGTGGCCGATGCGCCGATTGTGGCCAATCCGTTGAATCCGAGGCAACTGTTGCTGGGCAGTAGCGATTTTAACTGTGATTATGCGGTGGGGGCTTTTACATCGAGAGATGGGGGCTCGGACTGGAATCGAACCTGCCTCGCCCAGGGAATAGGAGAGGATTTCCCCGGAGGCGATCCCATGGTGGGCTATAACCGCAAGGGCGTTGGCTATATTGCCGGAATCTACTCTCACCGGGGCTACAACAACGCGGGCTTCGTAGGCATTCAGGGCTCAAGAGACGGAGTCAACTGGAGCGAACCGGTGGCGGCGCTGAACTTGGGCAACTTCCCCATTGACCCGTGGCTCACAGTTGACGTGAGCGACACCAGTCCCTACGTCGACAGCCTCTACGTCTCAGCGGTAATAGCCAGCGGAGGGTCCAATCAGTTTAATCGCGTCTACGTGTCGCACTCCAATGATGGGGGTGCGACTTGGCGGCCCGTGGCAGTCGCCGCGGAGCAAACTTATCCGGACAGCGACAATTACACTAATGTGACGACGGGCGGGGACGGCACCGCCTATCTGACGTGGATGTATTGCAACACTGGCCCCTACAATTGCGACAACGATCTCGGCTACATGGTGTTCTCTAAGTCGAGCGACGGGGGCAATACCTGGTCTACGCCGACGTTGATAACTACTGTCACGCTCTTGTCCACGCCGCTTCCTAACACGAACGTCGGCGTTACGAACATTCCCGTGATCGGCGTGGACAACAGCGACGGACAGAACGCGGGCAACCTGTACGTCGTCATGTACAACTGGACGGGCACGTTCATGCAGGTACAAGTGGTGCGG
>Ga0070765_100001326_pt1 | contig 15058 bp, 10 predicted proteins | sample HubBroMetageWFT5_FD_71516 | JGI IMG/M metagenome (GOLD analysis project Ga0070765, IMG submission 71516) | Warmed and freeze-thawed soil microbial communities from the Hubbard Brook experimental Forest, New Hampshire - Hubbard Brook CCASE Soil... | ecosystem: Environmental > Terrestrial > Soil... | reverse complement strand
AGTTCACCAAGAAATTTTCCTGCGAGCGAAAAACGCAGTATGTGGCTCGAGCCGTAGCCATCACCTACATAAAAATCGCCATTCGGAGCGAACGCAACATTCGTGGGCACGAAGTTGATGGGATGTTCCATGTAGCTCGCGTCTTCTCGCGGGTAGCCGTGCACCCAGAGGTCTTCGCCCGTGAGCGTGGTTTTTACGATCCGGCAGCGGTTAATGTCGCAATGGTAGAGGAATTCGTCCTTGCCTTCGCGGCGCAGCTTTAGCCCGTGTGCTCCTCCGCGAAACTCTTCGCCGAAGGCGCGAACGAACTGGCCTTTTTCGTCGAACACCACAATCGCCTCGCCGCGCATGCTCGACTTGTGCACGGTGTGTCCAACATAAATATGTCCCTGTTCGTCCTGGCAAAGGCCGTGCGTGTCGCCCCAGACCAGGCCCTCAGGAGGCACCAACCAATCGTGGACACACTCATAGGCATGCGGGCCGGAACCGAGCACAGGAGGGCGAGTGCCGGATTTGTCGGAAGTCTGCATCGAGAAAGACGGCAGCGCCGCTGCCAGGCCGGCAGCCGAACACGAGACCAAGAACGATCTGCGAGTTTGCTTGTTCATAATGGCAGACAAGATTAACCCAATAGCCCCGGCACTACATTGGCCGGAATCACTCCGGTGAACTTCTGATCGAGCCCTTGAAATTTGAACGTGAGTTTTTCATGGTCAATACCCAACAGGTGAAGCAGAGTGGCATTGAAGTCGCGCACATGGACCGCGTCGCGAACTATGTTGTAGCAATAGTCGTCAGTCTCGCCATAAGCGATGCCCGGCTTCGCGCCGCCGCCGGCAAGCCACACGGTGAAGCAGCGCGGGTGATGGTCGCGACCGTAATTGGTTTTAGAAAGTCCGCCCTGACTGTAAACCGTGCGTCCGAACTCTCCGCCCCAGATGACCAGCGTGTCATCGAGCATCCCACGCTGTTTCAGATCGGTGACCAGCGCGTAAGAGCCGCGATCCGTCGCGGAGCATAACTTGGGCAGCATGCCGACACAGTCTCCATGCACATCCCAACCGCGCTGATAAATCTGCGTGAACCGTACTCCTCGCTCCGCCATACGGCGCGAGAGCAGGCAGTTGTAGGCGAACGTGCCGGGCTTTCTTGCCTCGTCGCCGTAGAGCGCCCACGTACTCGCTGGCTCATCGCGCATGTCGGTGAGTTCGGGGACCGACGTCTGCATGCGGAACGCCATCTCGTATTCCTGGATGCGCGCGTGCGTCTCCGGATCCCCGAGATCCTCGTACGTGAACTGGTTAATCGCGTTTACGCTGTCGACGAGTTCCCGGCGAGTTGAGCTGTCCATCCCTTGCGGATTGTCGAGATAGAGCACGGGAGAGCCTTCGGACCGAAAAGCTACGCCGGAATATTCGTTGGAGAGGAATCCGCTGCTCCACAACTTCGGTGAAATAGGCTGCTGGTTGGAACCCGGAATCAAAGCCGAGTTCAGCACCACAAACGTTGGCAGATTTTCATTCATGCTGCCCAGGCCATAGGCCAACCACGCTCCCAGCGAGGGCTTGCCGGGAATCATGTTTCCGGTATTCATCAGCAGAATTGCCGGCTCGTGATTGATCGCGTCGGTCTTCAGGGAGTACACAAGCGTGAGGTCGTCAACCATTTTGCCGGTCCAGGGAAGCAAATCTCCAACCCAGCGCCCCGATTTACCTTGCTGCGAAAATTTCCAGTGCGACGGAGCAATCGGGAAACGCGCCTGCCCGGCAGTCATGCCGGTGAGTGGCTGGTTGCCGCGCACGGAGTCAGGCAAATCTTTGTCGTAGAGAGCGCTGAGGCCGGGCTTGTAATCCCACATATCCATCTGTGGTGGAGCGCCCGACATGAAGAGGTAGATGCATCGCTTGGCTGCGGGCGGAAAGTTCGGCAAGCGCAGCGATTCCGGGCTAGGTGCCGCGGGTTCGGCGATGCTCGCTGCGCCGGCGATCACTTTGTCGCTCATCAGCACCGCGAGGCTAGCCCAACCCAGAGTTTTTCCCATGCGTCCAAGGAAATGCCGGCGGCTCGCCAGACGCAACCACTCTTCCCGCAGCGGTTTTGGTATCGGCAGATCGTAGATGGATAGGCCTTCGCCACGATCGTCGCAACAAAGATGGTCGCAACAAACGTGTCCGGGCAATGGCTTCTTGGAATTCACTTATTCATCACCGCGTCCAGGTTCAAAGCCGCGCTCGAAACCAGCATCCACGAGGCCAGTTCGGGAGCCGGAATGGCTTTATCCACTTTACTCTCGCCAACGTTTAACAGTTGGGCCGCCGCAGCCGGATCCTTCGAATACGTCGCCCGGAATTTTGTGAGCGCGCTTTCCAGCACTGCCTTTTCTTTAGAACTCCAGTCGCGTGCGAGCAGTACCTGACCAAGATAATCCAGTCTCGCATCGTCGGCGGAAGATTCGTGAATCACGCGTTCCGCAAGTTTGCGCGATGCCTCCAGCCGCAAGGGTTCGTTCATCGCCACCAGCGCCTGTAACGGAGTGTCGGTACGCTGCCGTCGAGTGCACGCCGCATCGCGCATCGGAGAATCGAAAGCATCCATGTCGGGCATTGTGGCCATACGCTTCCAGAAAGTGTAGAGACTTCTTCGGTAGAGCGCATCGCCGTGGTCCTGTACATACTTTCGTGTATTGCTGGCGTCGTGGCTTCCATCCCAGATTCCGGGTGGCTGATATGGTTTCACGCTGGGGCCGCCGAGTTTCTCCACGAGCAGCCCACTTGCTGCGAGAGCAGTGTCCCGTAGCATTTCGCTATCCATGCGAAACCGCGGGCTGCGTGCCAGCAGGCGATTTTTCGGATCTCTTTCCTCAAGCTGCGGAGTCACCCGCGCTGACTGCCGGTACGTTGCCGACATTACCATTTGCTTGTAAAAGCGTTTCACATCCCAGCCGCTTTCGCGGAAATCCACCGCGAGCCAGTCGAGCAGTTCGGGATGGCTTGGGCGCGCGCCCATGACCCCAAAATCCTCGGTAGTCTCCACGATGCCGGTGCCGAAAATCTCCTGCCACATTCGGTTGACGGTGACTCGCGCGGTGAGGGGATTTGTCGGGCTGACGGTCCACTCTGCCAGCCCAAGCCGGTCCGGCGGTGCGCCGTCGGGCAGCGGCGGCAGAAAATGCGGCACTCCTGGCCGAACTCGCTCGGTGCGCGCGTTGTAAACTCCGCGGGTCAGCATGTCGGCATAGGCAAGTCCGGGGCTTTCCTCGCTGACCAGAGTGATGTCACCGTCTTTTGAAAGGCTGTCTAGCTCGCTGTTGAGCGCAGGCAGTTGCGCTGCCAACGCGCGCGTCGGTTCATCGCGCTGCGCGAAGTAGAAGTCGCTCACCACCTTGAATTCGTCATCGGACCACGTGGAAAGCGGTTTCTGGACAATCTCCGAAACGTAATCTTCGAACGGGACGCGTGCAGCCTCGTCCGGCGTCAACTCCCGCGAGTAGAAACGGAAATCCTGAAACGCGGACTGGCGGAGCGGATCGACATCAGGAAATATCCGCCCGAAGGTCATCGGGGCCCGCGTGCGGATCGACCCCTCGAGTTTGTCCTTGATTACGTTCAACTCCTGGGGCTCTCCGTCGACATAGAGCTTCATGCCGTCGGCCTTGCCCGAACCAGAGTAGGTCGCGGTGATGTGGTTCCATCGCCCCTCGATCAGAACTGTGTCTTTCGTCTCGACGGTAGCCGCGTTACCGGGACCCGCGTGTGCGAGCGTGAACGCGAGTTTGCGCGCGTTGATGCGAAGCTGCCAGCCCCGAGAGTTCTTTTTCGCGTCGGCGCGCGCCAGAATCACGCCGCTCGGCTGCTTGACGTCTTTCGAGTCAAGCGGCCGCAAGTCCGGACGCACCCAGAGGGAAACGGTGAATGGCTGGTTCGTTTCAACATCGCCGGCGTCGGGCAAATCCAGTCGGGTGGTCGTATCCATTCGCATGTAAGGCCAGAGCCAGACACCCTCGCCCCAGATCACGGGGCTCTCGGCGGCCGAAGCACTCTTTACTTTGGGATCGGGCGCCGAGTTCAAGAAGGTCACGTCCTTCTGTTCGTCGAAACGAAAGCGCGCCTGCAATCCGGCTGTACTTACCGGCTGTGCCCGCAGCCCGGAGTCCCGCAATCTGGAGTCCTGCAGCCATGCAGCTACAAGTTCGCGAGCCCGCGCGCGACGCTGGCGAATCTGGTTCTCCAGTTCGGCGCGCTTTGCCAAAACTTGTTCGTAGGCTGCACGATTATTTTCCTTAGGCACGCGAATGAAGGGCGGCCAGTCCTGTCGATCGTCGTTCGATGGGTTCTCCGTCAGATTGTTGAAGAACGCGGTGAGGCGATAGAAGTCCTTGCGCGTGATGGGATCAAACTTGTGATCGTGGCAAACTGCGCAGCCGGTAGTGAGGCCCAGAAACACCGCGCCAAAGGCCTCAGCGCGTTCGCGCTTGTTGTTCACTCGCAGCTCTTCGATGAGCGATCCCCCCTCACCGGAGCTGATGCCCGCACGCAGAAACGCCGACGCGACGATCGTATCCAGATTTCTCGCGGGCAGCATATCGCCTGCGATCTGTTCCTTCACAAACTGGTCAAACGGTTTGTTCTGGTTGTAGGACTTGATCACGTAGTCGCGATAGGGCCAGATACTGCGGAAATTATCGAGGTGCAGCCCGTGCGTGTCGCCATAGCGCGCGACGTCGAGCCAGTAGTGTGCGCGATGCTCGCCATATCGCGGACTCGCCAGCAGCCGGTCCACCACTTTTTCATAAGCGTTCGCAGATTGATCCGACACGAATGCGGCTACCTCCTCCCGCGCCGGAGGAAGACCGGTCAGGTCGTAGGTGACTCGCCGAATCAGTGTCGCCCGATCCGCTTCTTCGGAGGGCGCGAGACCTTCTTTCTCCAGTCGGCTCAGAATGAAGCGATCAATCGGATTTCGGGCCCAATGGCGCTCTGTCGTCTCCGGAATCGCGGGACGCTTCGGCGGAATGAAAGCCCAATGTTCTTCGTAGACCGCGCCTTCCTTGACCCAGCGGCGCAATAGCACGATCTGCTCCGGCTTGAGCGTGCGGTGCGCTTCCAGAGGAGGCATTCGCCCTTTCGGATCGCTCGACTCGATCCGTCGCACCAGCGGACTCTTGTCCGGATTTCCACGGATGATCGCAGGACCGTATTTTTCGTGCGGAGCAAAGGCGAACTCCGCGCGGTCAAGTCGCAGTCCGGCCTTGCGAGCGCCGGGATCGGGACCATGACACGCATAGCAGTTTTCCGAAAGAATCGGCTGGATGGTCTGGTTGAATGACACAGAATTGCGGCTGGCCGCGCCACGGTGAACTGCCCACCAGACGATGACGATTGCAAAAAAGAGAACGACCGTAGCCCACAAGAGACGCAGGCGCATCCGAGGCTTCTCTTTTATCGGGATGTCTTCTCTTTCCTGGTCTCCGTGTGTATTCACTGCGCGCTGTCGCTCTCCCGTAGACCGTCGACTGATTCAGGCGATCCAAGAGATAGTATGCCCTCAGCCCACTCTGCCGAAAGCCTCAAGACGCGTCACGCGCCGGATAGCGGTCCAATCCGTGCCCAATCAGTGGCCGTGAGCCTGGCTTGGCGCTCTTGCTCCGACGTAAACGTTTGAAAACGAGTCAGGGTGGGGGCGAGAAAAAGATCTTTCTGCTAAACCGTTAAACGGGCCATTTGGTGACAGCCTTTTAGTAATATCCCTGGGTGTCGCGTCTTACGCTGACCTTTCCCATATAGCGTCGCGAAATGAAGATGAAATAGATGACTGCCAGAGCGAAGCCCATCGGCCACCAAATGGAGGCGAGGCGCAACGAGTGCTCGCCGGCAGCGGCAGAATAGGCGGTCAGCGAATTCTCGGGGGCCAGAGTGGAATAGAGCATTACCGGGAAAATGGCGGCACCTCCCGTGGTCAATAAGCCTGCCAAAATAAAATTCGATCCAAGAAACGCCCTCATTTCAAAGCGGCGCGAGAGGCCCGAGATCAACATGCCGGCCGCGATCAGGATTACGATTACTCCCAGCCAGCAAAATGGATTGTGAATGGCGCGTCCAACAACATCCGGACGAACCACCCGGGATTCAAGCGAGATCGCGAGAAAGAGCGGAACAGTTGCAGCCCACAAATATCTTGCCCATTTAGAACTGCGATCATGGACCGGGCCTTCCGTCTTCAGAGTGAGATAGGTCGCACCGTGAGCCGCAAGGGCGGTAACTGCGAAGATTGCAATCGATACCGTGTACCAGTCGAGCAGCCCGACTTGTCCGCGGACGGCGAAATTCGAGAAAAATGGCATCGAGAAATTGCCGTCGGCATCGACCGGCACACCTCGCGCAACGTTGCCTGCAGCCGCACCGAAAAGAATAGCCAGGAGAAAGTTGGAAAACACGAAAACAAAATCCCAGAACCCCTGCCACAGGCGATCGTCGATGTGCCCACCGACCTCAATGGCAACGCCACGGAGAATCAGACTCCACAAGATCAGAAACAGCGCGAGGTAGTAGCCTGCAAAAGCCGAAGCCAGGATCCGGGGAAATACCGCCAGCAATGTGCCTCCAAAACCGACCAGCCACACTTCATGCCATGACCAAAGCGGCCCCATGGCCGCGATCACCTGCCGACGCTCTTCTGGAGTCTTAGCGACTAGCCAGTGAAGCATTCCAGCGCCGAAGCTGCGGCCATCCAAAGCCACATAGATGATGAGCATGAAACTGACAATGGCGTACCAGACCGCGATCATACGAGGTGCTCCTCTCGAGGGCGGATCACCGTTACTCCGTGCTCCGCCCCAGGGGGCGCCATCACTTCTTCAGGACCGATGCCGATCTCACGACCAACGAGATACAGAAAGAGCAGACCCAACACAAAATAGAGACCGACAAAGCCAATCAAAGTGAACAGGGTGTCGCCACTGCTCACTACCTTGCTATAACCTTCGACTGTATGAAAAAGGCCATAGACCAGCCAGGGTTGACGGCCTAGTTCCGCCGTCATCCATCCGACGGTGTTGGCAATGTAGGGGAAAGGAAGCGCCAGCATCAAAACCCACAGAAGCCACGTGTTGGATTCCAATCGGCCGCGCCAATTCTCAAACCTGGCATACGCCATAAGCACGATGAAAATCGTGCCCAGAGTAATCATTAAATGAAATGAATAGTAGAGAAGCTCGATGTTGTCAGGCCATGCGTTCGTGGGATATTCGTCCAACCCGTGCACATAGCTTCCAAAGTGACCATAGGCGAGGAAACTCAGAGCGCCGGGCATCTCGATGGGATTATCGAGTCGCCGGGCTGCAACATTGGGTTGTCCGATCACCGCGACCCCGGCGTCGGGTCCGCCCACAAATTTACCTTCCATTGCGGCCAGCGTTACCGGTTGGTGCCTTCCGACCATCTTGGCCTGCTGGTCGCCGGTGGGGAATGCAACAAGAAGAGCCGCGATGAACCCGGTAAATGTTCCGGCGCGCAGATAGAGTTGAGCCTGAACCGGATGGAGTCGCCGCAACGCATAGAATGCACCGATCGCCGTAACTACAAACGAGCCGGTTACGAGCGCAGCGATTTGATTGTGCGAGAACTGGATCAAGGCCCACGGGTTCAGCAGGTAGGCACGGAAACTCCCGATGCCGAGCAGTCCTTGAGGATCGACCTGGTAGCCGACCGGATGCTGCATGAAGGCGTTGGTGACCAGAATGAAGTATCCCGAAAGCCAGCTTCCAGTCGCAACCGCGACAGCCGCCAGGAAGTGATACCGCGAACCTAATCTTTTTTCGCCCCAGATCAGCGCACCGACAAAGGCGCTCTCCAGAAAGAATGCGAACATGCCTTCCATCGCCAGCGTCTGTCCGATCGCGCCGCCCGCATACCGGGAGAAGCCTGCCCAGTTCGTACCGAACTGAAATTCCATCGGAATGCCGGTAACAACGCCAACGGCAAAATTGAGTCCGAAAATCTTGGCCCAAAATCTGACCGCTTGATTGTATTTTTCATCTCCCGTCTTCAGTGCGCGCCACTTCCAATACACCAGAAACCAACCCAACCCCATCGTGAGCTGAGGAAACAGGTAGTGATAGGTGAGCGTGAAACCGAATTGAAACCGGCTCCAAAACGCCGGATCGGAAAGACTCGAATTCATCGCCGCACCTCTTATGTTTTTCCTTCTGCGCGCGCGATGCGCCAATAATAGCTAGCGCGCTGCACAGAGCAGATTCTTAAGTCGTCCGGAGTTTTCTAAAAGCGCGTCACACTCCCCTAGGCTGCGTCCGGCACGAACTGCGTATTCGCACCCTCTTTGAAGATGACGTAAGCGCGCTTCCACGGGTCGTCATTAATCAGGCGCCATTTGTGACCGGAACCCGTGTGATCCTCTGCCACAAGCACGTCGCCGGGACGGAGGGTAAACGTCTCGCCCCCGACCGTCACAAATTCGAGCACACCGGCCAACGTAATCACGTATTGAGGAGTTGGGTCATTGTGCCAGTCAAACGAGGAATGCGCGGCCGTCTCTTTGAACTCGACCGACTTCGCATCCACCAGCTTGGCGCCATTCACACTCCCACGAACTACGTGCGAGTTTCCGTCAGGCCCCGTGTACAAGCGATACGCGCGAATCATATGCAGTCTCCTTGTTCGTTTTCGATCATGCCGCACTTTTTTCGGACGAAGATTTCTTCTCCTTGGTCGCGATGTTGTTGATGTTCAATACCGCGGCGGTTTCGGCGCGCACGCGTTCGGCCAGGGCCGGATTCTCAATCAGAGATTGGCCGTAGGAAGGAATCATCTTCTTCAAACCATCCGCCCATCCTCCGCTCGCCACTTTGTCTGGGAAACAGCGCTTAATGACCTCCAGCATGATCCAGACCGCGGTGGAAGCGCCCGGCGAGGCGCCGAGCATGGCAACAATGGATCCATCCGACGCGGAGACGAGTTCGGTGCCGAATTGCAGAATGCCGCCGTGCACCGGGTCCTTCTTGATGATCTGGACGCGCTGTCCCGCCACCTCAACCTTCCAGTCCGGCTCATTTACCTTCGGATAGAAATCGCGCAGTGCCGCGAAGCGCGCGTCTTCGGACTCGATGACCTGCCCGATCAGATATTCTGTGAGAGCCACGTTATCCCTGCCGACGGCCAACAGCGGGAGTAGGTTTTCCGGATCGATGGAACCGAAAAGATCGAGATAGGATCCATGCTTCAGGAACTTTGTCGAAAAGCCCGCATAGGGCCCGAAAAGCAAAGAAACTTTGCCTTCGATGTGCCGCGTGTCGAGATGCGGCACCGACATCGGCGGTGAGCCGACCGAAGCCTTGCCGTAGACCTTGGCATTGTGACGCGAAGAGACTTCCGGGTTATCGCAGCGCAGCCAGATTCCGCTGACTGGAAATCCGGCATAGCCCCGACCTTCCGGAATCCCCGATTTCTGCAACAGCGGCAAGGACCCGCCACCGGCGCCGATAAAAACAAACTTGGCCTGCACGGTTCGATGCTCGCCCGTCTGTTCGTCCCTGATCATCACAGTCCAGGCGTCCCCCTGGCGCTCGAGATCTTGTACCCGGCTGAAGAAATGAATGGAGAATCCATCCCTTCCCTCGAGTGAATCCAGCAGATCCTTTGTGAGCGCGCCGTAGTCGACATCGGTACCAGTCGCCATGCGCGTAGCCGTGACCACGTCATTCGGGTCACGCCCCTCCATGACCAGCGGAATCCATTGTTCGATCTGCTTCTTGTCCTCGGAATATTCCATCCCTTGATAAAGAGGATTGCTCGTAAGCGCGGCAAAGCGTTTCCTCAGGAAATTCCGATTATCGGCCCCGCGCACGAAACTCATGTGCGGCACGGAATGGAGGAACGACTGCGGGTTTTTGATCGCTCCGTTCGTCACCAGGTAGGCCCACAATTGACGCGAGAGGTCAAACTCGGTGTTGACCTCCAGAGCCTTGGAAATGTCGATGCTGCCGTCGGCTTTCTCGGGCGTGTAATTCAGCTCACATAGCGCAGCGTGGCCGGTGCCAGCATTGTTCCACGCATTCGAGCTCTCCTGCGCTTCGCTTCCAAGGACTTCATGGATTTCAATTTTCAGCCTGGGATCAAGCTCTTTCAGGATGACCGCGAGCGTGGCGCTCATGATGCCTGCACCGATGAGAACGACATCCGGATTGTTTGTTGGATTGCTAGACGGCGTCATTGCGTAGTCTCCTTCGCGATTTTCAATTGAGATTCTTCGGTACCACCGGCGGTTTCACTGGAATGCATCAGGCCGTGAAGTCCCCTGCCAATCCAAACTGCCGCAATGCCGACAGCAATACCGATGAGAGTGTCGAACAGCCGCAAAATGGGTTGACGCCACCCGTGCTCTGGACTGATTCCCGCCACAACCATTACGACAGCCGTCGTAATTGAGGTAGTAACGATGTCACCCTGACGGTGGATCATGATGAGGATCACGGTGCCGATCCCAATTAGAATCGCCATGCCCCACGAACTGAACGGCAAAAGCAGCAGGTATCCCAGACAAAGAATGAAGCTTATCGACGTTGCTGCGGCTCGTGACAGAGCCGCACTGATGCTTTGCTCATAGCTCTCACGACATACGAACAATGTCGCAACGACCGACCACATTCCTCCGAGCAGTTGATCGTCCCGCGAACTGATCGCGCTGGTGAGGATACGCGTGGCCAGTTCGTAGCTCACCAGGGAAGCTAAGGCTAGCACGATGCCAGAAGCCGTTGCCGAAACAAGCTGCTGCAGGCCACTTCGTTCGTCGGGATGTAGTGTGCCCGTTGCCATGCCCCTAAGTTCCTTCCCCGGATGCGCATTTTCAAGCGGAGCTACAAGACGCTTCCCTCGTGAACATCCTCAAACAACTTGATATTGTCTCGATAGTCGACGTTAACTTCGATAAGCACGGGCCCTGGCGTGTCGAAGGCCTTGCGCAGCGTTGGCGCAATTTCATCCGGACGCCGAATTCGGAGTCCAGTGGCCCCGAAGGCTTCGGCATACTTCACGTGATCCACCGGGCCAAAATCGACTCCTGAAGTGCGGTTGTATTTGATTTGCTCCTGCACACCGACCATGTCGTAGTGGCCATCGACCCAGACCATGTGCACCAGATGCGAATTCAGACGGACTGCGGTCTCGAGCTCGTTTGCGGAGAACAGGAAGCCGCCATCTCCTGAAATCGAGAGCACCTTCTCGTGCGGACGCACGATCGTGGCGGCGATTGCCCACGGAAGTGCGACGCCCAGCGTCTGCTGGCCATTGCTGATCAGAAACTGGCGCGCGCGAAAGCTGAAGAGATAGCGGCACAAATAGATGCTGAAGCTCCCCATGTCAGAGCACACGGTCACATCAGGCGTCAGCATCTTCTCCAGTTCGCTGATCAGACGCAGGGGATGAATCGGGACGCCGGACTTCGCCGCTGCCTCAGACATCAGCCGTTTTCGATCCCCATCGATCAACTGCAGCAGCTCAGCGGATTGGTGAGCCAGTTGTGGACGGCGGAGGAGAGGCGTCAGCTCCGTAAGGGTCTGTTCGATATTCCCGATCAGTTCGACGGCAGGAGAGTAGTCGTTTTCGATATTGGCTGAAGTCGCGTCGATGTGGATGATCGGACGGTCATTGCCCTTGTTCCATAGTGACGGCCAAAACTCGACCGCGATATAGCCGATCGTGATGATGACGTCGCCCGAATCGAACAACGAGTCGGCAGGCTGGTTGGCGATCTGCCCAACCCGACCACCGAAGTAAGGGAAGTCCTGCCGGCTCACTGCACCTGCGGCTTGAAAGGTTCCGACGACAGGGAGCGTTGTAGTGCTCAGCAAATTATGGATCGCATTGGCGACTTTTGGTTTGCTCGCCATGAGTCCGAGTAAGATCACGGGAGATTTCGCTGTATTGATGAGACGCGCAGCTTCCTGAAGAGATTTTTTGGCCGCTGGGCCCTGTTCGACGAATGGAGAGAGCTGGATTGGTTTGCACTCGGCCCGGCCGTCCATAATGTCCTTCGGAAGGCTCACAAACGCCGAGCCGGGACGGTCCCCTTCCGCGGCTCGAAACGCGGCGGAGAGCACTTCTGCTGTCGCCGTGGGAGAATCAATCTCCGCTGCATACTTGGTCACCGGCCGGCAGAGGCCGACCGAATCCAGCGTCTGGTGAAGTGACTTGAGGCGGTCGGCCACGGCCACTGCGCCGCCCAGAGCGACAACAGGATCGCCCTCGGAATTCGCGGTGGCGAGCCCAGTGGCAAGATTAGAAACTCCGGGGCCAGAGGTGACAATCGCGACTCCCGCTTTCCCGGTCATCCTTCCGATCCCTCCCGCGATGAATGCCGCATTTTGTTCGTGACGGCAGACTACGGTCTTTATGCTGGAGTCGAGAAGTCTGTCGAACACTCTGTCGATCTTGGCACCGGGAACGCCGAAGACGTGCGTGACGCCCTGGGCCTCCAGAGTCTCTACGACTACGTCGGCCCCGGTCTTTTGTTCCAGAGCCATTTCGGCTCTCGGATTTGCGATTTGTTGCGCTGTGACCATTATTCTTGATCCTCGAAAAATTGTTTACTCCGCCTTTGCAAGATCGGAGGCTGGGTCCTTGTCGAATCTGGCCGTCAAGAAAGATCCTGATTCCGGCAGCTGAATGTCGTACTGCGATACAACCTGGAGGCGTGCGTAAAGCTGCTGCGCACTGCAATTCAGGACGTGGCCGCCTTTTTGGCGGTCCTTCGAAATGAAGTGAAAGTGGTATCCAGGGATGCTGAACGAACTCGAATACCGTGGTGACCAGAGGCAGACAAGAGTGCCTTCGACATCGTGAAGGTGAAACTCAAATTCCGTTCCTGCCGCATCCAGCAAACCTGTGCCTTTCGGAACCGGATGCACCGCTCGCGTATGCATCGTGTCAAAGATGCCCTCGATTCGCAGGGCATGAAAAAGATTGTCTGAATGACGGTGCGGGTCGCAGGCCACTTCAAGTTCCTGCAGAGACGCAAACTTTCCAATGTGAAACCCTTCGTCTTCGGTGAAGTGGGTTACGGAGGCGAAGGGCACGAGAAAGTCATCCGTGCGGCGCTGCACAGTCCCGGTGGCTTGGTGTATCTCGCCGTCGAGAATGATCATCTCGCCATCAAGTCCTTCAAAGGTGCCTACACCAAAGTCGCCTCGTTCTAGAAGTTTCGAAGAAGAAACCGAACCGGCGTAAACCCCTTCGACAAGAGCACTGGAAGTAGAAATCTGGTACACGCGGCGCGGGAAAGACTGCACGTATTCACTCAGGACCGAGCCGACAAGATTCTCAATCGTCGTCTTCCGCTGTGTTGCGAGATCTCTCAGCGCGGCTTCGAGAGATGTCGGAATTGTGACTGCCAGGTTCGCCATTGGTGCTGCTCCGTCCGGAGTTTTCGAGTTCGAGGTTTTTATCGTGTCGTCCTATTGCGTTGCCGCCACATAGGGCTGGACCATCTTCGCCGGGTCGACGACGCGGTCGAACTCGTCTTCCGTCACAAATGCCAGCTTCAATGCGGCTTGTTTAAGCGTCAGATCATTGTCCATCGCGTAGTGCGCGATCTTAGACGCCTTGTCGTACCCGATCACTGGAGAAAGCGCGGTCACCAGCATCAGAGAGTTGTCGACATATTCCTTGATCTTCTTCAGATTCGGCTTCGTTCCCTCCACCAGGAATTTGCGGAAGTTCGTGCAGCCATCCGCCAAAATCGTGATGGAGTGGGTGATGTTAAAGATGATGAGCGGCTTATAGACGTTCATCTCGAGATAGCCACCGGCACCGCCGAAGCCAACGGCCACGTCATTGGCCATCACCTGCACCGCAATCATGGTCAGCGCCTCAGCCTGGGTCGGGTTCACTTTGCCCGGCATAATCGAGGACCCGGGCTCGTTCTCGGGAATTGCCAACTCGGCGAAACCAGCCCGCGGGCCGCAGGACATGAGACGAATGTCGTTGGCAATCTTGTAGAGAGATACAGCCAGAGTTCGGAGCGTCCCTGAAAGCTGGATGAGTGCGTCATGGGCGCCTTGCACGGTGAACTTGTTCGGGGCGCTGACGAAAGGCAATCCCGTGAGCCTGGCAATTTCGGCCGCGGCTGCCTCGGCAAAGCCGGGCGCTGAATTGATTCCGGTGCCGACAGCCGTCCCACCGAGTGCAAGTCGAAACACGCCTTTCAGCGCGTCCTCAATGCGATCGAGACCGTCGGAGAGCATGCCCGCATAACCCGACCACTCCTGACCGAGCGTCAGCGGGGTCGCGTCCTGCATGTGAGTGCGGCCAATTTTCACGATATCCTTCCACTGCTGGGCATTGGCCGCGATTGCGTCGCGCAGGGCTTTTACTGCAGGCGCCAGGCGCTCTTTCACGTTCACTGCGGCCGCGATATACATGGCCGAGGGAAAAGTATCGTTGGAAGACTGAGCCATGTTGACGTGATCGTTGGGGTGAACCGGCGTCTTGCTTCCGAGCGGTGTGCCGGCAATTTGGCAACACCGATTCGAGATCACCTCGTTCATATTCATGTTGAATTGCGTTCCGCTTCCCGTCATCCAGACGTGCAACGGAAACATGTCGTGATGTTGGCCGGCAAGAATCTCGTCACAAACCCTGACGATGAGCCGGTAGCGCTTGTCATCGAGCCGTCCACCTGCGTGATTGGCGGCTGCAGCCGCTTTCTTCAGAGTCGCGTATGCCGTGATCATCTCGCGCGGAATGAGGTCGTGCCCGATGCTGAAGTGTTCCAGCGAGCGCTGGGTCTGCGCACCCCATAGCTTGCTGCTCGGCACGTCGACTTCACCTAGGCTGTCGGTTTCTTTTCGAACTTCTTGCAGATTCACATCACCGATCGCGCTCATTGGCCACTCCAGTTCGCGAGCTTCCTCGACTAGGTATGCATCTGTCCTGCCATACAAAACCGCACTCACGGCATTGCGTAAGTTGCTGGTACAACTTGCCTATTCTCGTTAACTTGTAGAGCCAAAAAGCGAACCGGGCTCTGTTCACTGGAGAGAACTGACCAA
>Ga0070765_100001325_pt1 | contig 15081 bp, 13 predicted proteins | sample HubBroMetageWFT5_FD_71516 | JGI IMG/M metagenome (GOLD analysis project Ga0070765, IMG submission 71516) | Warmed and freeze-thawed soil microbial communities from the Hubbard Brook experimental Forest, New Hampshire - Hubbard Brook CCASE Soil... | ecosystem: Environmental > Terrestrial > Soil... | reverse complement strand
GCCTCAAACGCCGGCCCCTTCCCCCACACCTCCATCCCCGCTACGAACAGAGGCCATTGGGGCGAACAAAAACCGGAGAAAGTCTCATTATCCTTGGACTAAAGCTGGGGGGCAGGTCACCAGTATCATCACCACAGCACACCTCAACATGCGCCGAGTAAGGCTCGCCTCCGAGTATCAGTCCGCACGCTCTCTCATCAACCACGGGAAGGCTATAGCCGCAGATCACGACCCGGTCGCTGTCTCGCAAAGCTTGCGCTGCGGTATCCCATAGAGAGTCCCAGAATTCCGTCCATTCAGCGCCCAGGCTTGTATCAAAAAAAAACTTCTTACATCGTGTTGGCAGAATCAGAGGCCGCAGCGCGGGGGTGCCGTCCTTGGGAAACAAACTGTCAACCGCATTCGGGTAGCCGAGAAATATCAACTCGGAATTGGCAAACAGAGGCCGATATCCAAAGACGCCCGCCGAGCCAAGAGCGATAGGCCCATGCTTTACTCCACCAAACATTGAGGCAAGCCAGTTGATGCTTCCGTGCAATTTAAGAAGCGGGACTGGCGAATGATCCTCGATTCCTTCAATCGCAAAACCATATCCGTCGCCCAGATTCCAAACACCGGCGAGTTGTAGCTCACGGTCGAGAGATACGTCGTAGTTGAAGCTTATGATACAGTCCCCAGGCTGCACTACGTCCCTCACGAAAAGGCGATAGGACTCACACTGGCGCTGGCGTATCTCATCAAACGATCCCCGGATAGCCTCGACGAGAGAGGGTTTGTCATGGTTAGCTAGCTGAGATGCCACACACCGCCGGTCTAATGTTGAGCCTTTGGCTTCAAGAATGAATTCGTCGATTCTAGCGAGGAGATCCTCAATATCGTCTACCTGTTCGAAGGTCGCCCGCAGCGATTCAGCCGCACAGCGAAAGTCATAGGGTCCGCTCGTCGTATGTTGATCCATCCATGCGAACAGGCCGCGCCCCATCGACTTGGCCAAAGGGTACCCGATGTCGCATGACGCGCCAGCTCCCAACACGTAGGTCGTCATAGCTCTCCGCCCGCGCTTACATTCTAGCGCTTGGATACGCTTTGACCCTCGATTTCGCCGAACGTCAGGTTCAAATGGAATCCTTTCGTAAAGGCTCCATGCTTTAAGCACTGACAGCCTGAACTAGCACACCGATTACTCAAGCGCAACCGGGAACTACTGGTGCGGGTCGATGAGCTGGCAAAATCGGTAAAACACATGCAGCACACACTTCACTCTCGACAGTCCGAACTCAGTTAGTTTTGGGCCGTTCTCCGCGCCGCCTTGGTGAAATGGACAATCGAAGCGTAGACTTTGCCCAGTATGCAGTTGCCGACAAAGGTTATTGGTTACACCACGCACTTCAACAATTCGGAGGAACTCCAGAAGAGCAGGGAATCCGAGACCACGCACAGCAGATGAATATCGATCCGGACACGCAAGCTGCCACTCGCCACTGGTCGGCTAATAAGGGATTTGTCTGGACCACGACCCTCGGCGACCATCCCCTCGACGGTCCGACAAACTCAGAGCCGCAGAGGAAGGTTTCGTATGCCGTTGACTATCACCAGACATCATCCTTTGTTCATTGCGCTCAGCCCGCGCTAGATAATTATTTTCCAGAACAACACGCTCCTTTTCGGGTATCGCAATCCTCGGGGCAGTACATCCAGCCTGGCCAAAAAGTTCTGTTTACGGTTGTCATCTATCTGCATTCCGCGATTGCGTATGCCCTGTTTGGTTTGGGGATACGCCGTCCGCCGAACATCAACCAAGAATTTGGGGAGACGTTACAGGCACTGAAACCCGTTGAGCGCCTTCATGGGCAGAACGAGGAAACACATTAATCCAAACTTGGGTCCGACTTGGGTCCAAACGCTGCCAAATAACGTCTAAAACCGTGCACTGTTACGCAGAGAAAAGCTAGACGGGCCAATAATATAGACTTCTGTTCACCGCCTTGCGCGCAGGGGTTAGGTTCACCCCGCGACCAATAGCGTAGGGAGTCTGAGGCGGGATTGGGTACAGCTTTTACGCGCGCGGAATGCGGCTACATACGGCACTGACATAGCGAGCGCCGATGATGATGATATTGCGAGGAGGGGCCCCCAGCGAATCAAGGGCTGCGTTCTGCTGAGACTCCGACAAGTTCTGCTAGTGCCTGCCAGTGCATCGGGTGCGGCACGTGTTGGCCTTTCCGTAGCTTCGCAGCGTACGGCTCCGACACGTTGAGAGCGTGGGCCAGAGTGGTAACCGTAACTGCCGATAGGCGCGGTAAGATCAATTCGCGGTAGCTTGATTGAGTGAGCCAAGCCGGAAGGCTGGATGGCAGCCAACCGCGTATGGTGGCTCTCTGTCGCTTTTGTGTGGCGGACTGCTTCGCCTTGGCCTCCGCGCTCCGTGACGCAGGCCGCCCCCGTTTAGCGATTTCAATCATGTTTGCTCTTGAAATGCTGACTCCGCACAGCGCACAGTGATTTCTCTGATTTCGTTCGAGAACGGCACCGCAGCCACGGCAAACCTTTTGTGGGCGAGGCGCAAGAGCACTTGACGGCACCACACTTCCCTTCGCTTCTCTCCGGTGCAGTTGAGTGAGGTGGGTCGGCGACCTACTGACACTCTTTGACGGTGATGTTGTGGTCCAGAACGCTCGCGCCACGTACTCAGCCCAGGGCGCGACGAGTTTCCCCAAACCGGTGCCGTCTCACCTAGTCTGCGGCACAGAGACGACATCAGCCTGCAATTACCCTCCCCGGTCTCGAAGAAATCGGCCCTTCGTAATGGCTCCCGCGCGATCCAGTTGAGCAACCAACTTTCGGTTTGCGGGCGCACTGGTTCAAGGACATCGAAAGCGAGAGAATCCCGGTTGGGCGTGTCGGTGTGCAAACCCAGCCCCAAGCCGGGATCAAGGCCGAGAGCCACCAGCGCGAGTCGGGTCTCTGATTCGAGCAACGCAAAGCAGTAATTCAGGATGGCATGGACCGGAGTTATGGCGAGTCTCGGACTTCCCGACAACGGTGACTGCCTTGTGCCCACGGTGCGCCAGTGTTCAGGCACTCGACGCAAATCCGCTTTAGGCCAGAGCACTTGACGATCCCGAAGAGCGCCAAAATAGGAAACCGCAGCCTGAGCCTCGACTGTCCTCAACCTCTCGACGGTGTCAGCTTTAGGGAAATTGAGAGATGACATCCGCCGAAACCGACCAATTGCTCACGGATCACGCGCTTCTGACCCTCTAATTTTGCGTGGATTAGCTCACGGCAAATGTTGAGCCCGACACCATTCTGGCAGGCCAGGGCTTGGGCGCGTCGCAGTCTGGCGTCGGATGGTGACGTTGGACCGGTCACAACTCGGACCTTGCCGAGACGATCCAACATGACAAATGCCGCACCGATATCGCTCAACCGCTTCAGGGCAGACAGCGTAACGAAGCCATCGTCAGAAATGCAGACGAGGCGCTTTAGTCCGTGGCCGACACGCGGCAAGCGAACCTTGCGGCGCTCAGGTCCGAAGCCATCCTCAATGGAAAGATGGCCGGACTGCATCGCGACACGCGCGACATTCACCCTCAAATCGCATTCCATTCGCCTTGGACGGAACGCAGACCTGTACTCGGCTTTTGGCGCTCAGAGAAATTTCCGGGATTTATGCTTCAGTAGACTAGGAGAGGGCTTCTCTGGTACAGGTCCGAGTGGAGAGTGTGCATGAAATGCCGCCAAATTTGATTAATCTGGCGTTTTCGTTGTTATTTCTCTGATAATAATGACTTGCTGGCGGAGGATGCAGTCACGAGCGAACCCTTCTCCGCCTGAATTCCCTGCTACCAGGGAATAATACAGGGAATTCCACGAATTTTGGACGAGCTAATTCAGCTGTCATCGCTGTAAGCGACTCATTTTGCGAGGTTTCTCGGATCGCAAGCCAAGTTTAAACGCTGAATCGAACAGGGATTTTTCTGGGGCGTATCAGGGAACTAACAGAGCCGTATTAGGGAATTAAGTCCCCGTTGAAGTCAGGGCATCAACGATAGGGCAAAACCCGACGAAAAAAACAGGGGAGTCATTGCGAGGCAGACCGCACGCCAAGCCTGACACCATGCTTGAGCTGGCCGGGCTGTCCGCGAGGTCGCCCTTGACGGGATAGTATTTGCCGTCGAACTTGCCCGTCCACTCGTTATGCGTCGGATTTCCCGTGTGACTTTCACATCAATGCCTTCAGGCTCGTAGACGACCTCGTTGTTCTTCGGCATCCCAGGCGCAAGTGTGGATTTGGCCTCATTCAGTTTCCAGGTGCCCATAAAAGGGTTCTGGGCAAAGCACACTCCCACTCCAATAAAACACAGGGCCGCAGTCAGCACGAATGTTCTTGCTTTCATGTTCCCTCTTGATTGAGAAGTAGGTTCGGTGGCCTGATTGACAACGGCCATTCTACTCTCCGATCTGGCGCGCGCAGGCAAGAGATCGAGCGCCCGGGGTAGCAAATTAAACCTTTCGTTTGGTCAGCGGTTGCGACGGTAGATGACGTTCCTCAGATCGTTCACCAGCTTCTTCGCTGCCTTGCACTGTGCGCAGTTGCCATGTGAACACCGAAGTGCGTGGTCGAGTGTCGATATGAGCCATTCGGCCTCGGTCTTATTGAGCCTGACCCGGTTCTGTGGGTTGGTGTAGGGCATCGGTCTCCTGTAAAAAGGCCAGAAGGATTATAGCCTCTGGCCTCGATCAAGCGGGACTTGATCTTTTATTGTGGTGGCAATTGGGGAGGTTGCGAAAGGCGCGAAGACGGTATCTTGTCCTTGGGAACTACTATGGTGCCTACAAGGACTCCCTATTGGATTGGTTGCGAGAATCCACACATTGCACTCGCGGGCTTGCTAACCAGGTAGCGAATGATAAAGGACGTTATCATGCCAAATCCGAGCTTAGGATGGGTAGGGCACCCCCTAATCTCCAGGCAGTTTTTCCGAAAATGGATAATTAGTGTCGAGGCCAACGTCCACGTCCTTACGCGCTACGTCCCATGGACAGCTCTCTGTCAGAGTCTTCATCGGTCACGGCGTCGAACTGTACGAGCGGGGTGCTTCCAAATGACGTCGTTATCGCCACGTCAGTGGCATCGCGTCCTACCGCTATCAACACTCGACCGATGCGCGGGGCATTGTGCCTGGCGTCGAACGTGCACCAGCGACCGTCGAGAAAAGCCTCGAACCAGGCGCTGAAACCCATCGGCGGCCGCGGCGGAACCCCTAATATCGCCCAAATATCCCGTGGCGTAACGTGCGGGAATATTGAGGCATCGGCAGAACGTGACAGCCAGGTGCTGGAAATCTCGACGGACTCCGAGGCGTTCGTTATAAACCTCCAGCGTAGTCTTACTCAACCGGGCGTGCTCGTACCCGAACGCGACGTGCTGGTTCACCCAATCGCATATGACCTGAACGCGTCCCCAACCTCGCGGCGAGTTACCGAATGACTCCGTCGCCGTATCCAGCAACAGGTCGACCTCACAGTAATGGCTGGCAAGCAGGTAGCGCAGCGTCTCGGCTGGCAGACGATCGACAGGGACCTCTTCAGCCCGAGGGTCTTGGGAGTCGGGTCCGCCCGCATCCTCGATCAGAAAGGAATTGTGCAGTCTGATCCTGCCCGGCGGAAGCAGGAAGCGCGACGCTAAATTGCCGAAGCTGTCCTGATATTGCTCGATTTCAACCGCGGGTTCGATGCGCAACTGGTCGGGCTCCACAAGGTCGAGAGTGCGTGACGAGTGGACATTCATATGGGCAATCATGGGAACACTTGCTGCAACCTGAAAATGGATGTCATAGCCGATGCGGATCAGGATAGAGGTTGTGTCTCAACTCGCATATCCAATACCGAACGTGTCTGGAGGTATAAGCAAAACCAGCACTTCGGTATTTAAATTTTCTTGCCTGCGAAATCAGCGCGATGGTCCAAGACGACGAAGCCGCGGTGTATCATCGCGACAAACGTTTGGATGCAATCTGGTGGGTATGCGCAGACGAATTTGTGACGGAATCGACAGCCGTGGCCATTGATGCGGTTGTCGCGGTTGGGCCATGGGTCGATTTGTACTCATGCCGGCCGGGACGAACTTCGGGTCAGTTGGCACCCAGCCAGGGGCAGCGGATCGTTCCTCGATCCGCATTAGTCGTGGGATGCATGAGGGTAGATGGGATTACAGGTTGTCCTAGATCACCGCACGGAGTACCGGTACGATAAGCCAGTCTCGCTCGGTCCGCAGGTCATACAGCTGCGTCCCGCTCCGCATTCTCGTACACCGATTCTCAGCTATTCGCTAACACTGACTCCGTCCGAGCACATCCTTAACTGGCAGCTGGATCCTCACTCCAACTATGCAGCGCGCGTCCTAATCCTGCAGAAGACGAGTGAGTTTGCAGTCCAAGTGCAACTGGTTGCAGACCTCGCTCCCATCAATCCGTTCAACTTCTTCCTGGAGCCGGGATTCGAAGATTATCCATTCCAATATTCGCCGCAGCTAGCCAAAGATCTTGAGCCGTATTGCTCGACCGAAACGGCTGGCCCGCGCCTGCAGTCCTTTCTGGCCAGTGTTTCGCGCGAGAAACGTGGGACTATCGACTTCCTGGTCGACCTGAATCGGCGTGTGCGCGACGAAGTCGACTACGTCACCCGCTTGGAGCCAGGCGTGCAGAGCTGTGAGCAGACTCTGGAATTGCGCTCGGGTTCCTGTCGTGACTCGGCATGGTTGTTTGTCCAGATCCTTCGCCAATTAGGAATAGCCGCGCGATTTGTCTCCGGGTATCTCATCCAGTTGGCTTCGGACGCGCCGCAACATTCGATCGCACCGCGAAACGACTCTGCCGACCTGCATGCCTGGGCAGAAGCGTTTTTGCCGGGCGCCGGATGGATTGGAATGGATGCGACCTCGGGCCTGTTTGCGGGCGAGGGCCACATCCCGCTTGTGTGCACTCCAACCGCCTCCCAGGCGGCACCGATCGGCGGCACTGTCGAACCGTCCAAGGTGGATTTCAGCAATTCCATATCGGTTCGGCGTTTGAATGATGCTCCGCGGACTAGCCAGCCTTTCAGCGAGGACGATTGGTCGCGGCTCCAGCAGGTCGCACACCAAATCGATGAAGACCTTGAGGAGCATGATGTACGCCTGACGATGGGCGGTGAGCCGACCTTCGTTGGCATCGATGAGCCCGAAAGCCTGCAGTGGAATATCGAAGCACTCGGTCAGGCCAAGCGGAATCGAGGCATGGCGCTGATTCGGGGTTTGCGCGAAAGGATGACTGCCGGCGCGCTGCTCCATTATGGACAGGGAAAATGGTACCCCGGCGAGCCGTTACCGCGTTGGGCGCTCGGCTGCTATTGGCGGCGCGATGGCGTAGCGATGTGGGAGAACATCGACTTCATCGCCCGCGAAGATCAAAACCATGGATTCGGCTCGAGCGATGCGCTAAGGTTTGCCGAAGCTCTGGGTCGCCGACTGCAAGTGAGTTCCAGGAACACCTTGCCTGCGTTTAACCCTGAAAACATAACCTCCGGGCCGGCGGGTTACATCCTGCCGCTCCGTCGCCGGCAGAAGGATTCAGGGGAATTGTTCTGGTCAGCGCAGTTGTGGTTCACCTGTCTTGGACGGTTGCTGCTGCTGTCTCCTGGAGATTCGCCGATGGGCTACCGCATACCTACCGAGTCGATGCCCTGGGTAGCACCCGATGACGTGAAATATGCTTACGAGGCTTCTTCCGACCTCGTCGAACTCCCACAACGTCAGATACATCGAACGGACTTATTCGATCAAGAGCCCGCGCCCGACACCCTCCCTCCGCTGTCGAGTTCGCCGGAGGATGCGGCAGAACTAATTCGGCCTGCGCTGTGCGTTGAGGCGAGAGATGGCCGCCTGCACGTGTTCCTTCCCTACACGCGAGTGCTCGCGGACTATCTCGAGCTGCTGGCGGCGGTCGAAGATGCGTGCGAGTACTTGCACAAACCGGTGTGGCTGGAGGGCTACGCTCCACCGGCCGATACGCGATTGCAATCGTTCACCATTACACCCGACCCGGGGGTTCTGGAAGTAAACCTGCCGCCAACCGGAAAATGGGAAGAACTTGAGCAAATCAACACGTTGGTGTTCGAGGAGGCGCGCCGGAACCGGCTGACCGCTGAAAAGTTTGACTACAACGGTAGCCACATCGCGACCGGCGGCGGTAGCCATATCGTGATCGGTGGAGCGACGGTTTCGGATAGTCCGCTTCTCCGTCGGCCGGACCTTCTACGCAGCATGGTCACGTTCTGGCAGAACCATCCCTCACTGTCGTACCTGTTTTCCGGAATGTACGTCGGTCCCACAAGCCAGCATCCCCGTGTCGATGAGGCTCGACTGGACACTCTCTATGAGCTCGAGGTCGCATTTAGTCAACTGTCCACAGGCGATTGCCCTCCGTCCGTTCTGGATGGTTTGTTTCGCAACCTGCTCGTCGACGTAACCGGAAATTCCCATCGCGCGGAGTTCTGTATCGACAAGCTCTATCCGCCTCCAGGGCGTGGGCGTCGCCTTGGCCTGCTCGAGTTGCGTGCCTTCGAAATGGCGCCACATGTGCGGGTGAACCTAGCGAATGCACTACTGGTCCGCGCCTTGGTCGCAAGCTTTTGGAAACAGCCCTTCCAAGGCAGGTTGGTACGCTGGGGCGCGTCGCTTCACGACCGCTTCATGCTGCCGGACGTCGTGAAGCGCGACTTTTCTGAGGTGCTCGGGCACTTGTGCCAATCCGGCTACCAGATTGAGGAGAAGTGGTTCGCTTCGCACTTCGAGTTTCGCTTCCCGAAGATCGGCTCGATCGCTGCGGATGGAATTGAACTTGAACTTCGTCGCGCTCTTGAACCTTGGAATGTGCTCGCGGAAGAGACGATTTCGGGTCGCACGTTTCGCAGTGTCGACTCATCGCTGGAACGCCTACAGGTGAAAGTCTCAGGAGCCACGACGGAATCCCGGTATGTCATTGCCTGCTGCGGACGAAAAGTCCCGCTTCAGGCGACCAACGTGATTGGAGAAGCGATAGCAGGCGTTCGCTATCGCGCCCGCCGCTTATCGGAGGAATTGCACCCGACTGTCCCGGTGCATGCGCCGCTCATCTTCGACATCATCGACTCGTGGCAGCAGCGTTCGATCGGGAGATGCGCCTATCACGTCACGTCTCCCACTGGCGGTCTCTACTCGACGCGACCGGTGAATGCTGGCGAGGCAGAGAGCCGGCGTACCGAGCGCTTTCAGAAGCTGAATCCCCAGCCCAGCTCGGTGTCACTGCCGGCCGAAGAAACGAACCCTCTGTTCCCTATGACCCTGGATCTGCGGTGGCCGGCGCCAGCACCATCTACGGTCAATGCGGAGCCAGTGCGATGACTTGGGATCTTTACCAACCACCGCTCCGTTACGGAACCTCCTACGACGAGTCGTCGTCCGATGGCGTGACGCCTCGGCCGCACTGGGAACACCTGATGGACTCGCTTCGCGCGATTGGCCCAGAGGAACTGGAACGACGCTGGTCACGCGCTGAGCGCCGCATTCGCGAAAATGGCATCACCTACAACATTTACAGCGATCCCGTAGGCGTAGATCGAGCCTGGAAGATCGACATCGTTCCGCTACTGATTCCGGCGGACGAGTGGCGCTTCATTGAGGCGGGAATTCTTCAGCGCGCCCAGTTGCTCAACCTGCTGCTCCAGGACCTCTACGGCTCGCAAGACCTGGTAGCGCAAGGCCGATTTTCCGCAGCCTTGCTCTATGCCAACCCTGCATTCCTTCGCCCGCTCGTGGGCGTGCCCGTGCCTGCCCACAGCTATCTGCACATGCTGGCTGTCGACCTGGCTCGCTCGCAAGACGGACAATGGTGGGTCCTCGCCGATCGCACGCAAGCACCTTCAGGTAGTGGTTATGCCCTCGAGAACCGCACGATCGTCTCCGACGTTTTGCCGGAGGTGTTTCGGACTTCGAACGTATTGCGTCTCGCCCCATTCTTTCGCGCACAACGCGAGGCTCTGAAAAGTCTTTCGTCGAACGATAACCCGCGCATCGTGTTGCTTAGTCCTGGCCCGTTCAATGAGACCTACTTCGAACATTCGTATATCGCACGCTACCTTGGATTCACCCTGGTTGGTGGAACCGACCTGACGGTACGTGATAGGCGCGTGTTTCTAAAGACCGTGGACGGCCTGGAGCAAGTCGACGTAATCCTCCGCCGGGTAGATGACAGCTTTTGCGATCCGCTGGAGTTGCGCGGCGATTCGCTACTGGGTGTACCCGGCCTGGTGGACGCCATCGTTGCGGGAAATGTTAAGGTCGCCAACGCACTGGGCAGCGGTCTGATTGAGACGGCGGCGGTAATGCCTTTCCTTCCCGGCCTGGCTCGTCATCTGCTCGGCGAGGAACTGAAGCTTCCGTCCGTCGCGACCTGGTGGTGCGGACAGCAATACGCGCTGGATTGGGTGCTCGACCATCTCGATTCCGTGGTGGTGAAACCAGCATTCCCATCACGCGGAATGGAGCCGGTTTTTGGAGCCGAACTTCCGCAAGCGGAAAAGAATAAGTTCGCCGATCAACTACGGGCTCGTCCGCACGAGTATGTGGCGCAGGAGCAGATCGCCTTGTCCACCGCGCCAGTGTGGGAAAAAGGAGGCTTCGACTCTCGCAGCCTGGTACTGCGCACGTACGTGCTCAATACCGGCAACGGGTTCGTCGCGATTCCGGGAGGCTTGGTAAGAGTTGCCGAGGCTGAAGGATCGGTTGTCTCGATGCAGCGCGGTGGACACAGCAAGGATGCATGGGTTCTGTGGGACGGTCCCATTGATACGTTCAGCATGTTGCGTCCGCGTCATGAACCTATCGAGTTGCGCAAGTCTTCGCGAGTGGTCCCCAGCAGCGTAGCCGACAATGTCTATTGGCTGGGCCGCTATGTCGAACGGGCGGAAAACATCGCCCGGATTCTGCGGTCGATGCTCTCTCGCGTAGGTCGCGCAGAGGAATCGGAGCTTGCGTGGCTGTTGCGTCTGCACGCTTGCCTGGAGTCGCGGCATAGCAAGCTACCTAAGCCAAAGATCAGGCGGCCGACCTTGTTCGACTTGGAACGGGAAATGATGTCGGTGATCACCGATGTGAAGCGGCCTGATAGCCTGGTTTCAACTTTGGCCGAGGTATCCCGGGTTGGCGACAGCGTGCGCGAAAGGCTGTCGGGCGACATGATGTCTCTAATCGGCCAGATACGCGAGTCGGTAAAGGTCGAACCCGGTCCACAATTCCTCGAAGCGCCGGAGATGCTTACCCACTGTCTGGAACTGCTTTCGGCATTTTCCGGCATGGAGCGCGAAAACATCAGCCGCGGTCTTGGCTGGCTCTTCTTGAGCATGGGCCGGCGGCTTGAGCGCGCAATCTATCTCACGCGGCAACTGCGCGAGATCACTATGCCGCTGGGCGAAGAGGATTGGCCGCTGTTGGAATGCCTGCTGGAGGTCGCAGATAGTTCAATGGCCTATCGGACCCGGTACTACACCACGCTACAGCCGTTGGCTGTTCTGGATGTCCTGATGTCAGATGAGATGAATCCCCGCTCCTTAGTTTTCCAGATCAGCCATCTCGCGGACCTGTATCAAAAACTTCCCCGCCACGTGCCAGAGGACGCGCACGCAATGGGTGAAGCATTGACGTTGTTGCGCAATTTCGATCTAGCAGCTCTGAACTATCCGCTGCCCGGCGCTAGGACGCCAGCCAGTGGTTGCGTTGAACTTATCCGCCTCGAGCAGTTCCTTAGAAATCTTGAGCGACTGCTGCCTTCCTGGTCGAACAATTTATCAAGCAGGTACTTCAGCCACGCTCGCACGTTTCCAATCAGCATGGGTCAATGATTTACAGAATCCTTCACCGAACAACGTACCGATACAAATACCCGGTCTCGGTCGGCAATCACGTGGCATGCCTTACACCGCGATCTTTGGCACATCACCATCTTTCCTATAGTGCTCTGCAGATCCAGCCTGCTCCGGCCATCTGTACCGAACGGCTCGATTATTTTGGGAATCTTCTCTGTTTCTTCACGATCCAGGAGCCGCACAAGGAATTAGTCGTAGAAGCTCGTAGCGAAGTAACTGTTGAGGTAAATTCGAGAAACTCGTGGCAACACGCGCTTCCTTGGGAAGAGGCGGTAAATTCGCTCCCCGACGATCAAAGTCCCGAGGGGCTGGAAGCCTACCAGTTTGGGTTTGATTCGCCGCGTGTCCGGATACGACCGGAGTTCGCCGCCTACGCGCGCCAGTCGTTCACGCCACGGCGTCCCATTGCCGAGTCGCTTCTAGATCTGACGGCGCGTATTCACAAAGACTTTCGCTTCGATTCGAAAGTGACCAACGTGCGAACGCCTACGGAAGAAGTGTTTAAGAGACGACGAGGCGTATGTCAGGATTTCGCACACTTGCAAATCGCTTGCCTCCGCTCTTTGGGTCTAGCTGCCCGTTACGTCAGCGGATACCTGCGGACTTACCCTCCTCCCGGCAAACCCAGGCTGGTAGGCGCTGACGCATCCCACGCGTGGGTGTCAGCTTACGTGCCTGGGGCCGGATGGCTCGACTTGGATCCCACTAATAATCTCGTTCCTTCAGACGAACATGTGACTCTGGCCTGGGGCCGCGACTACAGCGACGTAAGTCCTCTGCGTGGACTGATCCTGGGGGGTGGGTCCCATACCCTTAAAGTCTCGGTCGATCTGGGGCCACTCGACTCCTAGCAAGTTGCGAGTTGGTGTTCACAACAGCTTATCGACGCGGGTCAGAAGTCAGGTTCTGGTCCATCACGGTATTCGGGAGCTCCTGCTACGTTGTGATGTGCGAGTTACAGGCTAAACGCACACACAATCACTCGAATGTGTCAGATCGAATGCAGCCGTCCGCGCGCGAGTCGAGGTTGGTGACACCGAGACATGATTAACGCGAGTTCCCCAGTGGCTTTCGTTCTCAATGGTGCTGGCGAGCGAGCGGTGCTTACGTACCGCCACAGGAGAACCGCTTGACAGTCCCTTCGCCCTTATCGAGGGCCACCTGGACCGTTTTGACGGGCGAGTAGTGGTGTATATTGTTCGGCACGTTTGGGCTCGATAATCGCTTCCGCCGAAGTTTGACGCGAGCTGAGTTCTGTCACGACATAAGAGACACCAATGCCGACCCGGAGTATCAAAACGCCTGTACCCTGGCCGCTCGCATGCCTGCTCTTGATCTCGACGCTGCCTGCGTGGGGCACCGACAGGAACAAAGACGAAGAGATCTTGAAGAAGGCGGAAAGGGTAATACAGGCAATGCTCCACAGCGGGGCGGTACCCACCGGCCTGCTCACCACGGCTAATTGCATTCTCATTTTCCCGCACGTGAAGCAGTTCGCTGTTGGCGTTGGGAAAAGCGGTGGCCGCGGCCCGCTGATTTGCCGCAAAGGTAAGAACTTCAGCGCTAGGGAATGGTCAGCGCCTGCCATGTATAGCTTCGGCGGAGCCACCGCCGGCCTGCAGTTTGGGGGCTCGTCCACCGATTTTGTCACTCTCATCCTGTCGCCCTCGGCAGCCAATAAGCTGTTGGCGAGCAAGATCAAGGTCGGCAAGAATGACATATCGGCCACCGTGGGAGCCGAAACCTCTACCGGATGGGTCGCCGACACCGATGTTGTGGCGTTTGGGCATGCCAAAGGACTCTTTGCCGGCACGTCACTGAACGGCGCCAGCTTGGAGTCCGATTCGAGCGCCAACCAGCACCTTTACAACACGGTCGTCAGCGCGCGCGACATTGTACTCGAAGGCGCCGTTAAGCCTACCCCGGCGGGCCAATCTCTGATTTTGCTGCTGGAGCGAGTAGGTCAGTTTCATTCACACACGCTTTGAGTAGCGACAAAATTCAACCCAGAATTTCTCCAGGATTGCACGATCAAGGGGTGGGGTGCATTAGCGTCTTACAAGGCAGCGAATCAGGAAGAACACCCGACGTTCAGTTAACAGACATTCCAAGCGTAACGTAACAGAACGCAACCGTGGAGCCATTTTCAACTCCAGCGAGCCCTTGTAAGGAGAGGTTTCCGGCGCGAATCGGCTGTTCTGCTGCGAGCAAGATCAGATTTTGCGTGGCTACAGTCGTGCCAATTGGGCTACACTAACGGGAAAATTCGGCGAGAGGAGAGTCTGCCATGGCTGCGAATTCTGTCCCCAAGCCAGAACTGGGTCTGATGATCGACAGCACACCGACCGAGACGATCGTCCACTGCTCCGGCAGGATCACGTCGGACACCACCCAATCCTTAAGAACGACGGTGAAACCGCTACTCTCGGAGAACCACACCGTAGTCCTGGATTTAACTGAGGTGAGCTACATGGACAGCTCCGGGCTGGGTACGATAGTGGGGTTGTACGTTTCCTCGAAGGCTGCAAACTGCGAGCTGAAGCTTATCAACTTAAACCTACGACTAAAGGAACTGTTCAGTATTACGAGGTTGGGCGAGGTGATGACTGAAGGGCGTGACCCGAATTATCTCGTCCTGCCATAGGTCGTGATCTCTTGTGGCCAACACTGCGGAATCGGTGGGCCGAAGGGCAAGGCAGGTTGAGCCGAAGGGGAGGGCCTTGATATGTCTCAGGAACGCTGAGATCCTCCGGCCAGCGTTATACGCTCGGTCCAGGGGACGGTCGCCCGGAAAGTCATACAGCCAGAGCGAGTCCCATCGACGTGGGCCGGAAGGTCGGCTTGTGGGAGACGTGGTGATGTTGACTGCTGCTTGCGCTGATCTCCCCGAAGCCCGTTCGAGGCGAGCTATCGAGCTCCCCAGAAGTCTGGTTCTGTTCCCTTGCAATATCCTGACGCCTCCGAAGCCGAAGAATCCCGCTTCGTAAAGTCACTCCGGCGACTCACGGCGCTACACGCGCTTGCGCAATACTCCTCCGGTAGACTTATCCCGCCTGCGCTACCGGCTGTGTGTGCCCGCCAGACCCGGTAGGGGGCAACCGCGGGCACGGTCTCCAGGGTGCCGCAGGATGCCGGAGC
>Ga0070765_100001324_pt1 | contig 15088 bp, 8 predicted proteins | sample HubBroMetageWFT5_FD_71516 | JGI IMG/M metagenome (GOLD analysis project Ga0070765, IMG submission 71516) | Warmed and freeze-thawed soil microbial communities from the Hubbard Brook experimental Forest, New Hampshire - Hubbard Brook CCASE Soil... | ecosystem: Environmental > Terrestrial > Soil... | reverse complement strand
ATGGCAAACATTCTCGACATTCGACGGCGGATTCGCAGCGTGGTGAACACGCGGCAGATCACCAAGGCGATGAAGGTGGTCTCGGCCGCGAAGCTGCGCCGGGCGCAGGATCGCGCTTTGTCGGCGCGGCCTTATGCGCTGATGCTGACGAATGTATTGAAGTCGCTGGTGGCGCGGGCAGAGATTTACGATGCGGAGACTGGTGAGCCGAAGCATCCCTTGTTGGCGAAGCGGCCGGAGAAAAACATTTTGCTGATCGTGGTTACCGGCGACAAGGGTCTGGCAGGCGCATTTAGTGCCAACGTTACCAAAGCGGCCAGCCGGTTTATCGAATCCAAGGCAGGGAAGAATATCGACATTGAAGCCATTGGCCGTAAGGGACGAGACTTCCTGCGGCGTCGGTACCCGGCAGCTCCCGTGCAAACGCGCAGTCTGGCTGACACTGAAGAATCGCTGGAAACCCAGCCCGAGGCCGCGGAGCGCGCTGGGGCGATACAAATTACGGGGGAGCATGTTGGCGTTCTCGGCAAATTGGAATTTTCCCAGGCCCGGGCTTTGGCGGAGAACGTGATCAGGCGTTATCAGCGCGAGGAGATTGATTCTGTATACGTCGTTTTCAACGAATTCAAGTCGGTGATCGCGCAGCGCCTCATCGTGGAGCAGATTCTTCCCATCGAACAGATCGGCGAACCCGAGGTCCGCCTGGCTGAGGAGATGACGGAAGAAGAAAAGAAAAAGGCCAAGGAAGCGGCGATCAGCGCTGGAGTGGGCTTGCGTTCCAACCAGCAGTCGAGTGAAGAGGCGGCGCAATTCGGGTCGGGGCAGGTGGATTACATCTACGAACAGCCACCAGAGGATCTGTTCCGGGCGTTGCTGCCGAAGTATGTTGCCATCCAGATGTTCCGCGCCCTGCTCGAGTCGGTGGCGGCCGAGCATGCGGCGCGCATGACTGCGATGGATTCCGCGACCAGCAACGCCACTGACATGATTGATTCGCTCACCCTGGTTATGAACCGGGCGCGGCAGGCGAAGATTACTAAAGAGATTATCGAGATCGTAAGCGGCGCAGCCGCGATGTAGCTAAGTACCCAGTGCCGAGTACGAGACGAGCTTAAATATATGGCTGAGAATGTAGGACACGTAGTGCAAATTGCGGGGCCGGCGGTGGATGTACAGTTTCCCGAAGGCAAGTTGCCGCCTATTTATGAGGCGGTGCGAGTCGTAAGTGACGGCTTCATCGTGCCCAGCCCCGTAAACGTAATTCTCGAGGTTCAACAACACCTGGGCGAAGGCCGTGTTCGCTGCATCGCGATGGAAGCCACCGAAGGCATGGTGCGGGGCATGAAGGCCATCGACCAGGGCGGACCAATTTCCGTGCCCGTGGGCCGCGGCACGCTGGGGCGCGTGATGAATGTGATCGGCGAGCCCGTCGACCAGCTTGGTCCGATCGAGTACAAAGAACGAATGCCGATTCATCGTCTCGCGCCCGCGTTCGACGAACAGGCCACGACGGCGGAGATGTTCGAGACCGGCGTGAAGGTCATCGATCTCATCCAGCCGTTTTTGAAGGGCGGCAAGATTGGGTTGTTTGGCGGCGCGGGCGTGGGCAAGACCGTGGTCATCATGGAGTTGATCAACAACGTCGCCAAGAATCACGGCGGCTTCTCCGTGTTTGCGGGCGTCGGCGAGCGCACGCGCGAAGGCAACGATCTTTGGCTGGAGATGACGGAGTCCGGTGTGATCAAACCGGGCGATCCTGCACACTCGAAGGCCGCGCTGATTTACGGGCAAATGACGGAGCCGCCCGGCGCGCGCTTGCGCGTGGCGCTCACGGGACTTACCGTCGCGGAATACTTCCGCGATGCCGAGGGCGCGGACACGCTGCTCTTCATCGACAATATTTTCCGTTTCACGCAAGCAGGCTCGGAAGTGTCGGCGCTGCTCGGCCGCATGCCCAGCGCCGTAGGCTACCAGCCGAATCTGGCGACGGAAATGGGTGAACTGCAGGAGCGCATTACGTCAACTAAGAAGGGCTCAGTGACTTCGGTGCAGGCGATTTATGTGCCTGCCGATGACTTGACCGATCCGGCTCCCGCCACGACGTTTGCTCACCTCGACGCGACGACGGTGCTTTCGCGCGCATTGACTGAGATTGGGATTTATCCCGCGGTCGATCCGCTGGCTTCGACATCGCGCATTCTCGATGCCCGCATCGTCGGCCAGGAGCATTACGACGTAGCGCAATCCGTGAAGAAGACACTGCAGACTTACAAAGATCTGCAGGACATCATCGCGATTCTTGGTATCGACGAGCTCAGCGAAGATCAGAAGCTCAGCGTCGCGCGGGCGCGAAAAATTCAACGCTTCCTATCGCAACCCTTCCATGTGGCCGAGCAGTTCACAGGCGCGGCCGGTCGTTACGTGAAGATTGCCGACACGGTGAAGGGCTTCAAGGCGATTGTTGAAGGCAAGTACGACGACATCCCCGAGCAGGCGTTTTACATGAAGGGACCGATTGAAGAAGTGCTGGAAGCGGCCGAGAAGATGAAGGCAGCAGCGTAGAAGCAGTGGCCAGTGATCAGTGTTCAGTGATCAGTCAAACCGGCTGATTCGCGAACGAAAAACTGACCACTGACCGCTGGACCCTGACCACTGATGTCCGATACCTTCCAACTCGAGATCGTCACGCCGGAGAAGAAAGTGGTCGACACGACCGCGGCCGATGTTCAGATTCCCGGCAAGAGCGGGTATCTTGGGATCCTGCCGGGGCATGCGCCGCTGATCACGGAACTGGCAGTGGGCGAAGTCACATTCCACACCGGCGCCGAGGAGCAGCGGCTTGCGGTCGCGTGGGGATTCGCAGAAGTGTTGCCCGACAAAGTGACGATTCTGGCCGAGAGCGCCGAGCGTCCTGCTGAGATCGACGTGGAGCGGGCGCGCAAAGCCAAAGCCCGCGCCGAGGAGCGGCTGACAAGCGGCGATTCCAATGTCGATGTGGAACGGTCTCTGAATGCGCTGCAAAAGGCCGAGACGCGGCTGGAAGTCGCCGAGGGGAAAAGCCACTCCTAATCTCGCCAGAGGATCTTCTGGCCGGAGGTTTATGAGATCGATCGCGTCACTCGTTCAGTCGTGCCTCTGTATCTTCTCGATGTTTGGAGTTCTGGCCACCGGGCAGGACAAACCGACTCAGATCCCGCCCCCTGAGTCGCCAGCGCCAATTGTGTCGCCTGAGGTACATGCCGACGGCAGCGTTACCTTCCGACTCCGTGCCCCGAATGCGGTCGAGGTCAAGCTTGGGCTTGAGGGCGCGGAGCCTGTACCAATGAAGAAGGATGACCGGGATGGATGGTTCGTGACAACTGCTCCCTTGGCGCCGGACTACTACGGTTACGAATTCATCGCAGACGGCGAGCGTATGCTGGATCCCTCCAACCATCTACTGGTTCCCAATTTGCTCACGCCGGGGAATGCCGTGCACGTTCCCGGACCTTTGTCCCTGCCTTGGGAATTGAATGACGTGCCGCACGGCGAAGTTCATCATCACTTCTATAAATCGGCAGTCGCAGGCGATGACCGGGACTACTACGTGTACACTCCGCCGGGCTACGATCCCGTTGCGAAGAAGACCTATCCAGTGCTCTACCTGCTGCACGGCTTCAGCGACGACGCCAGTGGATGGACGGCGGTCGGCCACGCCAACGTGATCCTCGACAACCTGATCGCGCAGGGCAAAGCCAAGCCCATGATTGTGGTTACGCCTCTGGGCTACGGCACCATGGAGTTCGTCCGCCGGTCCTGGGATGCATGGAATCATACCGGCCTGCGCGACACTAACTTTAAGAAGTTCAGCGAAGCGCTGCTCACCGAGGTTATGCCGCGCGTCGAGAGCGAATACCGGATCAGAAAAGATCGCAATGCTCGGGCGATTGCCGGGTTATCCATGGGAGGCTCGGAGTCGCTGCTCACGGGTTTGAACGACCTCGAAAAATTCGCCTGGATCGGCGCCTTCAGTTCCGGAGGCATTCCCGACGACTTTCAAAAAGACTTTCCTGCTCTCGACGCAAACGCAAACCAGCAAATTCATCTCTTGTGGATAGCGTGTGGTACGGAGGATCATCTGATCAAGGTCAACCGTGATTTTCGGGAATGGCTCAAGACCAAGGGCGTGAAGGCGACCGAGATCGAAACGCCGGGGATGCATACCTGGATGGTTTGGCGGCGGAATCTGGCAGCGTTCGTGCCGTTGCTGTTCCAGTAGGGTAAGAACGACGCGCAGCAAGAGCCGCTACGGCACGTTCACCTGATCCCGATTCTCCGACGGCACATACTTCACTGCGGCTGTGCGCTCCAGCTTGTCCCAGGCAAACTTGCGGCCTTCGAGCGCGCGCTTCAACGTCTTGAACAGGACTACCGAAAATAATTGGCGGTAGGCAAAGCGCTGCAACCAGACCTGGGTGAGCAGCCAGGCATCTTCCTTATCGTCGGGGCGGTGGCGCTCCAGCGCAAACGCCAGTGCTGATGCGAGGAAGTCGACCACCAGAAACACGAAGAAGAATGCGACCAGTTTGTGGAAGCTGGCGGGGTCGGTGGAATCGGGGTGGAAGTACTTCTGGATGAAGTACCACGAGGCGCCGAAGGCGAACATGATGTCGATGAGTGGCGACACCAGCGGCAGGAGAATCTGGAAGATCACAATGTTCGGTAGTGCCACAAATCCCAGAGCTCCTTTGCGCGCAAATACTCCACTGTGTTTGTAGACGGCCTGCAAAATACCGAACGACCAGCGAAAACGCTGGCGCATGAGGCCATTCGCGTTGGTGGGGGCCTCGGTGTAAGCCAAAGCCATGTCTTCGTATTCCACGCGGTAGCCGCGGCGCAGAAGCGCCATGGTGAGATCGGCGTCTTCGGCGACAGTATCGATCTGGTAGCCACCCGCTTCTCGTACAGCGGAAACTCGCCAGGCTCCGATCGCTCCGGGAACCACACTGACCGCGCCGAGAACGTCCAATGCGCGGCGCTCGAAGTTCTGGCTGGTGATGTATTCCAGAGCCTGCCAGCGCGTCCACAGATTCACGCGGTTCCCCACCTTGGCGTTGCCCGCGATGGCGCCGACTCTAGGATTGATGAAATGAGGCACCAGGCGCGAGATCGCGTCACCGGCAATGATGGTGTCGGCATCGATGCCGACGAAGAGTTCCGCATCTCCGATGTGTTCGATGCCATAGTTGAGAGCGTCGGCCTTGCCCGAGTTCGGCTTGGTGAGGATAAGAACTCTTCCCGCAGCTTCTTCCCTGGCGAAGGCGGCGCGCGCAATTTCGAGGGTGCGGTCGCGAGATCCGTCATCGATCACAATCACACGCAGGTTGCGATAGTCGGAGTTCAGCGCGGCGCGCACCGTTCGTTCAATCACCTTTTCTTCGTTGTAAGCGGGGATGAGCACGGCGACCCTGGGCTTGTACGAAGCGACCTCGGCGGGCCTTCCGAAGATTTTCTCCTGCAGGCGGTCGTAGACCGCGGCGGCGCCGATAAACAGCAAGCGTCCGGTCATCAAAATATCGCCAATCAGAAAGATCCACGTGATCCCTATCACGCTCGCGTCAAACAGCCAGAAGCCCAGCCCGTCAAGGCGCGCAGCCCAAAGCTCGGGGGTCGACAATGGCGCCATCACATCGGCACGGGTCTTGCCCAGCAATTCGTAAATTGGCGCGATCTCGTACCCGCGGGCGCGGATGCCCTCAATGATCATGGGCAGCGCGCGGACGGTTTCGGAGCGATCCCCGCCGCCGTCGTGCAGCAGAACAATATTGCCGCAACGCTGGTCGTTCGGGCCGCACGGCGGCAGGTGGGCCAGCACGGAGGCTGAGATCTCTTCGGCGGTCTGCCGCCGCGGCTTGTCGCTCCAGTCGTTGGGGTCAATCCGGTTGCCGACGGTGGTATATCCCAAATCCTGCGCAGTTTCGAGCGGACGCACCTGGTCCGCGGTGTCGGGCTCCTCGTCAATGGCATACGGTGGACGCAGGAGCATGACGCGAACTCCCACCAGGCTGGCGAAAAGCCGTTCAGTCAAGTTCAGCTCCACCTTCATATAGGTCGCCGAGATATTGCTCACATCGGGATGGGTGAAGGTGTGGTTCCCAATGGTATTCCCCTCGCCATAAATGCGTTTGGCCAGACTGGGGAACCTGTCCGTCTGAATGCCAATCAGGAAAAACGTGGCCGTGGCATGCTCACGCTTGAGCACATCAAGAATCTTGGGCGTCCACTCCGGATCGGGGCCGTCGTCGAAAGTCAGCACTACCTTGTTGGGACTGTAGCCGTAACGGGCCACGCGGTAAGGCTCTGGCAGAGACTGAAAGACTTCATCTGTAATCAGCTTGGTATTCGCATCGATGGTAAGATCGCGAGTGCCGTGCGTCGGTCGATCTTCGATCCGCAGAATCTCGCCCTGGCCCTCCATATCAACATCCTGGCCAGGAGGCACATCGCGCAGTTTGTCGGCTGACGTGGGATCTCCGGGAATGTCCCACACCTTCCATAGCGTCCGGTCCTCACCTCCGAGCCGCCACAGAGCGAAGGTCTGGATACCCAGTGTTTGCGCGGCGCGCATGTGGTTCAGAGCTGTGACGGCATCGAGAAACCAGACATCATGCTGCACGCTGCGCTCATCCAGATAGCTGAAATGCGGATTCAGCGCATCGTCGTCGAAGGTTACATCTACATCGGAATCGCGCGCCGCCAGCCAGGCTTCCTGAGCGCTCACAGAGCTGTCGTGTTCATCCGCTGGCAGCTTGGCCTTCTTCGGCTTGAGCACCCAGTCGTAGCCATAGTTGGCGATGGCGCAGATCAGCTTCTCGCGGGGAATAACCTTCACCGCAAACTCTAGATTGTCGACGAACCAGTCCTGCGAGGCAACCGGTCCCGATCCCGCCCCCGGATAGTGTTCGTCGTAATTCATGACGACCACACCGTCCGCCGGAGCCGCGATCGCTGCATAGTCGAATTCCAGATTGTGAGCGGGTACGCTGACGTAGAGCTTCATCCCTCGGGCATGTAGATCCGATGAGAGTTCGTTCAGCAACGCTACATAGCCCGGCTGCCCCACTTTGGGGAAGGCCTCGAAGTCCACCATCAATCCACGAAAACGATCCGAGGAGAGAAACATTCCCACCTGCTGGCGAAAAACCGCACGGGCGCTGGGGTTGTTCAGGAAGTCGGTGATCGCACCCACCCACTCGGTGCCGTCAAAGTTGTTCACCATGGGAAAGACTTCCATCGCAGGGTCTTCGGCTTTGAGAAAGGGCATGACGCGGTCGTCAACGGAGCGCACGCGATCGTTCTGCACCAGGTCGAAGAATTTGTTGGTCTGGTCGTCCACCGCCTGCAGTCGGCCGTCGGGAGTGAGAGCGTGCAGCCAGTCCGGATACAGCAGGTCGATCTGGCGGGAATAATCGCGCAGAGAAGAAAAGCTGGCAGCGTCCCAGGGGACGTAGAATGCCGCGCGGATGCCTTCTTCCTGGTTCAGCTTGACTTCCGAAGCAGGCAGCTTCGACTTGCGATGGGATCGGCTGGCCAGCTTCTTCTGGCGTTCGCGGGCCTTGTCCTTCTCATTCTCTTTCAAGGCTTTAAAGGCGCGCTTCTGGGGAGAAAAGAGCAACTCAGGCAGGCGCTCGTCCCTTAGCGTAGTGAAGACAAAAAAAATGATGAGCGCCGTCAGCACCACGACCCCGGCGTCGACGAAGCGTCTCAGGCGCCGCCAGCGGGCGCGTTGCGGATCGTAAAAAACAGGTTCGGCCATGGAGAGTTAATCGTTCATCGTATGCCGCGGGCGACACGTGGTCAATTCTCGGTGGGACGCGGATTACTAGCGCGGGCAGGATTAGTGGGTGAGATGCACTTTCCCACCCCGAAGATGGCTTCAAACGCGCTATATTCTCACCGTGCTGGAACTGGTGCGGAAGGATGCTCGATTCTTTTTCGCCGCGAGCCTGGCAGCGCTCGCGTTGCGGCTCGTCTTTGTGCTGCACTTTCCAGCGGTTGTCGACGATTCGCGGCTCTATGCGGATATCGCCGAAAACTGGCTGCAGCATGGAGTTTACGGAATCACAGATTCCGGCCAGGTTACGCCTACCCTCTCCCGCCTGCCGGGATATCCTGGGTTTCTAGCGGTCGTTTTTGCCCTCTTCGGCTGGAGCAACTTCCGCGCGGTTCTGCTGATTCAAGTCTTGTTCGATCTTGGCACGTGTTTCCTCGTCGCCGATCTCGCGCGCCGTTTTGCATCCGAGTCAGCGGCGAAAGTCGCGTTCCTGCTCGCCGCACTTTGTCCGTTTCTGGCTAACTACTCAGCCGCAGCGCTCACCGAGACGCTGGAAGTCTTCTTCACGACGTTGGCGCTGGATTTTGCCCTGCGCGGTTTCGCCGCTTTTCACGGCGACCCCGGGTCGGACTCAACGCCCGTGCCGCTAACCTGGGCTGGCTGCGGTCTTTCCATCGGGGCATGCATCCTATTGCGGCCGGACGGCGGCATTCTGTTCGGTGCTGTCGGCGGATACTGGTTCCTGATTTTCCTGCGAAGCTTCGCAGCGAGGCTGCAGCAGACATCGGGAATCGTGCCCCGGTTGCTCCCCCTGCTACGCGTGGGGGTGGTCCTGACCGTCTGCGCCTTCGCCCCGCTAGTTCCGTGGACGCTCCGTAACCTGCACACCCTGCACCGCTTCGAACCACTCGCCCCCCGCTACGCCACGGAGTCCGATGAACGCCCCATGCCGGGGTTCAATCGCTGGACTAAGACCTGGATGGCCGACTACACCTCCGTGCAGGAAATTTATTGGAGGGTGCCGGACGATGCAATCGACGTCACGCGTCTTCCGCTGCGCACTTTCGATTCGATCCAGCAGCGGCAGGCGACGGAGCAACTCTTCGCCGACTACAACAACCAGGATCACGAAGTAACTCCGGAAATCGATGCGCGCTTTGCCGCGCTGGCCACCGCGCGCATTCATGCCGCGCCCCTGCGTTACTACCTATGGCTGCCGGCCGTGCGAATTGCCGACATGTGGCTGCGCCCCCGCGCCGAATTGCTGCCTTCGGATCCCCGCTGGTGGGAGTTCGACGACGACCCAGTGTGGCTCACGGTCAGCATTGTCTTCGGCGTAATCAATCTCGCCTATATCGCCGCCTCTGCTGCTGGTGTCTGGCGATTGCGCTACTCATTCGGCGTCGGATTATTTGTTATGTTTCTTGTTATGCGTTCGCTGTTCCTCGCAACTCTGGAGAATCCCGAGCCCCGCTACACACTGGAATGCTATCCCGTGGTCATAGTCGCGGCAGCCGCGTTATTCATTAGAAAATCGAATCGAAGCCATCGGAAACCCGCATAAACAGGCTCCCGAATCTGGAACGCCGTATGTGAAAAGGCGTACTTAAACGTTTCACGATGCCCAATGCATTGAAGAATCAGCTTGAACATTGTGGCCCGGCAGTTGCACAATATCGCACTATCGGGTTCCCGGGTCTTTCGCTATCTTTCTTTCAGTTTCCGGGACACACCATCCGAAGCAACGCCCGTCGTGGGTAAAGGGGGATTTATGCGTTCTGGCGCACGTGCAGTTATTCTATTGGCTGGCGTTTTCCTCGCCTTCAGCCCTGTCGTCTGGGCGCAGACTGCAACCACGTCGTTGCTTGGTACCGTCTACGATGCCAAAGCCGCCGTGGTACCCGGCGCAACGATAACCATTGCCAACCCCGCCACGGGATTCAGCCGCACCACCAAGAGCGACAACCAAGGACGTTACCAGTTTCTCGAGCTGCCACCAGCGAAGTACGACCTTACCGTGGATGCCACGGGCTTCGCCACCCTCAAACAAAGCGGCGTTGAGCTCCAGGTGGCAACCCCCGCTACCTTGAACCCCACCATGCAGGTGGCAGGCGGTACCATCACTGTGGAAGTCAGCGGCACGACCCCCTTGGTCAATACGCAGGATGCCACACTTGGGCATGCTTTTGGATCCGACCAGATCGCCGACCTTCCCTTCGAAGGGCGCGATCCCGCCGGCATTCTCAGCCTGCAGACGGGTGTCGTATTCACCGGCAACAGCACTCACATCTCCAGCGCCTCCGATAGCCGGGCTGGCGCCGTGAATGGAGCCCGCAGCGACCAGAGCAATATCACTCTCGACGGCGTCGACAACAATGACGAACTTGAGGGCACGGCCTTCACGGGAGCGATCCGCGAGCCCCTCGACGCCGTCGAAGAACTTAAAGTAACCACCAGCAATTCCGATGCTGACACCGGTCGCTCCTCCGGCGGACAGGTTTCTGAGATCACCAAGAGCGGTACCAACAAGATTCACGGCTCCCTTTACGTTTACAACAGACCGACGTTCACCACCGCGAACGACTGGTTCAACAAGGCATCGCAACTTCAGGCCGATGAGTCAAACACGCCGCCGTTCTTGTTGCGCAACACGTTTGGAGCCAACGTCGGCGGTCCCATCATCAAGGACCGGCTATTTTTCTTTGGCGCTTATGAGGGCCAGCGGAAGCGCGAAGACTTGCAAGTCACGCGCGTTATTCCTAGTTTGGGCCTTCGCGCGGGAAGCATCAGCTATCCGTGTGACACGAGTGACACAGTGAACTGCATAGCCAGCAATCCCAATGTCCAGAACATAGGTGGCACCCTGATCGCAACGCTAAGTCCCAACCAGATCGCCACCATGGATCCAAACTGCTCCGGCAACGGCACCTGCCCTCTCGGACCTGGAGCGAATCCTCTGATCGCCTACCTTCAGGGCAATCCGAACTCCAGTCCGAACTCCATCTTCAATCAGTACCCTCAGCCCAACACAGTCACGGTCGGCGACGGTCTTGACTTTGTGGGTTTTACATTTCCGTCACCGCTGCCCGCCAGTCTGAACGACTACGTGTTCAAGCTCGACTACAACCTCACCAAGGATGGCAACCACCGCTTCTTTCTAAAGGGGATTATGGACAACGAGCGGTCGTCCGAGCGCAATTTTGTTAACTCCGTTAATACCGTCACCGGCGACGGCGGCGAGGAATTTCCCGGACAACCTGCGGGGCAAGTCGAATTCGATAACAATAAGGGCATCACGGTAGGTTATACTGCCACGCTCAGCAACACTGTGATCAACAATTTCCACTTCGGGTATATCAGCCAGCTTATTAACATCCAGGGCTTGGAGACTCAGCCCTACAACGATTTCCGCGGCATGGACAACATCAATGCCTTTACCCCCACCATTAACACCCACGTGCCGGTGAAAAATGTTGTCGATGACGTCACCAAGGTGTACGGCAGCCACACCTTCCAGTTCGGCGGAAACTACCGACAAATTGACAACCTGCGCGAATCCGACGCGCAGAACTTCTTCCAGGGTCAGACCAACGTCTACTGGCTGAATTTCTCCGGTATCTCCAATACCGGCAGCAGCCTCGACCCTGCGGCGTTTAACTTTCCAGCCGTTGACCCCAACTTCAGCGCTAGTTATGACTTTGCCATGGCGGCCTTGGCCGGGATCATCACCCAGATCAACGCGAACTACGAGCTAACCAAGACCCTGAGCGTCATTCCTCAGGGTGAACTGGTTCCTCGCCATTTCCGCAATCACGAATACGAGTTCTACGGCCAGGATCAGTGGAGGGTCAAACCCAACTTCACGTTCACCTATGGCCTGCGCTATTCGATTCTGCAGCCGCCTTATGAAACCACCGGCACGCAAGTCGCACCCACCCTCAGCCTGAATAGTTGGTTCAATCAACGCTCGATAGCAGCATCCAACGGACAGGTCTACGACCCAGCCATCGGCTTCGGCCTTTCCGGCCAGGCCAACGGCAAGCAACCTTACTGGGGGTACGATTACAAAGACTTTGCCCCGCGCGTCGCTTTTGCCTATTCGCCCAAGGCCGAGGACGGTTGGTCGAGGCGCCTCTGGGGTGGACAGGGGAAAACCTCGATTCGCGCCGGCTACGGCCTCTATTTCGATCACTTCGGGGAAGGAATCGTCAATACTTTTGATCGCGAAGGCTCGTTTGGTTTGACCACGGCAGAAATAAATCCGGCTGGAATTCAGACGGTGGATGGCTCGGCCCGGTATTCGGGACTCTTCAACATTCCGACCAGCAGCCTCGATGGCTGCGGCACTCCTCCTTGCTCGCTGATCGGCGCACCGCCTACTGGTCCGTTCCCGGTTTTTCCACCCTCCGGTGCCGCCACTCCCGGCGGCTTCGCCATCACTTGGGGACTGGATGACAAGTTGAAAACTCCCTACTCTCACCTCATCGATTTCTCCATCACGCGCGAGTTGCCCTCGAGCTTTGTCTTCGAAGCCTCCTACGTGGGTCGTTTCGCCCACCGCCTGATGCAGGAAGAAGATTTGGCGCTGCCGACCAATCTCCGAGACCCCCAGAGCAAGACAACTTACTTCCAGGCAGCACAGGCGCTGGCCAAGCAATACTATGCTGGAACGCCGATTCAAAGCATCAGTGCCGCGACCATCGGCACCAACTACTGGGAGAACCTCTTTCCCGCGGCCAAGGGGACGGCTGGAAGCCAGCTTTTCGGAACCACTAGCGAACTGCCCGGAACCACACAACCCTGCCTCGGAAATGCGCTCCCAAGCACCGCCATTGTGACCGCCACTCAGGCAATGTACGACCTGTTCTGCAACTATGCCGGTAACGAAACCACGGCTCTCGAACTCGCTGATTCACCCGGGTTAGTCAACTCAACCACTTGCTTTCCTGCCTGCGCTACCATCAACGGCGCTCTAACCCAGGGCTACGATTACTATTCGCCGCAATTCTCTTCGATGGATGCCTGGAGGAGCATCGGCAACAGTTCCTACAACGCTGCCCAGTTCAGCCTGCGCCATCGTGCGGGTGGTTTGGCGTTCGATTTGAATTACACCTACTCCCGGTCAATCGACGACGGCTCCAACGCCGAGCGAGTCAGTACGTTCGAGGGAGGCGGCTTCGCCAGCCAGATCCTCGATTCCTGGTTCCCCAGGCAGAATCGCGCCGTGTCGGATTTCGATACCACTCAAATCTTTAACGCAAACCTGGTCTACGAACTGCCGTTCGGCCGTGGCAAGCACTTCGGTGCGGGTATGGGAAGCTTTGCGAATGCGGTCTTGGGCGGCTGGACGGTATCCGGCTTGGGGCGCTACTCCAGTGGATATCCGTTCAGCCTGCTCAGCCCCGAGTGGGCCACCAACTACGACCTTGAGACTCCCGCTGTGCCGATCAGCAACGCACGTCCTAAGACCGGAAGCTACATCGTAGCTCAGGCAGGCGGCGGAACCGGTCCGAACGTCTTCCAGGATCCTGGAATCACAGATGCCGCCACGAACCCCAACGCCGCCATCAATCTTTTCCGTCCCGCCTACCCAGGTGAGGGAGGACTGCGGAATGGGCTGCGCGGCCCAGGCACATTTAACATTGATACGACGGTAACAAAAAGCTGGGCCATCCGCGAAAGCCAGCTCGTGAAGTTCAGTTGGTCAATGTTCAACGTGACCAATACTGCGCGCTTTGACGTGGGGACGATGCAGTTGAGCGGCAACAACTCGCTCTCCACCAGCAGCAGCTTTGGAAACTTCAGCTCCACGCTGTCAAACCCGCGCGTGATGGAGTTTATGCTGCGGTACGTTTTCTAGGGGTGGCCGGGTAAGCCGGGCTGGAAGATCCTACGCGAGCGGCGAGTCGCTCATGCGGAAGCGCGTGCGCACGTGCTCGGAAATGAGTTCAATCGCGGGACGGTTCGATACCGGATCGCTCTGAGCCAGGTACTTCATGGCTTCCACCAGCACGCGCTGTCCGTCAACGTAACGAGGGTCGGACGTACGCTCGCGTCGCTTGCTGCCAAAATTGGGTGGAACAGGAATCGTAAAAACCTTAGCCATGAATAAACTCAACCTGGATGAACTCGAAAGGAACTCCTACGCAGTATAGCGCCCAGCGTTCCCTTTTTGGCACACATTCTTGTGCTTTAGATTCAGTTACTTACCCGCGGGTTGAGACAAACTGCGTCTTCTTCGTGGTCTTCAACTGAAACACGTCGTTGCCGATCTTGGCCTTCATCAGCACCGAAGAATACTTCGCCAGCCGATAGTCGCCCTGACTTTGGAAGAACTGCTGCTGCACCGAGATGCCGCGGCTCAGGTCGATCCAGAGCAGAATCTTTGAGATGTTATTGCGAAACTTCTCGCTCTTGGGGATCAGTTGCAGCTTCGCAGTAGCGACGCTGCTGACTGTCTCCTCGCCCAGGTAGCTTACGTCGAAGGACTTTATCAGATCCTCGCCGCTGCCTCCGAATCCGAGCACCAGATAGCTCTCAATCTCTCCCCGGTTGGCTCCCGTGGGATACTCCATAACCTGGTCGATCTTCGGCTGGTAAACCTGTAGCTTGCCGTCTTTGTAGAGCACGAACTTGGGCTCAGGCTGCTTAATGGCGGCCATCATTTCTATTTCTTTTCCCGCCCTGCGGTAATAAACCGTGCCTGTCTGAGCGTCGGTTTCATCCACGACTTTCTGATACTGGTCCCAAACAAAATCGGCTTGCGTGGCCTGGAAGCTGGCGGCAGTAGCGTCCATCTTCTTGAGCACGCTATCGAGAGAGGGGGCTTCCTGTTGCTGTAAAAGGATGCTCATGGAGAGAAACAAGATGTGGAGGCAGGTCATCATGGCCGGTTGCCTCGATCTTTGTCGAAGATTCTTCCCACTAAATTCCGCTTCACGGTTTTCGTTTCACCCAGACTCGGTAGCTCTGCACCTGCCCCTTGCCATCGGGAACGCCGTCGTATTTCACGATCATGACTTCGCCGGAAATCGGTTGAATAACGCGCAGCAACTGATCCCGCACCGCCTGATCGTCTCCGGGAGTGATTGCACCGGCAGAAATCTGGTAGAGCAAGTCGCCCTGCGCATCGGCCGTGACCACCACATCGCTAAGATGCGGAGTGCGGAGCGCGGGTTTATCGTTGAAAGGTTTATCGTTGAAATTGATCAGCCGGGGCGACAGGAACACGAAGATCAGGATCAGCGTGACCATGATGTCGTAGTGCAGCGTGCC
>Ga0070765_100001323_pt1 | contig 15094 bp, 16 predicted proteins | sample HubBroMetageWFT5_FD_71516 | JGI IMG/M metagenome (GOLD analysis project Ga0070765, IMG submission 71516) | Warmed and freeze-thawed soil microbial communities from the Hubbard Brook experimental Forest, New Hampshire - Hubbard Brook CCASE Soil... | ecosystem: Environmental > Terrestrial > Soil... | reverse complement strand
CCGGGGGAAGCTAACTCCGAACTGGTTCGACGTGTTACTCAACGGGACCTTATCAACGAACCAGCAGCCCCTCAACCGCGGGGTGTCCATGCGCCGGCTCCAGCTCCTCCATCGCGTACGACGCATATCACAATCTGGCATGGCATGACGGCAACGGAATACCAGGCGCCCACCGAAGTGGTGAAAAACTAGTTGTCCTAGCCAACCGCGAGCTCAATTTCGACGTCCGTTTGATGCGGCAGTTTCGCGACTCCGTGTTGGCGTGCACTCGGGTTGACCGCGACAGTGTTCAAAAAAGGGGCGCCCGTTCAGATGGCGGAAAAAGCCCAGGTCTATGGTGTTGATTGTTGTGAATCCGCCACACCTGCGGGGAAAAATCTTTCGTCCCGCTGGTTTACCCACTATTTACATTGTCAATGTGGCCAGGAGGGCGGCATCCTCCACTTGGATGGAATGCCAACTGGGGAATGTCGGCTCAGACCGGCAGTTGGGCAATAACAATGAGCGTGGCTGAGGCGGGGTAGCATCGCGGGAGCCCGCTTAACAGGAGAGGCGGCGGCGTCATGTCCAGAAGTTTTTTGTCGCTGGCGCGGAGAGTTTGTGAACTGCTCATTGCGGTGGCATTTCTTACACTCCCTTTGAGCTTGAATTTTCCGGCTGATGCACAGGCGCCACAGTCGGTCGAGCATTTGATCATACCGCTCCACAAGTCGATCACGCTGCCAGTTCCAAGGGCATTTTCATCCGCCGTCGTCGGATCACCGGACATTGCTGATGCCCTGCCGATGACCGATCGCACTCTGTACATTCAGGGGAAGAATTTCGGGACGACGAATGTTTCGATCTATGACGAGAACATGCGATTGATCAAGGTTGTCGATGTCGAGGTCGCGTGGGACACCGGAAATCTCCAGTCAAAAATTCGGGCGACCACTGGTGGCGCCGGCATTCGCGTCACCAGTGACAATGGAGTAATTGTCCTGAGTGGCACCGCGAGCGACGCGGTGACGGCGGATCGGGCGGTCAGTGTCGCAACGGCATGGATCGGGACCGCAGCGAGTGGACCTAGCGGAGCGACTGGAGCAGGGGCGACTGGCATCCGCGTGGTGAATGCCATGACTATCGCGTCCCCCCAACAAGTGATGCTTAAGGTTCGTTTCCTTGAGGTCTCCCGTGATGCAGGGCGAGAACTCGGTGTCAATTGGGCGGCGATCAATGGATCTGGCACCCGTGGCGTAACTTTGGGACAGGGCGGTCTTACCACTCAGCCACCCTTATTAGGGGGCGCTGCTCAATCCGGGACGACCACCAGCAGCATCGGTAATACAACTACCCAAAGTACTTCAACGACTTGTCCGCCAGCAGGCATTTGTGCGCCGGCAGGCAGCGGAATCTTCCAAGCCCTGGGAACATTTGCTGGCGCAACTGGTTCGCCTTTCGGCGTTATCCTAGCCGAAATCGTCAACAAGGGCGTTCAAATCGACAGTCTGGTTACAGCGCTGGAGACCAAGGGCTTGCTGCAGAGACTGGCGGAGCCGAACTTGGTCGCGCTTTCTGGTGACACAGCGAGCTTTCTGGCGGGCGGGAGTATTCCTGTGCCGTCTGTTCAGAGCTCCAGCGGCACTGCTCCCGTAATAACGACCGTATATCAGCCCTTTGGTGTGCAACTGACTTTCCGGCCCACTGTCCTCAACAATGGAATCATCAACCTGTCCATCAATCCGTCGGTTAGTGAACTCGATTTCAGCAACGCTATAACGATCGCCGGGACATCAGTTCCCGCACTTACGCAACGCTCGGCGACGACAACGGTCGAGCTCAGGGACGGCCAGAGCTTCGCCATTGCTGGTATGCTGCAGGCAAATAATGCACGCAACATTTCGCAATTGCCGTGGCTCGGCTCTGTCCCGGTACTCGGTGCATTATTCCGAGACTCGGCGTATCAAAAGAACGAAACAGACCTCGTGATTATTGTAACGCCGAGCTTCGCTCAGCCGGCGGCGCCAGGGGCGCGTCTGGCGACCCCATTCGACAACACGGTGCCCAGCAACGACGTCGACTTCTTTCTGATGGGCCAGACGGAGCAGCGAAAGAAATACACTGATTACGTTGCGACTGGAGGCGACATACAGGGGCCCTATGGATACATGCTCGGTGTCATGCAAGGGCCCGACGCTTCCGATGTGCACAAATGAGGCAGCTTATGAAACCCTTAGCACTGGCGATCGGGTTATTTGGTGCAGTTACACTGCCGAACATCTGCAATGCCCAGATTTTCGATAACCCATTTGCGGAATACGTCGAGCGCGGCGTCACTATTAACCCCAGTGCCGGCAATGCGAATGAAGCCAATGCGGCCATTCAGACCATCGATCCATGGCCGCCTTACGTGGGCCATACGCGCATTCCCGGTAATGGACGAGAGACCGTAAATGCGATGGAAAAAATGTACATCCTTCCCTATCCGTTGGCGCCTCTGGTACCAATTCCTCAACCCCCACAGCCGCCTCCAGCGCCAACCACAGAACGCCCTTATTGAGGCTGATCTTTAGCCGGCGCGCCGCGCAGCGACGGAGGGCAAGACAAGAGCTCACATTCACCAAGTCGCCAAAATTTGAGTGCCCGCGGAGTGGGAATTCTGATAGATTTTTTGATCAAACAACCAGAGCAAGTTTGCTCAGCATGCCAATATGGCAGGAGGCCGGCGGAGTAAAATCGAACGGGCAGCGGCGTGGCGGATAATCCGCCTGCGGCGACTCGACTTCGTATTACACAACCGGCATGTGGAACGTGCTACCGCTTATAGTCGCCGCCAACATGATCGTTGCGCACAAACAAGCCGGACTCGGATCCAATTTTTTCCTCAGTTCCAGCCTGGGCACAACAATTGCAATACCTGGCATGACTACGACCATTGCGGCCGAGGAATTTAGCACCGGCGGAGGCAGTGGATTCGTGACAGGCTGGATATAGGGCGATGGCCATTTTTCTGATACGTGGGAATGCCGGGTCGGAGGCGCGAAGCGCCATCGAAAACGGCCTACTAGCAGTGATCCCTGATCTGGTTGAAGCATCGAACTTCAACCGAGTGTTCGAGCTCGCGTCAAAGACCAAGACCGGGAAGCCTGCGATTGTCCTGGTGGTCGCGCCCCCCGGAGATCATGGCTACTTTGATCGGTTAGTCGAGGTTGCCGCTCAATACCGCAGTGAAGTTTTCCTAATACTAATCGGCGACGAAATCTCTGCTAGCGACTACAAGCGCCTCGTTCGCACGGGCGGGGCCGAGTGGGCATCGGCAAAAGCCGGTCCACGCGAAGTGATCGATATCATCGCGCGACACCGACAGGATGGAAGTGCATCCAGTACACCCGCGTCTAGTGCGGCCATAGCACGGCCGGTTACCATCGCATTTGTTCCCAGTGCCGGAGGAGTTGGCAATTCGACGCTAGCGATCGAATTGGCGATCTATCTTATGGCACATAAGAAACCACGGCAGCGCAAAATTTGCATTGTAGATCTTGATTTTCAGACGAGCCACGTTTGTGACTACCTCGACAGCGCGCCTCGCCTGCTTATCAAGGACTTTTCAGCTGATCACGGACGACTAGACGAGCATTTGCTCGAAACATTCACAACTCACCATGACAGTGGCGTCGATGTTTTTGCGGCGCCGAGGTCGAAATTCCCGTCCGAGGATCTCAACATCGACGCCTTGGACGCGCTCTTCAACATAATCACCAAACGCTACGATCTCATTTTCATCGATCATCCGTCGAACTGGTTTTCGTGGACGCCGCAAGTAATCGCCGCGTCCGATGCCGCCGTTATTACCGGGACCAATACGATTCCGAGCCTGCGACAGATATCGGAAACGTTGGCTCAGGTTCGATCGAGCGGTCCGCCGGCGCTGCAGATCGGGATCGTGGTGAATCGATGCGAGCGCACCCTGTTCGGCTCAGTTGTCGACGGCAAACATGCGCGGCAGGTGCTGCAGGATGAGCAGGTGTTTTTTATCTCGCGCTTGCCGGAGGCCGTCGAGAGCGTGAACATGGGCGTTCCGATGGTGCGCGGCACCTCAGCCCGCAAGTTGCAGAAGAAATTCGCTCGCTTGGCGGGTTTCTGTGCCGAGGTCAAATCGATCCATCAGGTGTCAGCTTGACCGAATGCCCTAAGTTGCTACTATTTTTCGGCCCAGTGGCGATATCGGTGCTATGGTTAATTGGCGAGGCAAAAGTGCACGGATGACTGCGTGGCTCACGCGGGTGTCGGTGACCGAAGAAGCGGGTGTCGGTGACCGAAGAATAAGGAGGCAAAAGAGGTAGCGCATGAGTTTTCTGTTTGGCAATTCTGTGAAGGCCGATCGGCCGCCGTCTCCGAGATCGGAGGTGCAGAAGCAGCAACCCCGTGGGCCGGAGGCCGATGTTAATCGATTCTATGGCGACTTGATCGCGCGGCGGCCGGCACTGCTGGACGAGAAACTCAAGCTGCATGGCCGCATCGTCGACGAGTTCAACCTCGCTCTGCTGGAGAAACTTTCGCCAGAGGAGCTGCATCGACAAGTGCACGCGTATATCGCCGATTATGTCCGCACGGAGCGTATCTCGCTCAACCAAAAAGAGCTTGCCGTCTTCAGCGACGAAGTGATCGCCGAAATGATCGGATTCGGTCCGATCGAGCCCCTGCTCAAGGACCCGACGGTTAGCGACATCCTGATCAACACCCACAAGCTCTGCTTTGTTGAGCGGTTCGGAAAAATGGAGCGCACTAACGTCCGGTTCAGGGACGAAGCACATCTACTTCGCATCATCAATAAAATTGTCTCCGGGATCGGCCGTAGGGTGGATGAGTCCACGCCGATGGTTGATGCTCGACTGCCGGATGGCTCGCGCGTTAACGTTGCCATTCGCCCGGTTGCAGTGGATGGACCCATGGTGTCGATCCGGAAATTCGCCGAGCGTCCGTTCAACCTCGAGCGCTTGATTGAGGTGGACACCCTGCGTCCGGCGATGGCTGAGATGTTGCAGGCGGCCGTGCGAGGTCGGATTTCTCTTATCATTTCGGGTGGTACGGGAACCGGGAAGACGACATTGCTCAACGCTCTCTCGGACGCCATTCCTGACCATGAACGTTTGATTACGATCGAGGACGCAGCGGAACTGCAACTGCAACAATTGCATGTTGGACGGCTCGAAACGCGGCCTCCCAATGCGGAAGGCAAGGGCGAAATTCGCCAGCGCGACCTGGTAAAGAATGCACTGCGTATGCGGCCAGACCGCATTATAATTGGCGAGTGTCGCGGCGAGGAAGCCTTCGATATGCTTCAGGCCATGAACACTGGCCATGAAGGGTCAATGACGACCGTTCATGCCAATTCGCCGCGTGATGCGCTCAAACGGCTTGAGCAGATGGTGGCGATGTCCGGCATGGGGCTACCAATACCGAGCATCCGGGCGCAGATCGCATCCGCAATCACACTCGTCATGCAACTCCAGCGACTGCCCGACGGCCGGCGTCGGCTTTCCAGCATCGACGAAATCAGGGGAATGGAAGGCGATGTTATTCAAATGCACGAGATCTATAAATTCGTGAAAGAGCAAACAGACGCGCAGGGAAACCTGGTCGGCCATTTTGAGGCGACTGGAATCCGACCCCAGTTTCTCCAGGATCTCATACCGTACGGAATCGAAGTGCCGCTGGGCATTTTCGAGCCTGGTCGCCGATTATAAATGAGGCATCCGCGGTGAGTGACCTTTCGGTAATTTTCTTATTGATCTTCGTGGCGGCCAGCCTGGCGATTTATGGCCTCTATTGGATCTTCGTTTTCAATCGTCGCACGTACAAAATCGTCAATCGGCGGCTCGAACTCAGTAAGCAACTCGATACATCTGTTGTTCTGGAAACGTTGCGGCGTGAGAGAGGCTTCCGCAACGACACCAATCCCATTTTGCGTCATTTCAGCGATTGGCTGACTCAGACTGGGCTCCGAGTACAACGCACGTCCCTCGTTCTGGTGTTCATAGCGCTTTGTCTGGCATTGACGTTTGCTTTCAGTCTAGTGCTAGGCATGGGATTTATATCGCTTGCTCTTGGCGTTTTTGCGGCGGCGGGCGTCATAATTCTGTATCTGTCTCGCAAACGGAGCCGACGCATCTTCGCTTTTAGTGAGCAACTGCCTAACGCCATCGATGTCATCGTTCGCGGTGTGCGTGTGGGATTGCCATTCTCCAGCGCGGCTAAGCTGGTGGCTCAGGAAATGCCTGATCCTGTCGGGACAGAATTTGGCATGGTTGCCGACGAAGTCGCGTTTGGTCTCGACGTGCGAACTGCGCTGCAGAACCTCTATCGCCGCGTTGGTCAAGAGGATTTGTTGTTTCTGACGGTCGCACTAATCATTCAAACTCAGACTGGCGGTAATATCGGAGAACTCCTAGCGCGCTTATCACGATTGATACGCAGTCGGGCCGAGCTGCGACTGAAAGTCAGGGCGCTGACCGCCGAGGGTCGAACATCGGCAGTATTCTTGTCCGCCTTTCCAATCATTCTGTTATTAGCCTTGTATTTTCTTTCTCCGAGCTTTTTCGATCCGGTTCGACCACCTGAAATCTTAGAGCCAGCCGTTGCCTTCGGATTGGGCATGCTGATCGTGGGTAACATTATCATGTACCGACTAGTCAACTTCAAATATTAGACTCATGACTGACTGGACGCCCCTCATCATCGCGATCTTGGCGTTTTGTGCCATGGGCGGTGTAGCCTATGTGGCTGGTCAACATTATCTCCGCGCCACGCATCTCTACCGCCGGCTAATACCTTTGCTTCAGGGTGCGGATGGAGACTCCAACTCGGTCGACCGTGGTGTGGGTCGTCTGGTCGCCCGTCATTTCGACGAGAAGCGATTTGGCGTTGACGAGACATTACGCGGCCAGCTGCGGCTGAACCTGGTTCGGGCCGGTTACTTTCGCAGGGACGCGATCAATTTCTACGTGTTTTGGCGTTTGGCGGTGGTCGCGCTGCTGCCGTTTCTCACATACTTCGTTTGCTTAATTGCCTTCCCCGATGCGCGGTTTATCACAACGCTCATCGCCATTGTTGTTGCCATGGGGCTGGGGCTCATCGTTCCGGATGCCTTCATTTCTCGCAGGCAACGCTTGCTGAGTAGAGATTATCGCAACGTTTTTCCCGAATTCCTCGATTTGATGGTGGTTTGTGTCGACGCCGGATTGAGCCTGGAAGGCGCGCTCGATCGAATCACTACTGAGATGAGCAAACGCAGCCGGTATTTCGGAATCAATTTAGCGGTTATGGGCGCGGAAATACGGGCCGGGCGAACCTTTATGGAGGCCTTGGGGACGCTGGCGGATCGTCTGATGATATTGGAAGCCCGGTCTCTGGTTGCGATGCTTCGGCAATCGTCCGAACTCGGCAGTGATATCGCAGAGGGGCTGCGGGTATTCAGTGCCGAAATGCGGGTGAAACGCCTGTTGAGGGCGGAGGAACAAGCCAACAAACTAGGCGTGAAAATGCTCGCGCCGCTGGCGTTATTTATTTTCCCGGTCGTGCTGATGATTATTCTATTGCCACTTGCCATCAGGATAAGCTCGGCGTTTCACAGCATGGGCATTGGTCACTAAGCAATTGGTTTAGAATCAATCACCGATCGGCGGGTTTGGTGGATTCAAGTGAATTTTCCACACCGTCAGGCATTCTTAGGGCGCGGACACATTAATGCGCAGGCACAAACGTATTGATGCGAGCTGAACGAAGGCTAGGTAGTTGACCGCGAGCTTGTCGACGACATTGTTTGATCTTGTTAAAAAACCGCTCGACCAGGTTGCGCGCCCGGTAAAGATGTGGGCTAAAGCAGATCGGCTCGTTGCGATTGCTCCTCGGCGGTATATTTGCCCAAGCGCCTCTTGGTGACGAGCGCTCTGATCCAATCGGCATCATAGCCTCGGTCCGCGAGCAACATTGATCCAGCTTTCAAGCGAGATAGAGGGCTTCCTGCAAGTCGATTGTCGTGTGCCTCACCGGCTGTCAGTGCCAGCCGAACCGGAAGGCCATTGGTATCGACGACCGCATGTATCTTGCTGGTCAACCGGTCAAGACGAAATTCCGCAGTGCAGCAGGCTACCGCCGCGCCCAGCTATGCTAATGTTGGGTCGAGCACAGGGGCGGGCTGACGGCCCCACCTCGATTCAGAACATTGCCTTGTGGGAAGCCCATGCTCGGCATCAAGCGGCGCGACTTCATTTCGATTCTCGGCAGCGCGGCGGCATGGCCAGCTGCGGCCCGCGGACAGCAGCCGGCGATGCCGGTCATCGGGTTCCTCAGTGCGGGATACCCTTCGGCTCCCATGGTAGCAGGCTTCCGTCATGGCCTGGGCGAGACCGGCTTCGTGGAGGGCCGGAACATTTCAATTGAATATCGTTGGGCGGAGGGCCAATTCGAACGAATCCCGACGTTGGCGGCCGATCTCGTTCAGCGCCAAGTTGCCGCAATTTTCACTGGCGGACCTCCGACCGTGCGAGCGCTGCAGACGCTGACGACAACAATTCCTGTCGTTTTCAGTATGGGCGAGGACCCGGTCAAAGAGGGTCTGGTAGCCAATCTCAACCGACCGGGCGGCAACATCACAGGCTTTAGTTATTTTGCCAATCTTTTGTTCGGGAAAAAGTTGGGACTGCTCCACGAGTGCGTTCCGAAGGACGCGGCGTTCGGCTTGCTTGTTAACCCCGAAAACCCAAATGCCGAGCCAGATACCAAGGATGCACAGATCGCGGCGGATGCGCTTGGGCGGCGCTTGCATGTATTCAAGGCCAAGACAGAACGCGAGTTTGGCCCGGCTTTTGAGGACATGGGCAGACTTCGAGTCGGAGGGCTTTGCGTCAATATCGATTTGCTTTTCTTCGACCGGCGCGAGCAAATCATTGCGATTGCAGAACGCCGATCAATTCCTGCGATTTACGATCGACGGGATTTCCCAGTTGAGGGTGGACTTATGAGCTGCGAGCCAAGCCGACTCCTGGCGACAGGGTGGAATCTATGTCGGTCGCATCCTCAAGGGAGAGAAGCCCGCCGACCTGCCAGTGCAGCAGTCCACCAAGTTCGATCTTGTCATCAACCTCAAAACCGCAAAGGCTCTCCGCCTCGACATTCCTCCCGGCATCCTCGCCATCGCTGACGAGGTTATAGAGTAGTTCAATTTGGCATTTTCGCAGTTGCAGCGAATGTCGCTATTGCACATCGCGTCATTTCGCGGCAATGCAGTATTTCGGTCGTTTTCGGAGGGCGAACACAGAGACACCGTGACGAATACGACGCGCATAAGGACGCCGACAAGCAATCCTGGAAGCCATGACCTAATCCTATCAATCAGTCACTCCATCACTCCGTGAGCCGTGTTTGCATCTGGCCGGATGGCTGTCATAGGACCAGTACCGCGATCGCGTGAGGCATCCAAAAAGCATTGTTCGGTCATGGTGTTATTCGGGTGGCATATCAAGTTAAGGAGGTGGCCGCCCGGCGCTGGTCCGATTAATTAATTGCTGGTGGGCTCCATCATCTGCGGCGACTATGCCACAGTATAAAACAATATGTGCAATCCTAAGAGTAAGCGCGTTGACTCTTCTACAAAACCAGCGGCCAAATGGAGATGGCGTGGGTATGCGGGCCTGTGGGGGGCAGCATGAAGAATCAATTATTAGCAATAGGAATCGCGGTCGCAGCGGCGGGAACGCTGCCGGCAATAGCGGCCGATGTGAATATTCCGCCGTCACCAAGCCCACTTGCGGATTTTCCTATTGTGTCGGCGCCACCACCGCGGCCGGTATTTACTTGGACCGGCTGCTATCTTGGCCTCCACGCCGGCGGCGGTTTTGGCGATCAGCAGTTCACCGGCGGACCATTCACTAATCCAGTGGTGCCGAGCACGTTCGGCGCCCCGACTTCAGTATCCATCAGTTCAGCTTCGGTTGACGTCGGCACCGGCGGCGTTCTTGGTGGCGGTCAAGTCGGTTGCGACGTCCAACTCTCGCGGAACTGGCTGATTGGCGTCGCCGCAGACGGGTCATGGGCAAACATTTCCGGAGGCACACAACAGAACGAGACGATGGGACTGATAGGCCCGATCACTCCAGCGCCGACCAACGTAACTTCAACTGGCACGCTAAATGCCAAAACCAATCTCACTGCGACGGTAACGGGTCGCTTCGGCTATGTGTTAGGGCCCGGATTTTTCTATGCCAAAGGCGGTGTGGCGTGGGAGCGCACCAATTATAGTTTCAACGGTGTGGTATCCACCACCTCTTGTAACACGTTTGTAGCACCTAATTGCACTCTGTTTAATCCGACAGTGAATCAGTTCTTCAACTTTGGCACACCGGCGGACACTCGCGTCGGCTGGACCGCGGGCATCGGCACCGAGTGGCTGATTGGCTCAAGCGGCTGGTCGGTGTTTGGAGAATATAATTTTCTTGGCTTTGGTACGAGTAATCTGACATTCACCGATCCGACGATGGGCTCGTATAATTTCAATGTTCGTCAATACATCAATGAGGGAGAACTTGGTTTCAACTATCGCTTCGGACCCTCAAACTGGTGAATCCGTTAGAATCGTGCATTCCCGTTGTAGCGAACAGCTCAAGAGCCTGGCGACGATCCGACGCTGATGAGCCGCGCGACTAGCAGTAGGCTCAGCTAAGGGCCTTGCCGCGCGGTTGGGCGAGGTTGTAACCCGCGGTCATTTTTCGGGTTTGACTATGCCCGCATTGCCGATAGGAGCGGTCGGACACCCATCATGTTCATGACGCGGGTGAGATTGTAGGTCATGACGTGCAGCGCCATCTCGCTGGCGACGGTGTCCAATCGCGCAATGTGCAAATTTAAAATGGCTCGACGGTGACAACGGTGGTCCGCTTCGCAAAGATTTCTTGGACACTGAACAAGGCTGGTTATGGCCCAGCATCGGCAAGGCGTTTCGCGTCGCGGCAGACAGGGTAAATCGCAACACCCGTGATTGCGCTCCAGAAAACCACGTCAAATCTCCACAAGAAATCGGGGCTAGACCAAACGAAGCGAAACACTGCCAATCCAAAACTCGAGGAAAGCATGCTGAAGAAAATACAAGACCACAGGAATGTCGATGCACTCTTCTTTGCGCTCTCACTCGTGGCAAGTTTCTGAGCAGCACGACGTGTCCAGAGCAGTACGAATATGAGCACGGCGCTGAAGATGATCATACCGGTGAAGCACAAGCGATCCTGCCTTACAAAGGCGCAACCGAAACATAGACCAATGCCAAAAGCCGCAAGTGCAGCCAAGCACGCGTTAGCCACTAGCGTTCTGGTAGTGGAATTAATTTTGGTCATCCCTGCATCTTTCGACCCGCGGAACTCGAAGATTGGCAACGGTATCGCAGTAAAAGCTTACAGTTGAGCGGGTGGGCTACGCAATTCGGATTTGTGCTCTTTGTTAACACCATGCAGGCGGAATAAACGTGCCAAGGGTCCACCAGCCAGGGATGGCCGAGCCAACGCGTTCGCGTCGGTTGCTGCGTCGCAGCGATATGTCCAAGTTCGGGGTCGAAGCGGAAGTAGTTTGTGCATGCTCGCAACGTCGTCCGCAGGACCTGGTGGCGCCGTTGACGACGACGGGCCAACGGCAGGTGCCGTTGTCGGGATCGAACAGCGACGATAGCTTTCATGTGCTCGGTTATACTCGGCGACGTCGCCGGCAATTCGGCCGTGGTTTCGAGATCCTGCGCGCAACCACCTGCGCCACCACCCGCGGATCGGCGTACTCGGCCCCGTCGCCTCGGCTCCAACGGCAGCGCCTGCCGCGTGCCGAGCAGCCCGAGCCAGGGCAGCTTGCCGATCACGGCACAGCAGGTCCAACGCGCGGTTGTGGGCGATCCGGAACAGCCGGGCGCGGAGTTGGCGGGTCCTCCTGCAGCTCGTCCAGGGCGACGAAGGCCGCGAAGGTATCCTGCACCACATCCTCGGCCTCGATCATGTGCGCGACTTCATTTGACGATACCTGTGTGGTTTTTTAGTCTCGAACCGAATAAAAAGCAGATTTCCGGATTGGGCATTCGGGCATCCAGGTCTCACTCCTAGACTCCAAACGTTAGAAAGGAAGCAGGAACCACCCAGCCCATGACCCGCGTATCGTCATTCATTCGCATCGTCAGTGTGCCGCCGGGCGAGGCGCCGCTGTGGGTTCGCGAGAAGTGGGTCGGGCTAGAATTGCCGCTCCCTTACGGCGACAGCGGGGGGCGCCGGGCGATTACGTCCGGGGTACTGTCGGGTCCGCGTAATCGGCTGATCGCGCTTTGGTGGGCGCTACGCGGGCGGCTTGATTGCAAATCCGGCTATGCCGTCGACGCCAACGAGGCCGTCCGCACCCTCGAAGGCACGGCGCCTGAAGCTGCGGCGTGGTGGCGGCAGAACGTGCCGCGGTTGCAGCACAGAAAGCGAAAATTCCTGTTTGCCCCGGCAGTGTGCGAGGTCGTGAGCAAACCGCTGAAATAGCGCTCGAAGGTAACCAGGGAGGTGATGAAATTAATGGGGTGAAGAGCAATGGGAGGAAGCCCAGGCATCGTAGGCCCGAGAAGCATGCCGTCCTGTCTAGCCGGACGCAGGAACGTGTGCCTGGGCTTAGCGACTTCGCGGAGCAGAAATTAAATCAGGTCGATACTTATCGCGCTTCAGTGCAGCCGATTGCCGGAATTGACCTGAGAACGAGAAGTCACTCCGAGGAAAAATGTGAAAAATAAAAAATGACGGCAAATCTCAAATCCGATTTAAATCGCATATGTTACAGAGTTCATTCCGTCACCTGAGCACTCATGGGCAACGTATCATTTTGATCTGCCGGGTTCCTCCATCTTCTGACGGAACTGTTACGGTTTCCTCGCTGCGATTGCAGCCGAATGCACGCTTTGGTTCTGGAACGAAGGTCTCAGGCGTCACGGGCTCGATATCGCCGGACGTGTCAATCGGGACATCGCCGTATCCGTAATCGGGCCAAGCCCATCCATAGGGAGGAACCCCCAAACCCAAGAATGGCCCCGCTAAAGGATGATGAATGAACGCAGGACGATGTTGAATGAATGCGAACCGACGGCCTGGAAAAAACTGGCGATTTCCGAAGGCCGATCGCGCCGCGAAGACAGGACCTCGAACAAATCCACCGTGCCATCCACCACCAAACCGCGCCTCCGTCGGAGCTGCAGTCAAAGCCGCACCGATTACGGTTGCCGCCGCCAGAGTGGCCAATTTCCGGTCAATCATGGCGTCGCTCCTACTTTCGGGAACATTGGCCCCCACAGTGACATAAGGTATCGGCAGGATGAATTATTCCGTCCTTACGGATCAACATTTCGTCACTGATGAGACGCAGGCGGCGCCTACGGGCACTCGATGGCGCTTTCGGCCTTTGCACCCAGGTAGAAGTCGGAAAGTCGGTAGGCATGCTCGGTGCTTCGCGAGCCCGGCGGCAGATAGCGTCCATAAGGACCTATCTCGATGGATAGGCGCTCCGCTCCCGCTTCGAGACATTCCTGGCGCGTCTCAGCCAGCCAGACTTCACCGCGAGAGGAACGCCTCATCGCTTACGGGTTAAGCGGGCCTAACGGCGATCCGTCCAGATAGCAGCTGTTGGGATCAGGATTGTAATAGAGCGAGGTGTAGTCGCAGCTGTCGTAGAGGCCCAAATCGCCGGCGCCGACACCAAAGCGACCGCGTCGCCCGGCAAAGTGCGGACCGCCAACACCGCCGCCCATGTGCGCACCGCCGAAACCGCCGCCCATATGAACGCCGCCGAAGCCGCCGATATGGCCACCACCGCCACCCATATGACCGCCGCCACCGCCGCCGCGCGCAAACGCGTCAGCTGTCAGTCCCGCGGTGAGAGCGGCGGCCGTTGCCAAAACGATCATGGTCTTACGTAACATTGGATGCTCCTTCCAGACGCGACGCGTCCATTTCGATGAGACGTTTCTCCGGCCGCATCGCATGGACATTTCCACTGCAACGGTCGGTCATAGCCGGACGTAAGCAGACCGCCGGCCCGCGCCACTAAATTTCTGGTTCAGGAATCTAAATTCGAATTTATGATAACGGCGGGGCGCACCCAAAGAACCATCGTCCGCCGCCTGCTCCGCAAGGCAACCAGGTTCCCGATTTCGGGTGATCGAAGGATGCGACCGATGGCACCGACAGCCAACCAAACGGGAACGGCGTAATCTCGGGAATGGCGTGTTCCAGCGGCGTGTTCGGCGGGAAGTAGCCGACGTCGAACATCTTCCGGTTTGAGAGCTGTGGATTACGTCACAGAACCGTCACGCCTGCGTCGAATCATTAACTTGCCGGGTAATTGTCGTTCGACGGGGACTTTGTATGCGCAAGCCGTTTGAGAGATTGTTTGCCTCCAAAACAGTCGTCGCAAAGCTCATCGAGCTTGGATACCTGAATGACATGCCGATATTGACCAATAAGACAGTTAGAGTTGCATTAGAAAGATTACAGACGGACCTCTGCCGCAATGCGACAATTCAAGCTCGCATTCAAAGACGCGACGACGACCTTCGAATTGAACCGAGATAATCGCTAGGCTCAATAAAGAAGTGAATTTAACGCTCGCTGATCCAAAATTTGTTGCGCGGCTTACCGATCTAGGTGGGGTGCCGTTTGCAAACTCGCCTGCTCAGTTCGGCAAATTCACCGTTGAATTTACGGAAAAGTGGGCAAAGGTGATCCGGGCGGCCAACATCAAGGTGGAGTAATCGCAGCCCGGCTGGACAATTCCATAATCGAAGACCGGCACGGCGCGGCAGGGAATGCACGACGACCAATTTCTATGAAAGCAAAACAAAGCAGCCGTCGGGAACGGCCGAATTGGGGTCTTGCCTAACTGATATGACCCGCGAGGGCCGCTCCCGGCGTGCCGTTCGTGATTTGCCGCTATGCTGGCGCCCGAGCGTTTGCGCCAACAATTCTCGCGGCTTCTTGACCCGGTGGTGTCATGCAAAACCTCCGTGTCGACTTGGGCATCGTCAGACTGCGGCCTGTTGCTGTCAAGGTCGAATAAGCGGTGA
>Ga0070765_100001322_pt1 | contig 15104 bp, 14 predicted proteins | sample HubBroMetageWFT5_FD_71516 | JGI IMG/M metagenome (GOLD analysis project Ga0070765, IMG submission 71516) | Warmed and freeze-thawed soil microbial communities from the Hubbard Brook experimental Forest, New Hampshire - Hubbard Brook CCASE Soil... | ecosystem: Environmental > Terrestrial > Soil... | reverse complement strand
ATCAGGGACCGGAGATCAGGGACCAGGGATCAGGAGGCAGGAATCAGGTGTCTCTGGGGCTCGCGCCGTTTTTGTCTTTTGGGGAAGGGGAAGAAAAAGCTTCACACAGAGGGCACGGAGGTAGGAACACAGAGAGCGCGGGGAAGAGGGATTCAAAGACCTACACGCGAATGCGGGGTACCCCGGGGGACGGATGAAGCTTTGGGAGGGGTACGACCGTAAAGCGGCGGCCAGCCGCCGCACTCCATGGGTTACTGGTTAGGGGGTGGGGGGACGGAAGTCCCATTGACCGGGGAGGGGGCGGTCCGTAGCGTGGTTATATTCTGAGAAATCCGTGCAGGATGGCGCAGAGTGCGGTGCGGGTCGAAGAAAAGAGCCTCGCAGTAGGGGAAGTTAAGGAGACAACGACGGTGAGTGCAATTAAAGAAGCGAGTGAAGGGGCGCGGGCTCATTACATGCGGTCGGGTGTGCGGCTGAATTCCCGCATAAAGATTCGGTTGGAGTGGACGGAAAAGGGTGAGACGCACACGGTCGACGGGTACACGATGGATGTCAGCACCAAGGGATGCCTGGCGATTGTTCCGCAGGGATTCGGCGTGGGACAGAAATTGCGGCTGAGGAACCCGGTAAACGGCGCGGAAGCGATGGCAGATATCATTTGGCGCGGGCACGAGGGAAGAGCCGGGTGGGAATTGGGATTGCGGTTGGAAAGCCCGGGCGAGGATTTCTGGGGTGTGGAATTTTGGTAAGGGACCGCTGACGAGATCAAAGGATCGGGGAACGGCGCAGCCTTCGGGTTGCGCCGTTTTTGTTTAGGGGGAAGAGAAAGCTTCACACAGAGGGCACGGAGGTAGGAACACAGAGGGCGCGGAGAAGAGGAACCCGAGTAGCGCGATGATTATGTGGTTCGCACGCTGATGGGAATCGGGTAAAGTAATTTTTCATTCTGTGGTGCGATGACGACTACTCCACAAGGGCAAACCTCGTTCTGGAAGAACCTTTCGACGCTGGATTGGGTGGCGCTGGGCGTGTGCCTGGCTGGGCTGCTGGTCGGTCTGGCGGGAACGAGCCTGCAAGGCGTGCCCGGAATGCGCCTCCTGCGTTTCCTGGCGCTGCTTGCCGTGTGTTATCTGCTGTACCGGTTCTGGAGCCGGTGGCGCAACCAGTTGTTGTGGAGTCTGCGGAACCGGCTGATTGTGGCGTACGTGTTCATCGCGGTGGTGCCGATTATTTTGTTGCTGATATTGGCGAGTATGGCGGGGCAGATTTTGTATTCGCAATTGGGTGCCTACCTTTTGTATAGCGACATCCAGCGCCGCGTGGATATTTTGCGGGATTCCGCGGCGCATGTGGCGGCTGCCGAAGCTACGCTGCCGGCGAAAATCGATGAACGAACGGTGGAAGAGGCATTGAACGCGCAGGTGAATATTGCCGAGGGAAAGCAGTTGCCAGGCCTGGTGGTAGGATTTGGCGTGGAGCCCGAACGATTTCACAAGGTAGCTGGGCCAGGTGAGGAATCTTTTTCGGGATTGCTGCAGGTGGGCAATCAATTGTGGCTGGTGGCCATTCGAGAGGCGGATTCGCCAAGGGGAAAGCGGATTTTTGAATTAACCGTGCCGGTAACGCCGCCGTTGCTGGAGGATGTAGCGCCCGATTTGGGGCCGATTGACGTGACCTTGGCGGAAACCGTGGAAGGAGGAACTGCTCGGACTGGAGTCAAAATCGGGAACAATTTCTATCGGGCAATCGGGAGAGTAATGACGCGGAAGCGAGAATTGCCCGAGGCGAAAAACTGGATGGACCCGGTGGTGGATGGATTTTCGCAACTGGACGCGACGTACATTTCCGGCGAGGGAAAGCTGGAGCGCAATCATCCGGTGTTCGTTTTTTTTCAGGCGCGGCGATCACAGTTAAATAACCGAATTTTCGCGACGGTGGGTGAGCTGAGCGGAGCAAAGCTGTTCGGATTCGAGCTCGTGTCGGTTTTCTTTCTGTTGATTGAGCTTGTCGCGCTAGTGATTGGCGTGGTGCTGACGCGGGCGATCACGCGCACGGTTTCCGACTTGTATCGTGCGACGCAGTTCGTGCAGGAAGGGAATTTCACGCACCGGGTGAGGGTAGAACGGCGAGATCAACTGGGAGTGCTGGGGGATTCGTTCAACAGCATGACCAGTTCGATTACGCGGCTGATCAACGAGCAAAAGCAGCTGCAGCGCCTGGAGAACGAGATTTCCATCGCGCGCGAGGTGCAGGACCAATTGTTTCCGCGGAATCTGCCGCAAGTACAGGGCATGGAGATTGCCGCGATTTGCAGGGCGGCGCGGTCGGTTAGCGGAGATTACTACGACTTTATCCAGTTGACGCCGACGCGCGTGGCCATCGCGATTGCGGATATTTCCGGGAAGGGAATTTCGGCGGCGCTGCTGATGGCCAGTTTGCAGGCGGCGTTGCGCAGCCAGTTGTTGACGCCGGGGAGCGAGAATATGAGCACCGCCGAACTGGTGTCGCGGTTGAACAAGCATTTGGTGAGGAATACGGCGGATGATCGCTTTGCGACATTTTTGATCATGATTTACGACATGGAGACGCGGAAGTTGCGGTACACGAACGCGGGGCACTTGCCGGGATTTTGTCTGGCGGACGGGAAGGCCATTCATCTGGATGTAGGGGGAATGGTTCTGGGAATCGTGGAGGATTATCCGTTTCAAGAAGGGTGCGCGGATGTGCCGCCGGATGCGGTGGTGATTGGTTATAGCGACGGATTGGTGGAACCCGAGAACGCGTATGGGGAGGAATTTGGCGTTTCGCGACTTGAGGCGGCGGCGCAGCGGGTGCGAACGGTGGCACCGCAGAGGATTGCGGAGTCGTTGATGACCGCGGCGGAAGAGTGGTCTGCGGGTCCGGAACAGGCGGACGATATGACGGTGATTGTGGCTAAGCTGAGGTGAGAAGGGATCATCGACCAGGGATCAGGAATCAGGAGTTGGCGGGGTGGAGGCAAGACGCGATGGCTGATGACACCTTGAGTGGAAGCGAGGGGAATCGATGCGAGTTTTGAATCTTGTGAGCGGAGTTTGCGTGCTGTTCAGTACGCTGGCGTTTGGGCATTTGCTGGAGCACCATTTTAGCCACGCGTCTCCCGAGGATTATCGGAGCCCGGTTTTTTGGTTCCTCGTAGTTCTGGCTGCCGCGACGGGATTTTTTTCGTTGGTGGGGGGATTTTTGTTGTTGAAGAGGTCGAGGTAGGAAAAGGAACCCAAGAAAGCCGAGAAAATTGGGGACGTTCGATCATAAGAGCCCACCCTTTGCATAAAACAAAGGCGCAAAGGATGGGGCACCCTCAGCATTTGTGTGGGGTGGCGTTTTGTTTTGAGTAACCCCAAGAGAAAAACCGCACCCTTAAAAGCCAAGGGTGCGGTACGCGAATCGGGATGACCTGCGTCGTTGCAAAAAAAGGGGGGCACGGCTGCGGGCCGTGCCCCTCCTTTTTTCTGCGTTGCGAATGCTTAGCGGTGGCCGCCGTGAAAGCCGGCGTTGCCGTGGAAGCTGCTGGCTCCGCGATACGCGCCTACGCTGCCGTGATACGTGTTGCCGGCGAAAGCGTGAACAGGTGCTCTGTAGCCGTACCCTGGCCTATATCCATAGCCTGGGCGATAGCCGTACCCTGGGCGACCATAGAAGCCGTGATACCAGGGACCCGCGCCGATGAAAACGCCGCCTGAAAAGTAGCTTGGCCCATAGTAGCCGTAGGGGGCGCATGCATAGGGATAGTAGCCGTAGTAGCCATACGCGCAGGCGGGAGGTGCTCCGACGCCAACGCCTATGCCCACGGGACCTACGCCGACGCCAACCCGTACTTGTGCGCTCGCGCTTCCTGCGATACCAAGAAGCAAAATTCCTAACAGTGCAACATATTTAAGATATCTCATGGCCTGTGCCTCGTTCGGCCCCGTTCTTTGTGCTGCTTTTTGGGCCGGTGAGCTTCCCGGCGTTTCGCCTGGGGAAGCTGCCTACATTCTATGAAACACGGAATGGGGGGAAGAGTTGCGGTGAGCGAAATAGCCTGTGTTTTGCAGGCGAAAGTGTGGCTTGTGAATTCGCAAAACAGTACTCGCGGAAAAACTGCGCGTCGAAACGATACGTCCGGCGGAGCTATTAAGGGAAGGCCTCAGGCCTGAAGGCCTGAGCCACAGAGGAAGGCGTGAGCGACAGCGTCGCGACTTTATTTTGGGAGGGCGGTGGAATTGCCCGGGCCGCCGGTGGGGAAGAGGCGCGGGATGCGGTCCTTGACGGGAGGCAGAACGGGGAATGGAGCGTGCGGCTCGGCTTGATACCAATAGGCGACGGAGAAGAAATTGTCGGAGCGGTGATTTGCGTGGCCGTGCTCGATGGTGGCGCGGAGCGACTTGGTGAAGGGAATTGGCGAATCGAGATGGAAGCGGTAGACGGAACTCCGGCTGCCTGCGTGTTCGCCGCCTTTCACGGGAGCACCATAGAGCCCGTACGCGAAGGAGTACGAGCCGAAATCCCATGCGCCAAGAAAATAGTCTTCGGAGCCAGTGCCGTTGATGGAGGGACGTGATTCGCCATCGATGAAAAACATGTCGTCGCCTTCGCCCCACCAGCCATCCTGATTCTGCAGGATGGACATGGTGACTCCGACAAAATGCCCCTGGCCGCGGGCGTCGAGCCAGACGTAATTATCTTCGCCGGAAAGATTGGGGCGATTATCGACCTTGGGATCGCCGTTGGAAGACCAGTCGTTGGTCCAGCCGTGCGCTGGTGTGGCTTGGCGATATTGGGCATGGAAATAGAGCGTGTCGGACGGGAGCGGTTTTGAGCAGGCGCGGTAATCAATGTTGAAGTAGAAGGAGTCGACCTTGGCGACGCCATCGTTGGTGACGGTAATGCGAGCGTGCTTCTGGAAGGGCATAACGAAAAACGAATTGAGGGCTTTGTCTGCGCCGACCGAAAGGGGAATGGATTGATAGAGGTAATAGTCGCCAAGGCCGAGGCCGAAGAAATCGCCGACAGGAGTTTCAACGCTGGGCGTGGATTCGGAGTCCCAATAAATGCGCAGCACGAGCTGCTTGAGGTGGCGATCATCCGGAGAGGCGATGGTGAACCAGATGTGGGTTAGGACTCCGGGGCCTGATTCGTCGAGGAGCGTGAGCGTGGCGCCGGGATCTATGGGGCGGGCGTCAGCGTTGGCGCCAGAGCGGTCGTAGCTGGAGGAGCGATGCTGGATGTAATCGTGCGCACGCGTGAGAGCGGTGAGTTGATCGCCGGGCGCGGGATCGAGGCAGCTTTGCGCATGCGCGGCGAGAGGAGTGGTGGTTGCAGCAGCGACGAACAGAACGAGCCAAAACAAATTGCGCATGAGGCCTCCCAGTTCGCCGAAGTTTACCTCACGATTGGGTTCGCGCTCCGCGCAAATGCATCTTGTTATTCCCAACGAAAAACTTTTGTCGATAGCGCGATGCAAAGGAGAAACGCCACGGTCAGTGCCGCTACGTCGCCCAGGTGCGCGGACCACGGGTCGCCTTTCCAGATTCCTTCGAGCAGCGAGACGGCGTAGGTTGTGGGCAGCGCTCGGGCCACCACCTGAAGCGCCGGTGGCAACGATGCAACCGGGAAAAAGAGTCCGGAGATACCGAGCAGCGGGTAAAAGATGGCGGCGCCGATGGGTTGCGCAAAGCGCGCCGTGGGAACAATGCTGGCGATGAGAAAGCCGATCGAGAGAATGCTCAACGTGGCGATCAATAGCGCAATCGTAAACGAGAATAAGGGAATATGGACGCCGACCGGGTAATACCGTTTGCCTGCAAGCACCATCAGCGCGAGTGTGGCCGCGGTCAGCAACAGCTTGACGATCACGTGCGCGGTGAGGATGGTCTGTGGACGCAGTGGCGTGGCGCGGAGTCTTTTCAAGATGCCACCCTCGCGGTAGATGGAGATGATGGTGACCAGCGACAGTACAGCGCTGACGAGGATCAGGACCGCCGCAATGACCGGCAAACCTACGTGAATGAAACTGCTGGTGGCGAGCGAGGCCGGCGCCATGCGACGGCCCACCATTCGACCGACCACGAGGAAAATCAAGACGGGGAATACGATGGTCCCAAACGCGCCCATGGGTTCGCGCAGAAATACCTTGATCTCGATCCAGGTTAATTTCCAGAGCCCACGCATCATCATAGAGAGCCTAATCGCGAATCGCTTGTCGCGAAATGCCTAATCTCGGATTGAATGGCCCGTAATCTTCAGAAAGACGTCCTCGAGATTCGGGAGAATAGTGCGAAAGTCGGCTACGCGAATATGATTCTCGGACAGGCAATGAATCACCTCTGTCACGAGATCGTCACCAGTGCCTTGGATGGTGAAGCGTTGGTCCGCGCAGGTCACCGACTGCACTTGTAGGATTGCGCGAAAGTGCGCCTCGGCGGCTGGGTCGTCGGTCGTCAGGATGACGGTTCGTTCCGGGCAGTGTCGCGCGACGAGCCGCTCTGGCGTATCCATGTCAACAATCCGGCCGCGTTCGATGATGGCCACTCGGTCGCACAAACGCTCCGCTTCTTCCATCAAGTGAGTAGTTAAGAAAACTGTCTTTCCGCGGTCGTGAATACCGCGGACCAGGTCCCAGATCGCTCGCCGCGATTGCGGGTCGAGGCCAGTGGTCAGCTCATCGAGAAACACGACCTCCGGATCGTTGATCAGCGCAAGCGCAATAAACAGCCGCTGCTTCTGACCGCCGGAGAGGTTCATAAACCAGGCGTCGCGCTTATCGGCGAGGCCGAGCTGTTCGAGCAATCGTTCGCCGTCTGCGGCTTGCCTCTGGTAAAGCGAAGCCCAAAGGTTCACCGCCTCCCAGACTTTGATGCGCTTCTGCAACTGCGCCTGCTGGAGCTGAACACCGATGCGATCCTGAAGCTTGTAGACCTGGCGAAAAGGATCGAGGCCCAGAACCGCGATGGTGCCGCGGTCGGGAGTGCGCAGACCTTCGATGCACTCCATGGTGGTGGTCTTACCCGCGCCGTTGGGTCCGATCAGGCCGAAGATCTCACCTTCGTTAACCTCGAAGGACACTTCGTCGACAGCTACTGTTGAGCCGTAGGTCTTGCGGATTCCGGAAACTTGAATGACGGGAGGCACGATAGTTTGTAAAGGTGTAGACGCACCGGACCAAAAGTTTATATCACGGAGCTAAGGTAAGGCCTGAAGCACGCGAATTTCTCAGACGCCCTGGTAGACCAGGACGAGAAATGCGCTGGGGTTTATGAAGGAGCTGCCCCATTCGGCATCGTAGCGAGCACTGGGTTTGGCGGCGACGACCTCATCCACGGAGTGACCTTGCTTTTTGAGAGCGGACACTTTTTCGCGGATATCAAGCATTGCGTCGCGGAAGACAATCAGGTCAGCCTTTCCGCCCACCGCACCGTGCCCTGGGATGACAATCATCTTGTCGGTGACTTTTGCAATGTTGGCTTCCGCGGCGCGAATGGCGCCGTCGATACTGCCTCCGGTCGAGTAGTCGATGAAGGGGTAATCGCGATTCCAGAAAGTGTCTCCGGTGTGAAAGACGTCGGCTTCCGTAAAGTGCACGGAGATGTCGGAGTCTGTGTGCGCGGGCGGATAGTGCTTTAGAACTAGAGTGGAATCGTTTGCGTGTACGGTGTGGTCTTCCTTGAAGACGGTCGAAGGGATGGCGTCTGGCGGCGCGGCTGGGAAAGTGTGCTTCCAACCTTCGACGCGTGTATCCACGAGAAGATGCTTGCGGGTATTTTCTTGTGCCAGAATGCTGGCTCCGGCCTGGTGAACCCAGTCGTTTCCGCCGGTGTGATCGAAGTGCCAGTGCGTGTTGATCAACTGCTTGATCGGGTCGGCATTGATGCTCGCCAGAGCTCTGGCGACGTTTTGGCGCGCGCTGAAGATTTCCGAATCAATGAGCAGCTTTCCATCGGGGCCGGTGAGGACCGCGATATTTCCGCCTGCACCCAGGAGAACGGTGATATTGCGGCGCAGCGGTTGAACGGTGATCTTCGCGGTGGCCGCCTCCTTGAAAGCATTTTGGACCAGGGCATCTTCCTGGGCGAATGCTGCGCGCGGGTTTAGCCACGCCGCCGCAAGCGTACTGCCAGCGGCAGCCACAAAATGGCGACGCGAAATTCCGGCGGGCGATTTGGTGATCATGTGCCGCTCCTTAGCGATTTTCGTGAGGCAAATCGAGCTTTGTACTTCGGTGAGCGAGTGAGTGTATCAGTGTTTGCTATTTTTTGTTGAGGCGGGCCAGGTCTTCGCGAAGCTTCTTGTTTTCATCTTCCAACCGCTGCATCCGGCCTTCCAGAGGCGCCAGCGCTTCCCGAATTTCTTCCTCTGTGAAACGAGGGGTGATGTGCTGTTGGCAATTCCAATCGAACGCTTCGACCTTTATCACGAAGACCCGCTCAATCGTTGCTTTGTATCCCGGATCGCGGACTTTTTCAATCCATTCTTTAGCTTCCGGGCCCTCGAATATCTGCACATGCCCAAGAACCTTCAGACGCAACTGTCGCGGATAATCGACAAGGATGAGAGCCACGCAATCGTTGGTGGTCAGATTGCCGGCGCTTACGTATTGCTTGTTGCCGCAAAAATCCGCGAAGGCAAGGGTGTTTTTGTCGATTATTTTTACAAAGCCCTTTGGACCGCCACGATGTTGGATGTAAGGCCAGCCGGTCGAGCCGAAACTGGCCATATAGAACGTGTCGCGTTCACCGATGAAGTCTCTTTCGTCGGGTCCAAGAGGGGCCGGGGTATCGTCTGATTTCTCCAGCCTTTCGTATTGCCGGCGGCTGCCGTAGCGCTCCTGGAGCGCTTTGACGACAGGGGTAAACACGAGCGATCCAAAACTTTTCGGCATGATGTATGTGGTACGGCGCGGAATAGCACGGGGCGACCGTGCTCCGGTCAGCTTATCGGGTTATGTTGTTTTTCGAAAGGAACCCTTCGATGCGGCTGGCGATTTCTTCGCTGTGCGTCTCGAGCGCAAAATGTCCAGTGTCCAGCAGATGCGTTTCGACATTGGTCAGATCACGGGCATACGGCGCAGCGCCCTCTGGCGGGAAAATGGAATCGTTTTTGCCCCAGACGATCAAAGTGGGCGGCTGGTGCCTCCGGAAGAAGGCCTGGAATTCTGGGTAAAGCGGGACGTTTGTCCGATAGTCATACATAAGGTCCATTTGAATATCGCGATTGCCGGGGCGGTCGAGGCCAATCTGGTCGAGTGCCCACGTCGTAGGGTCAAGCAATGTGAGGTCGCTGACGCCATTCTCGTATTGCCAGCGTGTGGCTTTCGCCTCCACAACAAAATAAAGGCCAGCGCGGTTCTCTGGGGTGGGGTCGTTCCAATATTTCTTGATGGGATCCCAGAATTGGAGCAGGCCTTCTTCATAGGCGTTGCCGTTCTGGACGATGAGCGCTTGCGCCCGTTCGGGATGCCGTAGCGCCAGCCGGTAGCCTGTCGGAGCGCCATAATCCATCAAATAGAGAGAATATTTGTCGACACCCAACTGCTGGACCAACTTGTCGACGATCTCGGCGTACTTTTCGAAACTGTACGAAAAGCTCTTGTGATCCGGCATGCTGCTTAGTCCATAGCCGGGATAATCTGGGGCGATCAGGCGGAACGAGCCCGCGAGGCGAGGGATTAAATTGCGGAACATATTCGATGAAGTGGGAAATCCGTGCAGCAGCAGGATGACCGGCGCATCTTGTGGACCGGCGTCGCGGTAAAAGATGTCAAGGTCGTCTATGCGAGCTGTTTTGTAATGAACGGAAGATTGTTTTGCTGGAGCGATGCCAGTGCTGGTCATAGTGTTTTCCTTTAGATGAATGTTAGACCGATGGAATGTTCACGACGGACCGGCGAAAGAGACACGCGCGGTAATTGTCTACGTCACGTCGCTAGATCACTTCGCAGCTTGAGCTAGAGGAACTTGGGAGTGAACGCGATAGCTTAAGTTTGCCGGGAGGGAACCAGCGCGAAGTATACTCTGGTTTCTGTGGGCCAACCAGTTTTCTGGCGAGAATGCCGGCCATGGCCGGATGGGTGTATGCTAAGTGTCGTTTTTGGATCGAAAAGAGATTTGGCGGGGTTGGAGTTGGGCGTCCGCAATCCACAAGTGGGGAGAACGTGCATGAAAGCCATTTTCGTTGCGATTTTCTTTGCGGGCATATCGGTCATTTCCGTGCAGGCGCAAACAGCGGCTCCTGCTTCCCCCGGCACCATGACGATGGCTCCGCAGGCTTCCGGGCCCGTGAAGAACCCGGTTTCGACCGTGCTGCGGACGATCCAGCCGAACAGGCAGAAAAATATTCTTGGTGCTATTGAGGCTATGCCGGGCGACAAGTTCGGTTATAAGCCGACTCCTGACCAGATGAGTTTTGCCCATTTGGTGGTGCACATCGCGGAATCGAACAACGCCATGTGTGCCAAAGTAGCGGATATTGCCGAGCCCAAAGTAGAGCCGCTGAAGGAAACCGATTCCAAGGACACGTTACTGGCTGCCGCGCGGGCTTCGTTCGATTTCTGCACTTCGGCCCTTGCCAATGTGGACGACTCCAAACTGGGCGACGTCGTGGACTTTGGGCGTATACAAGGCCCGCGAGTCATGGCTGCATTCTATCTGACTGGCGGCTGGGCAGATCACTACGGCGCGGCCGCGATGTATTTGCGCCTGAACGGCATTCTGCCTCCGAGCGCGCAGCCGAAGAAATAGTTCGAAATGACAGAAACACTCCTGCTGGGCAGAATTCCGGACCCGGAGGCGGATTTTCCACGGCGGCAACGTTTGACGTAAGCAGCCCGACGGTGGCGATAACTGCAATTTCCCCGCGAATCGTTCCGCCCGGTACTCCGGCAACCATCACGATTACGGGCACTGGATTCGAAGCTAACTCGGTGGTTTTGTGGAACGGAGCGAACCGGCCGACAACGGTGGTTAGCGCAACTGTAGTGCAGGTAACTCTCAGCGCCGCTGATCTGCAAAATCAAGGCACTGGATCATTGACAGTCAGCAACCCAGCGCCAGCGGCGTCAACAAGTCCCGGGTTGCCTCTAATAGTCACCAGCCAGCCAATCCCAGTGATCCAGAACGTCACTATAGCCAGCGTCCCTGGACTAACGGGAGGTTGCTCCCAATTGCAGGCGACGATCACGGGCCAAAACTTCGACTATTATTATTCAACGGTCCAGGCGAATGGCGTTCAACTTCAGACGACCTTCTTTCAATCGACTCCACCAGAGATCATCGCTTTTTTGCCGCCGGGTTTTGTCAGCAACCCCGGGGCTCTATCGTTCACCGTCGCGGATGGGAATCAGGTGGGGTGTATCTCACTGCGGGTGGGTGATCACGTCGACGTTTTCTCGACTACATCCAACCAGTTCGTTGCGGCTCTTCATCCGGCAGCTCAAGGCGCACAGAAGGGTTTCGGTGGACTGGCACTAACTCCCGACGGTAGCCAGTCGCTGGTTACCGATTTGTTGGACGGCTCGCTGGCCGTAAACAATTCCGACGCGCCGTCGAATACTTACGCTATCCGCATAGCAGCGGTGACGCAGCTAAATGGCTGTCCGGTCGGGCCGCTGTATGTCGCGGCTACCTCTACGAATCAGGCGTTCGTGGCGACAGGGAGTTTGCCAGCCCTTCGTGTCCTCCCTCTGGAATCATATATCTTGCCAATCTGCAAACACGGACCGCAGCGGCAACAGCTGGAATCGCGACTGTCCAATGTGGATCGACTGGCTTATCCGTAGAGGCACGCGCTGACGGAAATTTCGTGGCGATTGGGAGTCCGCCGTGTATCTATTCGGTGCAGACCAATCAATACAATGCGGAGCCATTCCCATACGGATATACCAACGAATTCGGCATTGCCATATCCGCAGACGGAAATGTGGTCGGTGCGAACAATATCCTCGGCACGTCTCTCTAAATATGTTCGGTTCGGTCGGTTTTCCGATCCCATTCTACGGAGCGCCTTACTCAAGCGAATATCCACCAAGTTTGTACCGTCCGAGACTCAACGCCTCGGGCAGTCTGTACTACTTCAGCTATCCAAACTTTTTTGAAATCATCGACGTTGCACACGCGAATTTGCGGATGCGTTTCTCATTGACGGAAACCATTCAGAACGCCGTGAGCCCCTTGGCAATTGATTCCGGGGGGCGATACGTCTACCTCATCACGGACAAAGGGTTGACGGTGGTTGATCTTGGCGCTGCTCCGCTTTCCATCGGCCGCCTGAGTCAGCAGACTGCCTCGCCGGGTACTCAAGTCGTTGTGCGCGGAAGCGGTTCCGATTCGGGCACCACCGTGACCGTCGGCGGACTACCGGCTACCCTCAGCCTTACCGACGAAAACACGCTGACGTTGACTGTTCCCACGGCACCTTCAGGACCCGAAGACATAGTCCTGACGAGGAGCGACGGGGAAATCTACACGCTGGAAAACGGCCTCGTGCTCCCATAATCATCCGCCGGTTTGCCACACTGGCTGGGGCGGCGGAAATTCATGGTTCGTCGATGATTGGCGTCCTCATCTTTGCGCGCAACGCGAACGCATCGGTTCATCTCATCCGAATTGGGAAGTGTGGTGAGGGGAAAGGGAGTGGGCTATACTGGCTCGCTTTCGTGAGGAGAGGAATGTCGCTACGAAACCGGGTGGTGGTGGTTACGGGGGGAAGCCGAGGGATTGGGAAGGGGATCGCGCTGCGGCTGGCGCAGGATGGGGCGCGGATCGCTATTGCGTATCGCGCGAATAAGACTGCGGCGCAGCAGGCGTTGCGGCAACTGCAGGCTGCGGGCGCGGATTGCCTGGCGGTGGAGACGGATATCAGCCAACCGGCGCGAGCGGAGCAATTGATCAAGACGATTGCGGATCGTTACGGGCGCATTGATGTGGTGGTGAACAATGTGGGGGATTTTCGCTGGGGGATGCTGGCGGAATCTTCACTGGAGGATTGGCAGGCGATTTTTGATTCGAATGTGATGACGGTGCTGTACATGTGCCGGGCGGCGTTGCCGCAGATGCGGAAGGGCCGCTGGGGACGGATTATCAATCTTGGCGCGGTAGGCGCGGAGCGGGCGTTCGGGCAGGCGAAGATTTCGGCCTACGCGGCGGCGAAGGCTGCGGTGGTGGCGATGTCGCGTTCGCTGGCGCTGGAAGAGGCGAAGAACGGAATTACGGTGAACGTGGTGAATCCGTCCAGTATTGATGAGAAGGATTTGACTCGGGAAGAGGCACGGAAATTAAGGGATGCACGATTCCCGATTGGGCGGCCGCCTACGGTGGAAGATGTGGCGGCGGCGGTGGCGTTTTTTGCTTCGGAAGAAGCGGAGTATGTGACCGGGCAGGTGGTGAATGTGAGTGGTGGGTGGATGATGTAGGTGGCGGTTTGGGTTGGGTTGAGAACCCCAAGAGGAAGATCGGAAGTTTGGTGGTGAACGGATCGTAAGAGCCCACCCTTTGCACAAGGCAAAAGCGCAAAGGGTGGGGCACCCTCAAGTTCATTTTGTACCCCAAGAGCGAGATGAAGGCACTTACAGCGGCGGAGATGCGTGAGGTGGACCGTCTTACGACGGAACGCTTTGGGATTCCTGGGCTGCAATTGATGGAGGCGGCCGGGAAGAGTTGTGCGGAAGTTTTCCTGGAACATTACGGGCATAGCAGTGCGAAGCCTCCGGGACGGGTGTGTGTGTTGTGCGGGAAGGGCAACAATGGCGGGGATGGATTTGTCGTTGCGCGCTACTTGCTGGAGGAAGCGGAGCAGGTCGACGTTTTTTTGTTTGGTAAGACGGAGGAGTTGCGCGGTGACGCGGCGCGGAACTATGAACGTTGGCGGGAGGGTGGCGGGAGCGTCACGGTGGTTGGCAGCGTTGCGGAGTGGGAAAAGGTTTGGCCGACGGTCGCCGGCGCAGAAGTTATTTTCGATGCGCTGCTGGGAACGGGAATTCGCGGGCCGGTGAAGGGTCTATTGGCGGAAGTGATCGCGGACGTAAACCGTGTATCGCGGAATGCGACGGCAGCGCGGCCGGCTTGGGTGGCGGCGGTGGATATGCCGTCGGGGTTGCCGTCGGATGGCGAGGCTGCGGGAGGGCCGGTGATTCGCGCGCACCTGACGGTGACGTTTACTGCGCCCAAAATGGGGCAATTGATTTCGCGGGATGCGTCGGCTTGCGGGAAATTGGAAGTGCGTGCGATTGGTTCGCCGGAAGCGTTGGTTGAGGAAGTTGGAAAGGGACAATTGCGTTGGGCGGGGCCAGACGAGTTCGCGTCGCTGTCGCTGGTTCGGGCGACGGACTCGAACAAGGGAATGTACGGGCACGTCTTGCTGATTGCAGGCGCGGTGGGTAAAACGGGCGCGGCGGTGATGGCGGGACATTCGGCGCTGCGCGGAGGAGCGGGGCTTGTAACCGTGGCAGTGCCGAAGCCTGCGCTGCCTGTGATTGCGGCGTCGCGGCCAGAGTTGATGACCGAAGGGCTGCCAGCTTCACGCGAGGGTGCGTTTATCGGCGGGGCGAAGACGGCGACTAAATTCGCGGCGATTTTAAAAGGGAAGACGCTGCTTGGCGTTGGGCCGGGCGTTGGAACGAGTCCGAAGACGCAGGAATTTGTCCGCGGCGTGGTGCTGAAGACGAATTTGCCTGTGGTGTTGGACGCTGACGGATTGAATGCGTTTGCGGGCAAGGGAGAACTTTTTCGGAAGAAGAGGACGAGCCATCTGGTGCTGACGCCGCATCCGGGAGAGATGGCGCGGTTAAGTGGAAAGACGATTCCGGAGGTGCAGCGCGATCGCGTGAGCACCGCGATGGAGGCCGCGAAGAACTGGAATGCGTATGTGTTGTTGAAGGGTTTTAATACTGTAATGGCTTCGCCGGATGGAAAAGTTTTTGTAAACATGACGGGAAACCCGGGCCTGGCAAAAGGCGGAAGCGGCGACATCCTGACCGGACTGCTGACGGCGTTGATCGGACAGTTTGGGACGGAGGATTTGCTGCGCGTGATGGCGCTGGGAGCGTATTTGCACGGAGCGGCGGCGGAATTGTTGGCGCAAAGTTCGGACCC
>Ga0070765_100001321_pt1 | contig 15111 bp, 18 predicted proteins | sample HubBroMetageWFT5_FD_71516 | JGI IMG/M metagenome (GOLD analysis project Ga0070765, IMG submission 71516) | Warmed and freeze-thawed soil microbial communities from the Hubbard Brook experimental Forest, New Hampshire - Hubbard Brook CCASE Soil... | ecosystem: Environmental > Terrestrial > Soil... | reverse complement strand
ACACACCGGAACCCAACCACCATGTTCCGAACGTTGGGCTTCAGGATGTAACGAGCAGAGACGCGTGACTGTCCCCTGACGACACCGCGCCAGGAGCCGCCACGCGAAACGCGATACTCTCCACTCTGTGGGCCCTTAGGATCAGATTCCGGTTTATGGCTGAAATAGGTTATCCCGTACCAGTCCTGCACCCATTCCCAAACGTTTCCCAGCGTGTCATACAATCCGAACGCGTTCGGCTGTTTCTCACCTACTGGGTGGGTCGTGCCGCCCGAATTGTCTCGGAACCATGCGACTTGAAGCAATGGGCCATACCGGCTGGAAGGATCTCCCGCGCGTGCCGCGTACTCCCATTCCGCCTCGGTCGGCAGGCGATAACGGTAGCCGTCCCCCTTGCCATTCACCGCTTCGCAAAACCTCTGCGCGTCGTCCCAACTTACGTTCTCAACCGGAAGATTCGAGCCCTTGAAATTGCTGGGATTGGTGTTCATTACCGCTTCATAGTCTTGCTGCGTCAGCTGGAACTTGCTCATCTCAAAAGGCCGGGTAATGGTGACTCGACGAACCGGCTTTTCTTCGGCATAGCAATCGCCATCTCCCGGTGAACAACCCATCATGAAACTCCCCGCCGGGATGGTCGCGAACTGCATGGTTTGGCTGTTTCCTCGCTGGCGGTTGTATAACGGATCTGCCACTGGAGCAAGCCCGTAGCATGGCAGTGTAGTGCCGTTTCCATTGCGCGACAAAAAACCCGGGAGGCAGTTTCGCCTCCCGGGTTCGGTTGATCGCACGCTCAGCAAACTCTGCTACCAGTCAAATAAGCGCTCCGCTATTTGCCGTCGTGCTTGTCTTTGTGAATCTCCTTACTTGTCTTGTTCTGCTCCTTATTCACCTGTTTCTTTTCCGCGGGAGTCAGCTTGCCGCCGTTGGCTTCGCGGTCAGACTTGACCTGTTTATTGATGTGCTCTTCCTGCTTTTCGACATGGGCCGTTTCGCCCGGTGTCATTTTGCCGCTTTCCACGCCATTGCCGATCCGCCGCTGTTGATTCTCGGCGCGTTCTCCCACTCTGCTGATCGCAGCGTTCGCGGGCTTCCCGTGATTCGCCGATGCGAAATTCGACCTGTCCATGCTGGCCGAGTGTTCGTGCGACATCTGTTCGGACGTCGCTTGAACGTGTTCTTCATGTGCGGCCGCCCGCTCCTGCGCTGTTGCAACCGCAGTGGTGCCACCAGGTCCGCCATTGAAGCTTGCGTGGCTGACCACGGTCGTGTTGACGACCGTCCGGTTGACAAACGTGTTGTGGACCACGGTGGAGTTCACGTTAACCACAGCCGTGTTATACGCGAAGTGTCCGCCGCGCCATTCGCCGCCAACGAATCCCACTCCGCCATAACCGAATCCGTAATTCACGCCGCCGTAGAATCCGACGTGCGGGCCCCAGTAACCGGCATGAAATCCATAAACGCCGCCAGCGAAACCCCAGTATCCGGGAGTCCACAACAGGCCTGCGCGCGGCGGAGCCACCCAAACGCCCGGAACCCAGTAATAATCGTCATTGGCATACGCCCAGTAACCCGGCGTCCACAGATAGCCTTCCACCGGGCAAGGCGGTTGAACGTAAACCGGAATTGCCGGAGGCGCCACTCGAATCGAGATGCCCACCGCGAGTTGCGCCGAAGCAGAAGACGCCATGCTCGCGATCCCTAAAGGCAAGCAGAGAGCAAAAAGAAATACTCGAATAAAGGTCAGCTTAGGCATTGCGAATTCCTCCCTTTGAACAGCTTATGAACCGACTCGGTCGAGCGCTAATGCTATTTGTAAAAGTGCCCTGAGAATTCAACGCGCTCGACCCTTGGTATATCTAACACCGAAATCAGCAGAAGGTTTCGAGCCAGTTGGGCAATTTCAGAGTTGTTTCTTCTACCAGCGCATCCAACAATTATAGGTAGGAGGAAAATCGTGGAAATCTCAATCCGCAAAAGTACTATCGGAGTCGGTTAACCCCATTCTACGCGACTCATAATTGGAGGCTTACAACGCCGGCGTGGAGCGCCGCTGGCCACGCAACCTGTCCCTGCGAACAGCAGCGCGCTGAGACTTTCGTACAGTTCCCGCTTATCAGCCGAAGGATAGAACAACCCTTTGCTGAATCTTGCGATTCGATTTCGCTGTTCCGGTAAGTGCTTTCGTCAGACAGAAGAACCCAGCGGCTGCGCCGTGGTGTAATATTATCGATGGAAAATGCCAGAAGAATGTATGACACCGTTATCGGGGGAACTGAATGTATTCGCGAGGTGCGTGAGCGTACGGGAAACCAATGAGGCGTGAACTCTGAGCAAAGACCGACACTCGATCAAAAGTTTTGACATCTTTGAGGTGATAGCTAATGTGCAGAAATATCAAGATTCTTTTCAATTTCGATCCGCCGGTTACTGAGCAGGAGATTCGGAATGCGTCGCTTCAGTTCGTGAGGAAAATCTGCGGCTTTAGCAAGCCTTCGAAGGCAAACGAAGCTCCGTTTGAGGTTGCCGTGGATGAAATCGCAAAAATCTCAAGCCGGCTCCTCCATTCCTTGCAAACGAATTCATCGCCGAGGAATCGAGAAGAAGAAGCCGCAAAAGCGAAAGCTCGCTCGACACAAAGGTTCGCTACCCCGGCCCGCCCTTAAATCTCAAAAAAGGAGCTGCTCAATTCTTTGGGAGCGTGGCAATAGTCCATGCGCGTGCTGACGGATCCATCGCCCATCCAATGCGGTCGCCCAGATTGCACAGGTTGTGCGAATGAATATTCCGCCGGCATCAGTGTCCACACTCGGCAAGCGGACCGTATCGCGGATCACCGAACACCTGCTGGATCCCTGAATCTGTCTGTGGTATGAAACTAACCGGACAGCAAGAGAGTGGATGTTGGTATTGTTCCTGGCCCTATCGTGGGATGGTACTGCAGACTACCCTCAAGCGATGGAAAGCGGAAAACCTTCACGATTCCCTCAACGCGGGCGCTTGGTAAGTCCAGCTTGTTTCCAAAACTTCTCCCAATGCCATACACCGGGAGTCTTATGGAGGACGCGGTAGCCGAGCTGGTGCGCCAGCATTAAAATCTGGCCGCGATGATGCGCCTCGTGCGAGAACATGTAAGCGAACATGGTCCCACCGGCCGGCCACGTTTGCGACCAACTTCCGCGAGAAAACTTCTCAACGCGCCGATTCGGAGCAGCCGAGAGAGCATCTGTCAACATGCGCAAGCACTCCGCAGCGCTTTTCCTGTGCGCGACGGCAGCCTGCTTCATGGTGCAGCGGTCGGGATCAAGTGGCGCCGGACACTTCAGATGCGGCGCGGAATTCTTCAGCCACACCAGACGGCTGTTGTGCAGATGCGCGAAGATAGCCGCGATGGTCCGGCCACCGCGCTTTTCGCCCGGCGGCTGCGCTCGCCAGGCACGTGGGTCGAGCGATGAAAGGATGACTTGGTTCATCGCGTGGTTGCTCGCGTAAGTTTCCAGGAGCGAGTCGCGAATCTCAGCGAGCGCAGCGTCTGATTGAGGTGCCATCGAAGCTCCCCAAAATGTATTGATGCACTTCTGTATGAGTCCTTACTTCCATTCTTTGTGATAAAGCGAGCAATTAGTTATCAAGACTCCGCCCAAATGGTTGAATATCCGCGGCGCCGCTACTTGCCTCGACTCTTCTGCCAACCTCCAAGCCTGAGCGCAACAGTAGTACACGCGCTGCGCAATTCATCCGCAACCCTCCTGTCGTCCAAGGCGCGCGCCACCACCATTCCGCCCACGCATAACGCCGCCACCGCCTGTGCAGTAACGCGCCGCTGTCGCCCACCGTCGTTCGAGCTGCGCTGCAACACGCTCACCATCGCCTTGAACACAGTTTCGAAAGCGCGCTTCGCACTTCTCCCGCTGCGCGTCACGTAAGACGGCAACGCCGCCATTGGACACGAATTCTCCACGTCGTCAAAATGTTGTCGCGACAAATATGCCCGCACGACTTGCGGTCCCACGTCCGCCGACGCCAGATCCACCTCCACGCCTTCCCAACAGTTTTTCCAGTTCGGATCGGTAAAGAAGCATCCCAGCACTTCGCTATACAGATCGCTCTTGCTCCCGAAATAGCTGTAGAAGCCACCGTGCGTCAGCCCGGCCCCCGCCATGATCTGTCCGATCGAAACATTGTCAAATCCATGGCGATTGAACAGCCGCCGCGCGCTCTGCACGATTTTTGCCTTCACCTCAGCGCGGTGCCCAGCAGGATAAGGCATAAGTCCTCCTCATTTCTATCGAGCCGCAGTATGCCCGCATCTGTGCACTCTAGCAAAACATTATCTTGAACATATTTTAAGCCGATGGTCTTATGCTGCTACGCGCCAGAGCCTAAAGGGAGGAAAAGAAGAATCATGACCCAGAAAATGAAGCAGATCGAGTTTGCACAGTCGCCAACGCGCCGCCAACTAATCGCCGGAGCAGCCGTAACGGTGGGTGCCCTCGCCGCAACCTCCGCACTTTACGGCAAACCACGGCAGTCCATGACTGAAAAGCAAAGCACCGGCGCAGATGCAACTCGCACATCGCTACACCAGGAGATCGATCTAAAAGCCAGCCCACAAAAAGTCTACGAAATCCTGCTCGACTCCAAACAATTCGCCGCCTTCACCGGCATACCCGCGGAAATCAACCGCGAGCCTGGCGGCGCTTTCTCGATGTTCGGCGGCATGATCGTGGGACGAAACGTCGAGCTCGTTGCCAACCAGAGAATCGTTCAAGCTTGGCGCCCCGCGAGTTGGGAACCCGGCGTGTATTCCATCGTCCGCTTCGAACTAAAAGGCGACGCATCGCAGACCAAACTCATCCTCGACCACACCGGCTTCCCCGAAAGCGATTTCGCGCACCTCGATCCCGGCTGGTACATACGCTATTGGAACCCGATGAGGAAATTCCTTGCCTAGTCGCGCAGAAAAGGGCGGAGAAGGGGCAGCCACCGGCCCACGGTATTCTCTACCGCTCCACCGATCACTCAGGAGTTGTCGGCTGATCGCGCACGCGGTTGGTCCGGTTTTGCAAGAATGGCGGGAATCAGTTTGTTACCGAGGTCGCGCTTATCCAGTAGCTCAAACGTGCCAAATTTGTCAGCCAGAACATTGGCTTCCTCATCTTCCCAAATAGAGATCACCAATAACCGCGATGCACCAGAATTCAACAGAGATCTAACTTCCAGAGGCGAAAGTCGCGATTCATCTGGCAGATGTAAATCCAAAATGACGACTTGCGGTTTTAAATCGTTCGACATCTGCATCGCCTGAGAAAAATCAGCAGGCTCGCCGACAATCTCGATTTCAGGTTGAGTCTGTAGAAGCCGACGAATCGCTTGCCGCCCGGCACCCTTGTCACTAACCAAAAGCACTTTGATTGGCATCGTGGCCTGCCCGACTAAACTAAAAATCTGCAGGCGGAATTATAACGGATTTTGTAGCACAGGAATATTCCACTACTACAGAAGTTGACGGTACTGAGAAGAATTGCCAAAAGTGCGGTAGGAATCAGTTGGGTTTTTGCTCTTTGGCTTGAGCCACCCATCTGTTCAAGACATTCGCGAGAGATTTCGGCATTTCGCCGAATGTAAGCCCCATTCCCTGCCTTGCTTCGAAATGGGCCACTGTCGCATGAGTCTCCAGAGATTCCGTGTCGGTGGAAATTTCGATCATCACGTTTGTTCCTGCAGGAAATGGATCCTTCATCTCCACATAACATCCGTGCAGGCTGAGATCGCTCACTCGTGAGGACGTGCGGGCATTTTCCTCTTCGTCAACGATTTCGGCCAACGCAGAAAACGGATACCTGGGTGCTTGACGTCTTTCAGGTCTCATCGGAATGTCTCCCTGGGAAAGGTGCATCGATGCTACCGCTGTTGGGCCCGCGCGCGTTGGCAAAGCTTACCGTCTGCCGCCTATCCGCTACCGGAAGAGCGGATGAGATGCCGTCCTACCGAAGGTCTCTTTTTCGAAATTCCTACCCCTGCCGGCAAGTAGCCGACCCTCTCGTGCGCACCGGTGCGATTTCGAAGTAAGCTTGGGATGGCTGGCCGTTCGGCACGGCGCCGGGGTCCCTCCCTCCGCTCGAGAACTCCCAGGCGCTGACTTTGCTTGGCCTTCGTAGCAAGGTTACAGTTTGGGCAAGTCCACGGACCCTGATCGTTGAGCTTGAATGGATCTAACGTAATGCGTGCATTACAGCCCTTTGAGTACACAGTGGGTTTCTTTGGTAATTATTCGGATACTTTACCACGCTTGCCAATCTGATATTGCAAGCGCCGAACTGAAAGTCGCACAAAATGCGGCAGACCAAAGGCTTGCCGCAAAGGAGAGTCCGTCATGATGGCGCAGGAACAAGTGTTCCGAGTTTTGGGAAAATGGCAGGAGGAAAACGCCCTCCTGCATGTGGTCGCTCGATTCCCTGACTGCACAATTGGTTTAGATTGCCGCGTGATGGGATTCTACGAACGATCAATCGGCTTTAAGGCTACGGCGGAATATGATGCCTTTGAGGTTTTCATTTCTGGATTTAGTTTTGATTATTCCGAACCGCAAGACTTAGCATCAGCCATTTCGGGAGAACGGATCTATTCAGCTGGTCTTAGCGGTTTGAAAAGCACTGGAGAATCAATCGCAATCATGAAAGTAAAACTTAGCAATTGACGGCGGTTTAAGATTCCGAAAGTTTTCCACGGAAAACCTTGGCTACTGCCATGGCTTCCATATTCAACCTAGGACACTTTACGGCAGTGGAATCGTGTATCGTGGAGTCGGCGCATGGCAAAATCAAAGGTCTCAATAGCGAAGAGATTACCGACTAGTCCAATCAGTCTCGTCTGTCCATTCTGCAAGGCAAAACGCGCGGCCACGATTGCGCCACGACATTGAGCGGATTCTCAGCGGTTCATGTCGCAAGAATTAAAGCGGCGGCTCGAAAAAAATAATCATGGTTCTAGGATTCCGAAAATTACTTAACGCCCTTTTGGCCATGTCCGCAAAAATGTTTTCTTTCAAATATCCAACCGAAAGGGGCCTCGCCTGAAGCGTACGGATTTAGACGCCAACGTAGCTCACCTTTCCAGCGCTGACGCCTCACCGAAGTTAGCGTGGTTGAGCTTACTCGCAGCGCTGGTCGCGGCAATCTCTCTTGCGGCGCTGCTCTGCCCCGCGGCACTCGCCCAGAAGCCAGGCTCGGTGACAGGCGTCATTGATGGAGTCTCGTTCGAGGGTGATCAATACTACGTCCACGGCTGGGCGTGCCAGGAGGGCAATCGAGGCTCGATCAGCATCAATATATACGCGATTCGCCCGGCGAGCGCCAAGCCGCCCGGAACGTATGTGATGGCAGACACGGCCAATCTCGCGAACGAACCTGCCGTCGACCGCCAGTGCCATGACGCTGATGGCGGAAAGCACAGATTCCACACCGCGCTCCCCAACCAGCTGATGAGAACTTTCCAGAACAAAACAATCTACATCCACGGCATCGCGCTCGCAGGAAACGTCGAAAACGCTTTGCTGGCTGGATCGGGAAAGTTTTCGTTTCCCAGTCCTAAATGGCCGCTCGATCCGCCCACCCCAAATCTCCTTGAAGAGGCGCGAATGGCGGCCTTTGACACACAGAAGGAGTCTTGCGAGCAGATCGATATTCCGGATGCCGCGGCTCGCGCCTTCAAAGACTACAAGGGAACGATCCATCTGATTGCTTCGCACTATATAACGCGCGCGGGACTGGGAGCCACGCTCGAAACGGCGAAACACAATTGCCAGGTAGTCTTCAACTCGGCGCACGACGGCAACATTGCGGATTTCGACGACTCCATCTGGCTGAACGCGTTTTACAATATTGACGGCAAGCGCATCGTCGCGCTCGGCCACATGGAATATCACGGCTGGGAGCACGCCGGAATGTGCGCGCAGAAAACCGATACAGCCTCCTGCTGGTATAACGTGGATACCTACAACCTATCTGATGACGGCGGTTATCATTTTGCGCGCGCCAAGCCACCGGAAAACTATTTCCTCGGCCTTCCGGTAAAATACGAACTGAATCAGGGCCCCGAAGGCTACAGCGTGGATTCGAACATTATTAAAGTTGGCGAGTGGTACTACGAGGAGGTGTACTCGTGGGCCTGGCCTCCAAAATGTGGCGGAGAAAAGGGACAGAAGCCATGCCTGGTTCCCGACGGCGCGTGTGCGATCCGTACCGCGAATGTTCTGGACCCGTCATCATGGCGTGGGTGGGACGGCAAGGATTTTACGATCGAGTTCGTGGATCCCTACCGCGCGGCGGTGGCAAATCCAAAAGCGCATGTGTGCGTACCGGTTCTCTACTTGGACTACACCAACGGAATAAATTATCACGCGGCGTCTCATCTGTTTGTTGCCACGCTGTGGAACCAGGGCTCAGCGGGTTGGGGACCGATAGGCCTCTACTTTACGACCTCGCCGGATTTCATTCACTGGAGCAAACCGGAGCTGGCCATGACGCAGAATCAGATGCTTCGGCGCGAACCAGAAGGAAACTGGTCGTACGCATATTTTTCGCTCATTGATCCACAATCCACCGATTCCAGCTTTATGACCATCACTGACACTCCGTATTTGTATTACGTGCGCATGGACGGCAACCATCCGCCTTATCAGCGCGTCTTGTTTCGCCAAAAAATCAAGTTGGATTGGCTAGCGCCATTGCATCCAAAGCCCGCGCCTCCGGCCGAGGGCAGCCCCCGCTAAAGGAGCGCGCTCAGATTTGTCCTGGCCTCGGTGATTGAGCATGGCCTTGACCAGATAAATGCCGAAACCTTTGGCTCGTTCGAAATCAATCGAGGGCGGGAAGGAAAGCTCCAGCTTGAAGCGTCGGAATATGCAGCCCGCTACTTGCAGAGCGTCGCTGACATGAAACCGAAGTTGCATTCGGCGGCGCTCTGGATAGCGGATCCCAAGAACCAGATTCCCGGCAAGAAAAAGAATTTGCCGTTCACTCACTGTCGCTATTTGGTGGCAGCAGCCCTGGGAGAAACCGGTGTGCTCACAAGTGATTCTTCTCTTGTTCGTGCCTCCGAAGCCTATGTGCGCGACGGCATTGCTCTGCAATCCGCAACCGGCTACAACCCCGAGCGCGGCGGCTGGGATAGCAGCTATCACGCCAAGGGCATGGCTTTTGCCTGTCGCTACTACACGATTGTCGCAAACGAAGATATGAAGAAAGATCTCTACCCCATGATGGACAAAGCCATGAAGTGGGAAGCGAGCCGGGTGAATGACGATGGTACCGTAAATACGGAAGGCAACACGCGCGTCGGCGGCGCGAAGACCGAGACTAGTCGCGCGGGGAAACCGAAAACCGTGGAGTTCCGACAGGTGTGCAGGTCACTTTATTATTGGTACGTTATCTCCGGCGATGCTTCTTACGAGAAACTCGCGGAGAAAGTTTCACCGCAAGCGATCCAGTAACATGAGAATGTCGTTCAGGGGGCAGGCGGTGCCATTCTTGTTGTTTGGACTTATCTCCTTAGGCTGGGCGGGCTATAGCCTGATTACCGGAAAGGGCTATTACAAGGGGTGCCCGCCGGGCGGCTACGATCGTTCCGAACATCCCTTTAATTTCTGGGCGCCGACATTAATTATTCTGGCTATTGGCATTTGCATGCTGCTGGTTTTCCTGGGAGTCATCCAATTGCCCTCCCACTCATTCCAGCGCTGATGGGCTCACACACTTTCCCAAACGGACGCGACAGATTTAGCGTCACCCCGGGACCCGCAGCCGGGCTATATGGCAGGCTTCCACCAGTTGGTTGGGTTGTTTTCCTGGATTGCGGCCGCGAACTTCGCCGTATCCGCGTCCAAATCTCTCCCGAACACAATGCCCTGCTGGCCGATGATCGATGTCATAACGCCGGTTTCGCGATTCTTCACTGGCGTCGCGGTGACGGCGAATCCGCCGGGCATTTCGCCGGGGATGGTAGCGCGGACAGGCGAGCACCCGGCTGTTCGAGGTAGGTGTAGGATGACGCAATTACTCGAGCCCGGTGCGCTGGGAACGTCTCAGGAATTCTTGTGGTGTCTTTTGCGAAGATCGGGCCAGAATTCCTTGTTGGACATTCCTTTGGCGGGCTAAATACTCGGCTGTTTGCTGCGCAGTGATGATCGGTTGGAAGTCGCCCGGCAGAATGAGGGATTTGAAATACGGAAACATCCAGCCGCGCATGTTGCCGAGAATGCGCGAAGCGGGCCAATGCCTTTGCCCGGTCTCCACCACCTTCCGATGTTCAGCGATTTCTTCGGGGGTCAAATCGTGCAGCAGCTGCGGCTGTTGTGGGAACACGGGCGTCCCCCAACGTGGTGTACGATGGTCCTGCGCATTTTGTGACGGATTTTTGAGAGGCCAAGGCCTTCCGCCGATGATCGTTCAGGGCTACTTCCGGATGCTGAGCTTCTATGACATTGCCGAAGCGATCGAAATGGAAAGTTTGCGCGGCGCTCTCGGTCCGGAAGCGGCTCCGCGCGCGCCGAGCTTCAGTCACCGCAGTCCGGAATACGCTCAAGCTCAGCGTGCCCAGCTGGTTGAATCAGTGGGCCCTATCGCACTTTCCACCGGAGAGAAATTGGACGCGCGAATCAAGTATTACTGGTTCGGCGTGGTAAGCGTGGAACTCACCACCGCCTTCGATTGTGATTTTGAAGGTCTCTCCCCGCAATCCTATCGCTGGATGAACGCGCCGGAAGTTGAGGAAGCCGCGGAGCAATTGCTGCGAAGCCGTTTGGATCGTTGTCGCCCGGCGCTCATTAAGCCATCGCCAAAATGGCTGGATGAAGATTATCTCGTCATTGACATCGAATCAGCGCGGCACCCGGACGGTCGCTCGGCGACCGCTGCCGAAATGCTTCAATGTCACGCCGATGTGATCACCCAACTCGTGCGCGGCGAACTCGTTCCACTCTCGGCTGCCGAGCGCGAAGAGATCGTGCGCTCCGCGCTGTCCTACTATCCCATCGACTTGGTTGTGGTCGGCTGGGCGGCGGCGCTCGTCTACGATAAACCCGAGGCTACACCCGCCGTGATCGATCTCCTCGAATACGCGAATACCCAATTGCTGGAGTTTCGTTACTACGACGAGCTGCTCACCAACTTGCTTTCCAATGTCTACAGCTCGCTCGAAGGGCATGAAAGCTTTTGGTCCCGCTGGCGATTAGCTCGACGCGCCGGCCGCTTGAACCGAATCCGCCTCGACATCATGGATCTCGCGGAACGAACTGAATACGCGGTAAAATTCATCAGCGACACCTACTACGCGCGGGTCTACGGCGTCAGCTCAGCAAAAATCGGGGTCAATGATTACAAAACTCTGGTCGCCGAAAAATTAAAGACGGCCGGTGAGCTCTACGAATTCATGGTCGCTCAATTCAACGAGCGCCGCATGTTCGCGCTGGAAGTGGTGGTAGCAGTCCTGGTGCTTCTCGACGTGATCCTCTTGCTTCGCGGCCGCTGAACGTGTTCCAGCCTCGTGTCACTTTTTCAGACTGACACCCGCCGATTCCGCGGGCTCAGGATTTGCGACGGTGCCCCAGAATCCAGGCATCGGCAGGATGAATTCGACGGCGACCTGCGTTTTGCCCATGAAGCTCGGCCCTAGACTCACAACTCTGCAAAGCACTTCCTCTCCCGCACTTAGGTTCTCAATTCGAATAATCTGCTGTGGCTTTACGGCGCCCGCCAGAAGTATCAACGCTCCGTGGTCATTTATAATGACGGTATGAGTCTTTTCCGAGGCGGAACTCTTGTTGGCGTGCTGGAAGCGAACCACGACCGGGATCCGGCGCTTGACGCGTTTGCTGCGCCGGCGATTCCACGGTAACAGCTCAGCGGGAGGTACGATGGTCATTAAGGACAAGCTAACAAACTCTCGGCGCGATTCCCAACGTTCAACACTATAGCTGTGCCCTCGAAGATATCGCAGCAGCCATTGGGGTTTTTAAACCGCGCGAGTTTTTAGTTCCCCGCCGAAGTGCCATCTTCCGCGGATGAAAACGCGAACGCTGATGACTTCGACAAGGCCGGCAGCATCTATGTCGCGGGGGGAGTTCAATCGTCGCGGCAGCACGCGGTGCAACTTCGAATCGCTCTGTCAACCCAATAGGACGATAGCGGATGGCATTTTCAATTGCGTTTCAAAAAGAGCGGCTAAGCTTCGCGTAGGAAGACAAGACGACATAGCCGCAAATGGTCTTCTGGTTTTGGGTGACGCGAAACGAACCTTTTTCTCAAGCTTGTATTAATAGAGCCAAGCCGACTAGTGGAGTCAGCGGAAGCAAGCGCTGGAGGTTCTCCTGCGCAGGACAGCCCGGAAGCGCGAAAAGTTTTCGAGTCGCTCACTCCCGCGCATCGCCGGCACATCATTCAATGGTTTGATTCCGCACGCGGAATCGAAACGCGCATTCGCCGACTCGGCTTCACCATAGACTATCTGCAGAAGCGCTTGTTCCGTCGTCCATCCCAGCGCCGGGGATCAGTGCGATAAAACCACGAGGACCGCGCCAACCACGACTCCGATCAGAATGATCGCGGCGAACATGCGCTGGGCGTTGATGCGGCGATGGGCAGAAGCGCAACCGGTTGCCGGGCGCTGTTTGAATCCAGCGGCAGCGCCGGGACCACAGGGGCAGCACGGAGTGGCGATCCGCCCAACTGTGCGGTAGGGCCGTAGCGCCGCGATTCGGAATTGTTACCGATCAAGCGCGAGTGAATCGGGCATCAGTTCGGTTTTTTCGTTCGCGGATCGTTGGCGGGATCGAAGTAGCGCGTGTCGGTAGGGCCATAGCCGGAAATTTCCACGATGACCGCCTCATCGCCGGTTTGCGCGAAATGATTTACCCCTCCTGGTTCTGAGTAAACACTGCCCGAAGGTAGCGTCTCCAGCGCCGCGGCGTCGAATCGATCTCCATAGCCGAAGTGCCATTCGCCCGACACGACCGCGGCCATGCGATCGTCGCGGTGAGAATGCGCCTGGATTGTGACGTGCGGCGGAACGTAGAGCAGAATCGAGTAGAATCCCGACGCGGCCGGGTTGCCGAAAAGCAATTTACTGTGACTGCCCGGAACTCCGGCGCTTCCGCTTTGATTATCTTCGTTGACCATGCCCCGAATTTCCGCCGGCGTCATGCGCATTTGCCGCAGATCAGGCAGACACATGCCGTAACATGGGGCTTTAATTTGAGTATTCGTAGGGCAAACGAGTTGCTGGTGATAGCCCTTCGGGCAAGTGTGGTCAGCTAGAAGCTCGCATCCCTCGGTGTCCCAGCGTTTCTCCGGCTTACAACCCGTTGGCGGCGCTTGTTGTCCCGAACCCAGTAAGATGCAACCGAGTAAGACAAGTGAAAGTCTGCCCACAACGATCCTCCATATTCCAAAGCAGTCCCAAGACGGAAATTAGCCGTGAAAGCGCGGATGCTCAGGCCGTCACCGGTTCGAACTTGAATTCCGGAACACCTAGAATCGCGTATACCTCTTTCAGGCTTCGAACAACGTGAAGATTTGGGCGAGTATCCAATCCTACCAGCTCGAACATGCGCATCATCCCGAAAATCGGTGGCGATTCTGCAACGATGAAGCAAGGATACCTTTGCTCCGGGAGAACCGGCGGCAGCTTGGCCAGCTCCCTAACAGTATCGGCATTGACCTCAAACGAAGTCACTGCCGAGAAATCCACAATTCCGGCGCGCGGAGCAGTCTTGGCCACATATTGCCGAGCCGCTGGAAAAAACTCCCTTAGCGTTTGGTCGGATACGGCGCCATCAAAGCGGCAACGAAGAATCGCGTGGGTCGGATCAAAATCGAAGGAATAGGACATGGGCTCTTCTTAACCTGAAGCATTCGAACCCATGATCGCACCGCCTCGCGAAAATCGCAAACCAGTCCCTAGGCTCAAGCCCTTGACCGGTATGACGCGGTCAACAAGCGCAGCGTACTGCGCCCCTACTGATTCATTCGTGGCGACGCTGTGGAATGCGCAAGTACGCACGCTCACTCGTCGCGTCAGTGGCTGGGTAGCGGTTGCGCGTAATAGCCTTGACGTGTGCGCGCGGTTAGGCCGGGCTTGGCGACCTGGACTTCCAATTGGTGGTAATCGTCTCGCTTGTCGGTCGGAGCAGGAGCGAATGTAATCTCGTAGTAAGGCGCTGCATCCGAAATAGCTTCACTCAGCAGCGCCGCAATATCGTTGTTGAAGTTGAGGGCCAGGCCTCCCGTCTGCACAGCGAGTACTGGAAGCCCTAAATCGCCAACGATGACCTGACTCGGTTTGCTGACTCCTTTGATGAATTCCTTATAGTACGAGGTGCGGCCGACATACTCGGTGTTGCCTAGCGGATCCACACTGTAGATGGTGACACGGCCGGCGCGAAGCTGAGTCGAGAGACTGACTATATTCGCAAAGATATGCTGCTTTTCCTTATCGTCCAGGCTGGTCCTCACGCCGGACAGCAGAGGCCATCCCGGAGAAATCCATACGATGATCTTGCGCCCTGGACGCGCACCGATTTCCTCAACCAGCTTCTCCAGTGTGTTGATTGAAAGCGCGAAGCGATCGACCGCGCCGTAATAACCTTGAGAGCGGGTGTTTGAGCGCAACCCGATATCGGCCTGGTCGAGCTGAGCAGCAAGAGCTCCGGCATCGCGCGAAAATTCTCCTCCCACGATCTGCAAGCCTTTGTCTGTAAAAATTCCGATTGCCAGTGGGTAAGCAACCGGGCCCGCCTCAGCGCTGATGAATTTGTCGATGCCTAATCGCTCCAAGCTGACTGTCTGAGGAACCGAGTTGACTGCGTCGAGCACCAGCATTACCTCGATGGACGCGTCACGCCCGGTGACGACTTTAAAAGATGTAATCGTCTGCGGCGCCTTGTTATCCAGCACGGTGAAATCTTGTTGCTGAAGATCGCCAACCGGCGGCCCGGACTTTGCGGTCACTACGACGTCAAGCAGCAATCCGCCTTTCGGCGCTGCGCTCGCCGGTTTCGATTGTGCGGGAGGCGCGGCCGTGTCGCTCTGTTGCGCGGAGGCCGCCACGGCA
>Ga0070765_100001320_pt1 | contig 15112 bp, 15 predicted proteins | sample HubBroMetageWFT5_FD_71516 | JGI IMG/M metagenome (GOLD analysis project Ga0070765, IMG submission 71516) | Warmed and freeze-thawed soil microbial communities from the Hubbard Brook experimental Forest, New Hampshire - Hubbard Brook CCASE Soil... | ecosystem: Environmental > Terrestrial > Soil... | reverse complement strand
GACGACGTCGACCGGATCGCCAATCTTCTCGCCGCCCTCGAACCCGAGCACGACCACGCGCGTGCTCGCCAGCCCGCAGCGAGTGCTGCCACGGCAACGACCGGCGGCCAGGTCGATGACCAGGACGTGGCCGAGACGCTGGTCGGGGTGGCGCAGCTCGCGGAAAACCTCGACCAGTTGACGCTTCAGCTGGCGACGCGGATCGTCCCGATCGACTGGTGGAGGAGCCGACCGGGCCACGTGCCGAACTGGACCGGGAGCCGAGCGGGCGGCGACGGGTCTGTGCCGGAGAACTAGGCTCGCGTCATGGCTCGCGAACTACGTTGTGTCCGAGCTCGAGCGGTTCATCACCCATCGTGTGGTCACGTGGCCATGCCCCTTATGCCCGGAGGTCGCGGCGCTCGATGCCCACGATCCCGCCTGCCGTCAGCACGAGGCTGAGGACGCCCAGGACGACGATGCCGGCGATGTTGACGCCGTGCGCGAGGGGATCGTGGCCAGCGTAGTAGTAGAAAGGGGAGAGGTACTTCAGCCAGTCGAGCCCGGCGACCAGCGGTGCGAAGCTGTTGATCAGCCAGCCGAGGATGGCCACGGCCGCGGCGCCTCCGCTCGCGAGTGACCGGCGGCCGGTGCCGGCGCCCAGCGCGATCGCGAGCGCTCCGGTCGCGAACCCGAAGAACGCGAGCTGTACCGCGAGCGCAGTCATGTGTGCGAGCGTGATCCCTCCGCCGCCGAGGGCCACGCCGACGATCAGGCCGATCCAGGTTCCTAGCGCGACGATCAGCACGATGGCCGCGATCGCTGTCGCCTTGGCGGCGACCAGTCGCGGGCGTCGTATCGGCTGGGCGAGCACGAGCCCCAGAATCCGATCTTCCTCCTCGGCCGCGGTGGTGGCCGCGGCACCGGTAATCGCGATAGCTCCGATGACCAACGGCCCGTAGATGGACGCGATCTCGCTGCGAAACCATCCGGTGATGGTGCCGTAGTCCGCGCCGCCCAAGAGGTTGGAGACACTCTTGGGAACGTTGAGCGTTCCGATCGTGTGTCCGACCGACGGAAACAGCGCGCCGACGGCGGCCATCACGGCGATCAGTCCGGCGGCCGCAGAGACCGCGGCGGCGGCGCGCAGACGGAGCGTGATCTTGGTAACCGGGAAGCTCACGCGACGCTCTCAGAGCGGTAGTAGTGCAGGAAGATGTCCTCGAGGTCCTCCTCGCGGGGGCGGACTGCGAGCACCTCGTGAGCCGCGGCGGCCTTGACGACGGCGTCCGCGGAGCCCTCGAAGCCCACGGTCAACGTCGCTCCGTCGGCGTGCACTTCGGTGACACCGTGAAGTGCGCGAAACTCGCCCGGATCGACCGGCTCGGCGAACTCGATCTCGAGGCGCTGGACGGCGACTTTGCGTAGGTTCTCGAGCGAGTCGACGACCACGAGCCGGCCCTCGCGAAGGATCGCGAGCCGCTGGGTGACGCGCTCCACCTCGGACAGCGTGTGTGAGGACAGGAACACCGTGCGCCCCTGAGCGCTGACCTCGCCGAGCAGCGCGTGGAAGCTCTGCTGCACCAGCGGATCCAGACCCGCGATCGGTTCATCGAGGATCATCAGCTCGGGTTCGTGCATGAACGCCTGAACCAGGCCCAGCTTCTGTCGATTGCCGGTCGACAGCTCGTGTATGGGGCGATTGATGTCCGCGTCGAAGCGCTCTACGAGCGCGTCACGGGTGCGCGCGTCGACGCCGCCTCGGAGCTCCCCGAGATAGTCGAGCATCGCCCTTCCCGTCAGCTTCGCATACATCGCGAGATCGCCCGGCAGGAAGCCGATCCGACGGCGGATCTCGAGGCTGTCGGTGACCGTGTCGAGCCCGAGCACTCGCGCCGAGCCCGAAGTCGGCTTGATTAGATCGACCAGTAACCGCATCGTGGTCGACTTGCCGGCCCCATTAGGGCCCAGGAAGCCGAACACCTCGCCACCGGAGACCTCGAGATCCAACCCGAACAGTCCACGTCCCGAGCCGTAGTCCTTCGTAAGCCCGCTCGTCGCGATCGCGGGCGGCGCAGTCATCGCAGACGTCCCAAGATCCGGTCGCGACGAGACCGAGGCATCGTGCTTGGGAGATTACGTCGCGTACGTCCTCTACACCGCGCGTCGTCAGTTCCGTAATACTGCGTCGCGCGCTCGGCGCGGGTTACGTGAGTCGCTGAGACGGTCGGCCGGCGAAATGCCGTAGTCGACTGACGGCCGCGAGCGGGGCAGAGGGCAAGGTTGCGGTCCTCAACGTTGTCGCATCCACCGGGGAAAGGACCGAGAAATGAAACGAATCATCAGCCCGCGCCGCCTGACGGCGATGACCGCCTCGATCTGTGCGCTGGCCGGAATCGGTGCGGGAGCGGCCAGCGCCGCACCCTCGACCAACGCGGTGACCAAGACGTTCTCGTTCATCGCGAAGTCGAACTCGACGACCAGGACCGTGGTCAACATCGACTCGCTGCTGATCAATGCCCGGTGCGATTCGAGCGGGCGCCCGATCGTCTTCGCGTTCACGTCGGCCGGCAGCACAGACATCTTCGGCCGGGTCTTCGACGGCTTCGGCCGCCTCCACGTCTTCAAGAACACCTCGTTCACCAACAAGACCAAGGGCATCCAGCTCTCGCCCCTGTCAGGCGATTTCGACGCCACCGGCAGCGTGCTGTTCGAGACGTCGACCGGCAAGGTCGTCACGGTCAACATCGCATTCGACAACAGCACGACGCTGGTCAACCAGAACGTCTGCACGGTCTTCGGGACGCTGATCGCGAGCTGAGGGTACGAGCACCCCAGCGCGCCGTCGTTCCTGGTGCGCGCGGCTTCGTCGGTATAAACGCGGGTAGTCCCTTCCGTCATGAGTTCGTTGAAAGGAGGACCGGTTGTGCCGATGATCATCAACGGCCGCGAGGCGCCCGTTCCCACCGACGCTCGGGTGTCGCTGCTCGACTTCGTGCGCGAACACCTGGAGCTCTACGGCACGAAGAAGGGCTGCAACCAGGGAGCTTGCGGTGCCTGCACCGTCCTTGTCGACGGTGAGCGGGTCCTCTCTTGCCTGGCGCTCGCCGTCCAGTATGAGGGGCGTGAGGTGACCACGATCGAGGGCCTCAGCTCCGACGGCGCGCTGCACCCGCTACAGCAGGCGTTCATCGATCGCGACGGATTTCAATGCGGGTACTGCACCCCGGGCCAGATCTGCTCGGCGGTCGGGATGGTCGGGGAGCTTCGCCGCGGCGTACCCAGCTACGTCACCGGCGACCCTGCGGTCACGGACATCGAGTTCAGCCACGATGAGCTACGGGAGCGGATGAGCGGCAACCTGTGCCGCTGCGGCGCGTACAACGGAATCGTCGACGCGATCACTGACGTGTATGCGGAGCAGGGCGCGTGATCGAGCTCAGCTACTCGCGCGCGTCAGACGTGGACGACGCGGTTCGCCGCGCCGCAGGTGGACGAGGCCGCTACCTCGGCGGCGGCACGAACCTCGTCGACCTGCTGCGCGAGACGGTGGAGACGCCGTCCGCCCTGGTCGACGTCACCGGTCTCTCGGACGAGATCGCCCCGACCGCCGATGGTGGCCTGATGATCGGCGCGGCGGCGCGCAACACGGCGGTGGCCGAGCACGAGGCGGTCAGGTCCCGCTACCCGATGCTCGCCCGCGCGATCGTGGCCGGCGCCTCGGCGCAGATCCGCAACATGGCGACGATCGGCGGCAATCTGCTGCAACGCACCCGCTGCGCGTACTTCTACGACACCGACGGCTCGCGTTGCAACAAGCGGTCCCCGGGCGACGGATGCGACGCGATCGAGGGTTTCAACCGTATGCACGCGGTCCTGGGTACGTCACCCGCGTGCGTGGCCACTCACCCGTCCGACATGTGCGTCGCGCTCGCTGCTCTCGACGCCGTCGTCCATCTTCGGAGCGCGTCGGGCCAGCGCACGGTCGACCTCTGCGATCTCCACAGGCTGCCCGAGGATCGTCCCGATATCGAGACGGTGCTCGAGCCCGGCGAGCTGATCACCGGCGTCGAGCTACCTGCACCCAGCCCGGACGAGCGCTCCACCTATCGCAAGGTGCGTGACCGTTCCAGCTACGCGTTCGCGCTCGTCTCAGTCGCCGCTGCGCTCGAGCTCGACGGCGACGCCGTCGTCGGTGCGCGCCTCGCGCTGGGCGGCGTGGCTACCAAGCCGTGGCGGGCGCGGCGCGCTGAGGAGGCGCTCCGCGGTCAGCCGGCGACCGAGGCTACCTTTCTTAGCGCCGCCGACGCGGAGCTCGCCGATGCGCGCCCGCTGGCCGGCAACGCGTTCAAGGTCGAGCTTGCCCGACGCACGCTCGCCGCCGTCCTGCAAGAGCTGACCGAGGGAGCCCGCTCATGAGCGCCGGAGAAGCCCGACCGGCAATCCCGTCGGTCTCCGTCGGATGGACTCCGGCGACCAGTCCCGACCCGCTCGCGCGCGCGAAGCACGGGCTGATGGGCGCGCAGGTGTCACGCCTGGACGGGCCGCTCAAGGTCCAGGGCGCGGCGCGCTTCGCGGCGGAATACTTGATGGACGGCATGGTTTACGCGGCGCTCCGTTACAGCACGGTCGCGCGCGGACGCATCACCACACTCGACACCGCCGCCGCCGAAGGCGCGGACGGCGTCGTCCTTGTCATGACCTACCGCAACGCGCCGCGGATGCAGCCTCCGCCGCTGTTCCTTACCGGCCCCAAGGCGGCGGGGGGCGCCGACTTGCCCGTGATGCAGGACGACAGCATTCATTGGAACGGTGAGCCGGTCGCGATCGTCTTGGCCGAGACACAGGAGCAGGCCGACTACGCCGCGTCGTTGATCGACGTCGCGTACGAGTCCTCGCCGCCGCGTCGCTTTGAGGAGGCCAGAGTGCATCCACGGACGCCCGACAGTCTCGTGGGGCAGCCCGTCGAGGTGCTGGTGGGCGATGCCGAGGCCGCGCTGATCGACGCGCCCCACTCCGTCGATCTGACCTACCGGACGCCGCGCCACAATCACAACGCGATCGAGCCGCATGCGGTCACGCTTGGCTGGGACGGCGACGAGCTCATCGTCCACGACGCCAGCCAGGGCGTGAAGGGGCACGCCTGGACGTTCGCCCAGGTCTTCGGCATCGACGAGGAGCAGGTGCATGTCACCTCCCCTTATGTCGGTGGCGGCTTCGGCGGCAAGACGCTGTGGTCGCACCATCTGCTCGCGGCGGCGGCGTCGAAGCTCGCCGGACGTCCCGTGCGGATCACGCTGTCGCGAGAGGGCGTCTACCGGTTGGTCGGCGGTCGCACGAACACCGAGCAGCGAGTAGCCATCGGCGCCGATGACGACGGCCGGTTCAAGGCGCTGATCCACACCGGAATCTCGGCCATGACCCCGTACAACGCGCTCGCCGAGCAGTTCACATTCCCGGCGCGGCACATGTACGCGACCGAGACGCTGAAGACCGACCAACAGGTTGTCGACATGGACATGCTCGCCAACTCGTTCATGCGCGCACCCGGCGAGTCGGTCGGCACCTTCGCCCTGGAGTCGGCGATCGACGAGCTCGCGATCGAGCTCGGTCTGGACCCGATCGAGCTGCGGATCCGCAACGAGCCCGAGAAGGATCCGAGCACGGGCATGCTGTACTCCTCGCGGCATATAGTCGACGCCTGGCGCGCCGGCGCCGAGCGCTTCGGCTGGGAGCCGCGGGCGCGGCCCGGGGCCCGCCGGGAGGGAGAGTGGCTGATCGGCACCGGCTGCGCGATGGGGACATATCCCTACCATCGCTTCCCCGGCGGCGTGGCGCGGATCACGCTCGACAAGACGGGCCATGCGACGATCGCGGTACCGGCCAGCGACATGGGGATGGGGACCTCCACCACCCAGACGATCGTCACCGCCGACCGACTCGGCCTGCCGCTGGAGCGGGTGACCGTCGCCTACGGCAACTCTTCGTTCCCGGGCAACCTGCTGGCCGGAGGCTCGTCGCAGACGGCGTCGATCGCCGGCGCGGTGATCGCGGCTCAGCGGGCGCTCGTCGAGCAGCTGCTCTCGCTCGCCGGTGGCGACTCGCCCCTGGCCGGGTTGACCGCGGACGAGGTCGGGGGACGCGACGAGGGGCTATGCGAGCTCGCCGACCCGAGCCGTTGGGAGAGCTACGCGCAGATCCTCGGGCAGGCCGGCCGTGACGAGGTGACCCTCGAGGCCTCCGCCTCTGATCCGGAGGAGATGCAGAAGTACTCGATGCACTCCTGCGGCGCGATTTTCTGTCAGCTCCGAGTCAACGCAACCACCGGTGAGACACGCGTCGACCGGGTGCTCGGCTCCTATGACTGCGGCCGCATCATCAACGCGAAGACCGCCGCCAGCCAGTTCCGCGGGGGGATCATCATGGGTCTCGGCCTGGCGCTGATGGAGGACACAAACTTCGACGAGCGCACCGCCCGGATTATGAACCCGAGCCTCTCCGAGTACCACGTCCCCGTCCATCTGGACGTGCCTGAGATCGATCTGATCTGGAACGACATCCCCGACCCGTACGCCCCCGCGGGCGCGCGTGGGATCGGCGAGATCGGGATCACCGGCGTCGCCGCGGCTGTCGCCAACGCGGTCTACGACGCAACCGGTCGCCGCGTGCGTGACCTCCCAATCACGTTGGACAAGCTGCTCTGAACACGAGTCCCCGCGAATGGGCTGCGCCGGCCGGGTATGTGGTCTCCACGGATCCGGTGCGCCTTGACATCGACCGCATCCACCGTTTCCTCTCAACCGCCTACTGGTCGACGGGCATCCCGCGGGACGTAGTTCAGCGCTCAATCGCCAACTCGCTGCCGTTTGGGCTATATGCCCCCTCCGGTCAGCAGGCCGGGTTTGCGCGAGTTGTGACCGACCGCGCGACCTACGCCTACCTCGGCGACGTCTACGTCGAGACGGCCCATCGCGGCCGCGGGCTCGGCAAGTTTCTCGTCTCCTGTGTGATCGCCCATCCCGAGCTCCAGGGACTCCGCCGCTGGGCGCTCGCGACCGCCGATGCCCACGACCTCTATGCCCGGCATGGATTCAGACCGCCGGCGAACCCGGACATCCATCTATTCATCGAGCGGGCACCGGCCGATCTCTGGCCACCGCAGGCAGAACGAGAAGGAGCCTGTCTGCGGCAAACGGCGAAGGACTGACGCGCCCTACCGGCGTGGGTGGTTCACGGACGCGGTCGCTGCATCAGCTCATACGCGCCGCGCAGGTGTGCATCAACGAGGCGCACCGCGTGCTCGGCCTGTCGCCGCTCGAGCGCTTCGGCGATCTCGCGGTGCTCGGCGATGAACTGCGCGCCGCGAGCGGGGTCGCGCGCGACCAGCGTCGCGGTGATCCGTTGGTGGCGGTCGCGTAGCTCGTCGTACTGACGAACCAGGATCGGGTTGCGATTTGCGGCGACGATCGCGCGATGAAACTCGCGATCGGCCACAGTGAAGCCCGCGCCACCGTCTTGGAGAGCGCGCTCCTGTCGTGCGACCGCCGCAAGCAGCACCGCCGCCAGCGCCGGCCCGTGCGCGGCGATGCGCCGGACGCAGTGAGTCTCGATCAAAAGGCGCGCCTCCAGCACGTCGTCGGCCTCGGAGATCGAGACCGGTCGGACGACCGCGCCGCGCCGCGGATATAGGTCGAGGAGCTCCTCGGCCTCGAGCTGCACGAACGCTTGGCTGACAGGAGTCCGGGAGATGCCGAGCTCGCGAGCCAGCTGATTCTCGCTGAGGAGCATCCCGCCCGGATAGCGGCCGTCGAGCAGCCGCTCCTTCACGTACCGATACGCCCGCGCTCCCGCCGATCCCGCTGGAACCTTAGGGCGCGATTGAAGGTCTGCGCTCATCGGCCGATACACTTGAGAGGCAGCTGGTATGCAAGATGCATGCAAGTCTAGCTCGTTCGGGGGCATACGGCTCCGAACGTCCAACGAGCACAAGGAGAAACCATGACTATCCGACTCGCAGCTTCTGTAGGTCGAGTCCTTCGTCGCGGCGTCGCGACCGAGGCTCAGCACGATGTTCATTGCCACCTCGACTCGGTCGGCCGGCCGTACGTGTGTGACTACGCGCGGTGCGACTCGCCTGGCGTGAGCGTCGACGAGATCGTCAGGTCGTAGGCGCATTAGTTCGTCGCCACGGAGGAGACGCGCTCCGCGGCGAGCGCGAGGCAGAGGTCGGCGATGTCTCGCGAGTTGCGCACCCCGTTCGTCCTCGGGCATGGTGTCGAGGCCGCGGAGCACCGTGTGCCGGATGTGGCGCATGACGTCGGGGTCGCTGGCCGCGGCCATTATCACGGGCTGCTCGTCGAAGATGCCGATGTGCTCCCCTGTGGCTCGGGTGCCGGCGAGCGCGATCCGCGCCATGCGCACGGCGGAGCCGGCCAGCGCCAGATCGGCAAACGCGGGCTGAGTCCGTGGTGCTGGTCGGGGTAGTGCGATAGGCGCGTGTTCACAGAGTCCGCGGGACCGGTGGGGAGGTGGACGATGCCGACGAGCGCGTCGGGCAGCAGTTGCCAAATAGGCCTTGCGCGGCGGCCGAGGCCCAAACACTTATCGACAGGCAAGTATCTCGAGAAAAGCCCTGCAAACAGCGATGCCGGAGGAGGGACTCGAACCCCCGACACGCGGATTATGATTCCGCTGCTCTAACCGACTGAGCTACTCCGGCGCGCCCGCGAGTGTAGCCCCCGGGGGCGCCGCCGCGGTCCGGAGCGGGAGGCCCGGCATATGATCCAGCGGCGATGACCGACCTCGCCCCTGCCGTCAGGACAGTGATCCACAAGTGCCTGGCGGTCAAGGAGGGCGAGAACGTGGTGGTCGTGGTCGATCGGGAGACGCGGACGATCGGCGAGGCGCTTAGGGACGAATCGGCTGCCGCCGGCGGTGACGCGGTCCTGATCGTCATGGACGAGCGCGCCTCGCACGGCACGGAGCCGCCGCCACCGGTTGCGGCCGCGCTCGAGGCGTGCGACGTGTTCATCGCCCCCACCAGCCGCTCACTGAGCCACACCAGCGCCCGCAAGCGCGCCACCGACGCCGGCGCGAGGGGGGCGACCATGCCCGGCGTCACCGAGGACATGCTCGGGCGCGTGATGGCGGTCGACTTCGACACGATGGCCGCCCGGTCGAAGGCGGTGGCGGCGGTCCTCGAGGCGGGTACGCGCGCACACGTCACCTGTCCCCGAGGCACGGATCTGCGCCTCGCGCTCGACGGCCGCGGGGGCATCTCCGACGACGGTGAGCTGAGCGCCAGAGGCGCGTTCGGGAACCTTCCGTGCGGCGAGGGCTTCATCGCGCCGGCGTTCGGAGAAGGCACGGTGGTGGCGTTGAGCCTGGCGCCGCTCGGGATCAGCACCGAGCCGGCGACGCTGACTGTGGCCGAGGGCCGGATCGTCGCCGCCGAAGGCGGCCTCGGTCCGCAGTTCATCGAGTTGCTGCTGGCCCACGGCGAGCTCGGGACCAACCTGGCTGAGCTTGGGGTCGGCACGAACGACCGCGCGCGGCTGACCGGCAACGTGCTCGAGGACGAGAAGATCCTCGGCAGCGTGCACGTGGCGTTCGGCGCGAGCGCCGGGATCGGCGGGACGGTGTCGGTGCCGATCCATCTCGACGTGGTCGTCGTCGACGCGAGCCTCGAGGTCGACGGGCAACGCGTGCTCGACCACGGGCGCTACGTGCTCGACTGAGCCGCGGTGACGCTGCTCGCGATCCCCAACGTGTCCGAGGGGCGCGATCAGGCCGCCATCGACACGATCGCACGCGCCTTCGAAACCGCCCACGCGCGGCTGCTCGACGTTCACACCGACACCGACCATCACCGCAGCGTGTTCACGCTCGCGGGCGAACCGGGTGACCTCGCGAACGCGGTCCTCGACGGCGCCGCGGAAACGGTTCGCCAGGTCGACCTGAACGCGCACGAGGGCATCCATCCCCGCGTCGGCGCGATCGACGTCGCCCCGATCGTCTACCTGGACCCGGCCGACCGCGGCGCCGCGTGCTCGGAGGCGCTCGTTCTCGGCGATCTGCTCGGCGACCGGCTCGAGCTGCCGGTGTTCCTGTACGGCGAGCTGGCGCAGGGCCGGACGCGCGCCGAGCTCCGCCGGGGCGGCCCTGCGACGCTCGCGGAACGCATCAAAACGCGAGAGCTCCGCCCGGACTTCGGACCGCCGAGACTCCACCCGACCGCCGGCGCCGTCCTGGTGGCAGCGCGTCCACCGCTCGTCGCGTTCAACGTCGAGCTGGCGCCACCGGCAACGGTCGAGGACGCCAAGGAGATCGCGGCGCAGATCCGCGAAGGCGGACCGGAAGGACTGGGTGGCGTCCGCGCGATCGGACTGTGGCTCGCCGCCCGCGATGTCGCCCAGGTCTCCACGAACGTCGAGGATCACCGCGCGACCCCGCTCGCGCAGGTCATCGCCGCGATTGCCCGCCACGCCACCCCGAGCCAGGCCGAACTGGTCGGACTCGCACCGCGCGCCGCGTTCGACGGCTTCCCGGACGACATCCCTGTCGCCAACCGCCGTACCGTCGAACAAGCGCTCGAGGAGTCGCGCGAGCAGACTTCCCTCGCGGAGTAGCGCGATCGCACCTCCGGCGACTAAGCTCCATTCACCATGGCCCAGACCAAGCGCAAGCGCCGCACCAAGCACCGCGGAACGGCGGCCGGGACGATCCAGACACGGGGTCGCACGGGTCGCCCGCCGTCCGCCGGCGAACGTAAGAAGACGACCCGGTTGGAGGCGCGCGAGCGCCGGCTGAACTCGCCGCCGACGTGGAAGGCCTCGGTCACCAGGGCCGGGCTGGCGGCCGCGCTCATGTTCATCTTCCTGGCCCTGGTCGGGCCGAAGAACAACCGGATCGTGAGCGCGCTGATCTTCGCGGTGTTCGCGTTCCTGCTCTACGTCCCCGCGGGCTATTACTTCGAGATGACCATGTACCGCCGCCGCCAGCGGAAGAAGCAGCAGGTTGCCGGCAAATGATCGATGTCCGCATGTTCACGGTCGGGCCCGTGCAGGAGAACTGCTTCATCGTGCGCGAGAAGGACGCCCCGAACGCGCTGATCGTCGATCCAGGTGACGAAGCGGACAGGCTCCTTGCCGCCCTCGACAGCCTGAAGATCGAGACCGTCGAAGCGATCCTCGTCACCCACACCCACTTCGATCACATCGGCGCGGTGGCGCCGGTCGCGCGGGCGACCGGCGCTCCGGTCTACTGCCCCGAGCTCGAGACCGAGATCCTGGCGAACATCAACGACTACCTGTGGCCCGGCTTCGGTCCGTTCGAGAGCTACGAGGCCGACCACACCGTAGGCGGCGGCGAGACGCTCGAGCTGGCAGGGCTCACTATCGACGTCGTCTTCACCCCGGGCCACAGCCCCGGGCACGTCACCTACGCGATCGCCGCCGAGGACGCGGTGTTCTCCGGTGACGTCCTGTTCCAGGGATCGGTCGGGAGGGTCGACCTGCCGGGCGGTGACTGGCCGACGCTACTGGCCTCGATCGAGAAGCTCACGAGCTCGTACCCGCCCGAGACAACCGTGTACCCCGGCCACATGGCCATCACCACGCTCGGGCGCGAGCGCGCCACCAACCCGTTCCTGCGCGAGCTCGCGGAGCGGTGAGCGCTCGGTGATTCAAGCCCCTCGCGGCACATTTGACATCCTCCCGGAGTCGGCAGCGCGCTCGCCGGTCGAGTCGGCCGCGCGACGAAAGTTCGTCGAGGAGCAGGCGGAGAAAGTGCTCGGCGCGGCCGGTTACGGCCGGATCGAGACGCCCACGTTTGAGGCGACCGACCTGTTCGCGCGCGGAGTGGGGGAGGCGACCGACATCGTCCAGAAGGAGATGTACACGTTCGACGACGGCGGCGGACGCTCGCTCACGCTTCGGCCGGAGGGGACCGCGCCGGTCTGCCGCGCCTACCTCGAGCACGGCATGCACAAGCTCGCGCAACCGGTGAAGCTCTGGTACCAGTCGAGCTTCTTCCGGTCTGAGGCACCGCAGCGCGGGCGCTACCGCCAGTTCTGGCAGATCGGCGCCGAAGCGATCGGATCGGCCGAGCCCGAGACCGATGCCGAGCTGATCGTGCTGCTGGCCGACTTGCTCGACGCGCTTGGCGTGAAGCACGACCGACTGCGTCTCTCCAGTCTGGGCACGCCCGAGACCCGGGCTGAATACCGAGAAGAGTTGCAGGCCTTCCTGCGGGCCCACGAGGATCAGCTCTCCGAGGACGTGCGCAACCGGATCGACGCCAACCCGATGCGAGCGTTCGATGCCGACGACCGGGGTACACGCCAGGTGATGCGCAGCGCGCCCAAGCTGCTCGATCGTCTCGCGCCCGCCGACGCCGAGCACTTCGCCCAGGTTCGGGCGCTGCTCGATGACGCCGGGCTCAACTACGAGCTCGACCCGACACTGGTGCGTGGCCTCGACTACTACACGCGCACGGTGTTCGAGTTCACCAGCGACGAGCTCGGGGCCCAGTCCGGGGTGGGCGGGGGCGGACGATACGACGGGCTGATCGAGCTGCTGGACGGGCCACCGACGCCGGCCGTCGGCTGGGCAGCCGGAATCGAGCGGATGCTGCTGTCCGCGCACGACGTGACGCCGCGCGCCGAATTGGTCGACCTGTACGTCGCGCTTGCCAGGCCTGACGGCGCCCGCACGGCGTTCGAGCTCACCCGCCAGGCGCGGCGCGCCGGACTGCAGGCCCAGCTCGAACTGGCCGGCCGCTCGCTCAAGGGGCAGCTCAGGCACGCCGACCGCATCGGCGCCCGGTACGTGGCGATCATCGGCGAGAACGGCACCGCCAAGCTCAAGAACATGGAGTCCGGCGATGAGCGCGACACACAAATCGACAACGTGATCCCGGAGATCCTCCGCTCCGGACGGCCGACGTGAAGCACGCCCCCCGGCCGAACGGATACCGCGACGCGTGGTGCGGCCAGCTGACCGCCGACCGTGCCGACACGCCGGCGCGAGTGTCCGGCTGGGTCAACCGCCGGCGCGACCACGGCGGGCTGATCTTCATCGACCTGCGCGACCGCTCCGGGATCGTGCAGCTCGTGTTCCACCCCGAAAACGCGCCCGAGGCACACGAACGCGCTCACGCGCTCCGCTCCGAAGACGTTGTCAGCGCCGCGGGAACCGTCACCCGGCGTGATCCGCAGAACGTCAACCCGAACATCCCGACCGGCGAGATCGAGCTCGCCGTGTCCGAGCTCGAGATCCTGGCCGACGCCGAGACGCCGCCGTTCCCGGTCGACAACGGCGGCGACGTCGACGAGATCATCCGCCTGCGCCACCGCTCGCTCGACCTCCGCCGCCCCCAGCTCCAACGCACGATCGCGCTCCGCCACCGCGTGATCACCACGATGCGCGAGATCCTGAACGACCGCGACTTCCTCGAGATCGAGACGCCCTACCTGACCCGCTCGACGCCCGAAGGGGCCCGCGACTACCTCGTCCCCGCTCGCATCCAGCCCGGCTCGTTCTACGCGCTTCCCCAGTCGCCGCAGCTGTTCAAGCAGCTGCTCATGATCGGCGGGATGGAGCGCTACTACCAGATCGCGCGCTGCTTCCGCGACGAGGACACGCGCGCCGACCGGCAGCCCGAGTTCACCCAGCTCGACGTCGAGATGGCGTTCGTCGGCGAGGACGACGTGATCGAGTGCATGGAGGCGGTGATGGGGGCGGTATTCGACGGCGAAGGCTTCGACGTCCCGCCGCCGCCGTGGCCGCGGATGACGTTCGCCGAGGCGGTGTCGCGCTACGGCATCGACCGGCCCGACACGCGGTTCGGGCTCGAGCTCCACGACCTCGGAGACGCGCTCGAGGGGACCGGGTTCAAGGTGTTCGCCGGCGCGCTCAGCTCGGGCGGCGTCGTCCGCGGGATCAATGCCGGCCCGCGGGAGCTGCCGCGGTCTGACCTCGACGCCCTCACCGAGCTGGCCAAGCAGCACGGCGCCAAGGGTCTCGTGTGGGCGTTCGTCCAGGAGGGCGGGTGGCGCTCGCCGATCGCCAAGTTCCTCACCGAGGGCGAGATCGAAGCGGTAGGGAGACGGCTCGGCGCCAAGCCTGGCGACCTGCTGCTGATCGTCGCCGACGAGCTGACGACAGTTGGACAGACGCTGAGCGCGCTGCGGATGGAGTTGGCGCGCCGCTTCGACCTGATACCGGCGGGGCGCCACGACATCCTGTGGGTGGTCGAGTTCCCCGCCTTCTTCTGGGACGCCGACGCGGAGCGCTGGGATGCCGCGCACCACCCGTTCACCGCGCCGTCCGGCGACCTCGACGATCCCGCGCACCTGAGCTCGCGCGCTTATGACCTCGTGCTCGACGGCTCCGAGATCGGCGGCGGGTCGATCCGTATCAACCGGCTCGACATCCAGGAGCGCGTATTCGAGCTGCTCGGGATCGGTCCCGAGGAGGCGCAGGCTCGGTTCGGGTTCTTCCTCGACGCGCTCCGCTACGGCGCGCCGCCGCACGGCGGGATCGCGATGGGGATAGACCGGATCGTCACGGCGCTCGCCGGCGTCGAGTCCATCCGCGACGTGATCGCGTTCCCCAAGGCCGCGAGCGGCGCCGATCCGCTGACCGGCGCGCCTGCCCCCGTCGACCCGGGGCAACTCCGCGAGCTCGGCCTCCGGCTCGTGTAATCGCGAGCCGTTCGTCCGTTCCCGTCCAGCGGGGCTTAAAGGACAGGCGACCTCTGCCGAACAACAGGCTTGATGGCAAGCCTCCCCCGACCCTTGATTGCGTTGCTCGTCGCGACCCTGGCCGCGTTCGGCCTGTGGTACGTCGAGCTCCGGCCGAGCTCTTCGTCGTCGGGCGGCGCCTCGCAGGGCGCCGGCAGCTACCAGTCGGCGATCAACCAGGCGCACCAGGCGGTCAAGACGTCGAACGCCGCCAACGCCAGGCTCGGCGCGCCGACCTCGACCGGTAGGGCACCGGCCTCGCCCACTTCGAAGGCCACAGCGGCGAAGGTGACACCGTCGACCAAGACCACGACGGTGGCCAAGTCGTCCGTGACGGCCGCGCCCAAGCCCGCCGTCAAGCACGCCGCGTCCAGGCCGGCCCACAAGGCC
>Ga0070765_100001319_pt1 | contig 15113 bp, 13 predicted proteins | sample HubBroMetageWFT5_FD_71516 | JGI IMG/M metagenome (GOLD analysis project Ga0070765, IMG submission 71516) | Warmed and freeze-thawed soil microbial communities from the Hubbard Brook experimental Forest, New Hampshire - Hubbard Brook CCASE Soil... | ecosystem: Environmental > Terrestrial > Soil... | reverse complement strand
GGCGGGCCGAGCAGGTCACCGGCCGCGTAGACCGACGGAACCGAGGTGCGCATGTGCGTGTCGGCGACCACGAAGCCGTTCTCGTCGGTCGCCAGCCCCAGCGGTGCGTACATCGACAGGTCCGGACGCTCCCCGGTGCCGATGAACACGAAGTCGGTGTCGATCTCGGCGGCCCGGCCGTCGGAGCGCAGGTAACGGACGCCGGTGACGCGGCCGTTGCCGAGTACCTCAAGGGGCTCGGCGCCCTCGATGATCTCGATGCCCCGGTCGGCCATCATCGCGATCACGTACTCGCGCAGCCCGCCGTCGACGTGGTGCAGGCTGGCCGTCTCCATCAGCGGGCTGCGGGTCAAGATCGTGGTCTGGCACCCGGTGGCCTGGAAGAACGAGCCGTATTCCAGGGCGACCTTCGAGCCGCCGATGATGACGCAGCGGTTCGGCTCGTAGTCGAGATCCTCGATCAGGGTGGTGAAGTCGTGCACCCCCCTGGTGCCGATGCCCGGGATCTGGGGGTAGACGGTCTGCGCGCCGGTGCACAGCACGAGGTTGCGGGCCTGGAAGCGGCGGCCTTCGACCTCGATGGTGTGCTCGTCGATGACGGTGGCGGGCGCGTTGACGATGTACTCCATGTCGAGCTGTTCCTTGGACTGCCAGTTCATGATCGCGTGCGGGTAGCAGCGGCCCGCCTTGAACAGGTCGACGATTCCGGTGATGCTGGCGCGCTTCTCGTCGAACGCCGGGTACCACAGCCGGCCCTGCATGTGGCGGGCCAGGTCGAGTTCGCGCGCGCATTCGGAGAACAGGTGATGCGGGACGCAGGCCTGGTGCGGGCACGACCCGCCGAGAAAGGGCCAGGCGTCGACGGTGAGCTGGCGGCCGCCCCGGGCGCGCAGGTACGCCGAGCCGAACCGGCCGGCCGCGCCGCCGCCGACGAAGATGGCATCGTACTCACGGCCGTCCTCGTCGGGGGCGGCCACGTTCCACAGGCCCTCGAGGTTCTCGTGCGGGTGCGCGACGATGTCGTCGATCAGCAGGGCCCACTCCCCCACCGTCAGCGGGGCGCCGTCCCCGCCGCGGTCACCGGCGCCGAGCGGCCCGAGCTCACCGATCCTGGCCCGCAGCGACCTGAACCCGTCCGGCGGGTTACGTACATCGATCATGGGCTCAGGATCCTGGGCGGCACGCCAGACCGGGCAGGTCACCGAGGGACGAAGAACGGCCGGAGGCTCACCCTCTTAGATCAGGGCTTGTCGTACAGGGCCTGCAGGGTGCCCCAGGCCCGGGTGGCGAGCTGCAGGTTGAAGTGGACGTCGGGGTCGTTCAGCTCCAGGCCGGTGAGCTCCCGGATCCGCTGCAGCCGGTACTTCAGCGTGCTCTTGTGCACCGACAGCTCGGCGGCGGTAGCGTCGTAATTGCCGCCGTGCTCAAGGTACTGGGTGAGCGTGTGCACCAGTTCGGCCTTCCGGCGGGCGTCGTAGTCGATCAGGTGACCGAGCCACTCCCTGACGAACGCGTTGACATCGGTCAGGTCCGAGATGCCCGCGAGCATCCGGAAGATGCCGAGCTTGGGATACTCGCAGACGCCGCTGCCGTGCAGGAGCGTCTTCTGCAGGCGCAGCGCCAGGGCCGCCTCGTGCAGCGACCGGGGCAGCTCGGAGGGACGGGCGCAGGGGCCGCCCACCCCGATGTGGCACTGGCCGCCGAGGTCGGACACCACCAAGCGGCACACCTGGTCCCAGTCGGCCTGGCCGGCGGTGACGACGGCGACCTGGCCGGACCAGGTTTCGCACAGCCCGGTCTGCCGGGCCTGGCGCAGCGCCCGCCGCACCGCGTGCAGCAGGGCGTCGTACGCCCGGGCGCGGCCCTTGCCCTCGACGAGCACGGCCTGGTGCGGGCGCCGCAGATCGTAGTCCAGCGCCTCGGCCCGGATCAGCGCGCTTTCGTCATCGGTTCCCGACAGCAGGTCATGGACCAGGTCGCGGCGAAGCCGGAGTTCGGTGTCGGCGATGCCGCGCAGCCGGGCCAGTTCCATCGACAGCACGGTCGCGGCGTGCTCGAGCGCCACGAGGTCGGCACTGCCCGCACTGCGCCCGGGATCGATCAGCGCGAGGACCCCGATCACGTCGGACCTCGGTGAGGCCAGGGCGGTGAGCCTCTCGCCCTCCCTAGCCGGCTTGCCCTCCCGCATCAGCCGGCGGAGCAGGTGCTCGCGCTTGGCGAAGGACTCCTTCGGGTAGGGATCGGGCTGGCCCGGCCCGGCCCAGGCGGACAGGTTGCCGTACCGGTCCTCGATCGCCACCGGCATCCCGGTGAGCTCGTGCAGGGCCCTGGCGATCCCCGGCTGGCCCTCACCCGACACCGCCACCCGGGTCAGCCGGTCGTGGATGTCCATGGTGCGGCGCAGGTTCGCCACCGTCTCGGCCAGCGCGGCGTTGGCCGCGGCCAGTTCGGCGGCGCTGGCGCGTTCCCTGGCGTGCAGCCGCGCGTTCGACACGGCGACCCCGGTCTGCTGCGCGATGACCTGGATCCCGAACCGCTCCTCGGCGGACGGCTCGCGGTCGCTGGAGGCCACCAGGTGACCAAGCGGACCGCCGGTTCCGCGCAGCGGGAACGCCCAGGCCCAGGCCCGGCCGGACAACTCGACCTTGCCGCCGCCGCCGCCGAGCGCAGCCAGCCGCCCGGCCAGACCGCTTGGCGGGGAGTAGGGCCGCCCGGTGCCGGGACGCCACTGCCCGTCGGTGAGGCTGTAGCCGTCAATCCGCCACGGGCCGAGCCCCGGCGCCGACGAGGCGGCCAGGTCCAGGATCTGATCCTCGCTGACCGACTCGGTCATCAGGAGCGAGATGACCAGCAGCGCGCGGAACTCGCCGAGCCGCTGGCGCAGGTTTTCGTCCGTGACGGCCGCCGGACCCGCAGGCCCGGCGGCCACGCCGCCCGGCGTCACAGGCTCCGCAGTCATGGGGCGGGCGGATCACACGCGGGCTGACCTGAGGAACTCATCTGGCGCGAGGTAGTAGGGATTCTCAACCAGAACGCCCTGGACCAGCACCTGCGGATGTGTCTTGACGACGTTGATCACGACCTCCCCGCTGAACAGGTCCAGGTCGTACAGGCACAGCACGACGACCGGATGGCTCGAGGTGACCCGGTTCAGCTCGGACTCGTAGCCGATGAGGTTCTCCACCCCGGGCGCGTCACGCAGGGCCCAGGTCATCTCGCCGGCCAGGCGGAAGAAGGAGTACCCCTCGAGCTCGGCCTTCATCATGCCCTCGGTCCAGAACGTGAGCATGTGGCTGGTCGTGAACTCGCCCCCGGCCAGGTAGGTCGACTCGGGGAGGTGAATATCCAGCTGGCGGCCGCCGTGGCCGGGCCCGCCGCAGGAGCGGGTCAGCGACTGGATCCGCTTGGCCGTGAGCTCGGAGTCGACCACGCAGATGCACTTGTCCCCGGCAGCCAGGCCGGCGCCCAGGTAGCCGGACAGCAGCCGGTCGCGGCCGGCGTCGCCCCTGTAGAACGCGCAGACATGACTGCCGGGCAGCAGGCTGATCTCGTCGATGCCGCTCGGTACCGTTCCGGTCATTCGTCCACCACCTACGATCGCGATATCCGGATAGTACGCACGCGGCAGCCCGCTTGAACAGCGCGAAGGAGCGAACAGGCCGTGATCACCGTTTCGCCTGCCGAGCCCCGCGACGCCGCGGCCATCGCCGCGCTGCTCGAGGACCTGGGCCGTTTCTACGGCGCGAGCGGGCCTGAGCCCCTGGACCGGCACCCGGGCCAGGTCAGCCCGGCCCAGATCAACGAGGCCATCTTCACCAGCCCGCCGGCCGCCTACGCGCTGCTGGCCCGGGACGCCGGTCAGGTGGCCGGCCTGGCCGCCTACTCGTTCCTGTGGCCCGCGGTCGGGGCCGGCCGGTCGCTGTTCCTGAAGGAGCTGTACGTGCCGGAGGCGTACCGCCGCCGGGGCGTCGGTAGGCTCCTCATGCGGGCCGTGTTCGAGACGGCCGGCGCGCTTGGCTGCAGCCGCGTCGAGTGGACCACCGATGCCGGCAATACCGCCGCGCAGGCCTTCTACGCCGGGCTGGGCCTGCCCGCCCACCCGTCGAAGGTCTTCTACCGCGTCGAGGACACCGGATCGGGCCTGAGGCCCATCGGGTGAGGATGGCCGCGGCGGCGCGGTCGGCCGCCGTCAGGCGGTCACCACGGCCGGGCGCAGGCCGGCCACGATGCCGATGATGCCGTCGGCCAGGTGAGCGGGAACGCCGAGCGCGTCCAGGGTGGCGGCGATCCCGTTCGGGCCGTTCGCGCCGTTCCTGCCGGAGAACGGGCATTGCCGGGGAACACCAGCATCCGGCCGGCGCTCACCTGCTCTGGCCCGACGGCTCCGCGTGGGCCGGGGTGCGCTCGATGCGCGTGCCCGATCGCGCTCCCGTACCGGTCAGGGTGGCGGCCAGCAGGTCTGGCGAGGTGATCACCGCCTGTTCCCCGCCCTGGTCAAGGAAGCGGAGCGCCGCTTCGATCTTGGGGCCCATGCTGCCGGGCGGGAACTGGCCGTCGGCCAGGTGGCGGGCGGCCTCGGCGGCGGTGATCGTGGCCAGCTCGGACTGGGTCGGCTGACCGTAGTCGAGCATGACCCGGTCCACCGCGGTGACCAGCGCCAGAGCCTGGGCCCTCAGCAGGCGGGCGACGAGTCCGGCGGCGCGGTCCTTGTCGATGACCGCGTCGGCGGTATCGGGCGACCCGGCGTGCAGGATCGGGATGCCGCCCCCGCCGCAGGCGATGACCACATGTCCCGCGTCGACCAGGGTGCGCAGGGCGTCGATTTCGATGACGCCGACCGGATCGGGCGAGGCCACCACCCGGCGGTGCCCGCGGCCGGAATCGGGCTGGACGACCCAGCCTCGCGCCTCGGCCAGCCGGCGCGCGTCGGCGGGCTCGAAGAACGGGCCGATCGGCTTGAACGGGGCGCCGAACGCCGGATCGGCGGGATCGACCGTGACGTGGGTGACCAGCGCGACCGCGGTACCCGGGCCCCGCAGCAGATCGATCGCGCGGGCTAGGAGGCTGCCCAGGAGCCCCTGGGTCATCGCGCTCAGCAGGGCGAGCGGCTGGGCCGGCACCATGGTGGTCGCTTCCTGCTGCAGGGCCAGGCTCCCGACCTGCGGGCCGTTGCCGTGCACGACCACCACCCGCCAGCCGGCCTCGATCACCTCGTTGACCGCTGACGCCATCGCCGCCGCGTTCGCCAGCATCTCGTCGCACGTCCCGGACTGCCCCGCCCGGGTGAGCGCGTTGCCGCCGAGGGCTACCACCGCAGTTTTCGTCATTGATCCTGCTGTTCGCGGTAGGGCTGATATGAGTCGTGTAGGGCAATGGGCACGTCGTTGATGCTGGCTTCCCGGCGTTTCATGTAGCCGTCGGCGTCGTGGCATTCGTAATGGAACCGCACCGCGATCCGGCCGCCGTGGAAAGACCACAGGTCCTGCGGAGCGCATAGTCCAGTTCGCGGGCGGCAACGGGCGGTTGAGGGGCCACGGGATCCTTCCTCGGGTTGGAGAAACTTCCAGAAGCATAGGCGCCATGCAGGTCACAACCCCTGTTACGCGTTACATTGGCGAGTGTGATCGATACCCGGAACTGCGAGCAGTGCGGCACCTCGTTCGTGCCGCGCCGTGAGCACGCCCGGTTCTGCTCGGCCCGTTGCCGGGTGGCGTGGAACCGCCAGCACGCCAGCGACCCGCCGGCCGCGGGCGGGCCGCTCGGCTGGACCATCACGGCCACCCGGGACGCGATCGACCGGCTGCTGCGGGCCAGGGGCCTGGACCACCCGCACGCGTTCACGGCCATCAGCGAGGCGGTGTGGTGGGTCACCCTGGTCGACGCGACCCTGGTGCGCTACCACCCAGAGGCCTACGACGCCGTGCTGGCCAGGCACGGCGCCGCGCAGCGCCGGGTCATCGAGGGAACGTTCGGCGGGCTGCGCTTCGTGCGGAACTGGATGGGCTACCACGCGGACCACGCCGATTTCATCGAGCCGCAGCCCAACCCCGACAGCCCCGGCGCCGGGCCCATCGCGTGCTGGACCTGGCGGCCGCTACCCGAACCCGTGCTGGCCAGCCTGCCGACCCGCGGGCAGGAATGGGAGATGACCCGGTACCGGGAGTACCAGGCCCGGCTCGCCGGCGTACCCATCGGCGATACGTTCCGGTGCGCGGCGGCCTTCCTGAACCTGGCCTCCGAGGACGGCCTGCTCAGGTCTCAATCCGGATGACTTGGATGCGGGACCCGCGGCCCCGCAGTAGATTCCCGCCGTGCCAGCCTTCCGTCGGCCACGCCCGTGGCTCATGCTCGCCGTCGCGGTGACCACCTCGCTCGCGCTGTCGGTTCCGGCCGCCGGCGCCGGGATCCTGATCGCCAGCCATACCGGGCCGCACGCCAGCCTGTCGCTGTCTCGCTCGTCGGGCACGGCGACCGTGCCGGTCAAGGTCAGCGGCGGCGGGTTCGGCGGGTCGGAGAAGGTCAGCGTGTTCTTCGGCAGCACCCGGATGGCGGTGACGCGCGCGACCCGGGCGGGGCGGTTCGGGCCGGTCACCATCGGCGTGCCGGCCTGGGTGAGCCCCGGCACCAGGTACCGGCTGTGGGCCCGCGGCTGGACGACCAACCGCACCGCCTCGGACACCTTTACCGTGCCCGCCGACGGCGCGAGCTGGCCGCAGTACCACGACCACGCCAGCCAGGACGGATACGACAACGCCGAGAACGAGCTCAGCGCCGGCGACGTCCGCCTGCTGAAGCTGAAGTGGCGGGACGGCGTCGGCGGGATCCTCAGCACGACCTCCCCCGTGGTGGCGAAGGGCGTCGTGTACACCACGCCCCAGGCGAACGGTCCCCTAGACCCTCCGGTGGTTGCCATCAGCGCCGCCAAGGGCGGGGTGTCGCTGTGGACCGCTCGCATCCCGGCCGCAGCAACCGCCCAGCAGCCGCTGATGGACCCGACGCCTGCGGTGTCCGGCGGCACGGTTTACGTGGGCTCGGACTCGAACGTCTTCTACGCATTCAGCGCCGCCACCGGCAAGCAGAAGTGGAGCTTCCAGATTCCGTTCACGTCCGGGGCGCAGCCGGCCTTCACCTCGGCTACGGTGGCCGACGGCGAGGTGTTCTTCGGGGCTGGCGGCCTGGCGTACTACGCGCTGAATGCCGCCACGGGCGCCGAGATATGGAAGTACCAGGCCGGCGTCGTTGAGTCGGCCTCGCCGGCGGTCGCGAACGGCGTGGTCTACCTGCCGACAGCCGGCCTGGTCGCGCTGGACGCCGTCACCGGCCACGTGGTGTGGAAGAACCCCTACGGCCACATGTTCACGTCCGCGCCGGCGATGGCGAAAGGCATGGTGTACGCGACCGACAACGCCGGCAGCCTGCTGGCCTTCGACGCCTCCACCGGGACCAAGGTGTGGACCGCTTCCATCGGCGGCACCGGGTCGTCGCCGGCCGTGGCCAACGGCATTGTGTACACGGGCTCCACGGACGGTGACCTGTACGCGTTCAATACCGTAACCGGCCAGCAGCGGTGGAGCTTCCCGGTCGGGTCGGGTCTGGTGTCCGCGCCTTCGGTCGCGAACGGCGTGGTATACATCGGCGCCAACAGCCAGGAGAGGGTTTACGCCCTGGACGCCGCCACCGGCCGGAAACTGTGGAGCTACAACCTGTCCAGCGCCGGCCCCAATGAGAGGGTCCAGTCCTCGCCGGCGGTGGCGGACGGTGTGCTCTACGTCAACGCGGGGAACCTGTACGCGTTCGGCCTCTAGGGGTTGGCCTTTACGGGCCCGCGCGGCGCCGCGTACCGTCGGAGGTTCAGGCGAGCTCTGGAGGGCGCGAGATGACCGAGACGGCGTGGCAGGCGGCCGAGTCGGCGGCGGCGGTGCTGGGCCCGGAGGCGGACGTGCTCGCCTCGGTGGACTCCGCGGGCCTGGGCCAGGCGACCATGTCGGTGCTGCGGCGCGCGGCCCGGCAGCCCGCGGCCACGGCCGCCGCGACGCTGCGCTTCTGGACCAGCGTGACGATGGCCGGGCCGGTGGCCACGGCCCGCTGGCTGGGCCTGGACGCCGAGCCGCCGGTGCCGGTTCCCGAGGGCGACAAGCGGTTCGCGGACCCGGCGTGGAGCCAGAACCCGGCCTTCTTCGCCGTGCGGCAGGGTTACCTGGCCGCATCCCAGCTGATGAGCGACCTGCTCGAGGCCGGGGCGGGCGACGCCGTCGACGACGCCAAGGCCCGGCTCGCGACCGGCTTCCTGCTGGACGCGGTCGCGCCGACCAACTTCCTGCTCACCAATCCGGCCGCGCTCAAGCGGGTGCTGGACACCGGCGGGGCCAGCCTAGCCAGCGGGGCCCGGAACTTCGTCGACGACCTGGTCAACAACGGCGGCCGTCCCCGCCAGGTCGACACCCGGCCGTTCAAGGTGGGCGAGAACCTGGCCGCCACGCCCGGCGAGGTCGTGTTCAAGAACGACCTGATGGAACTCATCCAGTACGCGTCGCAGACCGAGCAGGTCCGCGCGGTCCCGGTGCTGGCCAGCCCGCCGTGGATCAACAAGTACTACGTCATGGACCTGGCGCCGGGCCGCAGCTTCCTGGAGTGGGCGGTCCAGCACGAGCGCACCGTGTTCGCGATCTCCTACCGCAACCCGGATCCCTCCATGGGCGGCGTGACCCTGGACGACTACCTGATCCACGGCCCGCGCGAGGCCATGGACGTGATCAGCGAGATCACCGGCGCGCCGAAGATCGACATCATCGGGCTGTGCCTGGGCGGCGCGCTGACCGCCATGCTGGCCGCCTTCCTGACCGAGAAGGGCGACGACCGGATCGGCTCGATCACGCTGCTCAACACGCTGCTGGACTACAGCGAGCCCGGCGTGCTCGGCGCGTTCACCGACGAGAAGACGGTCGCCCGGCTGGAGCAGCAGATGGCGGCCAAGGGGGTGCTGGACGGCCGCCAGATGGCGGGCACCTTCGACATCCTGCGCTCCAACGACCTCATCTTCAACTACGTGGTGTCGAACTGGCTGATGGGCCAGGACCCGCCCGCGTTCGACATCCTGGCCTGGAACGGCGACAGCACCCGGATGCCCGCCGCGATGCACTCGTTCTACCTGCGCTCGCTGTACATGCGCAACGAGCTGGCCCGGGGCGAGCTCGAGCTGGCCGGGCAGCGGCTGTCGCTGGCCGACGTGACCAGCGACACCTACGTGGTCGGCGCGATCAACGACCACATCGTGCCCTGGCACGGGTCCTACAAGACCGGCGGGCTGATGGGCGGCAAGGTCCGTTACGTGCTGTCCAGCGGCGGGCACATCGCCGGCATCGTCAACCCGCCCGGCCCCAGGGCCTGGTACGAGGCGGCCGATTACGCCGGGGCCGACGCCGAGGCCTGGCGGGCCTCGGCCAGCAAGCACCGCGGCTCGTGGTGGGAGGACTGGACGGAATGGGCCGACGCCCGGGCGGGAGCGCGCATAAAGCCGCCCGGCATGGGCAGCAGACGGCACCGGGCGCTCGCCGACGCCCCCGGGGAGTACGTGTTCGGCTGACCCCATCGGAGGTAACCATGGCTGACATGAACGGGCAGGTCGCGCTCGTCACCGGCGGGATCCGCGGCATCGGGCTGGCCATCTGCGAGCGGCTGATGAACCGCGGCGTCACCGTCGCCGCGGGCTACTCGGCTGACGTGGAGGCGGCGCGGCAGTTCGCCGACAAGTACGCCGACTACGGCGTCACCGTCCACCAGGGCAACATCGGGCGCAACGAGGACTGCGTGCGGGTCATCGGCGAGGTCCTGGACCGGCACGGGCAGCTGGACATCCTGGTCAACAACGCCGGCATCACCGTGGACAAGACGGTACGCAAGATGGCGCCCGAGGAGTGGGACCACGTCATCCACGTCAACCTGTCCGGCGCGTTCTACCTGTCCCGGGGCGTGCTGCAGCACATGCTGGACCGCGGCTACGGCCGGATCGTCAACATCTCCTCGGTGATCGGCTCGGCCGGCGGGTTCGGGCAGGCCAACTACGCGGCGGCCAAGTCGGGGATGTTCGGGCTGACCATGAGCCTGGCCCTGGAGACGGCCAGCAAGGGCATCACGGTTAACACGGTCACGCCCGGGTTCATCACCACCGACATGACCGCGGCGGTGCCGCCCGCGGCGATGGAGAAGATCGTGGCCCGGATCCCGGTCGGCCGGCTCGGTGAGCCGAACGAGGTGGCCCGGGTGGTGGAGTTCCTCGCCGATCCGGAGTCGGGATACATCACCGGGCAGGTCTATCCGGTCAACGGCGGCTTGTACATGTGACGACCGCGGGGATCGCTGGACCGTTCGGATAAAGAAAGAAACGGCGGGAGAGCCGGACGGACGTGATCCGGTCCGGCTCTCCCGTTCGTGCGTTACGGGTTGACGACGAGGTTGAACGTGCCGCCGAACGCCCTAATGCCGTTGCCGTTCCCGGCCGGCGTCGCGCCGCCGTTCGCGGTGGGCATGAGCTGCTCGTTGCTGAAGATGTAGAGCGGATGGCCGTCCCAGGTGACCTGCAGGCCGCTGAACGTGCCGAATTCGCCGATGGCGTTGCCGGGGACGCCGGACCAGCCGGGGGCACCGTCGGTGCGGACCGGCGGCCAGGCGCGGGCGCAGCTGGAGTTGGCCCAGCACGAGCCGCCGTAGGACTCGTCGCCGCTGAACGTGTAGACCGGGAACCTGATCCAGCCGACGCCGGTCAGGAACGGCTCAGCCAGCACCTTCTTGCCGTTGATGGTGGTCGTGGTGAGGGTCCCGGCCCACGGCGCGGGGTTGCCGCTCGCGGACATCAGCCACCAGATGCCGTGCCACGGCGGCAGGCCCGGCTCGTCCCAGCCCTCGCCGGTGACCTGGCCGGGGCCCTGGTCGAACAGGTACAGCGGGTGGCCTGCGTAGGTGACCTGCCAGCCGACGCCCTTGCGGTAGACGCGGCCGAGCAGGGCCTGGCTCACGCCGGGGCCCGCGATCGGCCTGCCGTTGGTGGTGATGGCGGGCCATTCGGCGTTCTTGTCGTTGGATGGTCCCGTGCAGGTGATCGGGCCGACCGGCGTGCTGGTCGCGCCGGTGGTGCAGCCGTAGCTGTGGCCGTGGTCGGAGCTGATGAAGTAGAGCGTGAAGTTCTTGAACGGCCCGGACCCCACGGCCAGCGACCAGCCGAACGCCGTATCGGCCAGGACGATCTCGGTGCCTTTCGGTGCGGTGTGTTTAGCGGTCTTGGCGGTCGAGGCCATGGCGGGCGTCGACAGCGCCAGGATTGCGGCTGGCGCGGCGAGCAGCGCCAGCCATCGTCGGATGGACATGGTTTCTTCCTTTCCCTCCCATTGCCCTTGCCTGGCCGTTTCCGGCCCCTGCGGCCGGTGCGGCCCCCCAGGCAAGGCTGAGACAACCGTAGGAGGGGAGCGTTCCGGAAACGTTACGGAATATGGGAGGAATCGCCGGGTCTAGCGGACCTGGAAATCGGGGAGCCCCTCCGGGGGTTCCTGGTGGATCCCGATGTCGTCGACCAGGGCCAGGCGGGGGCCGTGGCGGGACCAGTCGACCAGGCGGGCGACGTTCTCCGCGGGCCCCTCGAAGACCGCCTCGACGCGGCCGTCGGGGAGGTTGCGGACCCAGCCGGATACGCCGTTCTCCCGGGCCACGCGGCGGCAGGTGTCGCGGAAGAACACGCCCTGGACCCGGCCGGAGACCAGGACCCGGTAGCGGACCAGGCCCGCGCCGCCAGGCGCCCAAGCTGACTCAGCCACGCCCGACCAGCCGGGCGGTGTCGCGGGCGATCATCAGTTCCTCGTCGGTCGGCACGACCAGGGCCAGGACCGGGCCGTCCGGGCTGATGCGGCCGTTGGTCGCGTGGCCGTGCGCCGCGTTGGCCTCTGGGTCCTCGGCCAGGCCGAGGAAGCCCAGGCGGGCCAGGACCCGGCCGCGGATCAGCGCGCTGCGCTCGCCGATGCCGCCGGTGAACACCAGCGCGTCGAGGCGCTCCAGGCCGACCACCATGGCGGCGATGGCCTTGGCGAGCCGGTGCACGAAGACGTCCAGGGCGAGCCGGGCCCGTTCGTTCCCGGCCGCGGCCGCGGCCTGGACCGTGCGCATGTCGTTGCTCACGCCGGACAGGCCGGCCAGGCCGCTGGCCGTGTTCAAGATCTTGGTGACCTCGGTCTCGTTCAGGCCGGCGCGGTCGGCCAGGTACCCGAACACCGCGGGATCAATGTCGCCGGAGCGGGTACCCATGACCAGCCCCTCCAGCGGGGTGAGGCCCATCGTGGTGTCCACGGACACGCCGTCGCGCACCGCGGCGGCGCTGCAGCCGTTGCCGAGGTGGGCGGCGACCAGGCGGAGTTCGGTGAGGGGGCGGCCCAGCAGGGCGGCGGCGCGTTCGGTGACGAAGCGGTAGCTGGTGCCGTGGAACCCGTACCGGCGCACCTGGTAGCGGGCGTACCACTCCTCGGGCACCGCGTAGCGGTACGCGGTCGGCGGCATGGTCTGGTGGAACGCGGTGTCGAACACGGCCACCTGCGGCAGGTCGGGCAGGACGGCACGGACCGCCTCGATGCCGGCCAGGTCCTGCGGGTTCTGCAGCGGCGCCAGCGGGCTGAACGAGCGGATCGCGTCGATCACCTCGTCGTCGACCAGGACCGAGGCGGTGAACCGGTCGCCGCCGTGCACCACGCGGTGGCCCGCGGCGGCCGGGTGCGGCAGGCCGGCGTCGGTCAGGTGGTGCAGGATGCGGGAGATGACGTCGTGGTAGGTGCCGTCGGCCAGCCGCTCGGTCGCGGGGTCGTGCCCGTCCCGCTGGATCGTGAGGGTGGCCTCTGCCGTGCCGACCTTCTCCGCCTCGCCGGTCAGCGCGCGCTCGCCGGAGTCTGGGGCGAGCACGGCGAACTTTACCGAGGAACTGCCCGAGTTGAGGACCAGGATCACGCCCGGATGCTACTAAGGCCCCGCGGCGTGCCGGGCGGCCGGGGGCGGGAACCACGGACCGTTCGGCCCGTTTCGGGTGGGTTGTTCTGAACGGCCCGTTTTGGGCGGCTCGGCGCGGATGTTACCGAAAATTATTTTTCGGTGACCCATCCGCGGCCGGGGTTGCGGCGAAGCAAACGCGTGACAGGCGATCCGGCGGCCAACGACGGCCACGTGAGATCCGAGCTGACTTGGGCACCGGCTCGCGCGCGGGCCGGCTGCCGGATCGCCCCCTGCCCATCCCTCCTCTCCTCTGGCGTGCTCTTCGTGTGCGGCGACGTGCCTGCCAACCACACACCGAAAGGATCGTCATGCCCAGTCACGATGCAAGGCGCGTTTCGCGGCGTTCTGTGCTCCAGGGCGCCGCGACGGCCGGGGCCGCCGGCCTGGCCGCCACGGCCCTGGGAGCGGCGGTAAGCCCGGCAGCAGCCGCGAGCGAGTCAGCACCGCGCGGCACCGGTGCCGCGAAGCCGGCGTCCGGACCCCTCGTGGTGCACGTGCGCGACGCCAAGTCCGGGGACATCGAGGTGTTCTCCGGGACCAGCCAGATTCGGCTGCGCGACAAGGACCTGGCCGCCCGAATCAGCCGGGCCTTCGGGTAACGCCGGTAACCGCCACTAAGAGCCAAAGAGGTAATTGAATGTCATCGCACCGCGAGGCGCCGGAGATCTCCAAGGACCCGGTCGCCGACAGTACCGACGTGTACGCGTTCGTCAGCCCGGACAAGCCCACCACCGTCACCCTGATCGCCAACTACATCCCGCTGCAATTGCCGTCGGGCGGGCCGAACTTCTTTGAGTTCGGCGACGACGTGCTCTACCAGATCCACATCGACAACGACGGGGACGGCCGGGCCGACATCTCCTACCAGTTCCGGTTCCACACCACGGTTCGCGACCCGGACACCTTCCTCTACAACACGGGTCAGATCACGTCGCTGAGCAGCGCGAACTGGAACCGCGTCCAGACCTACGACGTGTCCGTGGTCTCCGGCGGCTCGTTCGCTACGCTGGGCAGCGGCCTGCCGTGCCCGCCGTGCAACATCGGGCCGCGGTCGACGCCGAACTACGCGGCCCTGGCCGGCGCGGCCATAAACAGCCTGGGCGGCGGGATCACGGTGTTCGCCGGGCAGCGGGCCGAGGAGTTCTTCGTCGACCTGGGCTCGATCTTCGACCTGGGCGACCTGCGGCCGTTCCAGGAGGCGCACGTGATCTCCACGCCGGCGGCACCGGGCGTGAACGCCACCAACGGCCTGAACGTGCACTCGATCGCGATCCAGGTGCCGATCTCCGCGGTGACCAGGCCCGGCAAGCCGGTCATCGGGGTGTGGACCTCGGCGAGCCGGCAGCGGGTCACGCTGTGGGACGCGGACAGCGGCGAGAACGTGAACGCGGGACCGTTCCGGCAGGTGTCGCGGCTGGGTAACCCGCTGTTCAACGAGGTGATCGTCCCGATGGGCAAGAAGGACCTGTGGAACTCGCTGCCGCCGTCGGACGACAAGCAGTTCGCCGGTTTCGTCACCCAGCCGGAACTGGCCGCGCTGCTGCCGGTCCTGTACCCCGGCGCGTTCAAGAACCTGGCCGCGGCGGTGGCGGCCAAGACGCCGCGCGCCGACCTGGAGGCGATCCTGCTCACCGGCATCCCGGCGGGCATCGTCAGCAAGACCTTCACGACCTTCACCGGGTCGGTCCTCGCCGACATGCTGAGGCTGAACACCTCGATCCCGCCGGCCAAGTCGCCGAACATCCTCGGGGTGCTCGGCGGCGACCTGGCCGGCTTCCCGAACGGGCGCCGGGTCATCGACGACGTGGTGACGATCGAGATCCGGGCCATCGCCGGGGTCACGTTGCCGCTGGTCGACAAGTCCTTCACCCCCGACAAGGTGGCGACCGAGGTCACCGACTTCACCACCGACCCGCCCGCGATCGGCGACCCGCCGCTGGGCACGTTCCCGTATCTGGGGACGCCTTACGACGGCTACGACCACCCGCACTGATCCCCTTTCCAGGACGCGCCGCGGGTCCGTCCGCACCGGGCCCGCGGCGCCAGCTGTCTGCGCTGTCTGCGTTGTTTGCGTTGTCTGCGCTGTTTTGCGT
>Ga0070765_100001318_pt1 | contig 15117 bp, 15 predicted proteins | sample HubBroMetageWFT5_FD_71516 | JGI IMG/M metagenome (GOLD analysis project Ga0070765, IMG submission 71516) | Warmed and freeze-thawed soil microbial communities from the Hubbard Brook experimental Forest, New Hampshire - Hubbard Brook CCASE Soil... | ecosystem: Environmental > Terrestrial > Soil... | reverse complement strand
CTCTGAAAAGCATGGCTCTGAAATTGGCGGGCGCTGGACATCCTTTCGATCATACCGCAGAAGAATGCTGAAAGTCACAGGGACGAGTGTCCTCGCCACTACACGGCCACCAAAGGCAAAGAACGGTAACGCTTCGAGGTCAGACGTGACAATGCGTTGGCCACGGCCGGCGAAAGTACCGGTACAGGGGGCTCGCCGCATCCCGACGGTTTCTCCGTGCTGGGAACGATGTGGACATCTACGGTCACCGGTGCATCGACCATGTACGGGGGAGTGTAGCCGTCGAAGTTGCTCTGCTCCACGTATCCTTCCTTTAGCGTAATCGCTCCTTTCACCATCAGTTGGGATACAGCGAAGCAGGCGCCGGCCTGGAACTGGCTCTCGACCGTCAGGGGATTCACGGCCACGCCGCAGTCAACTGCGAGGGTGGCGCGGTGGATCCTGGGGCGGTCGTTCTCGATCGAGACTTCGACAGCGCACGCGACGCCGGTGCCGAATGATTCGTGACAGGCGATGCCGGCAGCGTGTCCTTGCGGCAGACTGGAGCGCCAGTCGGCACTTTCTTTTTCCATGAGATCGAGCGCGCCGCGCACTTTCGTGGCGTCAGGGTTAAGCAGCTTGCGGCGATATGCGATGGGATCCATCTGGGCGCGCATCGCGAGTTCATCCACCAGCGTCTCCATAACGAACGCGGTGTGCGTATGGCCGACCGAGCGCCACCACAGCACGGGCACGTTCACGGTGGGATGGTGCGCGGAAACATGGAAGTTGGGAATGCCGTAGTGCGTATCCACGACGCCCTCAACGGCCGTTTCATCTACGCCATTCTTGATGAGCACGGCAGCAAAGGGCGTGCCCGCCACCAGCGACTGGCCTACAATCACGTGGCGCCAGGCGACCGGCATTCCGTCAGCGCCAATTCCGATTTCGACGCGGTGCGTGTGCATCGGCCGATAGTAGCCGCCTTGCACGTCGTCTTCGCGGGCCCACACCAATTTTACCGGCGTTCCCTGCAGGCGCTTCGCAATTGCGGCTGCCTCGCGCTGGACATGAGAGTCGGGCGTGGCTCTTCTGCCGAATCCTCCGCCCGCCATCTCGGTGTGGAACGTGATCTGATCGGGTTTCAAACCCAGGACCTGGGCAATCGCCGCCTGGTCCACCGTCTGGAACTGCGATCCGGCCCATACTTCTGCACGATCGCCGTCAAAGCGGACAGTGGTGTTCAACGGCTCCATCGGGGTGTGCGCAAGGTAAGGGAACTCATACTCGGCCATGATGCGATCGCTGGCCGCAATCGCATCCAGCGCCTTTTCGTCGCCGTGCGTCACGGCAACGTTACCCGGAGTGGCAGCGAGTTCCTTGTACTGCTTTTGCAGTTGCAAACTGTCCGCACGGTCAACGGTGGAAAGATCCCAATCAATGCGGAGGCGATCCCGCGCCTGCTTCGCCGTCCAGAACTTGTCGGCAACCACGGCCACCGCTGTTCCTTTGCTGACGGTCGGAATCTCGAACACATCCACGACTCCGGAGGTGCTGCGTGCGGCTTTGTCATCCACGGATTTCGGCGATGCACCAAATACCGGCGGATGCGCTACCAGCGCGACTTTCATTCCAGGCAGATCCAGGTCGAGGCCGAATTTCTGCGAGCCGTCGCACTTGGGAGAGCTATCAAGACGGCGAATCTTTTTGCCCACCAGCCGGAAGTCCGCTGCGTTCTTGAGCGTCACGGTTTCGGGCACGGGCAGGTGCGCCGCCGCATCCGCCAGATCGCTGTACTTCGCCGACTGACCGCCCGGGCCATGAACTACGCTGGCTTCAGTGCGGCACTGGCTGGCTGGGACATTCCATTTTTCCGCGGCTGCCGCAACCAGCATCGCGCGTGTCTTAGCGCCGAGCTCCCGGTATTGCTGATACGAGTGCGCGATGGAACCTGAGCCCCCGACCATCTGTATGCCGAACAAAGGATCTTTGTAAACATCAGCGGCGGGCGCGAGTTCGGCGACCACTTGCGACCAGTCAGCATCCATCTCGTCGGCTAAAAGCATGGCCAACGCGGTTTGAACTCCTTGCCCAAACTCCAGCCGATTTACCTGAATGACGATTTTGCCGTCGGGCTTGATGTGAACGAAGGCGTCAGGCGGATAAACTTTCGGCTTGGATTGCCCACCTTCCTGAGCCGCCAACGGAAAATCAAGGTACAAGGACACCAACAAGCCGCCCGCGGCCGTGGCTGAGACGCGCAGAAAGCTGCGCCGGCTAAGATGCAGTTTGTCAGCAATTTTCGTCGTGGCTGCCATTTTGCGTCTCCTTACTTCAATTGCAGCGAAGCGGCCTTGATCGCCTCGCGAATGCGAACATAGGTGCCGCAGCGGCAAATGTTCCCGCCCATGGAGTCTTCAATATTGGTGTCGGTTGGCTTCGGAGTACTCTTCAGCAAAGCTACCGCGCTCATGATTTGCCCGCTCTGGCAGTAACCGCACTGAACGACATCCTCCGCCACCCAGGCGTTTTGCACTGCTCGTCCCACGTGGTCCTCGCCGATTCCTTCGATGGTCACAATAGTGCGGCCGCGAACCAGCGACACGGGAACGACGCAGGAGCGAGTGGCTATGCCGCCGAGATGAACCGTACAGGCTCCGCAGGCGGCGATGCCGCAACCATACTTGGTTCCGGTCATCTTCAGATCTTCGCGCAACACCCAGAGCAGCGGAGTATCGGGATCAACTGTGACTTGTTTCGGCTGACCGTTCACCGTGAGCTTATAGGTTTCCATAAAGAACCTCGCAGTTCAGGGATTTTGAGGACAGGGCGTACCCGCTTCGACCCAGTCCCGCGTGGCCTTAACAAATTCGTCGTGCGTGAGCGGCGGCGATGAGCGGGCGCTGCCATCGCGGCGCCGGCCCGGCTGGAAGGCCCAGAGGACGAGCGGTTCGTCCTGGTGATGTTTCAAGATGGCGGGACCGTCGAAATTGTGATTCTTCGTGCGATCAGTGAGTGACTGGCAGACCTGAGCGCCGGACAAAATTTTGTCCTCGGGATCCTGCCACTTCATCGATAACGGCGCCAGATGCCAATCGTAGGCGCCGGGAACGCCTGCTCGGTCCGCATTCGCCCCCTGATGGCAGGTTGCGCAGTTCAGGCCGGGAACGCCTTTGCCTCCCGGACCTCGAACTACATTGAACAAATGCCGATGCCGGTCGTCGCCCTGCTCCGGATAATTGCTGGCGGTGTGGCAATTGATGCAACGGGGATGGGTTAATACGGAATAGACTTGCTGCCACGCGGCCAGGCCAGCGTCGCGGGTTACGGGAGCAGTCACCGGTTTCGGCGATGCGCTTTGCCCCGAAAGGCGGGACGGCATCCCTGACCACAAGGCACAAGCAAAGAGAATGAAAAATATTCGTGGACTTGTTCTGAGCGAGCACACCATAGAAGTTCTCCTTGCGATTCGCCTTTCGAAGCGGGCGCAAGAGCATCCGACATTCTAATCCCAGTGAGGTTGTGAGGTCGACTCACGCTCAAGCCGATTCGCTAGGTTTCGAGCAGGCTGCGATTTGCAGGCAATCCAATTCCGTATTTCGCCGCCAAGAAGGATCGAAGCGTGGGTGGGGCAAGCTGTGCCACTTCCTGCCAGGTCAAGATTTTTAGTTTGGTGCGCAGTTCAACCGGCTGCACGCAGCTCATGACTGCGTACCAGGCATCAGCCAGATCCGGCCTGCGGGCGTCGACTAGAACGCAGAATGAACATTGCAGAGCGTGTGCGGCAAGCACATTTCGGAGAAGTTGGTAGGAGAGATAACGATCGCCGGTCTGCGGCAACTGCTGAGGATCGAACACCTGCGAGAAATCACGATAGGCCAGCAGAACTCTTTTTGTGGCGCTCTGGAAGTCACTCTCGGTAAGTTTTGCCTCGACCAATAAATCCCCTAATCGCAAATCAACTTCCGTTCGATCGAATCTGCCGTTGGCCAGCGGGACGCGGGCTTTGTATCCAAAACATGGAGACATTCCCGGCTCGAAACCCGATAGCGCTGCAACCCTGCCATCTCGCAATAGACTGGGATGGCAAAAGATGTTCATCAGCAAAGCGTCGGAACTCGCACAGGAATCAAGTTCCTTCCAGCGTCCACACTCATTGGGAGGCAGAGATCGTCCATCTCGAGTATGAACTTTTTCCAAACGTTTTCTCCAGGCGGGATTTGCCTGCATCGCTTTGTAGCTTCCCTGCAGAAAATTTCCGTGCCGTGCGCCGTCTTCACCAGGTGGAAAACACACGACAGGGCTTTCGCCGTAGCTCAGAGAATGCGGCAGGGCTTCGGCCAGCGCAAACTTCCGGGCCCGCTCGGACAGATCGTGACGGAGGGCAGCAGCCAAGCTCATGCGAACTCCATGACGTCCGGTATTATAGCGAACAAAATACGAATTCAATGAGGAAATGAACTCTAACCGATAAGGTTCCAGGATCGGAAGGAGAACTCGATCTACGTTTACCTCGACAACGAATCAAGTGGGCCACGCGGCACGGAATGCGCTGGCCGCGAAGAAGATGACATTCAACCACCAGCGCTGCACAAGGCGACCACGCGCCGGTGAACGCAGCGCTCGGCGCAATATTCAGAGAGGCTCAGCATCGTTCGAGTTACTGAGCCTCCTCCGGGCCGAATACGGATCACGGCTACTATTTGTGATTTTGGTTAGAGGCCTGCGCAGCCTGTTTGAGTTCCCGGCTGGCCTGATCGAGTAACTCCTTGGCTTTCGCGGCATGTCCATCCAGATCCCACTCGTTGGCGCCTTGAGCCGCCTGGATTTTTTCGAAAGCCTGGTCGCACAGGCGTTGCGCGGCAGCCAGATTGGGGTGCCTTTTCGGACTGATGTTTTGTACGGGCTGTTTCATTTGCGCGAAGACTAGACTCCCAAACAATAGAGCAATACCCAACATGCTTCCTGAAAGCACTCTTTTCCTCGGCATCTCTACCCTCCTCAAAGATAAACTTCTCGGTGATTGAACACATGCACAGATACAAAGTTGCGGGTCCGCTTATTCTACGACATTCTTGGTTCAACGCATCGTCCACGATACCTGATGATCTGCCAGGCTGCAAATCAATCGTAATATTCCAGCCCCAAATGCGTGATCAAGCCCTCGCCGCGCAAATGGCGGAGGGTGTTCTTCAACTTCATCGACTGAATAAACAAATCATGTTCAGGGTAAAGCCCCGGCGCGGTCATGGGAGACTTGAAATAGAAACTCAGCCACTCCTGGATGCCAAGCCCACGAAGTTCCGTGCTGCGCTGGGCCAGATCCATGAACAACACGAGATCAAGCACGATAGGCGCGGCCAGAATTGAATCGCGACAAAGAAAGTCCACCTTGATCTGCATCGGGTAGCCAAGCCAGCCAAAGATATCGATATTGTCCCAGCCCTCTTTGTTGTCGCCTCTCGGCGGGTAATAGTTGATGCGGACCTTGTGAGTAAAATTGCCGTAGAGTTCGGGATAAAGCTCGGGCTGCAAAATATGCTCCAGCACCGAAAGCTTGGACTCCTCCTTGGTTTTGAATGACCCGGGATCTTCGAGCACCTCGCCATCGCGGTTGCCCAAAATGTTCGTGGAGAACCATCCGTTAAGCCCGATCATTCGAGCTTTAAAGCCGGGGGCGAGGATAGTCTTGATCAATGTCTGTCCAGTTTTGAAGTCTTTGCCGCAGATGGGGGCTTCGTTCTTGCGCGACAGCTCTTGCATCACGGGAAGGTCTACGGTCAGGTTGGGTGCTCCGTTGGCAAAGGGCACGCTCTCCATCAGCGAGGCGTAGGCGTAAATCATCGACGGCGCGACGTTCTCGTCGTTCTGGGTCAGCGCTTTCTCGAATGTCTTGAGTGATTGATGAGCGGCGGTAGGCTCGATATAACTTTCCGTGGAACCGCACCAGATGGTGATCAGCCGCGAAGCACCCGAAGTCTTCTTGAACTCGCGGATATCGGCTCGCACCTGCTCCGCCAGATCCATCTTATTCTTGCCCTTCTTGAGATTGGGGCCGTCGATTTTCTTGACGTAGTTGTGATCGAAGACGGCTTTGCGCGGCTTGATAGAGCCAAGAAACGGTTTGACCTGATCAAGTAATTCGCGATCGAGAACGCCCGCCTTTTTGGCTGCGGTGTACATGTCGTCTTCAAAAATATCCCAGCCGGTGAAGACCAGATCGTCAAGCGAGGCTAAGGGAACGAACTCCTTGATCTTGGGTGAGCGCGCGTCCGTGCGCTTGCCCAGGCGAATCGTTCCCATCTGGGTGAGGGAGCCGATGGGCTTGGCAATTCCCTTGCGTACGGCTTCGATGCCGGCTACGAATGTGGTCGCGACCGCTCCCATTCCTGGGATCATCACACCGAGCTTGCCTTTGGGCGCTTGAATCTCGCTGCCGTTTTGCTTTCTGCTTTCAGTTCTTGCGGACTTCTGCCGAGTCGCCATCTGATGGAGGCTTCCTTATGATGAGAATTCTTGATGAAAGGCGAACAGGTATGTTCTCGTATAGACCCGGGATTTGCAACCGCATCCGGTTAAATGCGAAGCGTGATGATTTAGCGGCGTATCCGCGCATCCAGCGGGGAATGCTTTTCCCGGCTGCGGAGCCTCTGCTGGGACGGGAGGGGACGCCCGTCCTCCATTGCGCCTGAGTTTACTTTGCTTCCAGATCGACTGTCTTTACCGGCAGGTCCCAATGGGCTGCGAGGATTTCGAAACGCTGCTGCTCTTCGCGCTCGTAGGTTTCTTTATCGGGAAACAATTGCTTCTTGAGAGCATCTTCATCGAAGGGTTCGTTGGCGACTGTGGCATTCTTGAACACAATGGTTACGCGGTAATCCCAGCGGCCGTCTTCGGCGGTGTGGTAGCGCGGTTGGTCCATCCAGACCTTGAGCATGCGGCCCATCTCGACTTCTTTCTTCAGCAGCGGGTAGTGGTTCTTCTTAAACAGACGAAGGAATTCGTCCGCGTGCCCCCATTTTGCTTTGTAATAGTATTCGACGACGAAGGGTTGGCCCGGCGCGGATTGTGCAATCAAGGGCGAGGCGAAAGTCGCGGCCAACGCGAATGTTACAATGAGAGCAAATGATCGAAAAGACGTTCTCATGCCAGTGCTCCTAAACTTTGAGTAAGATTGCGTCGAATGCGCTCGCGGAAACGGTGCGGTTCCAAGTGTCATTTCCACATCTGCGAGCTCAGGGTATCAGCGAAAAGACCGTGCCATATTTTCCTGCACCGCCATAAGCCGTGGTCGTGCCGTACAGCACTCCATTGCCGATGGTGACACCTGCAACAGGAGTACCGCCATCGTCGCCCCCGCTAAACGCGTGCAGCACTTTCTCGGTCCAAGGATCTCCGGGGGCAGCGGGAGGCGTCAACGAGAACACGGTGCCGCAGCCATAGGACGAGGATGGGCAGCCCGAGTCTCCACCGTAATACGTCGTGCCATAGAGAACCCCGTTTTTGCCGATTGCCAACCCCGGGTTTGGATAGGCTGCATCTGGGGTTCCGGCGAAACTGTAGAGTATCTTCTCCGTCCAGGAACCCTGCTGCGAAGTGGGAGGCGTCAAGGAGAAAACCGTACCCATTCCGGAGCTTCCCCCACCGCCGGTCACGCCATAGATGACTCCATCACTACCGATAACGATACTGGAATAGCCAGCCCCATCGTTGGCCTGGTCGGTGAAGGTGTGGAGAACCGTCTCAGTCCATAAACCGTGGGGAGTGGACGGAGGCGATAACGAGAAAACCAGCCCGCAGCCAAAAGGGCAATCGGGATTGCCACCTTGGCTCGTGCCGTATATAACGCCGCCGGGTCCTGGCACAGTCATGATCGGATAGGCCCCGCCAGCGCTGCCGTCGAAGCTGAACAACATGGTTTCCTTCCAGGAACTGCCTCCCCGAGGAGGCGGTATCAGCGAGAATGCTGAGCCGCATCCGTATTCACACAACGATTGCGTCCCGACTCTGCGGCTGGTGCCATAAAGACTGGCGCCCGCGACTCGCACGCTGTCGGGCAGCGTAGCAATTCGGGGAAACGCGTAGGTCTGGCTTTTCCAAGTACCGCCATGGAAAGACGGCGGACTGAGAGCGAAGGCGGTGCCGCATCCGGTGCCTCCGCATCCTTTGCCTCCGCTGGCGGTCGTGCCGTAGAGCACTCCATCGGGCGCAATCGCGAGAGCGTCAGGTTCGAATCCATCCAGGCCGCTGGTAAAGCGGTGGAGTTGATCTTCCTTCCACAACCCGCCGTGCAAGGGCGGTGTCAGCGAGAAGACCGTACCGCAACCGAGATAGCAGGGCGATTCTTGGCTTCCGCCTTGATAGGTGGCTCCGTAAAGCACTCCACTCGGCCCGATGAGCAGGGGGACAATGGGCGTTAGACCGTCACCAGCCTTCACGTCGCCGTTGAAGGCGTATAGGATGGTGAACTTCGATCCCGAACTTTGTGCGTTCAGCGCAGGCGTGAGTAAACCGAGGGCCAGCACAACCGCAAACACGATCGCCTGCAGAAGGCGCATCACTTGGATCGGCGGATTCGACGAGCGAGCGGGTACATCCGAAGCGTGATTCCCCAGTTTGCAAGCCAGCATGGGTCTACCGTCCTCGAAGACGAGCTCATGATGATGAGCAAGGTTTATCTTCTAGGCTCAAAAACGCCTCTATTGTACGCCGACTCCGAGCCATCGCAACCCTCCCCGGCGGTTCACCGTACGTGGCTGACGCGAGCGATAGCAAGTGCTGCACTACGAATGGTTTTCGCTGATACGGTTTTGCCAGTGTGACCAAGCAAACCAGATGACAGCGGCAATCAGGGCGACGCCGATGACTGCGTCGAATCGGTGGAAATACTTGCCCAGCCCGCGCCAGTTTTCGCCGAGCTTCATGCCTAGCCAGGCCAGTACGAAGCACCATGGCCAGGAACCGAGAAAGGTGTAGAGATGAAATCGTCCGCGGGGCATGCGGGCTACTCCTGCGGGCAGGGCAATGAAGGTGCGGATTACTGGCAGCAGCCTTCCGATGAAGACCGCAAGGTATCCCCAGTGCGCGAAAAAACGGTCTGCCCAATCCAGTTCGCGCCGGCCCATTAAGATCCAGCGGCCGTACTTTTCTACCAGAGGGCGTCCGCCGTAGCATCCGATCTCATAGGCGACGAGGGATCCCAGATTGCACCCAATGGCACCCGCCGTGGCGACCCAGAACAGTTTCATCGTGCCCTCGAACACCAGGTAACCGGCGAAGGGCATGATCAGCTCCGACGGCAATGGAATGCACGCGGACTCAATCGCCATGAGGAGAGTGAGGCCACCGTAGCCGGTCGCGGCGATTACGGACTTGATAAAGACAAAAAGAATTGCGAGGATTTTTTCAGTCATGAAAGAGTCTGTAGCGACGCAGCGTGCTACGTCTCTACAGCAAGAGTACAAGGGGCAGCTAGAATGATCCTTCCTGAGTAAAGGTGAATCCGGGCAGGGATGCTCCCGGTGCGCCTTTCGCCACTTTCACCCGCACCGTGGGCGCATCGGGTGCGGTGACCTCGGCCGGACGCAGCACGGCGTACTGCGAGAACACCTCGCTGTAAACCTTGGTGACCAGATAGTCCTTTCCGTCGTCGTCCTTGCGCCACACTTGCCCGAGTTGGATAGACTTCACTGCCACGGGAGTTTCCTCAGCTTGGTTGGATCACCTCCAGACTACCTAGCGGGTCCGTCCTCGTCAATTGAGGGCGCGATTGCGTTGGATTACGAAAGGATCAGGCTTTGGAACGGCGTAGCCTATATTCGGGTCGAGTCGCAGTCGGGCGGGGCGAAGACGCCCGTCCTCCATCGAAGATTTGTTTCTGCTAACATTCAAACTCGATTCCAAACAGCGAAAGCCAGCATGATGGTACGCGGCATAGTTCCTCGCCAACCGGCAAAAACTCGGCGTCACGAAGGAGCGCGCGTCGAGCGCTCGCTCGCGAAAACTTCCGGGCTGCGCCCGAGCCGGCCGGGTCAGAGACCCAGCCCCACACAGACTACGAAAAAAAAGACAAGGGCGCGCAGCACGAAGAGTTATGATCCGCTCGCGCCGGAGCGGGTTGCTGAAATCCTCAAGCGGCTCGATCAGCTTTATCCCGATGTGACTTGCGCGCTGACTCACAAGAGCGCATGGGAGTTGTTAGTGGCGACTATCTTGTCGGCGCAATCGACCGACGTCAACGTCAACCGGGTCACGCCGGAATTGTTTCGCAAATACCCTACAGTCGCAGACTTTGCTGCGCTCACGCCGGAACAACTGGAGCCCGATGTCCGCTCGACCGGGTTTTTCCGCAATAAATCGAAGTCGGTCGTGGGTGCGGCGAAGAAAATCATGAGCGATTTCGGTGGCCAGGTGCCGGACGACATGGAGAGGCTTCTTACTTTGCCCGGCGTGGCGCGCAAGACTGCCAATGTCGTGCTGGGCACGTGGTTCAAAAAGGCGGATGGCCTTGTTGTAGACACTCACGTCACCCGCATTGCGCGTCGGCTCGAACTCACCAAAAATGCGGACGCAGCGAAGATCGAACAGGATCTGATGGAGGTGATCCCGCGCGATAAGTGGATTCTGTTCGCGCACCAGCTCATCTGGCATGGACGCAGGTTGTGCTTCGCCCGCCGGCCAAAGTGCGTGGACTGTGCGCTGGAGAATATTTGTCATGCTGGAGATAAGACGTGGAGCACGGTCGAAATGCACAAAAACGCGAAGCTGTGAGCTCTCGTCCCCTGAACTGGCCCTGTCATCCTGAGCGCAGCACCTACGGGCGCGCGCGACCGGACGGGCGGAGTCGAAGGATCCCCGTATGTTTACCTCTTCCCCATGCCGTTTCAGGGCATTCCCCGAAGTAGGTTGGTGTCAAAATTCCCTGCGCCTTTATTCCGAGCAGCATCACGTAGGGATCTTTCGACTCAAGATGACAGTTGGGAAAGGAAGGGCGAAACCATTCTCTGATAAACTTTTTATTCTGACCTCGTCCAATACTCGCATGCGTATTCTCATCTCGTTTGCTATTGTCATGGTTATGAGTTCCTTCGCCTCGGCCCAGACTTTACCGGTGCCTCACGCCATTAACGATCCCAAACAGATTGCCAGCAAAGCTAACGCGCAGGTCGAACAGAACCAGCAGAGCCTGTCGATTGAAAAGCTGTACATGACGCGGCAGGTGGGACGTGCGTCGTGGTCGCCCGATGGAAAGACGATTGTGTTTGTGAGCAACATCAGTGGCCGCAATAATCTTTGGCTGGTTCCGGCGGAGGGGGGCTGGCCGACGCAGCTCACGGTCAGCGATCAGCGGCAGACGGCGCCGGCGTGGTCGCCGGACGGCAAATGGATCGCCTACATGTCGGACTATGACGGCGACGAGCAGTGGGACGTATTTATTGTTTCGCCGAAGACCGGGCAAGTGGTGAACCTGACTCACACTCGAGAGATTGCGGAAGAGTATCCGCGATGGTCGGCGGATGGCCGCTATCTGGCCTACACGGTGAAACCGAAAACGTCGTCGGTATATGAGATCGATGTTTATGACATGTTGATGCGGGATGTGAAACATATCACGACTGGCACGCCTGCTGACAGGCTGAATGAGAATCCGATCTGGTCGCAAGACGGGAAATGGATCGCGTATACCCAGGCGCAGGCTAAGGGAACCGATTCCAATATCTTTGTGGCAGAAGTCGCGACTGGCCAGAGTTCCCTGCTGACACCGCACGGCGGTGAACAGCTTTTCCGTTGCGATGACTTTTCTCCCGACGGCAAGAAGCTGCTGATTACATCGAATGCAGTAAATGGGTACGACAATGTTGGGTTGCTGGAGATTGCAACAAAAAAGATTTCCTGGCTGACCAAAGACAAGTGGGAAAACAGCGGCGGCAATTTTTCACCTGATGGCAAGCGCGTTGTTTGGACCGCAAATGTCGAGGGCAATACCGACATCTATTTACATGACCTCGCAACCAGCAAAACTGCGGCCTTGCCCTTGAACAAAGGAGTAAATCAGCTGGCCGGAGAACATTCCGCATTCAGCAAAGACGGGTCACGCTTGCTTTACAACCACAACGGGGCAAGCGCTCCAGGAGATCTTTGGGTCTATCAACTGGCGACGGGGAAATCGCATCAGGTGACGCAGTCGCTCGTCGCCGGCGTGCATTCGGAAGATATGGTCGAGCCGTTTCTTGTTCATTACCCCAGCCGCGATGGCAAGTGGACGATTTCCGCGTTTGTGTATGTGCCCTTCAACATGGTTCGCAACGGCCAGAATGCGGCGATTGTTTATGTGCACGGCGGGCCGACCGCGCAAACGGTGAATTCGTTCAATCGCTTTATCCAGCACATGGTCAACCAGGGATACATGGTGATCGCTCCGAACTATCGAGGCTCGACCGGCTACGGAAAAGAATTTCAGCAGGCAAATTTGTTTGACATGGGCGGCGGCGATTTGCAGGACGTAGTGGCCGCCGCGGATTTTATCAAGCAGACGGGTTTCCTTGATCCCAAGAAGATTGTTCTGATGGGCGGCAGCTACGGCGGCTACATGACGATGATGGGCGTGACCAAAGCGCCGGAGGTCTGGGCCGCGGGCGTTCCGATCGTGCCATTCGTTAATTGGTTCACTGAAATCGAGAATGAGGATCCGGTGTTGCAGCAATCGGACATGGCGACGATGGGCGATCCCGTCAAGAACAAAGCTCTGTTTCAGGATCGCTCGCCGATTTTCTTCGTCGATCAGATCAAGGCTCCGCTGCTGCTGCTGGCGGGCGGGAACGATCCGCGGTGTCCCAAGGAAGAAGCCCAGCAGGTGGTGGACGCGGTTAAGAAACGCGGGGGAACAGTCGAGTATAAGGTTTACGAGAATGAAGGTCACGGCTTCGCGCGCGTGGAAAATCAGATTGACGCTTATCAGCGTGTGTCGGGTTTTTTGAAGGCGCATGTACCGCCGGCGGATTGCAGTTGCTCGCTGAGCGAGTAGGTTTCCCGGCTGTGAGCAGGCCTGTCGATGCGACTGCCAGACCGCTGACGCGAGCGCCCCGCGGCAGTCACCGGGCAAGAGACCCGGTTCCACCACGTGCTAAAGCCTTGATCAGGCCTGGGATTGTGTACTCGGTTGCCTCGATGTCGACCGGCAGACCGAACTCGCGCAGGGTTGACGACGTTACCGGACCGATCGAAGCGAGGCGGATGCCGTCGATCGGGCTTGCTTTTCGTGGGCTAGAGCCTGCCCTGAGCTTGTCGAAGGGGCGTTCGCGCCGCGGATTCTTTCCCAGCAGTGCGAAAAAGTTTCTCACCGTCGACGAGCTGGTAAACGTGATCACATCCGGACGACGTTTCGAGTCTTTCAGAATCGCTCGCACCCGTGCGCGAGAAGACTGCGGAATGACGGTTTCGTAGGCTTCGACAACATCTATTTTCGCGCCGAGCTTTCGCAGTTCGCTGGGGATCACATCGCGGGCGACTTTGGCCCGCGCCAGCAGCACGCGCTTCCCGGCGACCTGATTGCGCAGACTTTCCACAACCGATTCGGCCACATACTCTTCCGGAACGACGTTTACTTTAACGCCGCGATTCTCGATGGCCTTTTTGGTTGAAGGCCCGATGGCTGCGACTTTCAGGTGCGTCAACTGAGTCTCACTTATGCGGAGTTTGCGAACTCGTTGCCACACCGCTTCGACGCCGTTCACGCTGGTGAGGACGAGCCAATCGTAGTCGGGTAATTTTTTGAGAGCCGCGTCCAGGGGTTTATAAGAACGTGGCTTGCGGATCTCGATGAAAGGAACTTCCAGTACTTCGGCGCCAAGCTCTCGCAGGCCCGAGGAAAGCGCACTGGCCTGGTGTCGCGCTCGACCTACAAGGATGCGAAGTCCGGTGAGCGCTTTTTTGCCTGTCATCGAGATCAGCGACCCAAACCTTCTTGCTGCATGAGTTCCGCGACTCCGGCGACGTTCGAATCATCGCTCTGGTTAAGGGATTGAATAACTCGTGCTTGTTCTCCCTTGGTGCGATTCTGACTAAGCTTGAACTTTGCTTCCAGCCTTTTGACCTTTATCTCAAAACCCACAATATGCTTCATCATCCCGCTGCGAAATTTGTCGCTTAGTTCGGACCACTGCGCCATGTAGGACGATTCGAAGGTGTTGATCATCTGGTGGAGTGTTTCTCTCAGGCCGGCTTCGTCTGAGAATAAAGTGGGCTCGCCATAGACATGAACGGCGGCGTAATTCCAGGTGGGAACACTCTCCCGAAGCTCGTACAGGCTGGGCGAAATGTATGCATGGGGGCCGTGAAAGATGACTAGCGACTCTTCTCCCGCGTTCATCGACTTCCAGTGCGCATTCGCCCTTGCCATGTGGCCGCGCACTACGATCTGATCTCCGGCTTCGTCGATGAGGAGCGGGAGATGAGTGGCGAACGGAATTCCGTCAACGTTCGTGACCAGGATGGCAAACGGATTTGCCCGCATGAAAGCCAGGATGGCTGGGCGATCTTCCTGGCGGTTAAATTCGGGTATGTACACTTTTCGAGTCTCCGGCGTCGAGCGTTCTCTCTGAGCGTAGCACGTCCACCGCGGACGACAGATGCGGGCTGTTCAGATAAATTGTCCGGAATTCCCTGCCGCGTCATTTTGAGTGCGGGTAGTCAGGGGTCTTTCGACTGCGTGGCTGCTTCGCTCAAGATGAAAATATAATTGTCCGCTCAAGATGCCAATTTAGTTTAGGGTTGCTGCGGTACGGCAATTCCTTGTCCGTAAACTGCTTCCAAGATTGCATCCCCGCCGCGCTGGAGCAAAGTGTCGCCAACGGACTCTCCGAGTTGAACCGGTTCGGCGCCGTCGCGCGTTTCGCGCAGAACCTTAGTTCCATCTGGATCGGCGACGATGGCCTCGAGGTGGAGTCGCCCGTTGCGGACTTCGGCGAATGCGCCGATGGGCACTTGGCAGCCGCCACCGAGCTTATTGAGCAAGGCTCGCTCGCAGGTGGTGGTGGCGCGCGCCGCGGGGTCGTCCAAAAATGCAAGGTGGTCTCGAGTGATCGTGTCGCCGGCGCGAATCTCGATTCCTAAAGCACCTTGCCCAGCCGCGGGGCACAT
>Ga0070765_100001316_pt1 | contig 15119 bp, 14 predicted proteins | sample HubBroMetageWFT5_FD_71516 | JGI IMG/M metagenome (GOLD analysis project Ga0070765, IMG submission 71516) | Warmed and freeze-thawed soil microbial communities from the Hubbard Brook experimental Forest, New Hampshire - Hubbard Brook CCASE Soil... | ecosystem: Environmental > Terrestrial > Soil... | reverse complement strand
GGGTAATGACGGATGGTAAACAGGTACTCGGCGATGAACCATAAGTGCCGATCAGTGGTCATCCAATCGCGGGCATCGAATCGGGCGAGATTGACCGGGCGCGAAAATGTTCGGAGTGAGCGCTCACGTCGGAGGTTGAAGTAAACATCGAAATAACTCAGCGCGAGTTCGCGTAGAGTGCGGTAGACGGGCTCGCGGTAACGGCATCCGGTGAAGTTGGATTTGGCGAGTGCTCCCCAATGCCCGTTGATGCGGTAGATGGCCAGGACGTGGTCGGTGTCGTGTTCGGCTTCGAGGTCGAAGACGAGCGGAGGGTATCCATTGGCTCGCAGGGCGGCCGCGGCCAGGGTTGCGGCCTCGAAACAGTGGGCGGTGTTTTCTTGCAACACGCGGCGCGGCGACCAGGCGGTGTTGGCCAGGTGGTAGGGCATGTCGTCGAGAAAGCGCTGGATGCCGTAGGGAGTTTTCAGGATACGCAGTTTGCGTAGTTCGGCCGGGGTGAAGTTGGTCATTCTTGAATTCAGTTTATCGCGAGAATTGGCGAAGGACGTTAACCACGGAGGACACTGAGGTTCAGAAAGGAAAGACCAGACCTGATCATTTTACTCGTTCATCAATGATCAGGTCCGATTGGTTTGATTAGTTCATGTGCATGTCCGCCATGCTCTGCGAACTGAAGAACAGGAAGAAATTTGAGGGCGCCTGGATAGCCTGTCCAGCTTTCTCAGCCGCTTTTAGCGCCGTTACCGACGTAATTCCGCTGCTTCCGTCCTGTGGCGGCCAATCACTCTGATCCAGCACGAGGACCGGAATGACCTGCCACCAGATTGCAGGATCGTTGATGTCATGATCTGCGAGTACGTGACTGTGGTTGGGGTCTGGCACGAAGACGTTCGCACTAGGAGGATTGTTGATGTATCCCAGAGCCGCCAGAACCGGCGCCAGATCAATTCTTGAAGCATGCATGGTGCAAGTGCCTGGCTTCTTGCCGGGGTCGGGGCACTGTGAAAACACTTTTGGGCTGGCCTTGAAAGCCTCGGGGAGTGCGCCAAAGAACTTGATCAGCACTTTGCCCAATGCCGGACCGCAGATTGTGCCTTCGACGACTCCCTTGCACGAGATTGCGTCGTTAGGATTCTGGTCCTTATCAACCGAGAACATCGGCACCAGCACGTAAATCGGGGCGGTTGTTTTGGAAGCTTTTCCGGCTTGTCCGGGCGGGTTTATCGTGGGATCGGTTCCGGCCTGACAGATTGGGACTTGAAATTCTGCTGGTTCGTTTTCCGCCTTTATCTTGTCGAAATTTAGGTCGTCAAGGGGCTGGTCTATGCAATCGAAGCTTTGCGTGTAGGTAAAGGTCAGGAGTTTCCCGGCTCCAAAACCCTGGGTTTGATTGGGCTTAATCGCGGTAGGTTGCTGCGCGGGGGCGGTTGCGGCAATCGCGGCGATGGCCAAGCATAGCGTCGGACAAAAAGTTGACATCTTCATAGCGTTCCTCCACAGACATGATTTGGGATCCGTGCACACATGGAGTACGGACGCCGTGGCAATTCGGATTGCATTTGTGACCGGGAAAAGTTATTTTGCGCGCATCGGTGAATTAGCTCAGCAATTCCGCCAGTTCGTGCGGTTTGTCCAGGGTGACATCGGGCGAGGCGTCGCGAAGCGTGTGCGGTGCGAAGCCATAAGTTACGCCGCAAGTCCAAAGGCCGGCATTGCGGCCGGTAATGATGTCGATGGAAGAATCGCCGACTATCAAAGTCGCTTCCGGGGTGCTTTTCGTTTCGTTCAAGATGGTCTGCGCGCCCTCCGGATCGGGCTTCTTGGTGGCGAAGCTGTTTCCGCCATAAACGTGGGTGAAGAATTGGGCGAGACCGAGTGCCTCCACGATCGCTCGCGAAGGGTTCACGGGCTTATTGGTAAGAACGGCCATCTGGCGACGGATGCCGTTGCGGTCGCGAACCGCAGTCAGCATTTCCTTGATGCCATCGTAGGCATGAGTGTGGTCGAGCTTGTGGATGCGATAGTAGGCGAGGAAGTGGTCGAGTCCTTCTTGTAGCAGCTTTTCGTCGTTGGGATCGCCCAGGGCGCGACGAACCAGGGCCGGAGCGCCGTCGCCCACGTAGGAAGCGATCAGGTCGCCGGAGAGTTCGGGCCGCCCGAGATGCTTGAGCATCGCGTTCACGGAGTGGATGAGGTCGAGCCGGGAGTCGATCAAAGTGCCGTCGAGATCGAAGATCAGCAGCTTGATTTGGTGGGGATCGAATTGGCGGTGGAATTTGATCATCGTTCTTAGGATAAATGATTTGGGGAAGCTGTCAGCTCTCAGCTTTCAGCTGTCAGCCGGGACGCAAGTGCATCTGGGCATGGTTCGACAGTTCGGGTAGCTCGCCGGTTTCTGAGGGCGATTCGGCTGAGAGCTGAAAGCTGATGGCTATTCCCAATCATCGCTCTCGATTTACAATGGAAAACGCGATGGCGACCAAAACAGATCCTAAACCGGCAGGAGTGGCCGACGAGAAAATCAGAAGCACAGGCAAGACCTACGAGGGTCTTTCTCGTGAGCAACTGATTGAGGCCTACCGGATCATGTACACCTCCCGGCGCGTAGACGACCGGGAGATCATGCTCAAGCGCCAGCAGAAAATCTTCTTCCAGATTTCTGGCGCAGGTCACGAGGCCGTCGGTCTCGCCGCGGGTTTCGCCATGAAGCCAGGCTACGACTGGTTTTATCCCTACTATCGCGATCGCGCGCTGTGCCTGGCTTTGGGGGCGACGCCTCTCGACATGCTGTTGATGGGCGTTGGCGCAGCTGCTGACCCGCAATCGGGCGGGCGACAGATGCCTTCGCACTGGAGCTTTCCGGAGTTGAATGTCGTCACGCAATCGTCGCCCACGGGGTCGCAGATTCTGCAGGCAGTGGGTTGTGCTGAAGGCGGACGCTACTTCGCGAGCCATCCGGAAGCTGCGAAGACGAGTGACGGCGATTACCGGCAATTTAAAGATGTCGAGTTCCAGCGCGATGAAGTTACCTACGTTTCTCTCGGCGAAGGCGCCACCAGCGAAGGCGAATTCTGGGAGGCGATGAACACCGCGTCGAATCGGAAGTTGCCGGTCTTGTTCGTAGTGCAGGACAACGGATACGCGATTTCAGTGCCCGTCGAAGTGCAAACGGCGGGCGGAAATATTTCGCGGCTGGTCGCGGGTTTTCCGAATTTTCATTTCGAAGAAATCGACGGCACCGATCCGGTGGCGTCTTATGCGGCGTTTGCGCGGACCGTGGCGTATTGCCGGGCCGGCGAGGGGCCGGGATTTATTCATGCGCATGTGATTCGACCCTATTCGCATTCGCTTTCTGATGACGAGCGGCTTTATCGCCCCGACGCCGAACGCGAGCGCGATGCCACGCGCGATCCCATTACGCGCATGCAGATGTTTTTGATTCGCGAAGGCATCCTCGACGAAAAGGGCATTAATAAACTCGAGAAGCAAGTAGAAGACGATCTGCAGGTTGCGGTGGATCAGGCCTTGGAAGCGGCTCCGCCTACGCCGGACACGATCATGCAGTACGTTTATTCGCCCGATCTGGATCCGACTTCTTCGGCGTTGCAGGCGGAGCCGGCTTCCGCTGCGCTGGCTGCGGACGGCAAGAAGGCCGCTCCGAAGACGATGGCCGATCTGATCAACGCCACGCTGCGGGACGAGATGCGCCGGGACGAGCGCATTGTGATTTTCGGCGAAGATGTGGCCGATGCCAGCCGTGAACAATATCTGAGCGAAAAGTTGATCAAAGGCAAAGGCGGAGTTTTCAAGTTGACCTTCGGCTTGCAGCACGAGTTCGGCTCCGACCGCGTGTTCAATTCGCCCCTGGCGGAAGCGAACATCGTGGGACGAGCTGTTGGCATGGCTACGCGCGGGATGAAGCCGGTGGTCGAGATTCAGTTTTTTGATTACATCTGGCCGGCGATGATGCAACTGCGGGATGAGTTGCCGCTGATCCGCTGGCGTTCGAACAACGGATTTTCTTCGCCGTGCGTGGTTCGGGTCGCGATCGGCGGATATTTAACGGGCGGAGCGATTTACCACTCGCAGTGTGGCGAGAGCATCTTCACCCACACGCCTGGAATCCATGTGGTGTTCCCGTCCAATGCTCTGGATGCCGCTGGTCTGCTGCGTACGGCCATTCGTTGCGACGATCCGGTTTTGTTTCTCGAACACAAACGGCTCTATCGTGAGACTTATGGCCGCGCGCCGTATCCGGGGCCGGATTACACGATTCCGTTTGGCAAGGCGAAGATCGTGCAGGCGGGAACGGATTTGACCGTGATCACTTACGGAGCAGTCGTGCCGCGGGCTTTGCAGGCAGCACAGAAACTGGAACGCGAGCAGGGAGTCAAGGTTGAGTTGATCGATTTGCGCTGCCTGAATCCGTTTGATTGGGAGACGATTGCGGATTCCGTCAGTAAGACTAATCGCGCCCTGCTCGCTTATGAAGATACTCTGAGCTGGGGCTACGGCGCAGAGATCGCGGCCCGCATCGCCGACCAGTTATTTGATCATCTGGATGCGCCCGTCCGCCGTGTAGCCGCGAAAGATGTGTTTGTGGCTTATCAGCCGATTTTAGAAGATGCAATCCTGCCTCAAGCTGAGGATTTGTTGCGGGCGATGAAGGAGTTGGCTGAGTACTGACGACGTCGGCCTGTGTTGCCTTGTTCTTTCGCGCTCGCGCAAGCCATTTGCGTTGTACCCGGCGGCAAAAGATCAGCCTACGTCTGAGATCGGGGCGGCGCGCGCGCAGATTCCCACTGCTGGATCAGGACACAGCGCTAGCCCGCTCATCCTTTTCGAAACGACACGCTGAACCGTGTTTAAACTTCGGTGCGCCATATTTATGGCAAACGTGGAATAATCGTTCTATGAAGGAGGAATCAGTCCGTACGACGATCGACATTCCGCGGCCTCTATACCGCAAATTAAAAGAGCGGGCGGCCGCCAGAGGCTTCTCCATCCGAGAACTTGTGCTCGCCGGTGTCAAAACCGTTCTCTTGCAGGGCCAGAGGCCGCGCTCCAAAAGGGTGCGATTCCCGCTCATCGTTTCGGAAGGTCCAAAGGTAAATGTGACCAGCGAAAACATCTATGAACACGTTGAATTTCCTTGACGCGAACGTCTGGCTGGCGCTCCTGTGGAGCCGACACGTGCATTCGGAACGAGCCCGGTCATGGTTTACGGAAGTCGGCGACCAAGAGTTTCACTTCTGCCGGTTCACTCAGATCACCGTTTTGAGGCTTCTCACAACTGAGTAGATCATGGGGAGGGACACGAAATCGATGGCCGAAGCCTGGAATTTATGGGATCGCGTTTGGGCTGATGACCGGGTCATTTTCCTTCCCGAACCAGAGGAAATCGAGAGGGAGTTCCGCGCGCGCTCACGGCTGTCCAGTCGATCTCCCAAGGTTTGGGCCGACGCTTATCTTCTGGCATTTGCTTCGGTCGCGGGTTTGAAACTCATCACCTTTGACCAAGCGTTAAGATCGACGGGCAAGAATGTGCTCGTACTATAAAAGAAATTTCTTTCGCCGGCTGCCGACGTGTAAATGGCAGGGTTGTTAATCGACTGCCTGCTGGGACTCGCTGACTAGGCATGCAGCCGCTTGCTGAGAAACAATCCCACGCCGCAGCCAAGTCCGAAGATTAGCAGTGGAATGGCGACCACGCCCACTCGGCCGAACAATGAGATGGGGTCCCAAGCTACGACCCCCCGCATTTTGAGAATGTACCTGCCGTATAGATAGATCGATATGAACAGCAATGTCAGCGAGGATACAGTCGTCAACACTCCGGTGGCGACACTTCCAAGAAACAACAGTATCCAGCGCACGTCGGCTTATAAGCTCAAAGGCGAACAGGCCCACCCATCGGGCGACTACGGCGTTCCGCCGCCAACGGTGTTACCGGTTCCCAGATTGTTCACCGTGGTCAAATCATTTGAATATTCGTTGGACTGAACGTTGGCGCCGCTCGAGGTGCGATCCAGAAGGATCGCAGTAACCATGCTGTCAAACAGATTTCCTGTGATAGTCCCGCCGCCCGCCGTGCTTCCGACCTCGATGGCGATTGGATAAGTCTTACCTTGCGCCGTGCCAATATTAAACGAGTTGCCCACCGCACTGTAAAGATAGGCTTGCTGCAGATGAATTCCCCTTCCCGTGTTCGGCACGATGAACAGATTCGCGCTGAACAGCGTGTTCGAAAGACTGCTGCCGACATAGATGCCAGCGGTTGCGCAATTGAACTGACTGCCAACTACTGTCAGTTGATCCAGACCGCTGATATTTGCTGGAACATAAATTCCATAGTCATCGCCAACGAAATTCGACTGCGAGACAGTGAGCCCCTGCACCTGTTGACCGTAGACAATTCCCTTGGACAGATAATCGAAAGTTGCACCCGTGACGTTGAACACGACGGCCGGATTACTGGTGCTGCCTTCCAGCACGACGCCGATGCCCTTGTCGGAGTAGGCGGCCCCGCCTGGGCCAGAGATGACGAGCCCCACAAGATTCACGTTGCAAATTTGTTTAATTTCCACGGCACGGTCCCAATAGTCGTTTTGACTATAGCCGTCAGCTCCGCGGATGGTAACACCGGACAACTCGTTCAAGGCATTGTCAGCCACGCCAACGTCGCCGTTCGTCTGGTTCAGCAAAACCGCCGTTCCAACACCCACCGAGCCGGTCGTCAGCGATAGGTTACGAAGATGGACTGAGTTCTGTGCGCCGACATAATCGATGGTCAGGCCTCCACCCGCGGGCCAGTAGAGCTGGGTAACGTCTGCCCCGGCACCTGTCAGCGTGATTGAGGCGCTGCCGTTTGGCAACATGAACTTGAAGTTCGATGCGAACGTAAACCGACCCGGCGGAAAATAGACGCAGCGTCCGTCGCCGGAAGACGCTTTCAGCGCCACGGCCAAGGCAGTCCCGTTGTCACGGTTCGCCGGTGAGCCGCCATATGCCATGATGTCCGTGCAGGCGCCAGTTCCGCTAGCGGTCGGAAGCAATCTGGCAGTTTGTGCCGACGTCATTTGAACATTGCCGAGAACGATTATGCAAGCGATAACGAAAGCGACCATAGGCTTCGTGCGATTCTCGGCCGGACCTATGCCCATCTCCGAGGCTTTGATAATTTTCATACCCGCACCATTCGATTCACTGGTGATGATTCAATGACGTGTACAAACCCAAGTTGCGGCAAAGAAACTCGGGAAGACAAAATATCCGCGAAATTTTAGGGGGCCTCCTTCTTTCTCGCTTTCATGCAAACCATTTGCGTTACAGGCCGCGGCGAAAGAGCAGCTGCCAATGCCGGAGAAATTGCCACATGAGCGGCTTGAACGGGCAACCTTGCAGAGTTCTGCGGGTTAGTATTGAGAGAGTAGGGGTGAATCTGGGATGCCGGGCAATCCGCAGCTAGCGCCAGGACATCCAAGCGTAGACCCATTCAGTGTATTTCGGCGAGACGCGGCTGGAAATTCCGGCGCGCGGTCCTGTGCCGACAAGGAGAGAAACATGACTGGATTCCGGATCATGGGAGTCTGTGTCTCGCTCGCAGCTACCGCAGGTTTGCTTGCCTGCGGAGGGGGATCGTCACCCTCGCAAGCGACCTCGAACTTCCAGATTTCCGCCACCCCACTCTCACCAGGCACGGTTACAGTAGGCAGCGCGGCGACCTCTACGGTAACGGTCACAGACGTTGCTGGATTCGATAGCCCTGTGTCGTTGGCGTGCTCAGGCCTGCCTAGCGGAGCCAGTTGCTCATTTAATCCCGCATCGGTGGCGGGTTCTGGCAGCTCGAAGCTCACGGTCGCCACTTCGCAAGGAACTACCCCCGGCAGCTATCCCCTCAGCGTCCAGGGAACTTCGGGTTCGACCAACCAGAGCGCCCCGCTGACCCTGGCAGTGCAATCCATCATTCAGCACATCGTAGTCATTTTCCAGGAGAATCGCAGCCCTGACAACCTGTTTCAAGACCCAAAGCTGATTGCGGCTGGCGCGAACATTCAAAACTACGGGATCAGCGCAGCGCAACCCGGCGTCCATATCCCGTTATCACCAGTCCCGCTGGGTTGTCCTCCCGATAATTGCCAAACTTACGATCCGGATCACTCCCACATCCCCGCTTTTGTGGATATGTACGATAACGGAAAAATGGACGGCGCCTACGAGATTGTGTCGAAATGCGCTAAACCGGGAACGTATTGCCTCAACGGCTTGGGTAACTATTCTTACGCGTATGTGCAGCAAAGCGACGTAGCGCCCTATTTCCAGATGGCCGAAACATACACCTTTGCTGACAACATGTTTCAATCCAATCAGGGACCGAGTTTTCCGGCGCATCAGTACCTGATCTCGGGTAGTTCCTCGCTGGCCCCTCCTGGACAGCCAAACAGCAATTTATTAAATGCCGAACTACCGCTCGCACTTACGTCTGGCAACTCAGATAACGACACCGGCTGTACTGCTCCCCCAACCGAAACTGCCGCAGCCATTGATCCTGCGACTGGCGTGGAAACACAGGTTTATCCCTGCTTTGATCGTCCCACGCTCACAGATCTGCTGAATGCCAAAAATATAAGTTGGAAGTATTACGCACCGTCGGCTGGATCCATCTGGACGGCTCCCAACGCTATTTCCCACATGTGCGGTCCCAACGTTCCTCCGCCCAATGCCACGGCCTGCACGGCTTCGGATTGGACCAACAACGTCGTGCTCAATTCCGCCCAGGTACTGACGGACATCAGCAACAATCAGCTCGCGGCGGTAAGTTGGGTGATTCCCAGCGGGCAGGCATCCGATCATCCGGTAACAACGGACGGTTCGGGACCATCGTGGGTGGCGTCGGTGGTCAACGCAATCGGAAACAGTCCCTACTGGGCAAACACTGCCATCCTCATTACGTGGGATGACTGGGGCGGGTGGTACGATCACGTCGTACCCCCTTTGATTTTAAATCACTACGAAATCGGTTTTCGCGTTCCGTTGATCGTGATTTCGCCCTATGCCAAGGCAAACTACATCTCTCATACCTTCTACGAGTTTGGCAGCACGCTGAAATTTATCGAAAACACGTTCGGCTTGAGCCAGATTGCTCCAACTGCCACACTTCTTTTCGCAGACCAATTTCCCGGGACCGGCGACCTCTCCGATTGTTTCGATTACAATCAAACCCCGCTGGTGTTTCACACAATTCCTGCGCCGCTCGACGCTAACTTCTTCCTGAATGATAAAAGAACGCCAACCGATCCCGATGATGACTAGATCAAAAACCTGATTGGACCCTAAAGGATTTAGGCGGCGCGGCTAATTGGCTTTGATTTTGTTCTGCCCCCACCGCCGCCCTTGCGAATGCTATCCAGCGCAATAGGACCCGCGCCAAAAAATATGAGCGCGAGGGCGATGACGCCGATGCAGAGTGGGAACTCATATCCGCCCGGCCCTTTGAGACCATTGTGCCAGTGAATCTTCCAAATGGCGACAAACATATCGATCAACATGGCCGCCGCGACAAAGCGCGTGAGCAGGCCGGCGATGATCAGGATGCCGCCAAAAAATTCCGTTCCCGCCAACAGATAGGCCGTCCAACCGGGGAAGCCTAGGTGTTGCACCATGTCGTGAACATGGGAAAATCCGCCGAATACCTTGCCGTAGCCATGGGCAATCATGATGGCGCCGATCACGAAGCGCAGAGCGAGAAGAGCCAGAGGTTGCAAACGATCGAGAAAGCGCAAGATGTTTCCTCCAGGGGAAGAGGTGAATAGATTACCGCATTTTCCGTCCGGCGACGGAATCCGGGTAGCGAGTTTGTAGCGGATCACGCTCTAATGGTCAGCGGGGAATTCCTCGCGTCGCCGACGAAAGTGCGGGGCTTCTGTATAACGCCATCGAGACGAGCGCCACCGTGGCCATTTTTCCCTTGAAGCTGGGAATTGCCCCCTGCTTTGGCTTTTTTGCCGAGATTTACCAGTTGCATAACGGCGTTTCTCCGCATGTGCCACGACCTTCGTACCGTCTCTAGTACTTTAGTTACGGTACCCGCGACTAGGGCGCTCCCCGCGCAGGGCCACTACTTCATATTGGGGAGTGAGGTAATCTTAACACCACATATAGATATATGCCCTGACCGCCTTTCGGTTACTTTCCAGAAAACAGGCATAAAACCCAGTAAAACGCGGAGATTCGCCTTTAGCTCAAGAGCTTTCAGGGCTGATATATGCTCGGGACACCTGAATTCACTCGAACGCGTTTTTGTGCGAGGAATTCTTTCCAATTTAGTCCACCAGCCATAAGCGGCATGGGACGAGAGTTGGGATGAAGAGGGTTTCGAGACTATGGCCGACTCGCGGGAAGTGATGAATATTCGCCAGGCGTCGCAGTACCTGGGAGTGAGTCCGGACACGCTTTACAAGTATGTAGGCGAGCAAAAGATTCCCGCTTTCAAACTGGGCAATCGCTGGCGCTTCAAGAAATCGAAGCTCGACCAGTGGATGGAAGAGAAGTCCAGCCAGATGGAAGCGAAGAGCAGAAACAAACCGAAGGCGGCTGCCAAAGCTGCTGGGCAACAGTAAAGGCGGGCACATGTTTGGATTCGGATCGAAAACCATTGTTGGTCTGGATGTGGGGTCCTCGAGCATTAAGGCCGTGGAGTTGAAGAAAGGCCGCAATGGGATTGAAGTCGCGCACCTTGGCCTGGAACCGCTGGCTCCGGATATCGTCGTGGATTCCATGATCGTCGACTCGGGCACGGTGTCGAGCGCGATTTCCAAGCTGTTCGCCGACAATCAGATCAAGACCAAGAGCGTAGCCACGGCGGTAAGCGGGCATTCGGTCATCGTGAAAAAGATCTCGCTGCCTTCGATGAGCGATCAGGAGTTGGCCGAGACCATCCAGAAAGAAGCCGCGCAGCACATTCCCTTCGACCTGGCGGATGTGAATCTCGACTATCAGATTCTTTCAGAAGATGCCGGGAACCCGCAGATGGACGTTTTGCTGGTTGCTGTCAAGAAGGACAAGATCCTGAACTACACCAACGTACTCTCGATGGCCGGCAAGACCCCGGCTATTGTGGACATTGATGCGCTCGCGCTGCAGAACTGCTACGAGTACAACTATGAACCGGCGCCCGGCCAGGTGGTGGCGCTGTTGAATCTCGGCGCCAGCGTCATGAACATCAACATCGTGAAGGGCACTACCCCGCTGTTCCCGCGCGACGTCAGCGTGGGCGGGCACCAGTACACGGATTCGCTGCAGAAGGAATTGGATTTGAGTTTTGACGACGCGGAGTCGCTGAAGCTGGGAAACAAGGTCGGCACGGTAAGCGAGGATGCGAAGACCCCGATCCTGCAGCAAGTGACTGAAATCATCGTGCTGGAGATTCAGAAGACTTTCGACTTCTTCCGCGCCAGTTCAGCGGGCGAGCACATCGAGAAAATCTATCTGGCGGGTGGTTCCTCGAAAGTTCCCGGGCTGATCGAGGCGCTGCGGCAAGAGTTCTCGTTGCCGGTGGAAATTTTCAATCCCTTCCAGAAGATTGCGCCGCCAGTCGATGGACCGGGAGTGGAATTGATCGAGCAGAACGCTGGCCAGTTGGCGGTTGCGGTGGGTTTGGCCTTAAGGAGTTTTGAAAACTTATGATCCGAATCAACCTGTTGGGACAACCCAAACCGAAAAACAAGCGCGCCGCGGCTTCGGCAGCGGCGGTCATGGAGATGGGCGAGGTCGGCTCTCCGAAGCTGAAAGTCGTGCTGGTGCTGGTGCTGGCGGGCGCCCTCAATTGGATGTACTGGTATCGCCTCGACAAAGAGAAAAAGCAGATCGCCACGAAGATGGCGGTCGCCGAGCAGCACAACCGAGAACTGGCCGACGTCAAAGCACGCTATCTGGAACGGCAGCGCCAGGCCGAAAGCTACAAGCGCCGGGTCGATGTGATCGATCAGTTGCGGGCTAACCAGGCCGGGCCGGTGAATCTCCTCAACACCATCGGGGACACCATCAACGGAACCGAAGCGGTGTGGCTCAACACCATGAAGGATCAGGGCGGCAGTGTGGATATCGAAGGAATGGCGCTGAGCGCCGATGCCGTGGCCTCGCTGATTCAGAATCTGCAAAAGACGGGCTATTTCAAGAGCATTGAAATCAAAGAGACGTTCCAGGACGAGACGTATAAAGAAATGCAGGCGTTTTCATTCATTCTGACCTGCGAGAAAGTAAAGTCCTAAAGGCGGGGGAATATGGGGAACTTTAGCGAATTATCGGGTCTCAAGCAGTGGGCAGCCCTGGTATTAGGGGCAGCGCTGATCACCGCCGCATTGCATTTCACGTTGTTCAAGTCCCAGCGGGCGGCGAATGAGCAGGCGCAATCGGCGCTGGATCTCAAGCTTCGAGAAAATGCCGAGCTCGAATCCTACGCGCCCAAGCTCAAGGACATGGAGCGCCAGCTGGCGAATCTGAAACAGCAGCTGGAAATCGAACGCCGCATCGTGCCTGACGAAAAGGAAGTCGACGGTTTTATCAAGATGTTGGACGCGGAGGCTCTGAAAGCTGGAATCGAGATTCGTCGCTACACCGCCCAACCAGTTTCGAGTCGCGAGTTCTATACCGAGGTGCCGTTCGAAATCGAGTTGGATGGCCCCTATTACTCGGTGCTGAACTTCTTCGATCGGGTGGGAAAGCTGGAGCGGATCGTGAATATGTCCGGCTTGCTGGTTGCAACCACCAAGAAGCCGAGCGATGCCAAAGTGAAGCATACCTATCAATACGCGCCCAACGAAAGCATCGTGGCGGTCTGCGAAGCGACGACGTTCTTTAGTCATGACCTGACGCCGCCCGCGGGCGCACCGGTCAAGGGTAAGGGAGGCTTATGAAGCTGGCGACTGGAGTCTTAATACTGGGAATGGGATTGGGAACTGCCGGAGCGCAGACTCCCAGCATCATCGACACCACCAAGGCCAAGCTGGTCTCGGCGCAGCAGCAGAACACGGCGGCGACGAACGCCGCGCTGGCGGCTTCACAAGGACAGAACGCGCAGCCACAAGCAGCGGCCGCAAAGCCAGCCGCTGGCACGCAGCCGGGAACGACACAAGTGCAGACGGCAGCGCCCGCGTCGAAGGCGACTTCCAAACCAATCGCGCCAAAGGTTACGCCAAAGAAAACCACGACGGTTGCGGTGAATCAGCCGAAGCCGGCAAAACCGGCGGTTGCGGTGGAAGACAAAAAGAATCCGGTCGACTCCAAAAAGGACGCGCACCCGACCATCAGCATGGCCGGAGGGCGACGCGATCCGTTCCTGAGTCCAGTGGTGAACCACAGCATGGGCGGCTCGGGATGCAGCGCCGGCAAGCGCTGCCTGGCGGTCGACCAGATCGCTCTGACGGGAATCGTTAAGTCGGATGGGGGCATGATCGCGGTGGTGATGAACGCCATGAACAAGGCCTACTTCTTGCGCGAAAACGATCCGGTCTTCAATGGATATGTGGTGAGGATCACCGGCGACTCGATTGTTTTCAAAGAGACTCTGCAGGACAAGTTAGGAAAATCGTTCACGCGGGAAGTCACCAAGAAGATTACAACCCCGGCGGTTTAGCGGGGTGAAGGCAGCCGGGCCGATCCGGCGAGTACGGCAACGAAATTTTGAAAGACAGATCACGCGGCGAGCAAAACGCGCGCCCGTGGGGAGAAGGGAAATGCGAAAGCAATTGCTGGCTGTTTGGCTACCGCTGCTGATCCTGGCCCTGGTCGCAGGCGCCGAGGCTCAGAGCACGAGCACAGGCGCGGACACGCGTGCCACCGTACAGAAGGTGGACGTAATGCACGCGGATGACGGAATCAGCGTCGAGATCACCGCCCGCGGACAGGTCACGCCCAAAGTTAGCGCGTTGGGCTCGCCCGCGCGCGTCCTCGTGACTCTGCCGAACACCGTGGCAGCCACCGTTCAGAGCCACATCAGCGTGGGCAGCGATGGGGTCAAGGGCGTGCGCATCGGCAGCGATGGTCACGAGCCCCCGACCACAAGCGTGGTGATCGATCTGGTGCAGGCTTGCCAGTTCGAACTGCTTCCAAGCGCCGACAACAGAATCATCGTGAAACTGCACCCCGCCACCGCTAAGAACAGCGCAAATGCCGTGGCTCCCCCGCCAGCAAAGCCGCAAACCACGGCCTCGGCGGTTTCGCCAGCTTCGTCTGGGACGGTCGTCGCACTAAGCAATCCGACGCCGGCATCCCTGGCTCCCGCTGCAGTTCCGGCCACGGCTCTGGCTGACGATAAGAGTTCCAAGCCGACCGCCGCCACCAACTTCGCCTTCGTTGAGCCGACTTACCGGCAGAAGAAAGCGGACGACAAAGCCACCGCCGACGAGACCGCTCCCTCAGACCGAGCGGCTGGCGCGGCAGCAAAATTCGTAGACAAGCCTGAGGGGGATTTACTGCCAACGCCGAGCGCGGCCCTGCAGCCCCAGGACGGACAGACCGCTCTTCAGCCCATCCAGCCAGCAGTGAATCTGGCCGCAGAGGGAAAGGGCGAGAGCCACGTAGTCAACCCGATCAGCGCTCCCAAATACACCGGCGAACCGATTTCGGTCAACTTGAAAGATGTGGATCTGAAAGATTTCTTCCGCCTGATTCATGAGATCAGCGGATTGAACGTAGTTCTCGATCCGAACGTCAAAGGTGCTCTAACCATCGTGCTCGACGATGTGCCGTGGGATCAGGCACTCGATATCGTGCTCAAGAACAACGACCTCGCCCGGCAGCTCGATGGCAACGTACTGCGTATCGCGACTCTGGAAACATTGCGTCATGAGGCCGAATCGCGCAGAGCTGAACAGGAAGCCGAAGCGCTGGCAGTCGATAAGCAGACGGTCACCCGGTTCCTGAGCTATGCTCACGCGAAAGACGTTCTGCTGACGGTGAAGAAATTCCTGTCGCAGCGCGGAGACGCAGTCGCCGATGAACGCACCAACGCGATCATTATTTCGGACATCCCTGCCGTGATGCCAAACATCGACCGGTTACTTACGCAGCTCGACCGGAAGACGCAGGAAGTGGAAATTGAAGCCCGCGTGGTAGCC
>Ga0070765_100001315_pt1 | contig 15121 bp, 12 predicted proteins | sample HubBroMetageWFT5_FD_71516 | JGI IMG/M metagenome (GOLD analysis project Ga0070765, IMG submission 71516) | Warmed and freeze-thawed soil microbial communities from the Hubbard Brook experimental Forest, New Hampshire - Hubbard Brook CCASE Soil... | ecosystem: Environmental > Terrestrial > Soil... | reverse complement strand
TAAGCGAGACGTCGTGGCCGGATCGGCTCTCCGGATTTCGGACGATCGGAGTGATCCTCGATGCGTCCGGCACCGCGTCCGTATCGGAAGCCCATCCGGTTCCGGTGTGATCCACGGCCTGCGTTCCGGGAATGTAGCGCGGTCCTACGACCATCGGAAAAACCAGGCGTATACGCCCTTCTTCCCAGCGCAGCGGTTCCACGTATCGCAGCCACACATCGATGCGATCGTTTGGCATGATGTTTGCGACGGAGGCCGTGAAGATGTTGGGCCGCTCCTCTTCCACCAAGGCGGCACGCTTGCCTTCCGACTTTGCTGCCTCGTAGACGCGCTTGGCTTCGGCACGTTCGTGGATTTCGCTTCGAATCACACGATTGCCGATGCGAATTTCCATGTCGTAGACAGCCGCGTCATGCGGCAGCGGGAAAATGTAAACGGCTTCGATCGGCGTGGTACTGGAGTTGACGTATTGCTGCGTCACCGTGGCTGCGGCCACTAAGCCGCGCACGTCCACGGTTGCATCCGTATGGACCAATGGCACGGACTCGTAGCGGCCCGAGATGGGCGAGCGAAAGAGCAATGATCCTTCGCCGCACTGGGGCGGGCGGTTGTCATCCGCCTGTCCGCCGGATTGACCAGCCAGGCCCGTAATCGCTGCTAGAAGCACAAGTACAAAGCGCGCGAACATACCCTTAAAGAAATTTCCCGTGAAGCTCGGCATGATCCCCTCCATTCAAAGTGCAGCATTTAGAGGAATGCAAGCCGGAGGCCGGGCGGAGCCATCGGGAGCGACAAAGCTTAAGTGCCAGATAATCGGTTACTTAGGGCCGGTAGCGCGCAGGACGCACTGAACTTTCCGTGTTGCGCTCCCCACGAGTGTGGGAGCCCAGCAACACAACACGCATGATTTTCCGGTTGGCTCCTTTCTCGCAATCGGAGGCCGGTGCCGGTTGAATTTTTAATTTGTGGGTGCTGGCGATTTGTCAGCGGACGCTTTCACGGCCAAATCGAGGCCCGCCTGCGGATCCTTATAAGTGCCGATCAGGTGGACGGGCACGACAGCTCCGGCATGCTTCCTCTTGAAGAAAACGTCGAAAGGCTTTAGCAGGACGGATTTGAAGCCGCTGGTCATTTCGGAAAGCTCGGCGTTCGTCTTTAGCGTCCCATGCAGATCGACCACCTGGGTTTCCACATTATAGGTACCGTGCATCTGGGCAAATGCGCCGGGAATATCGAACGACGTGTTCACGAACGTTGCCGTCGCATCGCGAAGCTCGACGTGGCCGGCGATGTTGGAAATGACCCTTTCCGGGTCCTCGTCTTCGAGCTGCTCGCCTGGCTTTGCGCCTCGCGCTTTATCACTGAGCGTATCGATGTCTTTTTGCCTGGATGCTTTCACGAATTGGCCGCCTTCAATCCCGAAATCTCCAACAAGCCGGACCTTCTCCACAAACGGTCGTTTCCCGGGAGGAATAATCACGTGCGCGCGAAAGCTCGTAACGCCGTTGAATGGCGGCTTCGCTTCGCGCACAAACAAACGAAGGACGTCTTGAATTCGGCCGTCATGGACGCTCAGGTCGATAGCGGCAGTCTTGCCATGTTGCCCGGGTTGACCCGCGATCTTGCCGTTGGCGACGACGTGGGTCTTCAGGAAAGCAGCGGTGACGCGTTCGAGCTGCACGTCGCCATTGGTCCCGTCCACGAAGGCATGATAATCCGCCGATAGATGCACGGAATGCTTGCTACGAGTGACCATGAAATCGGGAATGTCGATGCTCCCTTGCGACTCAATGTGTCCTAAAGGACCCTCAAATTTATCTTCCGACGAAAGCATGCCGGCAATTCCCTCAAAGACGCCGAGGTCGGCGTTCTGAAAGCTGTAATGACCCTCCACAGGAGTCTGACCCGGATCGTTCTGGTTCCACGGCCCGAAACGTCCGTGCGCGCGAATCTCGCCCGGCGGGAGCGGGCTGTGTAGAGCGATGTCATAACCCAGCGGTTTGTCTTGGCTGACAGAGGTCAGCTTCAGAGTGTGGATGTCGAATAGCAGAGGGGAATTGCCGTCGGCGCGGGCAATTTCTACGGAGGCGCCGTCGGCGATGATTTCTCCGACGCGCGTGGTGGAACTGGATTCCTGCCAAGTATTGGGCGCTATAGGCGTTCCCGGCGGTGGGACATAGACGTGAAAACCGCTCATCACGATGCGCGCGAGGTAGCCGGGGCGCAGGAACAGGTCGATATAGTTGGCCTCGACGGTCAAGCGTTGAATGGTCACAATTGGGGGCGTGTCAGGTGAACTGCCAAGCCGCCGGAAAGTGACGCCCTCGCCGACGCAGCCGGGATGCGGGAAGAAAGTGGAGTGGAATTTCTGGAAGGCGACGGTCGCAGGAAAATCTTCCTGAAGAGATTGCGTGACCTTGGCCTCGGAGAAGGGCCAGTGTCGAGCGAGCAGAATTCCGCCCCAGGCGAACGCCACCACCACCACGATGAGCACGACCAGGGCGGTCTTGCGGGCTTTCACTGCGTGAGCCGCGGCGAGTGGCGTGACTGATCTTTGTCAAACCACCATTGCAAGAGCGCGTAGATAACCACCGCGGAGATCACGGCGAGCACGCTATAGACGAATACTTCCAATAACACGATGAACATTTGCAAAAGGTCCAGCATCGGCGACCCTCACCTGAGCCGAATAATAGGCAAGGACGCCTTCTTGCTCAATGCAGTAGCCGCTGTAGAAATGTCTTGGAGAGCCTCTACAGGATCAACGGTATGGAATCTGGTTATCGGGCGACCATCGCAATGCGGCGCGATTCGCCCAACGAATGCTGCTGACGATCATTGAACCTTCGGCGCGGGACTAGTGCGGCGATCTAAAACTAGCCCACGGGCTGATTTTTTGCTTCGGGGGCGATACAAGCGCAGAAGCGTTCTGAGCCGCTGCGGAATGCGGGACCGGCCAGCTGACTTCCAGCGCGGCCTCCTTGCGAATGAGAAGTTTCGAACGGCGGTTTACGCGAATGTCGAGGGTGTTCGAACCATCCGGCACAATTTCTGCGAAGCCTTCCTTTTGCAGGTGCAGGCTGTCGTCAGCGCGGTACAGGACCACGCGCAGGGGATGAGTGCCGGCGGCGAGGGGGCAGTCGAAATGGAGCGTTTCGCCCAGATGCGCGGAGTCTAGCCGAGTAGAGACGAGGACATCCTGGCCGGCGTAGACAGCCAGGGTTTCCTCGGCGATGGCAGAGACGATTTCGATGCGAAGAGAAGCGAGTTCCTTGGGACGGGCAGACTCGGCGCTGGCCGACGGGGTGGCGGAGGGCGGCTGTGCAGGCGACGCGTTACGAGTTGGCTCCGTAGCCAAAGCAGAAGCGCGTTTCCCAAGCGTGGATGATTTAGCCCGACGAGGAATTTTCGGGACCGAGGGTGTGGATTCAGGCGGAAGCAGCGATTCCTGCTTCGTTGATGCGGAAGTGGGATCCTTTACGGGTGAATCCGCGCCGGCAGGCGAAGCTACGGCGGCCATCGAAGCTGACATGGACACCGGCGAGTCCGGCGCGGCGCTGCGGTCCGGCATGACCGCGCCGCGATCCGCCATGGCCGCAGAGGCGGTTAGGCTGGGGATGGAGCGTTTGTGGAGCGCTGAGATAGCCAACACCCCGGAAATGAGCAAGAGCAGAGCGGCGGCGATTGCCCACATATCGCTTGGCCGGAAAGGCCGGCTCCACCAGGGCAGATTGCCGCGTTGGGTTACCGCAGAGTTTGACCGTACCGGCGGAGCTTGTTTATTTCGCGCAAAGGGATAGAGGGAGGAGGCCAGCGCTTCGGCAGTGGTAAATCGATCGTCGGGGTTTTTTGCCAGGCAGCGCATCACGACCTGGTCAAACGCAGAAGGCAGCGACGGATTGTGATGCGAAGGCGGCGGCGGGGCGCTGGAAATGATCTGCGCACATACGGCCTCGACGGAATCGCCGTTGAATGGCCGGATGCCAGTCGCCATTTGGTAGAGAACGATGCCCAGGGAGAAAAGATCGGAACGGCTGTCCTGCAAATGACCGAGAATTTGTTCCGGCGAGAGATAAGCGGGAGTGCCCATCACGTTCCCGCTGCCGGAGGCTTGCGTTGAAAAGCGGGCAACGCCAAAGTCGCCGAGCTTCACTTGATTATCGCGCGTCACGAGGATATTGGCGGGCTTCACGTCGCCGTGAATCACGTGGGCGCGATGGGCCTGGCTGAGCGCGGTGGCTAGATCGCCCGTCCAAACGGCGACTCGAGCAAGAGGCAGCGGCCCGGCGTCGAAAAAGGACTCCAGCGTTTTCCCCTCGACATATTCCATCACGAAATAAGGAGCGCCGTCGCTGTTCGTGCCGACATCGTAAAGCCCCACGATGTTGGGATGCGAAAGGCCGCCGATGATTTGGGCTTCGCGGAGGAATTGTTGCTGGAGATCGCGCGAGCCGAAACCTCGAAGCAAGGTTTTTAAAGCGACGGTGCGTCCAATAAGTGTGTCGCGAGCTTTATCGACACGGCTGGTGGCGCCTGTGCCAAGCGATTCGAACACTTCGTATCGATTTTGCGGAGTGCTCATAAGCTGCGGCAATATGAGTGTTGCCCCTACTGCAAAGGGTAGAATGGAAGAAGTTGAGGGGTATGGGAATGCCCCAAAAGTCTCAATTTTAGAAAACTTTAGTACCAGTCCAATGTGTCCCAAAATGGGACATCGAGGATGAGGCCCATTCGATCATCTCTAAGCCCCACTCCAATAACTTCCGGTAGAACTACTCCGTTTTCGACGGGTTGCGCAGGGCGGCGAGAATCCATTTTTGCAGAACGATTCGACAAGGCGGCTTCATATCGCGAAACGTAATGCCCATCCCCAGGGCGGGTTTGACGTAGATCACGGTGCCTTTGGCCTCGAAGTACTCGTGTTCGTAGAAAATCTTCACGAAGACGGCCGTGAGTTCGGCAAATGGAGCCGGAGTCTCAAGGTAACAACCGTGGAGGCTGATTTCCTTGGCACGGACCGAGACCGTGGCGCTGGGAGAGTTTTCCGGGGCGATCTCAGCGGAAGCGTCGAACAAAAAGCGGAAACCGCGGCGTTCCTGGTTCATGGCTCCTAGAGTATTCCATTGGCGACGCTGTTGTCTGTCGTTTGACTAACCATGCGGCACGAATTACGCAACAGTTCATCGAGGCGCAGAAGCGCATTTCCCGTCGGCATGTGCTTCCCGGCGTTCGTGTAAACTGGAGGCGCGAACAGGCAAATGTGCCGCGTCACCAAATCTTCCTGACCCAACATGAGGCCAAGAGCATGACGTCAGTGCATAAAGAGCTTCTCCAGGAACTTCAAAGCTTTGCCCCCACGGCTCCCACCGCCGAGTCCCTCATGGAGCGCATCGCCAAGCGCCTTCACGAGAAAATGACGCGCTACAACTGGACAGGCTTTTACCTGGTCGATCCCGCGGACCCCAACTACCTGATCGTCGGATCCTATGCCGGAAGCTTTACGCCCAACGCTCGCATTCCCCTGAACACCGGTCTTTGCGGCGCGGCGGCCACCAGCGGACAGGTGGTGGTCGTCCAGGATGTCTCCAAAGATCCGCGCTATCTCGCCGGATCGTCGTTGGTGAGGTCCGAGATCGTTGTCCCCATTTACGCGAACAAGAAGCTCGCGGGCGAGCTCGATATCGAAAGCTATTTTGCGGACACGTTCACCAAACCGGAGCAAGAGTTTGTCGAAGCCTGCGCCAACGTGATCTCAGACTACATGGCAAGAAAATAGCGGGAGGGAGATTGGCTGGGAGAAGTATCTGTAAGTGGACGTGACATCAAGTCGTAACTCCCGGTTGAGGCGGGAACCGGACAGCGGCTCAATGATGTCCGGTTACGCGAAGTTTACGAAGGTCCTTATCGCAGCTATTCGCTCGCCAAACATGCATTTAGTCTCTCAATTCCGCCCCATGCCTTAAACAATCGACTCGAGCTAGCAAGAATTTCTTCGAGTTTCCTCGGTCTCCCATTTCCAGAACCAGGATAAATAACATAGACGACGTCGCCGTCCTGCCCGCCATGGCGGGGGCTAGAGTCAATGCCCAATGCCTTTGCTAAGGCTATTGATCCCTCGCCGACTGGAAGATTAGGTGCGCTCTCATCCGCTACAATAGCGGCTGAAACTTTTCCGTTGTGAAGGTTCACGGAAGTTGCGAAGTCGCCGAGTTGTGCAAAGCGGAGAGCTTTGGGGTGAAGCACAACATACGGAATATTAGCTGCGTCTACATATCGATGTGGGTCTCGGGGATTGGGATTGGCACGGTCATAAAGGGCCGTGGTGGATACATAATATCCCGGAGCCGGGTCCGACGCGCCCTGCAGGACGGGTGTTCCGCTCGTTCTTTCATTATCTGTGACCAGCGCCCACCAGTTTCCTCGGTGGCCTGCATGCGCCAAGGAATCCAGTCCGAGTCGGTCGTTAGGGTGGTAGGCTCGCGCAGCCCCGTCCGCGTCGATAGCGAGCCCCGACTTATAGAAAAAGCCGCGTCCAACAGACGGAGCAGACCAGGCCACAATACTCTGTGCTGTGAAGAGCTTGCTCTTCTTGCAAATGTTGTGCGAAGCAGGGCCGGATGCTACCTGAGTATTCGGAAACCAGGTCGCCAAAAGCAGGATTGCGGATCCGGATTTGGTAAAAGGACTCTTCATCATTTAGTGCTTGAGGACCTATCGCGTCGCCGAGTTCTCATATAAGAGGCGGACTCCTGCGCTAGACCTGGAGATTGCGCAAATAGGGAACGCTGGCTTTCATCAGGTCGAGATTCATTTCGACAAAATAGTTTTGTACTCCGCCGGTTTTCGCCGCGGTGAAGATTTTTTTCCAATCGAGAGTGTCTTGCCCTACAGCGACGATCTTCTTGGTGGGCGCGGACCAGCCTTGGACATGCATCGAGAAGAAGCGGCCGGGATACTTCATGAAATACTCGGCGGCGTCGTAGCCGTCACTGATGGTGGAGATTTGGAATTGGAATTTGACTAGTTTGGGGTCGAGGAGCTCGATGAGCAGGTCATACGTGCGTTTGCCGTTGACCTGGGAAAGTTCGAAGCCTTCATTGTGGAGACCTTGCTGGATGCCTGCCTTGGCAGCGTTTTCGCCCATCTTGTTGTATTCGTCGGCCGCGCGTTTTACGTCGTCGAGCGCAGGATTTTTCGGCCCGTCCAGGCTTGGGACAATCATTTGCTTTAGGCCAACATCGTGCGCCCAGGCAATCCTTCCTGGCTGATCTTTTCTTAATTCGTCGATGCCGAAGTGCGAGCTGATGCAGCTTACTCCCCAATCGTTCAGCATTTTGCGCAGTTCCGAGCCTTTGTACTTGGCCAAGCCGCCGAAGCCCGAATCGTCGTAACCCACCGGCGAGCAGAGCTCGATGTTTTGAAAACCGGCCGCGGCGAGTTCTTTGATCGTGCCGGGGAAGTCTTTGGCGATACCTTCTCTCACGGGCCAAGTCTGGCAACCAATGGGCAGGCCGAGAGGACTCCCGCGAAGTTCGAATGCGGCGGTGGAAAGCACACTGGCTGCAGCCGCTGTGGTTGCGGCGTTTTTTAGAAACTCTCTTCTCGGAATCGCGGCCATTCACGTCTCCTTATTTTTGCTTTCGTTTATTTCCATTTTTTCTTGCTGTTACTTTTCTTCGCCAAAAAGTTTGATATCTTCCGGTCCTTCCCGTAGAGGGGCGGCGTTGCGGCCCTGCACGAGTTCGCGAATCTGCGCGACGATGTCCGGATTTGCCAGCGTAGTGATGTCGCCCGTGTCCATGTAATTGGAAATGGCGGCCAAGACGCGGCGCATGATTTTGCCCGAGCGTGTCTTTGGCATGTCGGGGACGATGTGGACTCGCTTGGGCCGAGCGATTTTGCCGATGATGGTTTCGATCGTCGAGATGACTTTGTCCTGCACGGCTTTCGATGGCAGAACGCCCGGTTTCAAAGAAATGTAGACTTCGGGCACCCGGCCTTTGATTTCGTCAACGACGGGAACAACGGCGGCTTCGGCGATTTCTGTGATGCTGAGGCAGGCGGATTCGACTTCCTTGGTGCCGAGGCGATGGCCGGCAACGTTGATAACGTCGTCCACACGGCCGAGGATACGGTAGTAGCCATCGGCGGGAAGGACGGCCCCGTCAGCGGCGTAGTAAGGCCAGTCGCGCCAGTCTTTGCTCTTCGGGTCCTTGCAATACTTTTTGTAGTACTGATTGACGAAGCGCTCCGAGCTGCCCCAGATCGTTTGCATGATCCCGGGCCAGGGATTGCGAATGCAGATATTACCGGCTTTACCGGAGCCGGGTTTTACTTCCTCACCGTTCTCGTCCCAAATTACGGGATAGATGCCGAGCACGGGCGGGCCCGCGCTTCCCGGCTTCATTGGATCGAGCGCGGGTTTCGTGCTGCAGAGGAACCCGCCAGTTTCCGTTTGCCACCACGTGTCAACGATGACCGCTTCGCCTTTGCCAACCGTTTCGTAATACCAGCGCCACACTTCGGGCTCGATCGGCTCGCCGACCGTGGTCATGTGCTTGAAATGATAGTTGTATTTCTTCGGCTCGTCGCCGCCCGCTTTGCGGAGCATGCGGATGGCCGTGGGAGAAGTGTGAAAGATGTTCACGTCGAGACGCTCGGCGATGCGCCAGGGCCGCGCTGCGTCAGGGAATTGCGGGACGCCTTCGTAGAGCACGCTGGTCGCGCCGAGAGCGAGCGGGCCGTAGACGATGTAGGAATGCCCGGTGATCCAGCCGATGTCCGCCATGCACCAGTAGACGTCCTCGGGATGAATGTCCTGGTAATACTTCGAAGTGCCCGCGGCGTAAGCGAGATAGCCACCTGTGCGGTGCTGGCAGCCTTTGGGCTTGCCGGTCGTGCCGCTGGTGTACATGAGGAAGAGCGGAGCCTCGGCGTCTTGCGAGACGGGCTCGACGATTTGTCCGCGATAGTCGTTAAGGACCTCGTCCACAAAGAAATCGCGGCCCGAGATCATCGGAGATTCGGAACGGTAATGGCCCGCATAACGCCGCCAGAAAAGAACTTTGTCGATATGCTGGCCTTCTTTTTTTGCCGTTTCGACGGCGATGTCGGCGCTGGGCTTGTGATCCACCCACTTTCCATTCCGATAGTACCCATCGGCGTAGATAAGAACTCGGCTGCCGGAATCTGCAGCTCGCAGGCCGCAGGCTTCTCCGCTGAAGCCGCCAAAGACGACGGAGTGAATGACGCCAAGCCGCGCGCAGGCAAGCATGGTGATAGGCAGCTCGGGAATCATCGGCATGTGGATGGTGACGCGGTCGCCGGTTTTAAGTCCACCGAATTCGCGCAACATGGCGGCTACTTCATTCACGCGCTTGTAGAGTTCCTGGTACGTGATCACCGTGGCGGTTTCGTCTTCAGGTTCGGGGACGAAGATTAGCGCGGCTTTGTTCTTGTGTTTGGCGAGATGGCGGTCCACGCAGTTGTAGCAGGCATTTAATTTGCCGCCGACGAACCATTTCCAGAAAGGAGGATTGGAGGTGTCGAGAGTTTTGCGCCAGGGCTGGTCCCAATCGAGCAGCTTCGCGTAGATATCGAAACAACCCGGGAAATGTTTTTCGCTGAATTTTTTTACGAAGGCGGGATCGGTGAGATTGGCTTGAGCTTTGAATTTTTTAGAGGGATAAAAGTACTCTTCCTCTTTCCAATGGACGGCAATTTGCGCTTCCGTGAGTTTGCTTTTGCTCTGCGATGCCTTCGCATTTGTTTTCTGGCGAGCTTTGGCCACGGCGATAACTCCCTAGCAAGATCGATTTCGGTTGTGATGCAACAACGAAGGACATCCTGGTTCGGGCAAACTCATTTCCTCTGTGAAATGAGTTCGCCCGCCAAAAATGATGCTCCCACGCGGGCGCGCGAGTCAATCGAGCCGCGCGGGCGCCCCCTTGGACTCGTGACGCCCCTACTTCATCCCGCCAACTTCGTCCCAAATCTTGTGGCCGTGAGTTTCCTTCAGGAACAGACTTCCCACGACGAACGTAATGCTGGCCACGATCATCGGGTAGTAGAGGCCGGCGTAAATGTTGTGCGTACTTTCGCAAAGGTAAACGCCGATGAGCGGCACCAAGCCGCCAAAGACACCATTCCCGATGTGATAGGGCAAAGACAACGAGGTGTAGCGTATTTTCGCGGGGAAGGCTTCGACGAGATATGCGGCGATCGGCCCATAAATCATGCAGACATAGAGGACCTGGATGAAAACGAGTAAGACGAGCATGGGCACATTCGGGTTGGAGGCTTCCTTCGCGGGAACGGCTTTGCTGGCGTCATCTATCGTGAGTGCGGTCAGTGTCGGAGCGCCGGTAACTTTGTTTCTGACCGAACTGAGCGTTTGAACATTGTTGCCTGCGGCTCGTTGCATGGCGTGATAAATCGGCAGGTACGTGAGCACGGCCAGCAGACAGGCAGCCATCATAAGCCACTTGCGGCCAATCTTGTCGGAAAGCGCACCGAAGACGGTGAAGAAAGGCATTCCGAAGAGAAGAGCGTAGGCCACGATGATGTTCGAGAGTTTGGGATTAACCTTAAGAATCGTTTGCAGGAAAACGAGGAGCACGTAAAACTGGCCGGTGTACCAGATAACTCCTTGACCAGCCGTCGCACCGAACAGCGAGATCAAGACGTTCTTCAAGTTTGCCGGTTTTGTGAAGGCTTCCTTTAGCGGCTGAGCGGAAGTCATGCCGGTGGCTTTGAGCTGCGAAAAGATCGGAGATTCTTTCATTTTCAAGCGGATATAGAGCGAAATCGTTACGAGAATGATGGACGCGAGAAACGGAATGCGCCAGCCCCAAGCTTTGAAGTGGTCGGGTGTCATGGCTTGTTGCGTGCCAAGGATGACCAGCAAGGAAACGAAAAGGCCAAGAGTCGCCGTGATTTGGATGAAGCTGGTGTAGTAGCCGCGCTTGCCGTCCGGCACGTGCTCCGCCACGTAGACCGTCGCACCACCATACTCACCGCCAAGCGCTAGGCCCTGTAGAACGCGAATGGTCAGAAGGATGATGGGGGCAAGTACTCCGATGGACGCGTATGTTGGAAGGAACCCGATCAGTGCCGTCGCGCCGCCCATGATCGACAGAGTGACAAGAAAGGCGTATTTTCTGCCAACGATATCCCCGATGCGCCCGAAGAACAAAGCCCCGAAAGGCCGAACCATGAAACCAACCGCGAAGGTCGCCAGATAAGAGATGTAGGCGAAAGTATCGTTGCCGGGTGGGAAGAATTTCGGAGAAAGAACGACGGCCAAACTTCCAAAAATGTAAAAGTCATACCATTCGATCATGGTACCGACCGCGGAGGCGAGAATCACCTTGGGGATGCTGTCTCTTTTTTCTCCGCCCGCCGCGACTACGTTTGCTTGGCTTCCCATTCTTCCTCCTGTTGCGTCCTTCGCTGAATTCAGGTACTGGTCCCAGATTCAAACAAAGAGCCGGAAGATGAAGACACTACGGCTCGGGCCGCGCTCACTCTTTCATCAGGAATACCCCCTGTGACTCGCGTTAGAAAATTCGAGTCAGGTTTCCGATGGGGAAGAGCATCGAGAAACGCACCGTACATATACGAGAGCGGAGCGCATTGTCAAGAAAGGACTTGCGGTGAGCGGGACAGGAAGGGAGGGACGTGAATTCCATGGTATCTCGGGGTCGTGCCAACGGGTTTTTATCCCGCGCGGCTCTCAATTCCAACTAGAGCGTGGGACAGCAATCGTGATAAAAGGTCTGCTTGAACTTACATAACGCTATATTTTTGTTTTTTGCCGGGGCACTGGGCGGGGCTATTAACGCCGTTGCCGGCGGCGGCAGTTTTGTGGCGTTTCCGGCGCTCATGTTCACGGGAGTGCCACCCGTGTCAGCAAATGCCACAAACACGCTGGCGCTTTGGGTCGGCGTCACGGCCAGCGGCGGGGCGTACCGGAATCGACTGAGTATTTCGCGCCGGGTGATGATTCCCCTGATTGTGACCAGCGTGATTGGCGGGCTTGCGGGCGCTTTCCTTCTGATCAAAACACCGGCGCAGACTTTTTTGAAGGTTATGCCGTGGCTGATGCTCGGGGCAACGCTTTTGTTTGCGTTCGGCAAACACCTAACGGGACGCATCGCCGCTGGGATTTCCAGCGACGCGAGCCGGGGAGCGATCGCGGGCGCTTCCGTTTTTGAGCTGGCTGTGGCCGTCTACGGAGGTTATTTCGGCGGCGGCATAGGAATCATGAATCTGGCGATGCTGGCCGCGATGGGCATGACGGACATCCATGACATGAACGCGCTGAAAGTTGTGCTGGGCGGCGTGATCAATGGTGTGGCGACGGTCACGTTTGTCATTACTGGGGCGATCGTGTGGCCGCAGGCCATAGTGATGATCCTCGGAGCGATTCTGGGTGGGTACTTCGCGGCGCATTATGCGCAGAAGCTGCCGCAGTCATGGATACGGGCGTTTGTGATTCTGGTTGGGGCTGCGATGACGGTTTATTTTTTCGTGCTGGGATATCGTTAAGAAGTTTTGGGCTTGAGAAGCGGATGAGGAGCGAGCGATGAAGACGAATTATGCGGCGGTATTTGTCTCGGCTTTGGCTTACTGGATACTCGGCGCGGTTTGGTACGGATTTTTATTTGCGAAACCGTGGATGGCGCTCGAACAAATGACCGCGGAAAAAGCGGCCAGCATGAATCCCGTTTTGCCTTACGTCGTGACGTTTGTTTTGAATCTGCTGATTGCGTTTGTTTTGGCGCAGATTTGCATTTGGCGGAACGCGAACACCGCCGCGAGAGGCGCGGCGCTGGGGATACTTTTGTGGATCGGGTTTGTTGGCCCGATCACTTTTACAAATTACATGTACGAGATGCGGCCAATGCAATTGTTCGCGATCAATGAGTTTTACTCGCTCGTGGGGCTCTGTTTGATGGGAGCGATTCTTGGAGCGTGGACGAAGAAGGCCGCATAGATTTGGCGGCGGCGAAATACGAATTGTTGAGACGCCGCAACCCAAGAGGGCACGATGTATCGTGCCCCCTAAACGGCATGGCGCGGATCTAAGGCAGAACCGTGCCGCGGATGGAGGCGTCTACGAGTTGGATGGTGTGGACGACCGGAATCGGATGGCCCTGACGGGCTAGCGAGGATTGGAGTTGGAGTAGGCACCCGGGATTGCCGGTGGCTACTGCGTCGGCGTTGAGCGGGGTGATGAGTTGGGCTTTGCGGTCGCCTAGGGCGTTGGCGGCGTCGGGTTGGACTAGGTTGTAAATGCCTGCAGATCCGCAGCAAATGGCGGCTTCGGGGATTTCGGTTAGTTCAAGGCCTGGGATCTTTGAGAGCAATTGGCGGGGTTGCGAGCGCACGCCTTGGGCGTGCTGCAGGTGGCAGGAATCGTGGAACGCTACTCGCATGCGAAGGGGATTTCTTGTGGCGCGCGGCGGTAGCTCGGTGAGCACTTCGGAGATGTCCTTGCATTTTGCAGCGAAAGCTTTAGCCCGATCGGCATAGTTGGGATCGTCGCGAAGCAGATGGCCGTATTCCTTTACATTGGAGCCGCAGCCTGCAGCGTTGGTGACGACGGTGTCGACGTTGGCGCGCTCGAAGACGTCGATGGTCTTTCGGGCGAGCGCCAACGCGCCCTCTTCTTCGCCTGCGTGAACCATTAATGCGCCGCAGCACGGTTGCTCTTGCGGCGCGACGACTCCGCAGCCTTCAGCTGCCAGGACGCGGGCTGTGGCGGCGTTTACTTGAGGAAAGAATTCGCGTTGCACGCAGCCGAGCAAGAGGCCGACGCGCCTGCGTTTCGTGCCTTGCGCCGGCGTCACTTCCTGCACGCGCTCATTCTTTTCGAGCTTCGGCATTAGCGCTTCCATGGATTGCAGGCGCTTGGGAAAAAGTCTCAGGAGGCCAGTGCCGCGAACGAGCGATTGCAGGCCGGACTTTTGGTAAGCGAGCAGGGGCCAGCGAAGAAAGCGGAGTCGATCCGGCCGCGTGAAAACGGCGAAGAGGAAACGGCGATGAAGTTTTTCGCCGAGGGAGCGCGGATGATGGCGTTCGATCTGGGCGCGAGTGGCTTCGATGAGCTTTCCGTAGTCGACGCCGGAAGGGCAGGCGGTCATGCAGGCCATGCAGCCGAGGCAGGAATCAAAGTGGCTGACCCATTGCGGGTTGATGGTCGCGTTGCCTTCACTGGCGAGTTTCATCAGGTAGATGCGCCCGCGCGGGGAATCCATTTCCTCATTCCAGAGAACGTAAGTGGGGCAGACGGGGAGACAGAAGCCGCAGTGGACGCAGGTTTCGATGATTGATTTGGAGGGCGCGTGGTGCGCGTCGAAGGCGCTGAGCATTGGCGCCGCAGTTGGAGAATCGGACATTAGATGCCACCTACAAAGCGGCCGGGATTCAGCGTGTTCTTCGGATCGAACTGATTTTTTACCGCGCGCATGAGGGGAAGAGCATCTCCTGGTTGTCCCCAAGTCTCCAACGGCGGCATCCAGACCGGGTGATGAAACACTGCGAGTGAACCGCCATTGTGTTCGAGTTCAGAGCGAAGATCTGAAAGTGGCGCGCGGAGATTTTCTGGGGCGCCTCCGAGGCGGAGCCAGCCGATGCCCGTGGGCTGCATCGTTAGCTTCCAATGCGTTTTGCCGGAGCCCGTGGCGCGTTGCACGGTTTCGATGGTGCGCGCGATGGCAGAGGGGAGCGTAGCGATCTTCGCCACTGCCCCGGAACGCGCGGAACTCCAGAGTTCTTGCGAGGTGGTCCAGACCGCTGACTGTGCCTCAGTTGCGAGCGCGGGACGGGCTAGTTCCCGCAACTGAGCTTCTTGGGCGGCGATGCCTGCTTCGGTGCCCTCAAAGAGAATGTCCACAACTGGTTCGGCGTCTTGCGCGATGCGCGCTTGCAGTGACGTATGAGCCAGCTTTGAATCCTGAACGGTGAGAATGAGTCGCTGCATCTCTTCGAGATTGCAGCCGGAGATTGAGAGCGTCTTCGAGTTTCGCGGGAGGGGATGGAGGCGGAAAACGGCGCGCGTGATAACCGCGAGAGTTCCGAAAGCGCCGGTGACGAGTTTGGGGAGATCGTAGCCCGC
>Ga0070765_100001314_pt1 | contig 15124 bp, 16 predicted proteins | sample HubBroMetageWFT5_FD_71516 | JGI IMG/M metagenome (GOLD analysis project Ga0070765, IMG submission 71516) | Warmed and freeze-thawed soil microbial communities from the Hubbard Brook experimental Forest, New Hampshire - Hubbard Brook CCASE Soil... | ecosystem: Environmental > Terrestrial > Soil... | reverse complement strand
TCTCGCGTTTAGCGACGTACTCCATTTCTTCGGTGACCACACCTTTGCGCGCAAAGTGCATTTGCGAGAAATTCCTTCCGCCGCCATTCATCGTTGCTGCACGCTCTTCGATCCAAGCATCCCGCATAGCCATGTAACCCTCCCATTCAACCGAAAATTTCAGTCAACTGAGCGGCGCGCATTATGGCATCGCTTCGCGAAAGCAACAACCAATCCGAAAAATGGTTTCTCAATTTGATAAAAGCCGCGCCGCGGTTAGCTATAGGTGACACACATTACGTTCAAAACGGTAAATCACACAATACCCTTGACACGGCCAAAACCCTATGCTAAGACCTGCCTGCTTTTTGTAAAAAGACTGGTTCGATTAGCGGACCAGTATGCCCAAGTCGACACGAACCAAGACAATTCAAGTTGAGCGACGCAGGTGACCGGGGATGATCCTGCGTACAAAAGTGGGTGATCGAGTGACCTTTTGCGTATAAAGCGCGAAAACGGAGGTATGCCGATGGGCGTGTGTCCTGCTACTTTTGCCGATCCCGCGCATATCCTCAACAATTACCGGACTAAATCGACCGCTGAAATCGTACAAATTACGCCGATCTCGAACCTTCAGTTTGCTGTGAAAAATCTCCGCGGAGGGGATAATTATGCGCTCGCTTAAGTGGTCGTTCCTGCTTGTGACCTTGTTTTACACGGTAACTGGTCCGGTAACCTTCGGACAGAGCGCGAAGCCCGCTGACGACTCAACTCAGGCGATCGCAGTGCCGAAGGCGGCAACCGAGGACGAGGTACAGCAATTGCGACGTGAGGTCGCGGAACTGAAAGCTCAGATCCAGCGACTCGTGGCGGCGAGTGCGCCGGCGCCAGCTGGCGGAGCGCACCTAGTGCAGGCTACCTCTGCGGCTGGCCCAGATGCCAATGCATCCACTACAGCGCCTGCGGCGAGCAGCGACGTCCCCGCGAACGCGAATGCTGATTCCTCCTCGCCTGCCGCAGCCACTCCCGCTGACATCGACGCGCTCCAAAAAGAGATCGACGTTCTTCAGAACAAGGCCAACAGCACGCCCACACCAACCGCCGGATTTAACGGCGAGCACTTCTTCCTGAAGAGTCCCGATGGCCAGTTTACGATCATGCCGATTGGCTATTTGAACGCTCAATATACTTTCTACAATGGCGACGGCGCGCCTTCGGACACATTCGCAATCCGTCGCGCTCGATTTGGGGTGCAAGGCAACTATGGAAGCCAACTGGATTATTCCTTCCTGTTCGATACGGCCTCCTCCCTTACCATCCGTGACGCCTACATCGATTTCAAGCCGTGGAATTGGTTCAAGATTATGGGTGGCCAATACAAGGTGCCGTTCTCGATGGAAGTGGGAACCGGTGATACGAACGTCGAGTTCGCAGAACGTTCTATCAATACCGTGTTGTACCCCGACGCCGGAGGTGCTTTCCGAGCGCCCGGTATTGACGTTCACGGCGACTTGGCCAGCGGCCGGGCGCAGTATTGGGTCGGAGTTTTCAATGGCCAAGGACTACTGACGGCTTCCACCACGAACGAAGTGGAAGTCACCGGGAGAGTCCGTTTCTCGCCCTGGAAAGATTCCGACAGTATATTTCTGAAAGGTTTTTCATTCGGCGGTTCCGCAGAGCATAGCCGATCCAAGGGTCTCGCAAACGAACTCAGCTTTAGTGGATTGTTGACCGACGGGACCTATACATTCTTTCCACAGTTCCGGATTAATGGCGGAGTAGAGCGTTATAACGGGTTCTTCTCGTGGCTTCGCGGTGGCTTGGGTATTCGTGGGGAGTATACGCAGCTCCTGCAGAAGCGCAGCAACATCGGATCACTTACACCCGGCGGCATTGGGTTCAACACCCTTCCCGGTATCGTGGGTAAGGGCACATACCTATCGGCGAATTATTTGCTGACCGGCGAAACGGAGCCGGAAAATGCTATTCCGCGGGTGAAACACCCGGTGATTGGCCCCAATTCGCCCGGTGAAACGGGCGGCCCGGGGTGGGGCGCCTGGGAATTGAAAGCACGCTATGCCTGGCTGCAAGGACGAGCGGGCGGCGCTACTTGCGACGCGACAACGATACCGGCTTGTCCAATTACGCCGGTTATAGAACCAACGTGGAGCGATCACACCACGCAATGGACGTTTGGATTTAACTGGTACCTGAATTACTGGGTCCTGGTGAAATCAGACTTCAACCTGAACCAGCTCCATGATCCAAGCGTGCAGGGCATTTTGCCGCGCAATTACTACGTGTTCATTGAAGGTATTCAGTTCCGGTTCTAATTAGAGTTCAACCGCCTCGGGTGCGTTGACTGCTGGTTGTCAAGGGGGCCGGCATGAACGAACCCGAGCGCTGCAAGTTCAAAACGCAGGTTGTCTAAAGTGGTTCGGCCCCCGGCAAATATCGTTGGAGGAAATTCGATGAAATCGAAAACGCTTCCCTTGCTTGCTTTTGTCGCGCTGTTGGCGGTTTTCATCCTGAACAGTTGCGGGAACAGCGAGAAAAATTGTCCTGTATGCGGTACCGATAAAAACGGGACGATCGGGCTGATTGATGTGATGCTCGTGCCGGAACATAACCCCAACGGCGAGCCCGGCGGACCGTTCAACATCTTCGATATTAGCTGGGTGGACCCGGTGAACCGCAATTACTTCGTATCGGACCGCATCGGTCTCGACGTTCCCGTGTTCAACACGGTGAGTAACATTGCGTTGTGGGCCATCGGTGGCCAGAACTCGGTGGCCGAGGCGGGGAACAATAGCAGTCTATGCTGGGTGGACCCCACGAACTCATTGGCCACCATTCCTCCTATCACGACCGCGCAAGGCAACTTCACACGTTTTGGCTGCAAGACGGATGGCTTCCGGCTCCCGGGAGGCTTTGGTCCCAATGGCAATTTCGGCGGATTCGTCGGCGGCCAATGTTGTGCATCCCGCGCCAACAACCTCAATCCATTATCGGGTCCGAATGGTATGGAAGTTTCGGCGGACGGGAACTTCCTATTTGTCGGGAACGGCAGCTCGGAGATGTTGGTGTTCGACTTGGTACCGATGATTTCAGCAGGTTACAATGCGCCGCCGGTGTTGACAGCCGTAATACCGACCGGCAGTTCGCCCGATTATGACGGGCTCCCGAGTGGAATCGCCCCATGCATGGCGTCTGCGAATGGCAGAGCGTTTTCGGACCCGACCTGCGGCGACCTACGCGGCGATGAAATTGCGACAACCGGTAGCGTGGTGACTTTTCCGCAAGACGGCTCTAGTCGCTATCTCGTTTCGATCATCAACGGAGATCCGGGCCTTCCCTTTGTCACCATCATCGACGTGACTGGAATTGTGACGAGAACGGGGACCGACGCCCAACAACATTGTCTCGCTTATTCTCAAGTTACAGATCCTACAGTCCAGGCGCCCTTCAGCCCGGGAATCAGCACCTATGTGCAAGGCCTTGGTGGCACCCCAATCACGACACAATTTCCGGCGAATTACCCCTCATGCGTCCTTGGCCAGATTTATTATGACGGCGCCGCCCAGAACGACGACACCGTGTTTATTGACGATCAAGGCGCGAATGCCACAGGCGGTTTTGTGTGCCCTGATCCTTCGCTCCAATTCGCGGGTTCCACTCCCGGGGTGCCCGGGCCGCCTGTCCCTAGCGGTGTCTCCGGTCACGCGGCTGCGGTTGGTTTCAATCCTGACGTTCCTTGCCACCATGGGCCACAGCTTACCGCAACGGTTGGCGGAGTGCCCGGCGGCGTCTTTTGCGCGGCAGGCCCTGGTACACCAGCTGGTTGCGTAGGAGCAATTTCTCCTGCTGGTCTCGGCGGGATGATCTATTACCCGCCATTGAACGCGTTTCTCATAACTAACGGAAACTCGACTCCCGATATTACCGTAGGCAGCGTGGATGTAATAGATCCGCTGCATCCAATAATGGTCGCCGGGGTTCCTAAATATGTGCCGGCCATCATCAACAGTTATCCAATTTATAATTGCATGCCAACCGCATTGAATCTCGGGCCGGGGACAGACGTCCTCGTCGGTTGCGCCGATCATGATGGCCGCGCGTTCTCACCGTCTACAGTCATCATCAATGGCACGACCGGCGAAGTACTGACGACCATTAACTTCGTCGGAGCCGTTGATGAAACCTGGTATAACCCCGGCGATGGCAATTACTACTTGGCGGCTCGAGACATGCCGAGCGGCCCGGCTCTTGGCGTGATCAATGCCAAGACCAGACAGTGGCTACAAAACGTACCCACGAATGGCAATGCTCACAGCGTGGCGGCGGATCCGATCAACAATCACATATTTGTGCCGCTACCTTCCGGCAGCAGCGCCAACTGTCAGTCGGTGGCTGCGGATGGTTGCGTCGGTGTATACGCTTCGCAGTAATTGAGCGGGAGTGAGGTTAAAGCAGAGGCCCGGCTCCGCTGTGCTGGATTCGGGCCTCTGTTTTTTGGGGCCTGCGGAGCTAGCGGACCATGGTTTCCTGGTATCGCATCATCTTCCAGTTTCCGTCGCGGTTGGTCCAAAGCTCGCCGATGAAAACCCTCCTGAGGCGAAGGGGTGAGCCTTTGGGGAATTGCATAGTGTTCTCGTAGGTGACGAAAGCGTAGTGTGGGCCGAGCGGCTGCACCTGGAAAAACTGAAGAAGGTAGTCGGTAAACATACTGTGTTCCACCTCGCGGACGGTCTGTAGCTTATTGCGTTCGCCATCGCCGTCGGATTCTACGGCCTGAAAATCGTCAGTTAGAAAGCGGGCGTAGGCGTCTTTGTCCCGTTTTTTGAATGCTGCCCAGGCTGCATGTATTTTTGCTTCTAGCGATTCGGCCAGTTTGGACTGAGCGGCGTCCAGCTTCTGTAAGGGTACGAATCCTCCGGGCTTGTCCGTCGGGGGAGGTTGCTGTGCCATTGCAAAACAAGGGAGCGCAAGCGCAATAAATGCACAAAGAATGCAATTCCGCATCTTCTCTCCTCGATTTATCGTGGCGAATCTTACAAGGCCGTTGCGTCACAGTCAAAACGGTGTTTCAACGGTGTTTCGGCATGCGCGCTTTACTTTGTGGCATAACCGTCAAATTGTCGCGTAAATATTTTTTGGCCAGTATCAAAGATGGAAGTTTTTGATTATGCCCATATAGTTCGGGGCGTTGACCCAGCTTGGAACGGCCATTTTGCGCAAGTCTACGGAGAACAAATGATGAAGCCAGTTCTACTATTTTTGGCGTTGCCTCTTGCTTTGGTGTCGTTTGGATTCCCGGCAACCACACCGTTTCAAACACAGCCAGACCATGTGTGGAGACAATCTCTAAAAACAGATGCCGCCCGTGGGACGGCCTACGATCGGTACACATTGACCGGCAAGTTCCTTAAAGCACCTCCGAAGGGCGATCTTGCTAATCGTCCGGCGTTGGTGGTGGACTGCAACCCTCCCAAGGGAACGCGCAACGGCAAGGGCAAGTTCGTATCCGCGGATCTTTTAGTTGGCCCGGCCCTGAAGATTCATTACGTGGAGCCTGCGGAGATACATGGAACCTCTTACTTCCCGAAGATCTTCATCCAATATCGCATCAACGACGGTAAAGATGTGAAAGAACAGTGGGCGCCAGGAAGCGATAAGGCTTCAACAGTGATCCCCAAAAGTACGATGAAGAAGCTGCTTCGCGCTCAAACTGTTGATATAACTACGAACGACGACGCAGGGACGCCCGTAGTTATGAAGTTTGACATGCCGGATCCAGGGCCGCTCACCCAGGGCTGCAATGTGGATGACTAGATTTTTTCTTACACCAGATCGAACTTTAATTCACCGAGCTTTTCCAGACTGCACGCGACTTTATCGCCTGGCCTGAGCCACACTTGCTGGTCCTTGGGCTTGCCTTGAATCACGCCCTGCGGAGTGCCGGTGAAAATAATGTCGCCGGGTTTCAGAGTGATGACGCGCGAAATATAAGCGATCATCTTGCGGGTGTTGAAGATGAAGTCGCTGGTGTTGGAAGATTGGCGCGTCTCACCATTCACGCGACACTCGAGCTTCAGATTATCGGGATCAATTTGATCGGCGGTGACCATGTAGGGGCCGATCGGAGCAAACTGATCCGGCGTCTTTCCCACCATCCACTGCCCGCCAGTTTCAAGTTGTAAGTCGCGAGCGGTGAAGTCATTGCCAGTAGCGTAACCGGCCACGTAGGAGAGGGCCTCGGTTTCGCTCACCACTTTGGCTTCGCGTCCGATCACCATTACTAATTCCACTTCGTAATCGAATTTCGTAGCGTAATCGATTGGAAGGGTTATCGTGCCATTGTGATGGTTGAGCGTCGTATTGAACTTGTTGAACAGTACCGGTTGCTTGGGAATCGGCGAGCCAATCTCCATGGCATGCTGCCGGTAGTTCAAACCAACGCAGACAATTTTCTGCGGATGGGTCACCACCGGGCCGTACTCGATCGAGTTTTCTTTAAGCAATGCTTTTTGCGCAGCCTTGCACGTGGCGGCCGCATCCACCAGAGCGTTTAGGCTGGGCCCATCTTCGTTCTGAAGCAAATCGTCGGTGGTGGCTGGCGCATGCATACGCAGAATTTTGGAGGCTTCGACTACATCGAGTATTCCTTTGTCATTCTTGACGCCAAGACGGCATTCCGAGCCGCTGCGAATACTGAGCAAGGTGAGTCCGTGGGCCATGCCACGCGAGTCTGTGGGGGCAGGTTTCGGTTGTGAAGCCACGGCGGGCAGCCCGCCAGTGACTGCCAAAGCGCAGATCCTGCCGGTATCCTTCAGGAAATCCCGTCGCTTCCGATTCATGGCAGTATCTCCTTGAGGTGGTTGAGTTTCTCCGCGCTGGAGGCCTGCTGGACGGGATTATAAATCAATCCCATAGCTTTCCTATGAAACATTCAGAGATAAGGGCCGGATGCACGATTTTTACAGGCTTTGGCCTATGGTAACTGCTTGTACGAGATATAAAAATCTAGTATAAGCGCGGTGTTAGGCGCGAACTGCGGCTCTCATAGGTCCCTTCAATCGGCCCCGGCAAAATTCACGCTGAGATTAAAGGAGCGAGGAAATGACCAAATATTACGCAGCGAGTTGGGTTCGTAGAATGATCATTCAAACCACGGCGATCGCTGCAATGGCGGGTATGTCACCGTCTTTTTTGGCGAATTACGGCCGCGCGGCGGCTCAAGATGGCAAGCAGGTGACGAAAGAGAAAGTTGTTGTACTAGCGCACGTGCCGGTACCCGGATCACCAGTGCGGCAAATTCTTGTGCAAGAAGAGAAGGGCAAGCGATATCTTCTGCTGCAACAGAATGTTCATTTCACCGTGGTGGATGTGACGGATTCCAAGAATCCACAGATTATTGACCGTGTGGCGGAGAAGGGAAAATTGACTGAGGTGGGCGCGGGACTTGCGATCTCTGTGCAAGCCGACCAATCAACACAAGGAAGCGTTCCCACACAGACAGTGAGGCTAGTGGATTTGAGCGATCCGAAGAATCCACATGTAGTGAAGACGCTGAACGGCGTTACCAGCATTTATTCTGATGACGGACGGCAGTTGATATACGCGACTAACAATGAAGGATTGTGGATCATCAAACATTACGAAACGTTCCGGCTACCTTACTGCACGACGGAATCGGCGGAAAATACTGTGGCGCAGTGCCAGTAAAGACCTAGAGGTTATCGGACTGGGCGCCGATGGTTCCGGGCAGCGCTGTTCGGGTTTTTCAGGTCGAGGTAAGGGCCGCGGGCTACGCGGAGATCGCTTCTTGGGCTGTCCGGCTCGCCTTTACTATAAGAGACAGAAATTCCCCGAGCTTTGAATAGTTATTCCGTTCAACGAGCACGCGCATCGTTCCGGCTTCACTCGTTCTGAGGCTCTAACCGCCGCTTCACGCAGATTGACTTGGCCAGCTTCGCATCCTATTATTCCGTCTCTACGTATTCATCAGCAGTATGCATTTGTATAGCTAGCCCAGGAGGCGCTCGTGGAAGATTGGCAGTATGCACAGGCTAACCCTTTGGAGGAATTAGCCCAGCTGCATCATTTCACGATGGCCAAGCAGGAGGACGGCCGCGACATTCCGTTCATGATCACGGTAAAAGAGTTTGCAGTGCCGCCGAAAGGACAGCATCTTCGTTTTTTCGCGGAAGCGGACAAACAAGTGAATCAAAAAACCGCGCCATTTGTTCCCTCTGGTTGGGGAGATTCCACGTTGAAAGCCCTGGCCGACTGCATGCGATTGATTCGACAGTTTCCGTTCGAGGGCTAAAGCCCCGTTTTTGGCTGGCTGGTTTGCGGCCTCGCATTTTCTGTAGCCTTCTTGCGGTTGCGGTGACTATGGGCTAATCTTGTGCTCCCCCATCGAAGCCAATTGTTTCGCTATTGTGAAAATCCTGCCACGCAAGAACTCTAGCGCGCGCGTTGGGTTTTTATGCTCGGAGGTAGACCGATGCACCCCAAGCTGGCTCTTGCGTTCCGGATTCTTATTTTCAGTAGTTTCTTAACGTTTTGGCCACAGATGGCGGCTGCTCAAAATCAGCCGGACACACTGACCCAGGTCTGCACACCGAAGGTGACTGCGAACGTTGTAGTCGCGTCTGCAAAGCAGCGCTATGACGCTGGGCAGCGCGCTCAACCTCCGATTACCGATACATATAATGGCTTTGCTTGGCCGGACACGCCGATTGGTGTGCTGAAGACTGCCAACGGTTACGAATTCTTTGGCAGCGACGGGGGCGCGCACTATCGGCAGTTGTGGCAGGGAGAATATGTCGGGAACAACAAGTCCGGTTCGGTTGTCACAACTCTTGGCACGCTCGACAACCCGTTGGGTTCTGGTGATCCTCGAGACGTAAGCGTTTTGCCGAACTCCGATCCGGGCGTCAACCCGAATTACGTGAGCTATGGCTACATGGGCGGCGGGCCGGTATTTCAAGTTCCCGCGGGCATGCCCGGTGCGGGCGACCTGCTCGTCACATATCACGCCGAGTTACCAAACGACGCGCTCTATGCCGCTCTCGGGTTGGCCATCTCGTCAGACAACGGCTTGCGCTGGACTGACCTGGGAGAAATCATTCGTCTAAACCAGGCTTATGCGGTGGGACTCGACGGCTTCGAAATTGGCGACGGCCCGCTCGTACTCTCGCCTGACGGCCAGTATTTCTATCTCTATTTTCCGGACTGGAGAGCCAACGGTACGCTTCACACCACGAATGCCAGCGGTGTCTCCACCACTACGAATGTCTCGGTCGCCCGTGCTCCGGTTGCCTCGGTGCTGGAAGCAGCATTTGGGTCATCGCGCCCGCATGCCGTTCCGTTTCAAAAGTTTTATGAGGGCAACTGGCATCTCCAACCGGCAATTGGAGGAGCATCGACCGATCTCAACCCGAAATCTGCATATCAAGGCTACCTCGACATCCACTTTAATAGCGCGATTCAGCGCTACGCGATGATCATTTCCAACGACACCACGTTTGGCTATGCCGAATCCATCGACGCGCTGCATTGGACCTTGCCAACGGCGCTTGGAACCTTCGGCCCCATCGCGGCCTATCCTACGGCCGTTGGGCTTGGAGATGATCCTCATATCCTCGGCAATAATTTTTACGTATACTTCACGTTTCTGCCGAGCGATGGGTGGAAGGGAGGCTTGCTGCGGCGGCTTTCCGTCAGCTGTCAGTGAGGTTTTTCGACGCTTCCGACAAAAACTCGCAACAGGGGCTCAAATCGCGTGATGCTAAAAAAGCAGGAAATTAAGCCGGGAATCTGGGTATTCGAAATGAGCGGGCGCGTACAGATGGGCGCCGATTGCAAACGCGTGGACCAGGAAGTGGAGAATCACATCGAGAAAAAAGAGACGCGTATTATTTTTGATATGCACGATGTGGATCACATCGATAGCGCGTTCGTCGGGCAAATTGTGAAATCGTTCACGCGGCTTTCAAGGTCCGGCGGTACGCTGCGACTTGCGCGGGTAAGAGGCATGGTGGAAGGCGTGTTGAATATGACGCAAGTAAACCGTGTGATACAGATATTTCCGACCGCGCTAGCCGCCTCCGAAGATTTTCCTGCCCAGAAATAGCCTTTGCATGAGGTAAGCTCGGGAATATGTTGTGCTGGTCAAAACCTTCTGAAGATGCAATTAACGCATTCATATCCGCTCAGCGAGAAGAGAACTTTTCATATCCTGAAGTGGGAAGTTTCCCACAACGATCTCCTGCCGGATATACGGTGGACCATAATCGAATCAAATTAGGCCAAGGCGCCGATACATTTGAACGCGCAAAGTGCGCTGTAAGGCAGTGGAAAATGTTTGAAATGCCTTGGATTCATTTGTGCTGGCCGGACACTTCTATTGAACCTGGTTCCACGGTTGCCGTTCTCGTCTCGCACTTCGGATTCTGGTCCATGAATGCTTGTCGAACTGTTTACCTAGTGGACGAAAACGGTTCGACCGGAAGATATGGCTTCGCTTATGGGACATTGCCCGATCACGCGGAAAAGGGGGAAGAACGTTTCACGGTTGAATTCAATCGCGACGGCAACACAGTTTGGTATGACATTTACGCATTCTCGCGGCCACATAGGTTAGCGCTTCTGGCCTATCCTCTTTCAAGGGGTCTGCAAAAACGCTTCGCAAGGGACTCATTGGAAGCGATGCGGAGAGTTGTGCAGTCGCGGTGATCGTTTTGGCTGGCTATCTCGCCTCAAACATGGCGCTTGCGACTCGACGCCCTACCGCGGGAGCGATTACGCGCACTTCGACCATCAGACGCGCAAACTGTTCGGGGTAGATTGACTGTGCGCCGTCCGACAAGGCGCGTTCTGGGTCTTGATGAACTTCGATTAGCAATCCGTCAGCGCCCGCGGCAACCGCGGCTCGTGCCATGGGCGGAACTTTGTCGCGACGTCCGGTGCCGTGCGATGGGTCTGCCATCACCGGCAAGTGAGAAAGCTGTTTGATCACGGGAATGGCCGCGATATCCATGGTGTTGCGCATATAAGTATCAAACGTGCGAATGCCGCGTTCACACAGAATCACGTTGTAGTTTCCGCCGGACATGATGTATTCCGCGCTGAGTAGCAGTTCTTCAATTGTTGCGGACATTCCCCGCTTTAACAGGACGGGCTTGTTTTTTTCTCCCAGCGCGCGGAGGAGATAATAATTCTGCATGTTGCGGGCGCCCACCTGCAGCACGTCCACATACTCGAGCATCAGCTCAATTTGCGAGGGATCCATCACTTCGCTCACGGCCAACAAACCGTTCTCATCCGCGGCTTCGCGCAATAACTTCAAACCTTTCTCGCCTAACCCTTGAAAAGAATAGGGTGAGCTTCTAGGCTTGAATGCGCCTCCGCGCAGCAGTTTGCCGCCAGACTGCGCCACGGCGGCGGCGATTTCGTTAATTTGTTCGGGCGATTCCACCGCGCATGGCCCGCCGGCCACGATCACTTCGGAACCGCCGATGAAGACGCCTTTGCCCAGCTCGATAATCGAGCCATCCGGCCGGAAATTGCGCGAGGCAAGCTTGAATGGATGCGTGATCCGTATAATTTCCTCAACGCCCGGTGCGCCGAGCAAAGCTTCGAGTTCGCTCTGATGCTGCGCGCTGCGTCCCACTACGCCGATCACGGTTCTTTCCTCACCGCGGCTCAGATGCGCCTGGCAGCCGCATTCTCTGATACGTTCGACTACGTGGTTGATTTGTTCTTCTGTCGCACCCTGTGCCATGTTGACGATCATGATTAGTCTCCCAAGTTACTCCGCACTCCTGTTTTCACTTTTTGCCGAAACGTAAGAACCTAGAATCCGCACATCTACCGCAAGCTTTTTCAGTTCGTCTAAGGCCGCCCGAACCTCCGGATCGCCGGCAGATGCCTGTAGGTCAAGATAAAAACGGTATTGCCAGGGAAGGCCGCGAACGGGCCGGCTTTCGACTTTCATCAAGTTGATTTTTCGACGCGCGAAGGGTTCCAGGGCGTAAAAGAGCGCGCCCGGTACGTGGGCGAGCCTGAACACCAGGGAGATTTTGTCCGCTCGCTCCGGTATGGCCTCCCTGGCCGGTGCTAGCAGGACAAACCGCGTGTAATTCTCCGGATCATCTTCCAAGTTCGTGCGAAGGATTTGCCCGCCATAAATTTGCGCCGCGCGTTTGCTGGCGATAGCGGCTCGTTTGCGATCTCCAGCTTGAACGATCTCGCGAACGCTTCCCGCGGTATCGTCCGTTGCAATTCTTTTCAGGGATGGGCGCGAGCTGAAAAAGCTCTCGCACTGCGCTAAAGCTACGGGATGCGATTCCACGATAGCGACGTCATCAAAAGTCGAACCAGGCGCCCCGATCAAGTTGTGTTCCACCCGAATGATTACTTCGCCGGCAATAATCAAATCACTCTCCACCAATAGGTCCAAAGACCTTTGAACCGGGCCCGCCAAACTGTTTTCGATCGGAGCCAACACATAGTCTGCCTCCTGTTGCGCGATCGCACTGAAAGCTGCCTCGAAGTTTGGAAGCGGCACTAGAGAAACTTCGTCGCCTAGCAGCTTTATCGCCGCCTCTTCGCTGAAGGCACCGCGTTCGCCTTGAAAGGCTACGCGCTTGTCGCCGAGAAGTTTCATGAGACGCTCGGCTTGCGCTGCTTTGGTCGAACTTCCGCCGAGTTTGTCCGGTTGCCATGGGGCGCGGAAGCATTTTTCGATTTTGCTCCGGCGCCGTAACCGTGACTTTCCTGGATCCGAATCGATTCGTCCAAAATAAGCTGATAGATTTTTTCTACGGCCTCACTGTCCAGAGGCCCGGGATTCAGGTTCTTCATGCGCGAGAGAATCTCGTGCTCGCGTGCTGGAACGCGCAAAAGCATGCCGGCATCTCCCTTTAGCTTGCCGACCTCGAGTGCGAAGGCCGCGCGGACATTCAGTAGGTGCAGCAGAGTCGTGTCGATCGCATCGATCTTCGTTCGCCAGTCTCCAATCTTCAGTCCTCGCATCCGGCCTCCTTGGAAAAATCGAGAAACAATTCCAAAACTTCTCGCGTGAAATCTCTGAGTCACTTTGAGTTGCAAAAGCTTGCGCGGCAAATCTTACGCAAAATAAAAAAAGCCGCGTCCTCGTTGGAGGGTCGCGGCCGGCGTTTTAGGACTTTTGCGGGTTTTTGCTGCTATTTTCTCAGATCATCCGCGCGCGTCTCGCCGGCCCGCTTCCCGTAAAGGAGAAGCGGTAAGTAAAGGCGAAACAGTAATAAAACGGATGCATCGCGGGTTCCAGTTTTCTTCCGGCTAACGCATTCGGGAGTCGAGCCGCAACTATAACGAAAGCGTTGCAAATGCGTCAAGCGTTCGATTGTAAAAAGTTCTGCAGCTTTCTGTTACAAAACGGTTCAAGAGCGCCCTACGCGATTCGCGGGCCAGATCCGCGCAGCTTACGCTGTGTGGCTCAGCGCGGCCAAGGGAAGCGCCGACAGATCGAGTTCCACTTCATCGACGTAGCACCAGCCCCACGTTTCTCCCGGCTCGAACGACTTTATAATCGGATGCTTAGTGTGATGGAAATGCTTGGTGGCGTGTTTGTTTTTGGACGAATCACAACAGCCTACATGGCCGCATTCCAAACAGAGACGTAAATGAACCCAGGTGTCGCCCATTTTCAAACATTCCTCGCATCCATTGGGAGTGCGCGGTGTTACATTCCGAATCTGATTCATATGCGTACAAGCCGCCATAAATAAATCCTCCTTTGTGCCCGTGCGAGAATTTACAAACCTAGGTGCTCGTCAAATAGCGATGCACGAATGTGACGGCCATGGCGCCTTCGCCTACGGCGGACGCGCACCGTTTCACCGAGCCGTGCCGCACATCGCCAGCCGCAAACAGTCCTGGCATACTCGTTTCCAAATAATAGGGCGCACGCTCCAGAGGCCAGTTCTGCGCTCGTACGCCATCTAGCGACAAGTCCGGACCGGTCACAAGATAACCGTCAGAGTCGCGACAAATTCCGACATCCCTGGCCCAGTCGGTCTGCGGTTCACCACCCAAACACAAAAAGAGCCAGCGCGTATCGAAAGAGTTTTCTTCGTGTGTTTGATTGTTTCGCAGCGTGACCGAGTGCAAAACATGGTCCCCGTGCAGGGCAACCACTTCTGTGCGGGGAAGCACTTCGATATTTGGAGACGAATGGATCCGGTCCACCAGATATTGCGACAGAGTCCGACGCAAGCAATCACCGCGAATCACGACGGTGACCTTCTGTGCGAACTTTGCAAAGTGCATCGCAGCTTGCCCGGCGGAATTGCCGCCGCCTACGACGAACACGTGCTCGTTGGAACAAAGTTTCGCTTCGCTAGCTCCCGCGCCGTAATATATGCCCGCGCCATAGAAGTTATCTTCGTTCGGCAAGCCCAGCTTCCGGTAACGTACGCCTGTGGCGCAGATGGTCGCGTGGGCGACAATCTTTGTGCCGTCCGCGAGGTAACCTGTACCTTTGCCGGGTTCAAATTCGCCGCGCACTCCCTCGCGCAGCATCAGAATTTCCGTTCCGAAGCGGCAGGCTTGATCGCGCGCGCGTTTCGCCAGATCGGCGCCGCTGATTCCGTCTGGAAATCCCAGATAGTTTTCAATCTTCGAGCTGGTTCCAGCTTGCCCACCCACTAGGGAGCGTTCGATCAGTACGGTCTTCAAGCCTTCGGAAGAACCGTACACGGCCGCGCTCAATCCCGCCGGCCCCGCGCCGTAGATTGCCAGATCATATTCGGCTTGTGCCGGATTGTGGTACCAACCAAGTTTTTCTGCAATCTGGCGGATTGTAGGATTTTCCAGTCGCGTGCCGTTGGGACAAATGCTGAGCGGCAGCTTGGGATCGTTCAGCCCGGACACGCCATACTGGCGAGCCTGTTCATCTGTTTTTAGTTCTACCCATTCGAAGGGGATATCGCCGCGGGTGAAGAAGTCGCGAAGAGCATAAGCCCGCGGAGAATCGCTGCGGCCTATGATTCTAACTGCTAGCTGATTCGCTTGTTTTTCGTCGCTCATGCATCCTCTGATGAAATAATCAGCGTTTTGGTGGCAACCGCACCGGTACTGCTTGCCGAGATTT
>Ga0070765_100001313_pt1 | contig 15129 bp, 7 predicted proteins | sample HubBroMetageWFT5_FD_71516 | JGI IMG/M metagenome (GOLD analysis project Ga0070765, IMG submission 71516) | Warmed and freeze-thawed soil microbial communities from the Hubbard Brook experimental Forest, New Hampshire - Hubbard Brook CCASE Soil... | ecosystem: Environmental > Terrestrial > Soil... | reverse complement strand
GGCGCGCTCGGCTTCCTCATAAATCTGGCGCGCTTCCTCCGTCCGTCCAGCGGCATCTTTCCGGACGAGTAGCCGCTGCGAGTAGCCCAGAATGCTGGTCAGGGGATTGCTCAATTCATGCGCGATGCCAGTGACCATCTGTCCGAGCGTGGCGAGTTTTTCCGTTTGCAGCAGCTTGGCTTGAAAAACGCGCTGGGCGGTGAGGTCGCGGTAAATCTCAATTCTGCCGAGGCGGCGGCCCGCCTTATCCAGAACGGGACGTACCGAGCGCTCGAGGACGCGGGGCACAGGCCGCGCTAATTGCAGCTCTTCGCGAGTGCCGCCTTCGGCTCCGCGCGCCAGTTCGCGCCAACGGTTTGCAAAATTTTCAGGCTCCGCGGCCCGCTCCGCCAGATGCGCAATCAAACCGTCCAGCGTGGTGCAGGCCGCGGCTTGCTCAGGAGAGAGTCCGGCGATTTGCGCGAAGCGCGTATTCATGGCGCGGATGCCGTGATTGGCGCCGAAGAGCAAAATTCCTTCTTCGACCCATTCGAGGACGTTTTGGAGTTCCGCATCGGATCGGCTGCGCTGCTGGGCGGCTTCATCCTCCGCCGCTGGAGCCAGCACCACGGCGGCGAGGTCGTCCCCTGCGGAGAGGGGAGCGTGGAGGCGCACACGGACTCCGTTGACCAGTTCCCCTTCGCAGATTTCCTGAACTTCGATGGCTTTGTCGCGCTCGCCCGCCAGCGCGCGGCTCGCCCACTCTTCAATGCGATGCTGCTCCCGCGCACAGAAAAGATTTGCGAAACGGCCGCCAACAGCCCAGACCGGATTCGGCGTGGATGGCTGCCCCGATTGTCCGTGCGGGGATTCCGGGGTTCGTTCGCCGCGCGATTCCTCGAACATAACTTTTGCGCTGCGGTTCAGGCTGGCAATGTTGCCACGCGCATCGAGGAGAACCGTGGCCTCTGGGCTGAATTCCAGAAGCGCGTGGCGCTGCGCCGTGCGTCGGATTTGTTCCGCGCGCACCCTGCGGCGCTCCAGCGCGGAGACGGCCAGCGAGGCGCGCAATTCGAGGCGCTCGAGAGTGGCCAGTGGCGAAGTTTTCTGAGAGATGCCAGCGACGAGCACGCCTAGCGCGTTCTCCGCGGAAAGCAGGGGAACTGCGACCAGCCGCGCCAGTCCTTCTTTAAACCAGGCCGCGGGAGGTTCCGCGCCCAGGACTTTTCCCGCATCGAGCGCGTTCCGCCACAGGCCTGCGAGAGGTTCCCTCTCGACGGCGTGAGTCCATGCGGAATCACCGCTTTCCCAGGCAAATTCCATCTCCGCGGGACCGGCGGCGTTCGGCGCCGGCGCTGGCCGGTGTCCGATGACGGCGAAGGAAGCGCCCACTGCGGACGGGTCCGTCAGATTTTCGGTGCAGCTGGCAACGAGCTGGGCCAAAACTGTGTCGGGAGAAGCGCCGCCGCTGAGCGCCGCAAGAAGCTGTTGGCTGAGCCGCAAGTCTGCATGGCGTTCCAGGGCGAGGCGCTGTTCCTGCTCCCATTCGAGTGCGAGCGCAAGTTCGGCAGCGACGGATTCCGCCAGCTCGCGCGGCATGGCTGCCCGTTTTTTTCGCGTACCTGTAAGAATGACGCCGCGGAGGTGCCCTTTCCCCTCGATGGGAGTCCAGAGAGCATGCCGCAAGCCCACCAGCGGCCCAATCATCGGCCGATTCGATGGCCTGCCCGGAGAATCATCGAGTTCCTGGTAGACGCTTTTGCCGGAAGCAAGTAGTTCCTGCGGCAAAGGAGGTTCGAGAGACAACTTCTGCCACTCGTCAGGAGGCGCTTCCTCTTCCTGGGTTTGCCAGATCATGCCGCTGAAACAAACCGCTGCCAGCACATCCGGGCAAGGAAGCAAATCCTGTTCCAGCCAGACACCGATACGATCGGCGCGGCCATCCCGGGAGAGAGAGTGAAGCGCTTCGCGCATCAGGTCTTTGCGGGATGCGCCCGCGAGACCTGCCCGCGCCGCGCCTGGCCAGGTAGCTTCCTCCGCTTGTTTTTTTCGCCAAGCCCACATTTTTTGCGCCCGAATCTGTCCTGGAGTGAAAGCCGCTGGCGGTGGCGCCGGCGTGTACTTCCTCCGAGATTAGGCACTTGCACTGGTAGGCCCAACCGAGAAATTGCGTAATGCTTCTGGAATCAGCGATTTAACTTAGGTAGGCGCGAAACGCGAAGAGTGCGCGAGTCCCATGCCGAGATTTGCGCGGCCCTCGTTCCCAGAGTGGGCCGGATCGCACAACTCCGAGGCGAGTTTCTCTTTGCGTGCTCGGAATGCTACGCGGAAAGGTAGGTCGAGGCCTTCACCCGCCGACCTAGGAGAAGGAACCGGGGAAGTTTCCCCTCGAAATATCAGGACGAAAAAGAAAGAAAGGTAGTGGCTAGCGAGCTTGTGGTTCCGCCCGTTAAGGCTCGGGCTTCTACGGCTGGGCTTGTCCCATCTGGTATTGCTTGAGCTTGCGGTAGAGCGTGGTTTTTCCAATGCCGAGCATGCGGGCTGCCGCGAGCTTGTCTCCGCCGGTTTCGCGGAGTGTGCGGAGGATGGCCCGGCGTTCCAGTTCCTCCATGGGCAGGAGCTCATCCTTGTCAGGGACGCGTTCGCTGCTGGGATAGTGCAGATTCGAGGGCAGATCTCCCACGTGAACGATAGGGCCGGAACCCATGGCGACGGCGCGCTCGATGGCGTTCTCGAGCTCGCGCACGTTGCCGGGCCAGTCATAAGCGATCAGGCGGCGCATGGCATCGTCGGAGATGGTCCGCGGGGGCCCGTGGGGGTCGGAGAATTTTTCGAGGAAGGAGATAACCAGAAGTTGAATATCGCTCTTGCGCTCGCGTAAGGGCGGGAGCTTGACCTGAACCACGTTCAAGCGGAAATAGAGGTCCTGCCGGAAGGTGCCGGCGCGGATGGCAGATTCCAGATCGCGATTCGTGGCGGCGATGATGCGGATATTAATGTGGCGACGCTCCGTCGAGCCGACGGGTTTCACCTCGCGCTCCTGCAAAGCGCGCAAAAGCTTGGCTTGCAGGTCCACGGGCATATCTCCGATTTCGTCGAGGAAGAGGGTTCCGCCCTGGGCCGCTTCGAGCAGGCCCTGTTTCGATTGCATGGCGCCGGTAAAGGCGCCCTTCACGTAGCCGAAGAGTTCCGATTCGATGAGCGTGGGCACCAGTGAAGAACAGTCCACGGGAGCAAAGGGGCGGTCTTTGCGCTTCCCGGAATAGTGGATGCTCTTGGCCACGAGTTCTTTGCCGGTGCCGCTCTCACCCAAGATCAGCACGGGATACTCATGCTGACTGACCCTCTCTATCATTTTGTAGACGCGCTGCATCTTCGCGGAGACGCCGATCATTCCGCCGAAGCCGGGCTTGGAGCGCAATTGCTCGCGCAAGAGCCGGTTTTCGCGGTCGAGATCCATATCGCGGGCGACGCGCTCGAGACGCGCTCGGAGATCCTCGATATGAAAGGGCTTGGTGACGTAGTCCACCGCGCCCATGCGCGTGGCGGCGACGGCGGAATCGATGGTGCCGTATTGCGTCAGGACCACAACGGCGACTTGCGGGTACATTTCATGGACTTGTTTCAGAAGGTCGAGCCCGCTCGAAGGAGGCAAGAGCAAGTCGGTAACAATGATGTCGACGGCGTTGGTCTCCAGTCGCCGCAGCGCTTCCTCGACACTGCTCGCGACGACCGCCTTCATGCCGCAAGATTCGGCGACGTCGGCGCAGAGTTTCCGGGTGCTCTCTTCGTCTTCAACAACAAGGACACTTATGGGGACAAGGGCGCGTTGGACTCCGGCTTGTTCGCTCATCTGCACTCACCTCGCGAAGACTAGTGCTGGTTTCGATTGCACACTCAGTACCAATTCCGGAAAGCTTGCGGGAGTTATTCATAATTCAACAACTTAGCCATATTAGCATTTTTCAGTCAGTTCAGATTCGGGAATTTTAATTCCGATAATATTCACTGCCGAGAATCGGCGCGGGCAGTTAAGTTATTACTTTTCAGTGATTTACCAAATCGGAATGCCGTGGGTTTCCATTCCGGGAACGGGGGAGCACGAAAAGGGCAGGTCGGATGGGTCCGCCAAGTGGGGATTCCATCAAGAATGCTCTTCTGCTTTCTTGGGAGGACTCCTACTCACAAATCATGGGGTGACTGCCTTTTTCCTGTGACCGTTTTGCCTAGAAAAGGAAACGGACTCCTCGAAGATTTTCGAGAGAGCCCGTTTCGCTGTGCCGTTTTTGTAAATCGCGAAATGCGGCGAATTACTGCGCCTCGATCAACCGACCGTGCAACGCATTGTTGCGCAGCTTGTCGTCCCCTGTTACGGCTTGGGCGCCGGCTTCTTGGCCGCGGGCGGTTTGGCTGCCGGCTTTTTCTCCGCGCCGCCGCCTTGAACCTTTCTGTTCATCAACGTCAAAGCATCCTTGGCGTTGAATGGGAAGCGCCGCACGGACTGTTCGCCCGTCGTGCTGAGGGTGACGTCCACGCGCCGGTTGTTGGCCAAGCGAATGGTCAGCAGGTTTTTCAGGAACTGCTGCTTTTCCGCCGGAGTCAAATCCGGATCGTCTTGGAGAAGCTGCTTGACCTGTTCGTCGGTCATGTTTTGGTCCACGCCATACGCCTTCGTGTCGATGTGATCGGCAGGAACGCCCTTCTCGATCAAATAGCTCTTGGCGCGTTCCACACGGCGCTCGGAGAGAAGCTGGTTGTACTCCTTGCCGCCGCGAATGTCGGCGTGGCCGCCCAGGATCAAGTGGGCGTCCGGTTTGTAGGTCAGATATTGTTTGAAGTCGCTTGCCAGCGTGTCGAGAGTGACCGCCTGGCTGGCCAGCAATCCGCCCGTGGGCCTCGCGACCGTGGGCTGCGCCGTCGGGAAGTAGATGCTGTGCAGGGCCAGCTTGAGTTCCAACTGGTGGACCTGCGGAGGTTCCTTGACCTCGACGTTGCCGGAAGCATCGGCGGTGCCGCCGCGTCCGTCGTCCACCGTGCACTTCACCGTGTACGTTCCGGGCTGCAAGCCAGTGGCATCGAACGACGCATTTGAACCGGTGCCGCTCACCTGGCCGCCTGAAGCGGAATAGCTGTAGGTCAGCGGATCGCCGTCGGGATCGCTGCCCGTGCAGGTAATTCCGGTGTGCTCGCCCGGCAGAATGGGGCTGCGCTCGACCGACAAGGACGCTGTCGGGGGACGATTGGGCCGGGGCTCAACCTTGATATCCGTCGCGCACGATGCCGTGCCGCCCTTGCCATCGCTGACTTGGGCGGTGACGGTGTAGCTGCCCGGCGTGGCGCTCGCGGAATTCCAGCGCGCGTCCGGACCGGAACCGTCCACTGCGCCGCCGGTAGCCGTGTAGCTGTAAGTGAGCGGGTCGTTGTCCGGATCGCTGGCGTTCACATGGATGGCGACCGTGTCTCCCGAACCGGCAATTACGGACGTGGGACTCGCGGTACACGCGGCCACCGGCGGATGATTCACAGGCGCTGGAGGCGCTTCGTGCGGCAAGCCAAAGCGCAGAACGATTCCCGTTCCAAGCCGCAGGTTATCCTGCCGCGCGATCGCGCCGACGGAAGGTCCTGAGAAGTCGGTCATCAGGTAGTCGAACTCCGCAAAGCGCCAGACGAAATTCCTTGTCAGCGCGATATCCACACCGCCACCGGCAGCGAGGGCGAAGGCGCTCTGGCTGCCCGCGCCGGTCATAGGTGGACCAACATGGGCTCCCCCGAGGAGAAACTCCGCGTAGGGAATGAAGTAATCGAATTTGCGCAAGTTCACACGAGGACCGAGCAAAAAGGTCGTGATACCTCCGTGGCTAGAGACCCCGTTGACGTTCCGGTTGTAACTCAACCCGCCGAGTTCTTCGGTGAGCCCAAACCATCGCGAGACGTTCCAGGTGAAAGAGCCCGATCCGCCGTAATTGCTAAACGAGTTGAACCCGCCGCCCGGATGGAAATTCACATAATCGAACATGCCCGCGATTTCGAATTTTGGAACAATTTTCCCCGGCGGCGTGTCACTGTCCGATTTGGCGCCGGCCGGAAACGGCTTCGGGCGCGGCGACTCGGGAAGCGCGAAAAGATTTCGTGAAGCAGGCGTGATGTCCGCCCCATTCGTTTTGGCGGCGCTCTTCTCCGGCGTAGCGGGGGCGGGGCTCGCGCCGTCGCCGTTCTGCCGGGCCTGCTGGGCGCACATCGGCAATGCCAATAGAGCGCTGACCGCTACTCCCACACACCAATTGCGCATGGTTCTTCCCCCTAAGTTGTCTGTTTCGGAACCCAAGTCACTTCGTCCCCGCTGCAGCGGCGTCTGTGGCGCCGCCACAAACTCGCTTGGACTCATTGCGGCAACCACCCGCCACTAGCCGCCCCACGGCCGATACCTTGTCCCCGCTCTTTCCAAATACCGGGAGAAAATCCGAGAGGTCACAGGACGCGGTGCCGTTAGCCTATTCCAGATTTCCCTTTATCTGCAAGTCTTTCCTTTCCGGCGCCAAACTTTTGCAGGGTCAAGGGGCTTCGTGTGGCCTACCACTCCAACGAATTACCGCAACCCTTCTTTGCAATCCAGTTTTGTTGCGCGGGGTCTGGCCCCGAGCGGGCGCTCGTGCCTTTTTAGTCCTCGGTAAGTATCTAGTGAGTTATCGGAAGTTGTGATAGGATGCCGCGCACTTACTGTGGTGGACGTGCCTTCTACAGAGTTTCTCGAACTGGGGAAAGCTCCGTTTGAAGGCGCGGGTCCAGCTTCCTGGCCTTTTGTCCCGCGTCCATGAACAAACCACGGAAACCAGAATCTGCGTGGGCGGGTTGTGCGACCTCGAAAACCATTCTCGAACGAGCGTGCGCTGTCAGGTGTTTCCCTCAGGTGGTTACCTGATGCTCATTTACAGAATTTACCTTATGGCTTTCCAGCATCGAAACTGCAACATGTGCCGCTAGCCAATCCCTGGAGTGTGGTCATGAAATCCCATCGAAGATTTGCCCCAGCCGGTCTTCGCGTGCTTGCCCTTTCGGCAGCCATTGCCGCGTGCCTGTGGATCAATATGAACGCGCGCGCGCAGGCGCCTGACGTAAGTGCGGCGCAACAAATCGGCTCCCCCGCACGCATCACACAAACTGTGGACGAAAGCAATCTCGTGGCACTGAAGGGCAACGTGCATCCACTGGCACGCGCAGAATTTGACCGTGGCCCGGCTCCGCCCGATCTCCGCATGGACCGCATGTTGCTTGTGCTCAAGCGGAGCCCTGAACAGGAAAGCGCGCTACAGAAGTTGCTGGACGACCAGCAAGATAAGTCTTCGCCGCGATACCGCCAATGGCTGACTCCCGAACAATTCGGACAGCAATTCGGGCCGTCCGACACCGATATACAGAAAGTGACGGGTTGGCTGCTTGGACACCGATTCCAGAATGTTCAGGTGAGCAGGGGCCGTGCAGTGATCGAGTTTTCCGGCGCTGCCTCACAGGTACAGGATACCTTCGGAACTTCCATCCGCAGGTTCGTAGTCAATGGCGAAGAGCATTGGGCCAATGCGAGCGACCCGACCATTCCTGTTGCTCTATCTCCGGTTGTGGAAGGCGTTTTCACCCTACATAACTTTCTCAAGCAGCCTCAGGTCCACGTCACGGAAAATCAGATCACTGCCAGCGTGGCACACGGATCTCTCCCGCAGTTCACTTCCAGCGCTGGACTCCACGCTCTCACGCCTTTCGACTACTACAAAATCTACAATTTTGATCCGACTCAGCCCTACGGGCCTGTTACTGACCGCATTGCCATCGTGGCTCGCTCCAACATCAACCCTCAAGATGTCGGCTATTTCGATTTCTGGTTGCTTGGTAACCAGGCAGGCAGGACCCAGGTCATCGTAAACGGCTCTGATCCCGGCGATCTCGGAGGCGGCGAAGAGACGGAAGCAGTTCTCGATGCGACTTGGGCGGGCGCTATCGCTCACGGCGGGTCAATGCTGGTGGTTTCGAAATCCACTGCGTCAACCGATGGCGTCGATCTCTCCGAGCTATACATCATCGACAACAATTTAGCGGGTATCATGAGTGAAAGTTTTGGAGAGTGCGAGGCCAACTTCACAAGTACCCAAGCCGCTGGAATCGCCAGCCTTGCCGCGCAAGCCGCCACCCAGGGTATCACTTACGTTGTCGCCGCCGGCGATTCTGGTTCAGCCGGATGCGACAACCCGCATACAGAGACTGTCGCAACTCACTCTGCTTCGGTCAACGCCTTGGCCGCCACTCCCTATACCGTAGCCGTCGGCGGAACGATGTTCAACGAGAACGGGCACGACAGCACCTATTGGAACTCCACCAACGACCCGAACAGTCTCTCTTCCGCTCTTTCTTACATCCCTGAAAACGTCTGGAATGAGAGCTGTACGTCTTGCAGTAAACCGGGCATTTGGGCCGGTGGCGGCGGAGCCAGCGCTCTTTTCACGAAGCCTTCCTGGCAGACCGGCGTTCCAGGAATCCCGACGGACACGGCGCGTCATGTCCCCGATGTGTCCCTAACGGCGGCAGGTCACGATCCATATCTGCTCTGCCTTCGCGGCTCTTGCATCCCTAACGCCCAAAATCAGATCAGCTTCGTGGGAGTGAGTGGAACTTCCGCGGCGACTCCGGCCTTTGCTGCAATCCTCTCTCTGGTCGGTGAAAAGGTGGGGGCTCGACTTGGCCAGCCAAACTATGTGCTGTATCGCCTCGCTGCCGCAGAGAATCTCTCGCAATGCAATGCCTCCAACATCGCCTCGCTGCCGCCAAGCACCTGCGTCTTTAACGACATCACGATCGGAAACAACTCGGTTCCCGGCGAACTCGGTTATGGCACTTCCAGCGCGAGCTACCAGAGCGGAAAGGGCTACGACCAGGCAACCGGCCTCGGTTCCGTAAATGTCAACACTTTGATCAATCAGTGGCAGACCGTCACATTCAATCCAACGAGCACAACCTTCTCGATATCTCCGACCACTGCCACACACGGCGATCCGCTCAGTGTCACGCTAAGCGTCACACCCAACAGCGGCACGGCGATTCCCACAGGGGTTGCCTGGTTGCTCCAAGGCTCTCCGTACACCGTTCTCGTCGGCGACAATACGGTCGATTCTTTCCCTCTCGACGCGAAAGGAAACTTCTCCGGCGTCACGCACCTCCTGCCTGGCGGAACTTATCAAGTCACCGCGCACTACCCAGGCGATGGCACCTTTGCATCGAGCGATTCCACGCCTCCCGTGCAGGTAACCATCCAACCCGAAAATACCACCATCACTTTTTCGGTGCTGACCACCGACGCGAATGGGAACTTCGTGCCATTCACCGGCGGACCGTACGGAAGCCCTGTCTTCTACCAAGGGCATGTCGCCGGGCAATCGGGTTATGGCACCCCAGGCGCGTACGTAAATTTCTACGACAACAACGGCTACGGATCTGGGGCGAACTTGGACAAACAGGGGAATGCGCTCACTTCTCCGCTCACGCAGCTCGCGGCTGGGACTCATTCCATCACGGCGGCTTATTACGGAGACAACAGCTTTAACACGAGTGCGAACCTGACACCAATTAATTTCACGATCTCGCAAATCCCGACAATTACAACTCTGACTTCGCAACAAACGGCGCAGTCACTCTTGCTCATGGCCACCGTCAGTGCATCCGGAACTGGCTCGGGGCCCACCGGCTTAATCTCTTTCCGTAATGGCGGCACAGTTCTTGCCACTGCCTTTCTGACCAATGGAAGCGTGTCCGGAGGCACCACGCAGTCGACGGCGACGTTCGATGCTAGTCAATTGGCCGCAGGGCAGTACAGCGTCACGGCAAGTTATCCCGGAGACGCAAACTACATCGCATCAAACTCCTCCCCTGTGGCGCTAAACTTGATGGCGGACTTCGGCCTGTCGAATAGGGGTGCCCCACCGCAAACGGTGACAGCGGGGCAGGCCGCCCAATTCGTTAACAATATTGCAGTGACTCCATTCTTTGGCTTTTCTTCGACGGTGAACCTTTCGTGTACCGTCCCGGCTAGCGCCACGACGTGTTCTGTGAACCCAAATTCTCTGACCACCTCTAGCGGAGTGAATATCGCCTCCGTCGTCGTGACCACGACGGCGCGCGGTGCCGGAGTTTTTGGGAGGCCCCCAGACCGCTTGCCATTGGACTGGCAGCCTTGGCCGCTCGCCGTTCTTGCGCTCTTATTGTGCATGGTACTGGCTCGACGGGTGCGAACAAGCCTGCCGCGTTTTGCCGGAGCTCTGGCGCTTGCGCTCGTCTTGCTCCTTGCCGTATTCGAAGTCGCCGCCTGCGGCGGAGGCAGTTCGGCGCCGCCTCCGCCACCGCCACCTCCCCCGCAAACCGGCACGCCCGCCGGAAGCTACACTGTGACCGTCACGGCAACCGCAGCCACCAATTCCGTCACGCTAACGCACACAACCACTCTTACTATGATCGTTCAATAGGGCGGGTGCCCGGATCGATTCAATCTGAGTCTGCCAAACTTACGTCGACCGAACGTGGAGACTTTCACGCCCTCACAAATCAAAGCAACACACGGGGTGCCCCAGGTTCGTCGTCTGAACCTAAGTCTCCGGACTTTTCCACATATTTCCACAGCAGTGTCACGCCCATTACTCCCCTTCCAACTCCCTCAAACCTCTGGACTTTCCTTCACCCCGTTCGAATTCGCCCCTTCCGTTCGAATGAATCAGTCAGTAAAACACGATGCTGTTGACAAATAGTGACTAACCTGCTACCGTTCCCTATGCTTGCCCTGAGCCTCGAAGGGTTCCGCCCACGCCATCATCGGCCTTGCCTCGCCGTTCCCTCGGAATATGCCTGCCCTTCGCCCTTCGGGAACATTCCAACCTTTGAACCTTCCAACCTTCAAACGACGAATCTTGACGCCGCGTCAAGCATAAGTCCTTTGTCTGCCACCCTTACAGAAAACATCCGGGGGTGGGGGCCCTCTATCCGCCTTCCAACGCCGGGCTTCCCCACGCCAACTCGCGTTACACTACTGGCTCGATGCTGAGCACAACTGTATTGGACACGGACTGGATGGGGCGGCCGCGATCGATTGCGGCGGTGCTGCTGGAATCGGATGGGCATCGCGCGATTCTTGATCCGGGGCCGGCTTCGACTCTTCCGGCACTTCGACAACATCTGGATTCGCGTGGCATCGGCGTTTCGGATTTGAACGCCATCTTGCTCACACATATTCATCTGGATCATGCGGGGGCGACGGGCGCGCTCATTAAAGAAAATCCTAACCTCGAGGTGTACGTTCACAAGGCCGGCATGCTGCACATGGCCGACCCGTCGAAGCTGCTCGCTTCGGCGGAGCGCCTTTGGCCCGGCGAATTGCAACATTTATTTGGCGAAACACTGCCCGTCCCTTTTGGAAGTTTGCGGATGCTTAAGGGAGGAGAGACACTCGCTCTGGGAAGCCGCAACCTCGATGTTGTGTACACGCCGGGGCACGCTTCGCATCACGTTTCTTATTTCGATTCGTCGGATGGCACTGCGTTTGTCGGCGACACCACAGGGTTCCACATTGAAGGTGAGCCCCTCGCGGTTCCGCTCGCACCGCCGCCGGATATCGATCTTGAAATTTGGAATGCTTCGCTCGACGCCATCGCCGCCCGTCATCCGGCGCGCCTGTTCTTAACACATTTCGGCTACTCGAATGATCCCGCTGCGCACATCTCCGAATACCGGCGGAATTTGCAGCGCTGGAGCACTCTCGCCGCGCAAGTCCTGCGTTCCACGCCGGACCAAAACGCCGCGCTGGGGGCGTTCGTCGCATCGGCAAGCGCGGAAATCGAGCAACGGCTTCCGCCTGCCGAAGCGGAGCACTACATCTTCAACTGCGGCCTCAATCTTACCTGGCTGGGGCTGGCGCGTTACCACCGCAAACGCGCCGAAGCCGCCGCAGCAGCCGCGAACGCTCCGAATCCTTTGTAGGGGCACAGCATGCTGTGCCCCGGCTTGCCCAGGCGCACTGAGTTTGGAGGTGAAGGGTTTGGCGATGACGAATTTGGAGGTGAATTTGAACCGCTACGCCGAGCGACTAGGCGGTCGAACCTGAGGAAGAAACTTCGGACGTATCCGCAGCGGGCTCAGCAGCCGGAGTGGCGGGAGCCGTCGGAACTTCAAGGCGCGCGGAGAGCACCTCCACAAGTAAATCGACCAGCTTTTTTGCGCCGCTGCCGTCAGGATCTTTATCCGGATTGTATTGCGCCACGATCAGGCCGAGAAGATTTTTGTGTTTTGCGAATTCGGCGAGGGCCGCGCGTACGTCCGCCAGCGGCAGGCCACCGATGCCGGGCACGTTCACAGCAGGAAATTCGTCGACGGCGATAACGTCCGTATCGAGGTGCAGCACAAACTCATGCGCATCGGCGTGCACGTAGGTAAGCCCGTCTCGGGCCGCGGCGCTTCCGCCTTTGGACTGAATCTCCGCTGCGTCAATATGGCGCATTGGCGACTTGCTGAGAAACTCTTGCTCCGGCGGGTCCAGCCGTTCAAGTCCGAAGAGCGTCACGTCCGGCTCGCGCACCAGGGCGGACTCGCCAAAAAAGCGCACCAGTTCGGGCGCGCCCTTACCGATCACGTGGGCGACAACCATTCCATCAATGCGCCCGGAAGGAGTCGAAGCGGGCGTGTTCAAATCCGCGTCGCGATCGAACCACAATAGGTTGACGTGCTTGTAGTAGCGGCGCGCGCCCGTCAGAAGTCCAATGACTTGTGCGCAATCCCCACCCAGCACGAGCACCAGCGCGCCGCTTTTCACCGCGAGTTCGGCGCGAACCTTGAGGTCATTCAGCCCCGCTACGATTGCCGGCAGATTCCGCGCGCGTTTGTGCTCGTCATCGTCGGCAAAAAGTCTCGGCGCGCAGTCGCCGTGATCGATCACTTCGAAGCCTGCGCTTTGCAGCCGCTCGAGCAGTCCCGCCGCTCTTAATGCCGCGGGCGCTTTCTCGCTGCCGGGCAAAAATGCGGCCGCGCTCGATGGCGCACCAATCAAGGCAATCTTCTTCGGCTGACGGACGATTTTGACCGCCAAGGTTAAGCTCCTTGTTTTGAGTGTCCCCGCCTACCGCGTTGAGCCGAGTTCAAACCGCACGGCCAAAATGCCCGCCCCTGCTTACTACATACCGGTGACGCTACAAACCTTATCGCCGTGGCGCCGGCGCGATCGTCGCCAACTCCGGAGGCAACGTGAAGCGCACATCCTCGCGGATCAAATCGAGGTCGCGCTGATCCGTAAAACCGAACTCTGCCAGCCGCTCGCTCACTTGCTCGACGAGCACTTCGGGAGCGGACGCGCCCGCCGTCAAGCCGACGCGCTTTATGCCTTCGAGCCACTTCACGTCGATGTCCGAGGCCGAGTCAATGAGCTGGGCTTTTACGCCGCTGCGCTTCGCCACTTCCACCAGGCGGTTCGAATTGGAGCTGTTCGGCGAGCCAACTACCAGGAGAAAGTCCACGTCCTTGGCTACTTGCTCGACGGCTTCTTGCCGGTTCTGCGTGGCGTAACAAATGTCATCGCTTGCAGGGCCTTTGATGAACGGGAACTTTTGCCGTAAACGCGCCACGATTTCTTGCGTGTCGTAGAGGCTCAGGGTGGTCTGCGTCAGGAATGACAGCTTGTCTGGATCGCCCACTTCCAGCGCGTCCACCGCCGCCACCGAATCCACCACGATGGTGCGGTCGGGCGCTTCGCCTGAGGTACCAACAATCTCCTGATGGTCTTTGTGGCCGATTAAAATGATGGTGCGGTTTTCGCGCGCGAATTTCAGCGCCTCGAGATGCACCTTGGTGACCAGCGGGCAAGTCGCGTCGATCACTTTGAGCGCGCGGTCCTTGGCTTCCTGGCGGACCGTCGGCGGCACGCCGTGGGCGCTGAAGACCAGCACCGCGCCGTGCGGCACGTCCTCGATGGACTCTACAAAAATGGCCCCGCGGCGGCGCAACTGCTCCACCACGTAGGTGTTATGCACGATTTCGTGATGCACGTAGACCGGCGCGCCGTACGCTTCCAACGCCAGTTCGACGATATCCACCGCTCGCACCACGCCCGCGCAGAACCCCCGCGGCCGTACCCTCAGCAATACCTTCCCATTTGTCGCAGTCTGCATCGTTATCCTAAGTGAGTATTTTCCGAACACTCTATCATACCCTACGGCGTGGCCGGCCCGCACCGGGTTTCCTTAGCCGGCAGTCGGCCGGTTTTCGAGTTCTGCCTATTGGGAAAGTTTCGACCCCAAATAAGAGAAGCATCTATAGGGAAGAAGTATTGGATGAGATCGGCAAACTAGTTGGCAGGCTTCCGTACAAACGAATATAATAAAAATCAAATCCCCAGGTCTTTTGCCCTGCCATACTCCCTCTGTAAGACTTCTCGTCCGTCTTAATCTCACTTTGGCAATCGAACGAGAAATGGGCAGAGGCAGATTGATGTCCGTATGAAGACTTGATGTTCACCTCGTCCAGCTTCACTTTAATTCGCAAGGTTACTTCCTTGATTCCATCCTTCTGAATCCCGTGTTTGTCCAGTTGCACATTTAGCCATTCTCTGTAGTCGCCGCATGTCTTCAGAGAAAGAATTGGGCTTCCGTTAAAGATGCACTCCCCAGTTAGAACATTTGCTGTGTATATGCCGGAGCCATGATGAGCAAAAGAGGCCAGATCGTACCCGGACGGTAAATCGACGATCTTCTGACAGAAGAGGTTTGCAAAATCCTGAAGCACCTTGCGACGCATAAGGTGGTCTCACCCAACATACGGATTCTAGATTGAGAAGCTGTATTATAGCCAACCCTGAGTGTGTCGAACGTAAAGCCAATTGAAAAGGGTCACCCGCATTCACCGGCAAGTCGTAAGGAGGCTACTGGCCGAAGTAGTAGCCGTCGCGGGCTTGGACGACTAGGTCTTTTGGTTTGGCGACGAGATGAATTTTGTGGTAGCCAACCGTGTTGCCTTTGTCCGGGGTGTAGGCGAGGCTGTATTGGTTGCGCAATTCTTCCTCAATTTGCGCGTAGATTGCGTCGACGGTTTCTTTTTTGGAGACTTTGAACATGCGGCCGCCGGTTTCCTTGGAAATTT
>Ga0070765_100001312_pt1 | contig 15139 bp, 12 predicted proteins | sample HubBroMetageWFT5_FD_71516 | JGI IMG/M metagenome (GOLD analysis project Ga0070765, IMG submission 71516) | Warmed and freeze-thawed soil microbial communities from the Hubbard Brook experimental Forest, New Hampshire - Hubbard Brook CCASE Soil... | ecosystem: Environmental > Terrestrial > Soil... | reverse complement strand
CTGGGCAGAATGCCCATCCGCGATTTTCCCGATTCGAATGGCCACGGGCGCGCGGCGCCAGGCCAGCCTCCTACCCCCAGCATCGGCAATCTCATCGTGCAGCCCAAGAATCCGCTTTCAAGCGACGCTCTCAAGAAGAAATTAGTCGAGATGTGTAAGCAGGAAAACAAACCGTACGGATATTACGTCGAGACCCTGTCTGGGTACGATCCGCGTTTGCTGTATCGCGTGTACGTCAATGATGGGCACGAAGAACTCGTGCGCGGAGCTGTTTTCAATGAATTGGATACGCGAACACTGCGAAATGATCTGGTTGCCGCCGGAGACGATCCTCTGGTAAGCAACCGCGAAGGACAAATCCCGAGTTCTGTAATCGCCCCGTCGATCTTGTTTGATGAATTAGAGGTGAAGCGCACAGACAAGAAGAACGCCAAGCTACCGGAATATCCGCCTCCTTCTCTCGCACCGGCGCACTAAAAAAGCTCCAGCTCCAGGCTATCTGTTGGGGAATTGAAAGCGCATGCCAAAGCGAGCGGCGATGGGCAAACCGAGTTCCGGCACAGGGGTAGCGGAGGTGGCGTAATGTTCGTTGAAAAGATTTTCCACCGCTGCGAAGAACTCTACTCCTTTTCCAACGCTTCGCGCCGCCATGGCATCGAGCACAAAAAAATTCCCCAGTGGAAACTGGTTTTGATCGTCATCGTACTGCTTGCCAATGAATCGCCCGTCTACTGATACCAGAATGATTCTGGGATTGGAGTAGCGCGCCTGGAAAGTGAACGCATTGTGCGGCACCTGGGCCACCCACAAACCGACCAACGAACTTTCACTAGGAAAGCTAGCGACTTTCGAATCTACATATTGATAGCCGGTGCTTAGTTCGAAGTCGCGAGTGATATGCGCGATTGCATCAACATCAAATCCCGGAGCGGTCGTGCGCCCCAGATTTTCCCGCACGCGAATGATTGTGTTTGGTATCGGAGCCGGACAAAGAGGCGAGTTATTAGGCGGCGGTTGACACGTAACGTTCGCGACAGGATCGACGATTTCATTGAAGAAAAATGTTCCCTGGAACTCGATGCGCCGATTAAACCCGTAGATATGGATGCCGGTATCGGCGCCGGTGAGGTGTTCCGCGCGGAGGCCGGCGTTTGCTTCGGTAATTGTATTTCCCTGCCGAAACGAGCGGTAGAGTTCATTTAGCGTAGGTGCGCGAAAAGCGCGATAGCCGGAAGCCGTCCATGAAATATTGGAATTAATCTGGTAGAGCAAAGTCGCGCGCGGGCTGAAGGCATCGCTCGAGCGGTCAGTGAAATTGACGCTCGGCGATGTGCACGGCGAGCCCACGGGATTGCAGATCGAAGAAGCGTCGTAGTTGTTCCAGTAATCAACGCGGCCGCTGATGCTGAGCAGCCAGCGCGGCGTGATCTGAATCAAGTCTTCCCCAAATACTCCAAGCGTTCGCTGACGGCCTCCGGATGACTTGTCGAACGAGTTCGCTCCGCTGGAGAAGAACATCTCGTGGCTCGCACCAATTTCGTCGTGTTGATCGTATCCGGCGACAACTGTCTGGCGCTTTCCGATCTTGCGCGACCAGAGTGCGGATCCGCCCACGCCCTGCGACGGCACCGTTTGCAAATCGGTCAGCGTCTCGCTATCGCGGTTTGCAGCCACGGCCGAGAAACTTTGATGATAGGTCTGGACGTCGGCATAAAAACGCAGGGTAAGCGAGCCGAAATCGCCCAAGCTCAAATTCGCCCCTAGCGCGCCCTGTCCCAGCTTAGTCTCGTTCCTCTGAAGCGGGGTGCCGTTGTCGCGCGATTCATCGAGGAGCCAGCCACGCGCGAAGATTTCGTCTTGGCTGCCAATTTTTCTGCCGATCATCCAATCGGCGGTGCCGTGGTCGGAGCCGGCTTTCCTATCAACAGTTCCACGAAATGGCGGGGGAACCAAGACGTATCCATCCGTATTAAATACTTCACCGGCGAAAGTGGATTCCCATGGGCCTTTTTGTCCGCCAGCCCAGAGAGAAAGATCGGGAGTGTTCTGATTGCCATAGGAAGTTTCCAGTGAAACGCCGGCGGGCTCTGCCGGGCGAGCGAAGAACTGCACGACTCCACCTAGAGCATCGCTGCCGTACAGGCTCGATCCCCCTTGCTGGGAAACCTCCACGCTGGCCACGGATTCGCTCGGCACGCGATCCCAATAGACCCAGGCGCCAAAAGGATCGTTGATGGGAATGCCGTCTTCGAGAACAAGAGCTCGACTTGCGCCATTAGCACCCAATCCTCGCAAGGAGACGCCCTGTGTCGTTGGGTTAGCAACGCGGCTACTGAACCGGCGATATAAGCTGAATCCCGGAATTTGTCGCAACTGATCGTCGAGCGCGAGTGCCGGGGTAGCTTGGAGTTCATCGCGCGTGAGCTCCAGGTCGCTGGCCGGGACATCGCTTAGAAGCGTGGGCGTGCGCGAACTGGTAACGACGATCTGCTGATTCAGGGATAGCGGCACCAGCGTGAGGTCCAGCCGGATCGGCGTCCCGGCTGAGGAACTCCAAGCTTGCTCCAATTTTTCAAATCCATCGGCGCTTATTGTAATTGTTCCGGAAATACCCGGAACATTTTCAAACGTGAAACTCCCCGACGGCGTTACGAACTTTGTAGCGGAGAAAGCTCCCGATTTCAGTTCGACTTGTGCCTTCGCCACGGCTGCGCCGCTGGAGTCGTGCACTGTTCCTTCGACCCGATGGCCGCCTGCCGGCCCGGATTGCGCCTTTGCATTGCCGGAAAAGACCCATAACACGCAGCAAACGACTAGCGCTGGCGATCTAAGCATTTTCGAAAAACCCAAGAACGTCAGGACCATTCACACGCCTTACCTATTCATCAAAACCGGTGCGATCAGAGCCCCTAGGCGACCATCATAACCTAGGGACCCGAAAGTTAACGATTGAGGTCTGGGCTGTTTCGCAGAAGGCAACGAATCGTTGCGGTATGCTATCTTGACCTTGGGGATCCATGCTTTTAGGAGGCTTTGATGGGAACGCCGTCGATGCGACGGACAGATCGTGTGTCGTTGACCGTGCTGCTGGAAGCGACCGGCACCGATAGCAACGGCGAGGAATTCAAGCAGCCCACTCGCACGCTGCTGATCAATCGTGGCGGCGCCGTAATTATCCTGGAGCGCGAGTTGAAACCTGAGCAGCAGATTCAAATTCGGCGCCAGACGGGAGCCGACTCACAGAAGATCGTTCCGGCGCGCGTGGTAGGCGAATTTGGCCGGCAAAAAGACGGGCATCTCTACGGCATCGAATTGCTAGACCGTGAAAGTGATTTTTGGAAAATTGAATTCCCACCGATCGCGGAATCTACCGAAGCCGTAGCGCGCATGCTGTTACATTGTGCCTATTGCAAAAGCCGTGAGGTCACCTATCTGAATGAGCTGGAGCTGCGCGGCTTCGAAACAAATCGCGGAATCGCTCGGCATTGCAAGACTTGCGGCGTACCCAGCATTTGGACGCAGGCTCCCCACGAGGATGAAAAACAGCGGTCTTTGCGCGCAGCGCGCGGGCGCCCCGCACGCGAAGGCGATCCTCCGCCGGGTGGCGAAGAACAGCGAGAACGCCAGCGCATGCGAGTGAAGACGCGGCTTACGGCCTGCATCCGGCAGCCCGATGCGGATGACGAACTGGCGGTTTGCGAAGACATTTCGCCGATTGGTATGTGCTTTCGAAGCAAACGCCGTTACGACACAAAAGCGATGATTCAGGTGGCGGTTCCCTATTCGCCTGATGCGGCGAACATTTTCCTTCCCGCGCACGTGGTCTATTCAGAAGAACTTCCCCGAGCTGGGCTTTTCAGGCACGGCGTGGAGTACCGCAGGGTGGGTCCGCGAGCGCGATAGATTCCTGCCGGGACTTTCCGCTGACAGTTTTTAGGCTACGGGTGCGGTGGCACGCTCGCGGGCGCGGCGTTGCAGATATTTCATCACGATATTCAGGTACACGTTTCCTTTGGGGGTTTCAAAACAAAGGATGGTAGCCTCGGAATCCTTTCCCGCCTGCGCGCACTGCTCTTGAGCAACCACTTCGGGCGGAAAAACCTTGAATTGAAATCCGCCGTCATTGAGTTGGGTCACGGCATTTCCGATGACCATGTTAGCCAGCTCGCACACGGTTTCCCGTACGATCGCTTCATCAGGATCGACATCGGTGCCGAAAAGAAGACCGGCAACCTGGGCTGCCGCTCCAGGGTCCATGTCCAGAATGACGCGACCTTCAATTTGGCCGCGGAAGGTTACGACCGCAGCCGCGCCCTTGCGCCGATATCCCTCCACTTCCATGGTGAGGTCCACAATTTTTGCCGGCGCCTTCATCATCTCGGCCAGCACAGCGTCGAGCGAGCCAATGAATGGTTGGATCAAGTCCATCCTCATCGGGATTTCTCCTGGCCGGCGCCCACTGTGGCAGTCACGCCGTCATCGTTGAGAACATAACGGATGATTTCGTAAAGCGCGTCCGGCTTCACTGGTTTCTGGACGAAATGTCGCGCACCTTTTTGCAAAGCGGCGAGAATATTGTCCTGATAGCCGACCGAAGAAACCATGACGATGCGCGCATCGGGATGCTCTTGGACGATCCGTTCGACGGCTTCGATCCCCTCCATCTGCGGCATGGTAATGTCCATTAAAACAATGTCGGGTTTCGTGCGAGCGTACTCGGTGATGGCCGTGCAGCCGTCGCCGGCTTCACCAATCACTTGGCCGCCAAAAGATTCGATCATCTTGGCAAGGCTTTTTCGCGCGAAGACTGAATCGTCCACGACCAAGTAACGGACTGGCTCGCTATCTTGTTTTCTGGTCAACGCTTCAAACTGTTTCATAGCCATCTCCTTCAGAAAATCTTTTTCCTTTAATCGTCGCCGCTAGAAATCTTTGCCCCGACAGGATCCGCCGGTGCCCGCTCCAGCGCGCATTTGGACTGCAAAACACCGGAAAGACTGGAGAGCGAAACGATACGCGAGGCAAAACCACGCTCGATTGCGGAGCGCGGCATGCTGTCCACTACACAGGAATCCGGACTTTGCACGATCGTAAGGCCGCCCGCAGTTCGTACCGCGCCCATGCCTGCTGCGCCATCATCACCCATGCCTGTCATCAGAACTGCGATGGCGTTGTTGCCAAATTCCTGCGCCACGGATTGAAAAAGGACGTCGACGGAGGGACGGTGCCCGTTTACGCGCGGTTGGTCCGCAAGAATGACGATGTTGCCATGGTCCATTCGGCGCACCTTCATATGGCGATTTCCCGGACAGATCAGCGCGCGGCCCGCCAACAACAAATCCCCGGATTGTGCCTCTTTTACTTCGATCGCCGAGGATTCGTGCAGTCTCCGGGCGAACATGTCAGTGAATCCCTCCGGCATATGTTGTACGACCAAGAGACAGCCGGGAAAGTCTTCCGGAAGCTGGGAAAACAGATATTGCAAGGCGTTGGGACCGCCGGTCGAGATACCAATCGCCACGACCCGCGAGGGCCAGTTGGGCATGGCCAACTGCTTGCGCTCTCTGCGCTTGGTGGAAGGCACGGTGATAATCATCTTCGGAGCGCCCGAGGCGGCCGCGACTTTTATCTTTAGTGCAAATTCGGCGGCGATGTGTTCGATGCGACCCGAAGCAGCGTCCTGTGGTTTGGTAACAAAGTCGAAAGCGCCCAGGGAGAGAGCCTTTACAGTGATCGACGCACTGCTGTCCGTCTGCGCGCTGAAGACGATTACCGGAACATGATGCTTTCGAGTGATCTGGCGCAGCATCTCGATTCCGTCCATGCGCGGCATGTCCAGATCGAGGGTCACGACGTGGGGATGCAATTCGGCGATCTTTTTCAGCCCCATCTCGCCGTCCATCGCGGTGCCCACAACCTCGATGTTGGGATCGCGATGGAGCACTTGCGGGATGAGCTTACGCATCAGCGCTGAATCATCCACGACCAGAACGCGAATCTTCCCGGTCACGCTATGGCTCCCACCGGCTGGATCCTCGACAAATGAGAAATGACAGCCGTTACATTCAATATCAAAACAACAGTCCCATCGCCGAGTATCGAAGCGCCACTGACGAGCGGTGAAGTCACCAGGCGATCTTCGAGCGCCTTGATCACCAGCTCTTCCTCACCCATCAAGCTATCCACTGCAAGTCCAAATTTCCGGCTGCCCGATCCGATCACAATGACAAAAGTCCGCTTCTGACGCGCGCGTTGGACCGATGATTCGAGACGTTCCAAACGGACCAGCGTTAGAACCTGTTCGCGCAATTGAAAGACTTCGTGATTATCCACTCGATGTATTTCGCCTTCTGTTACGCGCGTGATCTCAACCACCATCGCCAGCGGCACCGCATATAGCTTTCCCGACACATAAAACAGAAGTGATTGAATGCTCGCCAGCGTGAGCGGAACCATCAGCCGGAATGTGGTGCCCTGCCCGAGCTCACTTTCAAGCTCGATGGAACCCTTTAGATTATCGACAGCGGATTTAACCACGTCCAAACCGACACCCCGCCCAGAAATCTCCGTTATTTCATCGGCGGTGCTAAGGCCAGGCGCGAAAATGAGGTGCATGATGTCTGAATCATTCAGACGTGCGGTCTCCTCCGCTTTCACTATCCCGCGCTCGATCGCGCGACGCAGAATTTTCTCGCGATCCAGCCCGCGTCCATCGTCGGAAATCTCGATTACGACTTGGTCGCCCTCGTGATACGCATCCAAACGCACGGTTCCATGAGCGGGCTTTTGCGCCGCCTGTCGCTCCGCAGCGGTTTCGATGCCATGATCCGCTGCGTTGCGCACCAAGTGGGCCAGAGGCTCTGCGAGAGCGTCCAGGATGCCCTTGTCCAAGTCCGTATTCTGTCCAGCGATTTCCACTCCAATGTCCTTGTTACGCAGCTTGGCAACATCGCGTACCACGCGAGGAAACCGGCGGAAGAGCTGCTCCACGGGAACCATGCGTATCTTCATGACTGACTTTTGAAGGTCGCCTAGCACCCGAGCTTGAAATGCAAGCGCGTCGGCAAATTTGCCGCGCAGCGGATCTTTGGGATGCATCCGCTCGAACTCCGTGATCGTGCGCTGTAGCATGGACTTTCCAATGATGAGCTCGCCGACCAAATTCATGACTGTATCGATCCGGCTGGCATCCACACGCAGCGTGTTTTCGGCGGCGGCATGTGTCAGACTCGAAGGCGCACCACTCTCGCGCGATTCGTCTGGGTGATCGGAAGCTAATTCCGGCGCGCCTGCTGTAATTCCGCCGGCCACCGCAGCAGCTTCCGACTCGACCAGGATCTCAAGCAGATCGCGTGAAACAGTCTCAGCCACGGAACATTTCAAAACCGCAATCTGCTCCACCACCGACGGCACCTGACAATGCTTCCGTATCCAGTCGGCTGATTTCGCGCTGGAAATGGCCGCTTCGATCAAATTTGTGCTGGCAGCCTGAGCTGCGCTTTCCGGATGAAGAACCAAGATTTTCCCGGCGCCTTCCAGCGCTTTACGTACCAGCGCAAAGGCTGCCGCTGGAAGCAGCGATTCCGAATCGAGATGGAGCGCAACGTTATAAACCGATTCGCCGCGTCGGAAGGCCTCGGCAATCATCAGCCGCTCGTACTCGTTCCAATCGAATTTCGCTTCATGCGACGACGATTTTTCAGCCGGCAGCGGACTTCGATGCAACAGCCGATTGATATGATCTCGCAGAGCGCCACCGTCAGGCGGCTGCAGATGGTCGCGATAAGCAGCGAGCATTTCGTGAAAGGTGTCTGCCGCGGTTAGGACCACCTCGGGAATTAAAGCCGCGTTTTCCTTAGCCAGCTCCGGTGTGAGAACGTCTTCGAGTTCGTGGGCGAGTTCGCTGAGCTCGCGAAATCCGCAAGCCGCTGAATCACCCTTTAGAGTGTGGACCGCGCGGCGAACACTCCGAAGATGTTCTTTATCAGATGGATGCTCTTCCAGTGCCAGGCCCGCTTCGTTCATGCCCTGGAGAATCTCCGCGGCGCTTTCGAAAAAAAGCTCGCGAAGCTCGGATGCTCGATCATCGGGCAAGAAGTTCAAGGCGTCCCCTCGATTTTCTGGTACACCGTCGCGCTGTTTTGATGGATCATGTGGAATTTCGTCGTGAGCCCAAAAAGGCTTTCGGCGTGTCCGACGAAAAGGTAGCCTTCTGGGTTCAAACACCGATGGAATTTATCGATCAAGCGCTTTTGCTCGGGTTCATCGAAATAGATCATGACGTTGCGGCAGAAAATCACATCGTTGCGAAGTGGAAGATATTCCGTTTTCAAATTGTGGAAATCGAACTGAACCAGGTTCTTCAGAGCGGCCTTGACTGAATATTTGTCGCCGACTTTGTCGAAGTAACGCAGCCGGCAGGTGTAATCCACGGTTTCCATCTGCGACTCCGTGTAGATTCCCTGCTGTGCAGTGAGCAACGCGGAATAGTTGATATCGGAGGCCAGGATTTCAACTTTCCAGGGCGGCGGGATCAAAGGTTTGGGCGTGGGCATCTCGAAGGGAAGCGGATTCCTCAAGTAGTAGTAGGCCAGTGCATCGCACACCAAAAGCGCCAGAGTATAAGGCTCCTGCCCGGTGGAACAACCGGCGCTCCAGATGCGCAGAGACCAATCGCGCCGGTCCTGCTTGCGTTTCAGAATTTCCTCGAGAGTCACTTTTTGAAAGAGTTCGAGCTGGGGACGAATGCGGAAAAAGCTGGTCTCGTTCACCGTAAGGTTCTCTAGAAGCGAAACCAGCTCTTGTTTACCTTCGCGGCTTGTGAGCAAACGGTAGTAGGTGTAGAACGAATCCATCTGGCAAGCTTTCAGGCGTCGCTGCAGACGATCACGCAGGAAATGCGTGCGGCGTTCGTCAAAATACATACCGCACTCCTGGTAAACCAGCGTTTGCAAGAGCTTCAATTCCGCTTCCGTAAGTGGTACCTGCGTCGGGAGTGTGGTTGTGGACATGCGCTCCTCTGTCTTGCCGCTTGCTGCCAAACCTAGGCCTATCGTTCCCTGCTGCCGGCCGGAACGGCGTCGATCGATTCGGCTACATCGTCCAGGCGGCGAAGTTCACCGCGCTGCAGAATCTTGTTGAGATCCAAAAGAATGATCAGACGCCCGCGCAATTTCCCAACGCCGGTTATATAGTTCAGCTCGCCTTCCTGAAAGACATCGTGAGGAGCTTCGATGTCCGCGGGAGGTATGCGCAAAACCTCGGATGCCGAATTCACCATCAATCCAATCAGACGGCCTTCCAGCTCCACCACGACGATGCGGTTTTTCTTGCTGGGCTCGCCAACTTTTTCGCGAAAACGTTTGCGCAAGTCGACGACCGGAATGATTCGGCCGCGCAGATTGATCACCCCTTCAATATAGTCTGGCGCATTGGGAACCGAGGTGATGGCCGGGACGCGCACGATCTCTCGGACCAATGAGATTGGCACTCCGAAAGTTTCCTGGCCGATACGAAAGCCTACAACCTGGAGTTCTTTATCCATGTTTTGATGTTTGCGCCTCTACGAATGTGCCAATTCCGCATATTCTTCCCGCGGCTGCCGCTCTGCTGCGGAGGGAACTCGACGGGAGGCCTGACGGCGTGATTCGGCGAAGCCCTCGTCCAGGACGAAGCGATCCATCGATTCAAGGAGCGCGCGGGAAAGCTTGGACATTTGCTCCGCCGCTGCCGCCAACTCCGAAGAACTCGAACTGGATTGCTGCACCAGTTCACGCATTTTTTCCATGGCCCGCACTACGCCTTGCGCTCCGGATGCCTGTTCTTCCACCGAGGAATTGATCTCCTGGGTAATTTCGGTCAATCGATTGGTGGCCTTCGCGATTTGTGTGGAGCCGCTGGACTGCTCCATGGTGGCAGCACCGATTTCTTGCGAGAATTTGTAAACCTCTGAGACCACGTCGGAAATTTTCTCGAGCGCGAAACTGAGGTCCTTATTCAATAGCAGCCCTTCCTGCACCATGCTGGTGCTCTTCTCCATATTGTCCACCGCCTCGCGCGCTTCCTTCTGTATGCCCTGGATCAGTTCGGAGATTTCCTTCGTGGACTGCGTGGATTTTTCCGCCAACTTCCGCACTTCTTCGGCTACGACGGCAAACCCCAATCCGTGCTCGCCGGCGCGCGCCGCCTCAATAGCGGCGTTGAGTGCTAATAGGTTTGTCTGTTCGGCAAGATCGTCGATGACTTCGATAATTTTCCCGATATCGTCGGCGCGGCGCCCTAGAACGTCGATGATCTCAGCGGAGGATTGGATCGCGTGGCTCGTGCGGTTCAATCCCTCGGTGGCTTTGTCCATGGTCACCATCCCGGTTTGAACTTCTTCGCGCGAGCGGTGCGATATATCCACCAGCAGCTTCGCCGTGTCGGCGACCCGCTGGATCGATGTAACCATCTGATCGATGGAAGCGGATGTTTCGGCCACGCTGGACGCCTGCACCTGCGTGTTCTTCACCACGTTCTGCACGTTAATGCTCATTTCGTGCATCGTGCTGGTGACTTCGTCAATCGCCGATGCGGCTTGCACGCTTACTTTCGCTGACTCGTCGGAAGCGCTGGCCATCTGCCCAGAACCGCTGGCAACTTGCGAGGCGCTGTCGCGCACCTGGCGGACCAGGTCGCGGAGACCTTGTGTCATCCGGGTGAACGCCAGTGCCATGGTGTCTTGCGGCGATCGGGGTTTGACAGAAACAGACAGTTGGCCCTCGGCAATCGCTGCCGAGACGGCTGCCATTTCCTTCAAATGAATAATCATTTTGTTGAAATTCGAAGCCAGCACGCCAACTTCATCTGTCCGGTGAATATCGATGGACTGGTCCAAGTCGCCCGATTCTCCAATTTGGTGCGCTACGTCAATCAGGTGATACAACGGTACTTTGATGGACTTTGCAGTGGCGAAAGCGATGAATCCTCCAAGCAGAATCGCAAGGAACGTGCCGGCGGTGGTAATAATGGTGCTCAGCTCCGTAGCGGAGGCTGCGGAGGTGTTCGAATCGTCGAGCGATTTCCGAACATCGAGACTTGCTTCATCCAGCACCGCGGAAGATTTGTTGAACCAGGAAGCGGGATCATGCTGCAGGTAAAAAATCTGCAGATCGGATACCGTAGCATCGCCTGCGTCTACTTGATGGCGCTTGGCGATCATGGGCTTTGCAAAGTCCTCGGCCCAACTGTGTTCGCCGCCTTCTACCTGGACAAAAGCCCCCTTGAGACCTTGATCGCTCGCCTTGTTCTCGACTTCCTTCAGAAGCGCGGACAAATCGCTGACGCCTTTGTTGGTTTTGTCTTCGTCGCGCAGATCGCCGCTGAGCAGGTAATTACCGAGGTACAGCCGGTTTTCCATCATCTGGAAGCGGACGCTCTCGATCGCTCTGACGTCAGCGAGCGTGGAGGCGACCGTCGCCCGGGCGTTGTATTCGCGCCGGACGGTGAAAATATTGATGATGAACAGAACCAACATGATGGCGAGAACGGCGCCAAAACCCGAATATAGTTTCTTTCCAATCGTCATATTGACGCCTCCACTCCCCGCCTTTGAAGCTTCCGCTCGCAAGTGAGCGGTGCTGGCCCTAGTTCATCTGATTGTTCAATTCAAACTCAACTGTTTCCGCACTGTCTTTGGAAGCTGGCTGAAAACGCCATTTCTTCAGTGCATCCAGCGCGGAATTCACCAGTAACGGGCTTCCCCCGATCACTTTTACGGAAACCACACGACCGTCAGCTGCAACCGCGGCCTCCATTTCTACCTTCCCCGATACATTCATCTGCTTGGCGAGCGAGGGATAATCCGGAACAACACGCGTTCGAATTTTCCGCTTCGAAGCCTCGGTCGAATTCTCCTGTCCGAATGCTTTGGGTATAGAAGCGAAAGAGCCTGCGAGTAAGAGCGCCAGCCCTAAAGCGGCGATGCTCGTTCTCGATTTCATTCACCCTCCCTGAGGGGATAACTCCGGCTTCGGAAATTGCACGAGGGCTGCCATGCGGCAGCCGATATTTTCACTTTGAGTCTATTCACCAAGAACGTTGGGATGTGCATGAGATAATTAGCCTTACGGTAGGAAGGCTGGTTCGGACGACCACGATCGGTCGTTCCAAGTCGTCTCAGTTCACTGAACCTGACACTCCTAGCGTCTCAGCCTGCGACATCTGCGATTGCTGTTTAGGTAACATCCTAGCCCAGCCTGCTTGACTCAAATTGAGAAAGAGCCGTAACGTCTTCTACGCAACGCAGATTCGCGCGCAAGCCCTCATCCTCCTATGCGTGCATTGAAACGAAGCGGAGATGTCTCTAGTCGTCTCGATGGCTCGTTCGAGAGCCTGCTGGCCCAGTTCTCCGCCACCACCCTGGAACTTAACCCATCGTTAGGCACTCAGGAGTTCGCCCGCCGTCTGACTGCTCGAGCGGCGGAAATGCTGGGGGCGCGATCTGCCGTTTTAGTTCTAGCGCGCGAATCGGAGTGGGAAATCGCTGCCCTCAGTGGACCCGCCCATCGTTGGGACGCCATGACCCAGCATCGCTTGGCCGGAACCTTGGCCGAACAGGCCGTGTCGCTTGCTTCCGAACTGCGGAACGGACTAGCTGCGCGGCTGTTGGGATCTGGATTGGCCGATTCGCTCGGATGGAAAGAGTTGGTGCTGGCCCCGCTGTTTGGCAGCGAAGGCGAGCTTCTTGGTGTGCTATGCCTGGTGGATTTGACGCGGGAACTTTATCCCGCCGAACGCCAGCTGCTCGAGGCTCTTGCTAGCCACGCGGCGGTAGCCTTGGAAAATGTACGGTTATTTTCTCGCATCGAACAATCGCGGAAACAGTGGGTGCAGGATTTTGACGCTATCTCAGATTTTATAATCGTGCACGATGCATCCAATCGTGTGCTGCGCCTCAATCGCGCGCTGTCTGACCTGCTGGAGGTACCACCCACGGAAGCGATTGGCCGGGACATGGGCTCGATGGAACTGTTGTCCTCGGCAGCTCAACCCGGCTATTGCCCTTTCTGCAGAAACCCGCAAGCGTCACACGAGGAATTCATTCATGAAACTGCCGACAGGACATTTCTTGTTTCGGCTTCGCGCATTCACGGTGGACCCAAAGACGAGCTTCGTACGATTCACGTCCTGAAGGACATCACCGATCGCCGCACAGCGGAACGACGCTATCGCCGTGAAAGGGACTTCAACAAGAATATCTTGAACAACACGCAGAGCATGATTCTAGTGCTCGATACCGCAGGGTTAGTGAGTTACGCGAATCGGCGCTGCTTTGAAGCGGGCTACGGCGAACAGGATTTATTAGGACATGCACTGGTCCAGTTAGTTCCACCGGCGCGGCGGGCACTTCTCAGGGAAGCTCAGGAGCGCGTTCTGCAAGGCGCTGCGCTCGATAATCTCGACATTCCTCTGTTCCGTGGCAACGGCACGACCGGCCAATTCTCGGTTAGCTTGAGTCCCATGCGAGATGAACAAGGAGACATCAACAGCATTGTTGTGGTGATGACCGATATTACGGATGCGGCCGACCTGCAGGCCAAGTTGATGCACACCGAGAAGATGGCTGCGCTCGGTCAACTGGTTTCCGGCGTAGCGCACGAAGTGAATAACCCGCTCGCCGCTATCGTCGGGTTCACCGATCTCCTTCTTGAGAACGCAGATGTTCCCGAGAGTGCGAAAGAAGAGTTACAAGTGATTTTGCAGGAAGCGCAGCGGACGCGAGTAATCGTGCAGAATTTGCTCAGCTTTGCGCGGCAAATGCCGGCGCAGCGCGAGTCCGTGCAGGTAAATTCCGTACTGCAGCAGACGGTCAAACTTCGCGCATACGATCTTTCGAATCATGGAGTCGAGCTAGTAGAGGACTACGGCGAAGAATTGCCTTTGATCGTCGGAGATCCGCACCAATTGCAGCAAGCATTCCTAAATATATTGAACAACGCTTACGATGCGGTTCACGAAACTCGCCGTAAGGGAAAAATCGGAATCAAGACGTCGCATCGCAACGGACAGCTCGAGATACTCTTCCGCGATAACGGGCCGGGAATTTCACATCCCGACCGCATTTTCGACCCCTTTTTCACCACGAAAGAAGTGGGTAAAGGCACCGGGCTTGGTCTCAGCATCTGTTACGGCATCGTTCGCGCGCATTCCGGTGAGATTTCTGCACGTAACAATCCCGATGGCATCGGATCGACCTTCATCGTCCGCTTGCCGGTCGTTGTAGACGCTGCAAAATCAGATGAAGCGCAGGGCACAGAATGATGGGGGCCGGTTTGAGATCGTCGCCAACGCGCGGCCGTATCCTGTTAATCGAAGACGAGCCATCCGTTGCCGCGTTCTTGCGCACCGCGCTGGAACGGCGCGGGTACGAAATTACCTGCTCCGAATCCGCTACCGACGGCCTGCAGTTGCTCGCAACCAGAGATTTTCGAGGGATCATCTCGGATTTTCGAACCCCCGGAGGAATTACCGGCGCCGATGTCCACGACTGGCTGATGCGGCACCGCCCGGAGCTGGCGTCGCGGATCATTTTCATTACCGGTGACACGGCGAGCGCAGAAACTGTTGCTCTGCTGGCAAGAAATGGCACGCCCTGCGTTGAAAAACCCTTCCGCATACATCAACTAATGGCGGCGGTGGAGAACACGATCGGAAAACCATGAAAGACGAATCCAAACTTCGCTTTTTGATTGTGGATGATGAACAAAGCATCCGGCGTCTTTGCATGACCGTCGGACAAGGGCTCGGTTTCGCTTGTGCGGAGGCGGAAACCGCCGAGTCCGCGCTCGAATTAGTGGAAACGAGCCCGCCCGACATCGTGGTTACCGATTTGAAGCTGCCGAGCCTTTCTGGAGCAGATTTGCTCAAGAAAATACGCGAACAATTGCCGCGCGCCGAAACCGCCATTATGACCGGCCACGGCTCGATCGAATCTGCGGTGGACGCCATGCGGCAGGGCGCCTACGACTACATCGAAAAACCGTTTCGGGTCGAGCGGCTGAGGCAACTGTTGCAACGAATGGCTGAGAAAGTCCGTCTGGTCGCAGAAAATCAATTTCTGCGGGAGCGGGTAAGTTCGGAAACGCAGCTCGACGGAATC
>Ga0070765_100001310_pt1 | contig 15141 bp, 5 predicted proteins | sample HubBroMetageWFT5_FD_71516 | JGI IMG/M metagenome (GOLD analysis project Ga0070765, IMG submission 71516) | Warmed and freeze-thawed soil microbial communities from the Hubbard Brook experimental Forest, New Hampshire - Hubbard Brook CCASE Soil... | ecosystem: Environmental > Terrestrial > Soil... | reverse complement strand
GGAAGCCCATTCTGCAACTGAAAGACTGGTGTCGTGCTGCCCTTGAATTGCTGGAGATTGAAAGAGAGGACGGCCGGAGGATTTAGAGCCAGGATGCTCTCGGAGCCGATGCGCACGCCGTGCTGATAAAAGATGCCATATCCTCCGCGCAGAACGACTCGATCCATCGGGCTGTAACTGAAGCCCAGCCGAGGAGCAAAGTTGTGATAGTCGGGGTGGATCAGAGACCTTGCATACCACCCGGATGCGTTTGGAGCTACTGAGATCAGTCCACCTCCATTCGCCGGAGTGAAATTACTGAGTTGATTTTGATGGTTGAGGTTTGGTGAGAACAGTTCGTAGCGCAAGCCTGCGGTGACCGTTAGATTCTTCCGCGCACGCCATGTATCCTGCCCGTAAAAGCTATTTCCGTTCGTGTAGTTGTGAACGACATGGGGTGTTACGAAGAGTGTGTTGTCAACGTCTCCAAGCAGGAAGTCCGGCAATCCGAAACCGCCTCCCGCCGTGTATATGCCGTTCACCGCAATCTCTGTCTGCGGGGCGCGTATGTCGAGGAAGTTATCGCTGTTGTGGCGGTATTCATAACCAAACTTAAAGCTGTGGTTCCCCCTGAGCCAACTCAGGTTGTCGAGCACCTGCCAGACTTGCGAGATCTGAAATTGCGGCCGCCAGGGTGAGGAGCCAAGTCGGACCAGACCATTGATCTCGATAGGGGGAATACCCGCGCTATTGGGGCTCACGGGCACTCCCGTAAGTCCAAAGCTCGGCGCCAGTGAGGTCCCCAGCTTTAGCCCGATCGGGTCGCTATGCGCATAATCCCGATTGAAGCCAAAGCGCGCTTCGTTGAGGATGGTTGAGCTCATTGTCCTGTTCCAGGACAATGCCACGCCCCGCTCATGAATGTTGTAGGCGGTTGCGAAATCGCCGTTGCCAGCCACCGGATTGCCGGTCCACGGCGGGTCCTGATTCTTAATGAGGTACTGGCTATACCGTCCGAACAGGTTGTTCTTGCTGTTCAGAGTGTGGTCAATGCGGACGTCAAACGAACTGGTGTCATTCGGGATGGAATACTGGAATGTGTAGTTGGGAGATCCGTCATAACTACCGGGTGTCCCCTCAAGCGCGACCTTTGCCGGAATGTTTGGATCCGGGAATAGAGCGACCAACTGCGTCGCGGTATTGTCAATGCAAGTTGGATTGATTACTTTTCCGACGAGGCAGCCAGTCTGACCAGCCACCGGTGAGGGATTCAAAGTATAACTGCTCGCCAACTCATTGAAGTTCCCGCCTTTCATCAAGGGAGTGGGCACGGTTGATTCGACCGAGGTCGCCTTACGCTTTGTAAAAATCTGAAAGTCCCCGAAGAAAAACGTCTTGTTCTTGATAAGCGGTCCGCCAATGGTGGCGCCGTACTGGTTCTGCGAGAACTGTCCCCGAGGAGTTCCGTTCTGATTATTGAAGTAGGTGTTGGCATCGAATGCCGCGTTGCGCACGTACTCCCAGAGGTCCCCGTGAAAGCGGTTTGTTCCAGACTTGATGCTGGCGTTGATGACCGCACCTGCCGACGTACCGAATTCGGAGGAATATGTCCGCGTCTGAATACGAAACTCCTGCAGGGCGTCCGGGGGAGGCTGAATCACTTGCACGGAGCTTTCCTGCAGATTGGTCGAGCCGGAATTGTTGTCGATTCCGTCGAGCGAGAAGTAATTCTGTGTTTCCAGGTTCCCGTTCGAACTGAAGCGGTCAGGAGCAGTGTTGTTCGTATTCACCTGGTTGCGCTGAATACCGGCCTCGAGCAGCGCCAAGTCCGAATACCTGCGGCCATTCAGTGGCAGATCGTTGATTTGCTCTTGCTGGACAACCCCGCCCAGGTCGGCGGTTTCTGTCTGCAGAATCGGAGTCACGGAGGTGACTTCGACGACCTCCTTCGATTGCCCAACCTTCAACGTGAAATCGATCGCGGGCCGCGATTGCACGTCGATCTCGATGTTCGTCCGGATCTCCGGGTCGAAACCCGGCGCCGACACCTGCACTGTGTACACGCTGGGGATCAACGCAGGGAATAGGTAGCTACCGTCCTCGTTGGTCGTTGCCACGCGTGCCACGCCCGTCGCCGTGTTGCGCAACGTGACAGTCGCGCTCTTGATGGCGGCGCCAGTCGAATCCTTGACGACACCTACAATCGCTCCGGTGTCGATTTGGGCGATCAGAAAGGAAGGAATCAGCAACGTGAGCACAAGCCACGAGACGGAAACGAGTCGGACACGTAGGCGAGAAGAAAGCGGCATCATCGCACCCCCTGAGATGGACCTTCTCTGCTGATGACCCCGAAAGTGTGCAAACGTTACCATAAGCCTCCGTCAACTGTAAACCATCATTTTTGGACTTCGACCAGCACGCCCCGACCGCGGCTCGGCCTGCGATTTCGCCCCGTCGGCGACAACTGGGACGTGCGCTCAGAAAGGCGCCAATATTTGCTTTTTCGCTGGAAATGAATTGTTTTTTGCGTGTTCGTAGGGGAAAATCACGTTCTTCGGAGTGAGGAAATTTCGCCTTCCAGGATCGCGCGAGATAAGGATGGGGCCGGGAATTTTGGATGGTCGTAGATTCTCTATGCGAGCATCAGGAGTTGCGCAATCGTGTGCACGACGGCTCACTTGCCACCCGTTACACTCTTTACCTGTCGCCTATCCCGATGGCGGCACCGTGAAATTCGGTAAAGTCTGACTTGACTTGCAAAATGACAAAGGCGGCTGCGTTCTGAAACCCGCGATTCATCCTCCCCGGCTCGCCCAGTTGCTGAACCGTCGGCAGTTTCTTTTTGGTGTGGGATGTTTCGCAGCTTTGCCTTGCTTGTCCTGGGCACAGACAGCGCCGCTGATCTTTGAAGAAGTGCCTCCTTCACGAAGCGGTATTGTCTGGACTCACGAGAATGCGATGTCCCCCGAGAGGTATCTGCCTGAGACTCTCGGTCCAGGTTGCGCCTTCCTTGATTACGACAACGATGGATGGTTAGACCTTTACCTCGTGAACTCCGGACCTTCCGAATTCTTCCAACCGAAACAACCTCTCCGGAATGCTCTTTACAGGAATAATCGCGACGGAACCTTTACTGACGTGACGGAGCGGGCAGGCGTGCCGGGCGGAACATTTGGCATGGGCGTCGCCGTCGGCGATTACGACAACGATGGCTATCCTGATCTATTCGTCACGGCATGCGGCCGTGCCTTGCTGTACCACAACAACGGGGACGGCACATTCAGCGATGTAACCAAGAAGTGTGGAATTGAGCTTTCGGGCTGGACTACCAGCGCTGTCTGGTTTGACTACGACGGTGATGGGCGCCTCGACTTGTTTGTCTGCAGCTTTGTCCGATACCTGCCGGAAGACCGCCAGTCCTGCGGAGGAAACGAAGCAGGTCAGAAGTACTACTGCATCCCTCGGGCCTTCCATCCCACGGCGAGCTATCTTTTCCACAACAACGGCGATGGCACGTTTAGCGAAGTGGGCCACCAGAGCATTATCGGAAAGACTATGGGCAAAGCGCTCGGCGTCGTGGCGACCGACGTGAATAATGACGGCCGCATGGATCTGTTCGTTGCCAACGATACCGTGCAGAACTTTCTCTTCCTCAATCGCGGCGGGAATCGCTGGGAGGAAGCTGGCATCAACGCCGAGGTTGCTTTTGGCGAAACCGGCCAAGCGCGGTCGGGGATGGGTGTCGATTCGGCGGACTTTGACAATGACGGATGGCAGGATCTTTTCGTGGCCAACGTGGATCAGGAGAAGTTCTCGCTGTATCGAAACCTGAAAAATGGAACCTTCGACGACGTTGCCCAAGTACAGTCGATCGCGCAGGCGACGCGACTGCTGAGCGGCTGGGGGCTCAAGTTTTTCGACTATGACAACGATGGGGATCTCGATCTTATTCTGGCCAACGGACATCCGGACGACATGGTGAGTCAGCGGTCTCAGGCTGTTACCTACCGCGAACCCCTGCTTTTGTTTCATCAGTCCGCGGGCAAATTCCAAAATGTCAGCAAAGAGGCGGGCCCGGTATTCTCGAGGGATTTTGCCGCGCGTGGTCTGGCGGTGGGAGATTTCGACAATGATGGGAAGCAAGACGTTCTGATCGGAGTCAATGGTGGAGCGCCTGTGCTTCTACGAAACAAGTCGAGCGCCCCCAATCATTGGCTGGGCATTCGCCTGGAAGGAAAGAACTGTAACCGTGACGCGGTTGGAGCACGATTTTCGTGGCTCGCGAATGGCAAAAAACGCTCGCGATTTAAAACAGCGGGAGGCAGCTACCTATCCTCACACGACCCGCGCGAGGTCCTGGGACTTCGCGCCGCGACCAAAGTCGATTGGCTCGACATCAAATGGCCCGCTCCCTCGACGCGCGTGGAGCGAATCACGAATATCCCTGTGGATCGATATGTACACATAGTGGAAGGAAAAGGAATCGTATGACACCAGTTGAAAAATGCTTCCTGAGCGAGACCAGAGGATGATGCCTAAGCCAAGCCAGGCTACCTGTTTCTTACTAGCCATTCTCGCCCTGTCCACGCGAGGCAACGGTCAGGCTGTTACCGCGAACCCAACCGCGGAGTTGCTGACGCAGTTGATTCGCATCGACAGCACCAACCCGCCTGGGGAAGACGTAAAGATTGCTGAGTTTCTGACAGAGACACTCTCGCCACTGGGGTTTCAAGTCGAAACGATTCCTACGCCGGTTCCGGGGAAGGTGCACTTTGTGGCGCGGCTCAAAGGGACCGGTTCAAAGAAGCCGATCTTGCTGGCCGCACACGCCGATGTGGTCGGAGTCGAACGAAGAGGCTGGCATTTAGACCCCTTTAGCGGGGAGTTGGAGGATGGCTACATCTACGGGCGTGGGGCCATCGACAACAAGGGATCTCTGGCCGTGTTCACCCAGGCTCTGATTCGCCTCGCGAAGGAGAAGGTACCGCTTAATCGGGACATCATTCTTCTATCCGAAGCAGATGAAGAGAGTGGGCCCTATAACACGGAATGGCTCGCCGAGAACTACTTTCCGAAAATCGACTGCGCCGCAGCTCTTAACGAAGGCGGCTGGATCATCGAGAACTCTGACGGCTCCGTGCGGTATGTGAGCATCTCTACGGCCGACAAAATCTCGGTCTGGTTCAAGTTGACGTCGCACGGAAAAACGACGCATTCCTCTATGCCGGTTCCCAATGGCGCGATCTCGCAGTTGGCCGAGGCGCTGTCGGAACTCGCCCACTACCGAACGAAAGTGCATCTGCTCAGCAGCACGCAGCAGTTCTTTTTGACTCTAGCCCAAGTGAGTAAACCACCCGAATCAGAAACCTTCGAACAACTCGTACATGCGGTGGACCCGCAACAGGCAACAATTGCGGATGCAGAGATCAGCAAGGATCCGTTGCTAAACGCGATTATGCGAAACACCATGGCTCCGGTTTTTCTCAATGCCGGGTTTCGCGGGAATATCATCCCCGGAAACGCTGAGGCAATCGTCAATTTGCGTCTTGTGCCTGGAACGGATATTGACCAAGTTCTCGATGAGGTGCGCGCGGTGATTCACAATCCCCAGATCGATGTGACAATCGCTGGCGGCGGCCCCGGGACAGAAGACGACATCCAGGCACTGCGGAACAATTACGAATCAATTCGCAAAGTGCAACCTTCGCCCACGGACACCGAACTCTATCAGGCGCTCGCGTCGGAGGGGCATGCAGAGTTCCATGCCCCGGTGACCCCGTATCTGTTCCAAGCCGGCACCGATGCCGCGGCATGGCGGAAACGTGGAATTCCCGTGTATGGGATATACCCGTATCCCGTTCCGCCATCGGATTTATCGCGAATGCACGGCAACGACGAACGCGTAAGTGTTCGTTCGCTCGCGCAAGGTACCGAGATGATCTACAAGGTTTTGCGCCGAGTTGCCAGCGATGAATAGCAGAGCTTGTAAATTTCCAGACAGAACCAAAGGCAGGTCTAATGGTCAACGATGGGTTCGCTCAACCGCTCCGGATGCTAATGAAGCGATCCAGGGCGGAACTCGGCGCAGAAATCAGAGCTGCATGCATCCCTGACCGGCATGCCCAATTTACGGGCGTGGGGCTTGGATGTGAAGGCCGACCCGTGAGCGCGTGGGCTTCGAGGATTTTTCAGTATGTGGGACCCCTGAAATGTGATCTTGGAATTTCCCGAACAATGCCGAGCAACTACAGCTTAGCCGGGTATTTTCCAGCGATGGCCGATTTCTGGCAGCCGCGACCAGAGCAAAAACCGTCCGTGAGACCATGAAGTCTGAGTGAAGATCAGCATGATGAATCAGGATGGCGAAGGGTAATGCGTTGATGTTGGCGGTACGTCCGGCATCGCCGCTGGGTACTGGATAGACGATCGCGACGCGGCTGATCAACTAAGTGACTTCTTTCGCTTAATTCGCATGTTGCTGCACAGGGCACCCAAAATGCAGGGGCTGTTTGCCGAAAGACGGGTCTAGAGCATTTCTGGATTGCTTCCGAAAGAGAAGAAACGCCGCGGCCTGCAATCGATGGCCCTCGGGTAGTCACGGGCCTCTTACGGACACCGGCGGCACGTAACTCCCCACGAATTCTCGCTTCCACCAGTCGCCGGAGGCCCTCTTTTCGGCTGGCGTAGCGAAGCGATAGTCATAGACCAACGCTCGGACATATCGCGGAGGTGCATGTGGAAAGGGATTGTGACCGAGCAACCCGAGAACTTCCGGCTGGCCCTCCAGCAGGCGCGCCAGGAAATTCAAGATCCACGGGTCGGTTTGATAATTCCCCAGCGCGGCGAACCACATCTGCCAGTCGAGCCGTGGCTGGTGGGGCTGAACCCATACCGGTGCCCGCCTCAGATCGCCGGGCTTATAACGGAATTCGTACGGAAGCCAGGTCATCCCGTCGTTCGATCCCTCAACGATGATTTCCGGACGGGTGGTCGTCATCACGGCGAACAGTCCATAAGTATTGATGATTTCAAATGGCCCGACGGCGCGAATGACCGATTCCGCTGGTCCCCAGTGGCGCCCCGAGAGTTCACCGACCATTTGGAATCCGCTTACGAACAACACGAGAGCCGCCACAAGTCCGCAAACGGTGCGCCACCAAAGCGGCGTCCCGCTGTAACGGGCCTGCGAACCGATTCGAGCTAGCAGTCGCTTCGGCAGGATGTGTTCGAGCGCGTCGTCATCCAGAACGAACAAGCAGAGCGCAATCGTTAGCAGGTTGAAGAACGCGTAATTGCCGGTGATGAATATCAATAGCTGCAGCAACATGATCGCAAGGCCCGCAAATAATCGGATCCGACGCGGTGCGAGCACTAGGAACGGAATCACCAGTTCCACGAAGAATACGAATCCCACAGAGATCCGTTGAAACCAGCTTGGCAGTTGGTAGAAATACCAGGCCAGCGGCGTCGGCAACGGCTGGGTCTGGTAGTGGACCGGCAGCGCCGTAAGATGGCGCCAAGTGGGATCTCTGCTGAACAACTTGACCGCGCCCGACAGAAACATCAGTCGGCACAGCAACCAACGGAACAGCCGGACGATGAGCACTTCGGAACCGAGAAAAACTGCGAGGAATCCAGCCTCGAGCAACAGGGCATCCCACTGGTAACTCATGAAGATCTGCCCCGCCGTGTCCAGCGACAAATAGAGGGCGAATAGTCCAATGCGGATAGCCCTCGCGTTGACCCCCAGCAACAGAAGTAGCGAGAGGCTGACGCCGACGATCCACACGGCGTGCAGAAATGCATCGCTCCCGTTCAGCCATAGGAGAGTCGGAACGTTCCAATAGGCGGCAGTTCCCAGAGACCCATGCACGGCACGGAGGAACTCACCGGCGGGGAGAATGCCGCGCGAGCCAATTAGGCCGGCGGCCTGCACTCCGAACGACGCAAATGCCATGAGGTAAATCGCACCCAGCAAGCGCAGAAACAGCCAGCCGGTCACGTGATACGTCTCGCGCCGAACGGGAACGCCCCACAGCAGCCTTGTCACCCAGTACGCGGCTGACCGATGCGCGGCGATCGTCCGGTAGGCCGCTTCACAGAACACCGCGACGCCGGGGAGTCGCTCGTACGACCAAAGCATCCATCGCCGACCTGGCACGTTGGCCAGCGCTGTGAATACCGCATGGGCACCGCTGCGCACCTCGCCGTCCAGGACGAGTTGGACTGCTGACGTGAACTGCTGGTGCGACACCCGAGGGAAGCGGTCGCCGACCTCATGGAACGGCAAATAGTCCACCTGGTCGCCCGTCAACTCCTTCCAGTACCCCACCCACGCCCGGCAGAACGAACAGTCTCCGTCAAAGACGAGAAGGGGGCGCGGCAGTTGCTCTCGTTCCATAGACTCACTCTGCCCGAACTGGCCTCCGAGCGTTTTTTCAGCGTCTCGTAGGAAAACCATGAACCACGTCTTCCGCTGAGCCACTCCTGGTAAAGGCGGATTCTCAAGGATCTCAGAACGGCCCCACTATTTCTACGAAAGACCTGAAAGCGGAATGACACCGACGGATAGACGATCGCGCATTTAAAACACCAAAACACCGAGCCTCGAAAAGTAGAGTCTGCAGCCCCGACGTCTGCGGCCCCTTATCGGGTACTCAGTAATAACAATATAGATAAAAGTAAGAAAACTTAGGATCAGCATCGGTAGCTAGAAGTGGCCCAGTCTTTCCGAAACTAGGCGGGTTCCTGGTTGCTCTTTTTCCATCGTGGACGCCAATCACAACCTAGAGGGACAGCCCGGTTAGAAATCGGGAAGAAAGAAAGACTCAAAACACAGCAATTAATGGCGGAGGGAGAGGGATTCGAACCATCGGTACGGTTTCCCGTACAGCGGTTTTCAAGATGGATGGATTGACCCGGTTCTCAATCGGATCGGATGTTTTCAAGCGGACCGGATCGCCGGAATCGGGCAGATCAGCTCTCAATCGGCAATTTTTGTTCTCCACTTTGTTCCCCACAAGTCACAAGGGAATCGTGACCGGGTTAGCTGTGACCTGCTCCCGCACTTCGGAGCGGTTTTTTCTTTTTGGTCCCTGGGCGTTCGTCTGTTGGCAGGTGTAGGCGGAAGACTTGGGCCTGCTAACACGTACTGGCGCCTTCGGCTTTTACTGAGGAGAAAAAAGAGGCGGCGTGAAAAGATTCGGGCCGCCTCAGGGCGAATTAAGGATCGCCAATACTTAAACGAGGTCGCTGGGATACTATCCAGTGCACTGGGGGCGCGTCTGTGATCGGGTCACAAATCTTTGCCCTTTGCTTCCTTAAGAAAAATCCTGCGGGATAACAGATAGTTTGGTCTCGGGGTTCCTCGGGGCAAGTACGTTCGTGACAACCTGCGACGCAACGCGGTAGGCCTAATTTTGTTTACCAGCAGTGTCATTCGGGTGCGCGGTTTTGCTGGAACTCCTCCATCACTAGTTGCCGCCGCTGCTGCAACAGCTTTTGCCACGCTCGTACGGGCAGCTCAGGCTCTTGTGAATTCCCCTCTGGCTGCACTCCCTCGGCGACGATGGTGCTCTCATCGCGATCGAATCTCGGTTGCGGTGCGGTGTTGGCGGCGTTCACCGGTGTCTGGGAAGCGTTTTCTGTCGCAGGCTTAGGAAACAGCAGGAGTTTGACGACTGCGTCGGGGTCGGCATGCGATCCCACGATGACGTAGTCAAACCGCGATCCCGCCAGCAACGAGCGGATGACCTCTCGCGCTGGCCCGGGACCAAGATTGGTGACCACGCGTTCATCCGCCTGAGGTGGAATATTGAGATCGGCTCCCGTCTGGCTGCGTATGCCCTGCAGGATATCTCTCAAGGTGGAATTGTACGCGGAGATCGTCAGTACGCCGTTCTGGTAAGTAACGGTCGGCGCACTGGGCGGTAGCTGGTTGAGGTTGGCGGGAGAGGAGACCGCTAGCGGAGGCCCGGGTGTCGGCTGCGGCTGCGCCATCTGCGCCGAAGCCGAGGTGGCGAGGCTCAGCACAGCCCACAGCAGCGAGATCAATGAGACTCGGATACTTGAGTCCATGCTGTTCAGCCTTGCCCTTGGGGAATGCTCTCGCGGCGTCCTTTGTAGATTTTCCGTCCTCTCACTGTTTCCTGAGGTGTCCAACGTCACCCATGACGGTGACAACGAGCCGGTACCGCACTACGCGCAGGAGCAAGCAGCAGACCACACTTCCGAGCAAGACAAGAATGATGCTGCACGCGGAAACCCCGTGAGCAGCATCATCCAACTTCATTGCAATCAATTGTCGAACATCAGCCTACTGCTTACTGAGCAGTGCCTCTTACGGTCACGGACTGGTTGCCGTTCGTGGCGTTGCTCCTGATGGTCACGGTTGCGTTCTTCGTGTTCGGGGCGGTTCCCGCCGTCGGTGTAAAGCTCACCGTGAACGTGCAGCTCGTAAGCGCTGACAGCGTTCCGCCGTTAACACATGGAGCCGTGGTAGCTGCTAACGTGAACTGACCCGAATTCGCGCCGCCAAGCGTGAAGCCGTTGCCAGCGTTGAACGTCAGCGGAGTATTGCCGCTGTTGGTAACGGTGAAGGAAAACGGCGCCGATGGCGTGCCGCGGGGGACGCCGCCAAAGTTATTACTGGCCGGCGATACCGCAGCGACGGCACCGTTGCCGATACCGGTCAGCCCCACCATCGTGCCCGAGTTGAAGCCAGCAGCGGTCACTGACAGGCTGGCGGTGCGAATACCAGTGGCTGTCGGCCGGAAGCGAACGTTGATGTTGCAGGTTGCCCCTATGGCCAAGGTCGTCCCGCAGCTACCTCCACCACCACTCCGGATAAAGTCGGCAGGGTTGAGGCCGATGAACGTGGCGGCGACACCAGTCAACGTCGCGCCGCCGATGTTCGTCAGGGTGGCCACAGTCTGGGTGGGGCTGGTCGTGCCGACGTTCTGCGTCGCAAACGTGAGCAACCCAGCGGTCAGTTGAACCGCCGTGTTGATTGTGAACGTTGCCGTGTTGGAGGTGATGGTGTAGTTGGCCAGCGCTCCCGGAACTGAAGAGAGGGTAGCACTGATCGTGTAGGTGCCGACTGCCGTGCCCGCCGTGCGCGTGTAGGTGGCAGATACGCCATCAGCAGCGAGGAAGCCAAGCAGCGTGCCGGTGAGTGGTGGATCGGGCTGACCCCAGACCTTACCGACTGCGTTCGGCGTCACCGAGGCGTTCGCCTTGGTAATGGTGAACGCTGCGGTGTTGTAGGTGATGTTGTAGTTGGACAGCACTGCGGCCGGACTCAGCGTGGCCCTGATCAGGTACGGACTGCCCGCCACTGTCTCACCCGACGTGCGGCTGTACGAGGCCGTTACGTTATCGGCCGGGACGAATCCGTTCAGCGTACCAGTCAGCGTCGGATCGGCTGTACCGTAGACCTTCGTAGCTGCGTTCGGCGTCACCGAGGCTACCCTCTTGTTGATCGTTAGAGTGCCTGGGTTCACGTAGGTGATCGCGTAGTTGACGGCCGCTGCTCCCGAACAGTTGACCGTGTACGTTCCTCCTACCGGGCTAGTGACGGTGACGGTCGGCGTCGTCGTGCAAGTCGGCTGCGTCGTCAGGCTCGCTGCGGTGTCCCCAGCTACAAAGGTCGCGTAACTGGGTGTGAGGGTCGGGATTGGTCCGCCGTACGGCATGGTGGGGCTGGGCGCAGTAACCACAAGAGGTGCCTGGGTTACTGTTAGAGTGCCCCCCACGTAGCCGATCGTGTAATTGGGATCCGCTGCGCCCGAGCAGGTGACAGTGTACGTTCCCACCGGGCTCTTGCTGGTCGCCGACGTTGTGCAATTCGGCGCTGTGAAGGGGGGAGCCGGGACAGCCGGAAGAACAATCGGCACTCCGTTGGCGCTGTAAGCAGGCGTGAGGGCCGGTGGAACCGAGCCGTAGACCATCGTGGGGCTGGGCGCGGTGATCGTCAATACCCCCGTGGTTACGGTTACGGTTCCGCCGACATAGTTGATCGGTTTGTAGTTGGGATCGACCGCTCCAGAGCAAGTGATCGGGTATTTTCCGATCGGGCTGAGGTTGGTTGCTGTCGTCGCGCAAGCCGGCAGGGTCGTCAGGCTCACGGACGTGTCACCGGCCACAAAGCCCACATAACTGGGCGCGATGTTCGCCGGAGTCGGAACCGGGCCACCCGAACTCATGGTTAGGTTGGGTGCCCAAATCGTCAGGGGCACCGGCGTGATTGACACCGTGCCTGCCACATAGGTGATTGTGTAATTGGCGTCCACGGCTCCCGTGCAGGTTGTCGAATACGCTCCGACCGGGCTGGCAGGGAGCGGTGTGCTGTGCGCAGTAGTCGTGCAAGATGGCGCCGTCGTCAAGCCAATTGGGTTAGGCGGATTGTAACTGGCCGTGATGATAGGTGCCGCACCGCCGTGAGTCATCGTGGCGTTGCTGGCTGTAATCGTCAACAACGGTAGCGTCCCACCCGTGCCGGTCAACGAGATTGTCAGGGTTGGATTCGCGGGATCGCTGGTGCCGATGGTCAGCGTCCCGGTCAGTGGGCCCGCGACCGTCGGGGTGAACGCGACCGTGAGCGTGCAGCTCGAGTTCGCTGGCAAGGGGTTTGGACACAGATTGGTGGGAGTCGTGAAGTTAGGCACCGAAAACACGACGCTGGTGAAGGTCAATTGCCCGGTGCCCGTGTTGGAGATCGTGACCGTCTGGGGTGCGCTCGTTGTATTTAGCGACACATTCCCGAAGGCGAGCGCTGCCGGTGATACTCCGGCGAACGCTCCTCCTCCGAAGGACACCGTGTTGGACCATGCCGAGGTGATGTTCGGGCTCGGCGTCCAATAGTTGGCGTCCGGTTTGAAGGCCTGCACCCGGTAGAAGTAGGGTCCCGTTCCGGTGGCTGTTGTGTCGTTATAGGTTACAGGACCGCCCCAGGTGATCCCTTGACCATTCGCATCCGTCGGAGAGCTCGGCCCAACTTTTGTGGTGGTTGGGGCGGCGAACGCAGCGGTCGTGTCCCTCTCGAGAGCAAAACCGGTCTCGCTGGCGGAGTTGTCGGTCCAGCTCAGGTTTAGTCCTGTGCTTCCGCCTGTGGCTGCGGCGACAGCCAGACTCGAAGGCGCCTCCGGTGGCACGTTGAAGGCTATAGCCCTCATCATGTCGTTCTCTTCATGGCCGAGAATGTGACAATGCCAAACGTACTCCCAGCCGAGGTTTATGATTCTGTTCGGAGTCTGCGTTCCAACGTTGGTGTTTGGGTCCACGTTTGTGAAAATCGAGCACGGTGCCGGGGTTGATGTACCTGGAAGGGTTATCGCCGGACAGTTACTAAGCGGCGGCATTGTGACGTCCATAAAGCGGTAACTGTCGCGAACCGGAAACGGGGGAACCGGTTGGATGGGCTTCAACGCCACCAGGATGTCTTCCAAGGGATTCATCCGGACGGTGTCCTTCCAACCCAATTCGTTTTGGTCGGGGGGCCTTTTCGTCCCATCCCAAGCCGATCGGTTGATCACTTGCACGTTGAAGAGGTGAAAGTGAATGAAATGAGTGTCCACCCCGTTGTGGGTGATATGCCAGAGTTGCGTGTCACCATCATTGATGATTTCAGTGGGAGGATCGATGTACCCCAGGGGAATAGTCGTCTGGGTCAAGAAGTTGGTCAGCGGCAACTCGACTCCCAGAGTGGCATTCATCCGCCCGTAGTCGAGGGTAAAGAGCTCCTGGATCGTCTTCCGCTCATCGGTGTATGTTACCGGAGCGGTGGAACCGATTGGGAAGAAGGTCAAGGAGGCGTCAGTGATCAGCGAATAGGTCGGGGTGGCAGAGTACCCACCAGAGGCCGGAGGGTACGTCGGTTCTGGAACGATGGGCACAGGCTGAGTCTGGGCGAAGATGCCGGGCAAGGCTGCGTTCAACGCAGCCAGTTTGAATGGAGCTGGAGCAGGGACAGTCGCCGGTGCGTCCACAACAATCTGCATAATGGTGCGGGTGTTGGGACCGTAGCCCGGGATAGTGTTGGGTGCGCCACCGATGGAGGTTTGGTCCCCGTCGCCGGTGAAGTAGTCGAGGCGCGAGTCAACCGCCGGGGCAGGGGTGGGCGCGTCGTTGTAAAGAATGAGCGTCTTGCCCGCGAACTTGGAGAAGTCAACGATGGCGTCGGCCCGCTCCGCCGGCCCCAGCCAGAGGCCGTGGACACTGACGTTCGTGATCGTTACGCTCCGGGTATTAGCTTCATAACCGGTTGGCATCGAGGGGATGACGACCGGCGCAGGCAGGAGGCCTCCTTCGGTACCGATCTGTATGAAGGGTGGGCCAGCCGTTGTCGGATCAGGCACACCGCCCGCCCGCCCGTCCGCTCCCCACATGGTTTGCTGTATCGGGATGCCCGCAGCCTGGCTGCCTGCACCGAAATTCGGCCAACAGCCTGACGGAAGCCCAGTTCCGTTGATCGGATCCCCGTTGGAATCAAGAAGAGCCGTGGCCAGACCTATGAACAACGTTGTGTTGGTGATGGGTGTTAGCGTCGTGCAGAGCGGCACCGCCGCCCCCGTCGCCGGAGGCTCAATAGCAGGCACCATTTTCACTTCGGTGGGCAATCCTGTAACAGGATTCTTGTAGCCCAGCGGGTCGGCAACATACAGTTGCAAGTTCCAGGAGCGATCATTGCCGGCACTCAGGATTTGGAACCGGTAGGCCTCAGGCGCCACATGGAGGACGGGATAAGCCTTGCCGTTGACCAGGGGCGTATCCATGAAGCTCTCCGGTGTCCCGGATGGGTTAGGTGTGATGGGGCATTGTATTACCTGATTGGGAAACGCAGAGGATTCGCAAGGAATCGTGATGTCCCCGACGGTTGGGGTTGCAGCTAACAGAATGGTTTGGTTTCCCGGCAAAGTCCACGGACCGTAGTCCCACCGGCCGAACGCGTTGGCGCCGCCTACGTCAGCGGGGTTCTGGTTGGGCGTGTAAACGTGCGGGAACCAGAGGTCGCCGGGGTTCGCGACTCCGGGAGTTGTTCCAAAATTCCCGGCAGTCCAAGTTGGATCTTCGACCGCCAATTGGGCGGCGCTGGGCACGAAGGTCTTATCTTGGATAACCAAGGGAACTAAGTGTGCGAGGTCGAGGGCAGCCGGAGTCGTGGTA
>Ga0070765_100001308_pt1 | contig 15150 bp, 12 predicted proteins | sample HubBroMetageWFT5_FD_71516 | JGI IMG/M metagenome (GOLD analysis project Ga0070765, IMG submission 71516) | Warmed and freeze-thawed soil microbial communities from the Hubbard Brook experimental Forest, New Hampshire - Hubbard Brook CCASE Soil... | ecosystem: Environmental > Terrestrial > Soil... | reverse complement strand
CTCAATCCAGTGCGTACCTGTCATATCGCCGTTTCCGTTTCCAGCGAAGTATCCGGCGAAGACACTCTGGGTGCCTTGCTTTCCACGGGGAAGGATGGCGGTTACGCCGGTGCGAACGGGGCCCTTGCCAATGACGAGGCGGCCTTCACCGGAGATAAGCGTTTTGTAGCCCACCTCTACGCCGGCAACGTCGGTGATGGCGTTCAATGGTCCGGGTGTGCCATCGAAGGGCACGCCGAGATCACGGGCGCGAGGCTGCACGTTGCTCGGCGCGATCGCAGGCGCAGTAACAGCGTGAGGGGTAGCCGTATTCGTCCCCGTCTGCGCTCTCGCTGGTAGACACCACACAGCTAGCAGACAGGAGCATGTCATTAACCGCAACGGCATCACGAACCTCCTGCAAGGGTCTTCGATAGGCGCACTGAGCTTACCAAAACAATAAGCGGGAAACACTCACAGCGGGCGCGCGGAGGAATTGCTGAGCCAAGGATTCGAGGCCGAAGCAATATTGTTGGGCCACGGGGAAAAACCCATCACTCCGATCGCTCTGGGAAATAATGACATGCCTGACGCGGAAACCAGACCGGTGCATGAGCCGGATATAAGTGCATGTAGCCGCGGTCTTCCTTGGATATAATCGCGCCCACCGATGACTCTCCCCGCCGGCACCAAGCTAGGTCCTTATGAGATTGTCTCCCTGCTGGGTGCGGGCGGAATGGGCGAAGTGTACCGCGCGCGTGACACGCGGCTTGAGCGCACGGTCGCCATCAAGGTTCTGCCGCAAGGTTTAGCCGACACACCGGAAGTTCGCCAGCGATTCGAACGAGAAGCGCGGGCTGTTTCCAGCCTCAATCATCCGCACATTTGCGCACTCTACGATGTTGGGAACCAGGACGGAATCGAGTATCTGGTGATGGAGTATATCGAGGGTGAGACGCTAGCGAAGCGCTTGGAGAACGGCCCGCTCGTAAACCATGAACTATTGCGATATGCCATTGAAGTCACTGATGCTCTCGACCGCGCCCACCGCCAGGGAGTGATTCACCGCGATTTGAAACCGGGCAACATCATGCTGACGAAGTCGGGCGCAAAACTGCTGGACTTTGGTCTGGCGAAAGCCAGCGCGCCTCCGATTGCCGGAGATTTTTCGAGCTCGCCTACGGTGAGCCGCCCGCTGGTGGGCAAAGCACCTGGTGATGCGCTTACCGCGCAGGGAACGATAGTGGGGACCTATCAATACATGTCGCCCGAGCAATTGGAAGGCGGCGAAGCGGATGCGCGCAGCGATATTTTTTCGTTTGGTTCGGTGCTCTACGAGATGGCCACGGCGAAGAAAGCATTTTCCGCCAAAAGCACCGCGAGCCTGATCGCGGCAATCTTGAAAGAGCAGCCCAGACCCCTCAGCGAATTGCAGCCGATGGCTCCCCCTGCGCTCGAGCGTGTGGTGAAGACGTGTCTGGAGAAAGATCCCGACGAGCGCTGGCAGAGCGCTGGTGACCTTAAACGCGAGCTTAGCTGGATCGCTTCGGCTGGCTCGCAGGCGGGCATTCCGGCGCCAGTAGCGTCCAAACGCAAGACGCGCGATCGTGCGATATGGGTTGCGGCGGGCGCTCTCGTGGCGCTCGCAGCGGCTTACCTAGTGTGGCAGAGCGGGCTGTGGCAGCGCAGTGTTAGCCCCCTACACTTGTCAGTGACGCTACCCGCCAACAAGGCACTGAATGCTGACTCGACCGGTCCGCTCGCGATCTCTCCGGATGGTTCAGCGATCGTATTCTCCGCGCGCGGCGACGATCGCAAAACGCAACTGTACCTGCGTAAGCTTGGCACTTTTGAGAGCACGCCCATATCCGGCACGGAGGGAGCCTTTTGTCCGTTCTTCTCGCCGAATGGAGAATGGCTCGGATTCGTATCCGAAGATTTTAAATTAAAGAAAATGTCGGTGCGTGGTGGGACCTCCATAGTGATGGCGGACGAGGTTGCCCCTACCGGGGCTGCGTGGGCGGATGACGACACGATCTATTATGCCAAGACGTTTTTTTCGGGATTATACGCAGTTCCGGCGGCGGGCGGCCAACCGAAACAGGTAACACAGACGGGATCAATGCCGGGCGATCGGAGTCATTTGTGGCCGAACATGCTGCCCGGAAATAGCGGACTAATCTTCACGGCTTGGTCCGGGAAGACATTCAATGAGGCGCGAATCGCGGGTTTGTTGTTCAAATCGGGAAAACCAAAAGTGCTAATCGAGGGTGGTAGCGATGCACGTTACCTTCCCGGAGGCTACCTTGCTTACGAGCGCAACGGTACTCTTTTCGTGGTTGGCTTCGATCCCAAACGGCTGGAAGTGAAAGGCACGCCGCTCCCGGCGGTAGAAGGAGTGAGGACTGGAGCCGCCGACGGCGGCGCGGTCCTGGCCGTTTCAAATAATGGCACGCTCGTATTTCAGCCTGGAACGTTTTCCGCGGCGGAACGAAACCTGGTTTGGGTGGACCGAAGCGGCAAGTCTACGAATATCACGGACGATGTAAAGCCTTATTCGTCTCCTGCTATCTCTCCCGACGGCAAGCGAATCGCCCTGACGCTGGAGGGCAGTTCCTACGATGTGTGGGTGTACGACCTGGAGCGCGGCACGCTTACCAAAGCGACCTTTGGAGCGGACGATTACAGCCCGAAATGGTCACCGGATGGAAAGATGCTGGTGTACCGCTCTTCAAAATCTGGAACGATGCAAGTGTATGTGAAACACGGCATCGTGCAAGGTGATGAAACTGTGGTGACCGACGGTCCGGAGTTCAAAGAAGTCTATGGTTGGACGCCGGACGGACGCGATATTATCATTGGCCGCGAGAACAAAGACAAAGGGTGGGACATGTATGCCGCTGCCGTCGACGGCGATCACAAGCCGCGGCCGCTGGTCGTCGGACCATTCAAGAAAGGCCGTGCCAGTCTGTCGCCCGACGGAAAATGGCTAGCCTACGTTTCGGACGAATCCGGACAGGGTGAAATTTTCATCCAAGCCTTGAACGATCCTAATACACGCGCACAGATTTCATCCGAGGGCGGAACGGCTCCGCGCTGGGCGCGCTCCGGCAATGAGTTGTTTTTTCTTGCTAAGGACGGAGTGATGTCGGTGAAGTTTGCGCCGGGGAATACGCTGAACCCAGGCAAGCCCACGAAGTTATTCCACGATCAGAGAATTTGGAGCGGTTACGACGTAGCGGCGGACGGGCGCTTTGTCGTGGCGGTTGAAGCGGACGAAAAGGGAAGCGGCAACCAGATCAACGTCGTACTCCATTGGTTCGACGAGTTAAAACAAGAACAGCCCAAGTAGGTACTCGTCCATCCGAAACGCTTCTGTTCCAGCGGCCACAAGAATTGTTACTCTACTGGAATTCGAGGACTACGATTTCGGGATTTGAGCCCAAGCGCAGAGGCGGGCCCCAGGTGCCGGCTCCACTCGACGTGAAGACTTGCATTTTGCCGATGCGGCTTAAGCCATAGACAAATTGGCGGTAGATCCGGCGCGCCATCCAACTCCACGGTATGAACTGGCCTAGGTGCGTATGCCCCGATAGCTGCAGAGAAAATCCCGCAGCTTCCGCGACATCGGGATGGTCGGGCGCATGCGTTAGCAGAATGCTCGCGCGATCGCGATCCAAGCTGACACCGCGCAAGACCGAGGCGAGGTGGCCGTCGTGGGTCGCGTGACGGTAAGGCACGCCGACAATTTGCAAGCCGTCTACTTCCACTTTTTCATTGCGGAGGACGTGGACTCCGGCGGCGGAGATCGCGCGCATGTATTTGCTGTCGTCGCCAAACTGCTCGTGGTTGCCGGCCACGAAATAGACGCCATGTGGCGCCACTAGGTCGCTTAGCGGTTGCGCGGCGCGGTGGGCGTCGATGGCCGTGCCGTCGTACAAGTCTCCGGTGATGAAAATCGCGTCGGGCTCTTCCTTCAAAATCTTGGCGACCATGCGGCGCAAGAAGCTGCCGTTTCGCACGTGGCCAAGGTGCACATCGCTGATGAGCGCGGCTTTTCGCCCGCGCCACGCTGCAGGCAGGTTCGCGAGCTGTACGGTTGTCCGAGTGATGCGGGTCCAGCTTGCGTTGAAAACACCGTAGAAGCCGACCACTGCCGCAATGCCGAACAGCACTTCGACGATGTGATGGAAGTTCACCGCCAAGCCCGCCAATTGCGCTATGCCCAAAATAATCCAGGAGAGAACGGCGGCGAAGAACAGGAAGGTGAGCATGCCCGTCCAAACGGCGGCTGCCCTGTACAAGGCGCGCAGAGGAGGGTTGGTGTAGCGATATGCGAGCAGCGAAGCCGAGACGAAGCTCACCGACAAAAAGCCGAGAGCGAGTTTGACCCAGAATGCACCAGGCGTCTGAGCGCCTGAAGGCGCAAACGTCCACGTCTCATAGAGGAAAAGATGGATCAAAAACAGAAAGGATTGAATGATGGCAATGAAACCGATTAAGCGTTTTGTTCGCATGGTGTACCCAAAGATTTGATTCACTTCGGTAAGGTAACGACGCAGGAGATTTGCGGATTAAGTCCAATGCATGAGCGGAGTTATTTTCCTCCGCTGCTTTGGCCTGCGGCGACCATCTGGCGGACCTGGTCGAGCCAGTTCAGTGCCACGATGGGTTCGGAGGTAGGAGTGGCCCTGCCGCCTGCAAATTGGAACATCACGAAATGTTGACCGTCCGGCGTCACGTCGTAGGACAAGAACGGAGCGCGCGGTTCGAATCGGTCAGTAAAGAGTTCCTGCGGATTCCCGGGCTGGAAAGAGTTCTTGTCGACCGAATATGGCACCGACATTAGGGTGCTCCCGTTCGTTGAGATGTAAAAAAGTTCGTGCCCGGGTTTCGACCAGCGCGCTTCTATACCTCCATTCGTGGAGATTTGCCATTTGCCGACGGCGCCGGAAGAAGGCACCACGTACACCTGGGGGAGTCCGGATTCCCAAGACACATACGATAGCCAGCGCCCGTCTGGGGAGAACTGCGGATGCCGCGCTTTCCCATTACTCTCTTGCTGGAGAAATCGACGAGGTTCCTGAGGTTTCCCATTTTCGTCGATGCTGAGAGTCCACAATTCGCAGCACGACCCATCCTGCTCGGAGAGCTGATAGAAGGCCAGAACTCTTCCGTCGGGTGACCAGGAGCCGGGATATGCATTCAGAATGTGATCCGGCGTAAGCGCCGCCTCTTCGCCGGTTCCGTCGGAGCGTTTTCTAAAGATGCCTTGCCCCGAGCCTTTGTTCGTAGAACGCGGATGCGCGTAAGTGATCCACTCACCATCCGGCGACCAGACGGGATAGCTGGCCCCGGCAGAACCCGGAGTCACCGGTGAAGTTGTGCCGCGCACGAGATCGTGGACCCAGATGCCGTCGATCTTCTGAAAAGCCACGCGCTTGCCATTGGGGGAAATCTGTGGCGAGGAGGCGTCGGGCTGGTCGTTCATTAGGGTAGAAGAGTTTCCCTTGCGATCCAGCAGCGCGATGTTGAGATTCTGGTTTACCCGGCCGCCGGACAAGTAAACCGCTGTACCGTTTTGCGAGACGCTCAGCTGCACCGCGCCATTGGTCAGATCGGCGTCCACCCCCTGCAAAACCGGAATCGCCGTGCCGGTTATTTTTAAGGCTTGAGCATCGAACGGAGCAACGAAGACAGTGCCTTGCGAGACATATGCCAAGTAGCCGCCCGCCAGGTAACGCCCATAATACGCATTCTCGACCAAGACCTTACCCACGCCTTTATCGAGCGATGCCAGTTCAACTTTGGCGTGTTCAAAAAAATTATTATCGGCAGATGACGTGAACAGCAGCGCTTTCCCGCCGGGCAGAAATTGAGGCCAGCGGTGTGTGATCTCAGAACGCGCGGTATCCAGATGCGTGGCTTCTTCCGGCGTGCCTCCCGCTGCCGGGATACGGTAGAGCGGGGAAGTAAATTGTGCTGGGAAAACAATCGTGCCGTCTTCGGACCATGTTCCGCCGCGATACCCGGTGGCATCGCACAACGCGATGGCCGCTCCTCCCCGCACGGAGATCTTCTTCAATTTGCCATCGCCGAAAAAACCTATCCATTGGCCGTCGGGAGAAAAGAAGGGGACGTCGGCTCCGCCGGCACCGCTCAGGAGCGTGGCGGCCCTGTTGTCCATTTCGCGCACGTAGAGCTTGCCGGAGTTTGAGTTGCGATCCCTGATCACGTATGCCAATCGCGATCCGTCGGGGGAGATTACGACAGCCGGTCCGCTGATGGTGTCCAGTTGCTGATCGGGAGGAATCCAAAGCGAGAGTTCCGTAAAGTTCTGCGCGGAAGGGCGCGATACCTGCCTCAAAGTAAACACAGCGGCGAGGAGCGCGACACCCAGCAACGCCGCGACGGTCCACGGCAGAAAACGCAGGGGCGATGGCTTCGCGCGTGGCAATACTTGAGATTCCTGGATTGGGGCCATTTCTTGCCGGGAGCCAGAGAGGACTTCGTCCAGCGTGATGCGAGCTTCGCCGATAGATTGCAGGCGCTGTTTTGGATCTTTTTTCAGGCACCGCTGGAGAAGATTTCGTACGGCTTGCGGAGTGGGTGCGGGGAGTAGCGTCCAATCGGGCTCACCGCGAATTACGGCTGCTAACGTGTCGGTGACGGTTTCGCCTTCAAAGGCGTGCTTGGCTGTGAGCATTTCATAAAGCACGCAACCGAAAGCCCAGATGTCCGTGCGGCGGTCAACGCTCTTGCCTTTTGCCTGTTCGGGCGACATGTAGGCCGCGGTGCCCAAAATGATTCCGGCTTGCGTGGCCATGCGGCTGATGGTGGGAGAGTTCTGAATGTCAGTGGAAGAAACATCGCCTTCGACGGCTTTGGCCAGACCGAAGTCCAGAACTTTTACATTGCCGTCCGGCGTGATTTTCACATTGGCGGGTTTCAGATCGCGGTGAACGATGCCACGGTCGTGAGCGGCTTCGAGCGCTTCAGCTATTTCTCGGGCGAGAGGCAGAGCTTCGTCAACGGGAATGGCGCCGCGAGCGATGCGATCGGCGAGCGTGGGGCCTTCGATCAGCTCCATCACCAACGCACGGACGCCGTTTGAATCTTCGAAGCCGTAAATCGCGCCAATGCGTGGATGGTTCAGCGATGCGAGGACTTGCGCTTCGCGCTGAAAACGCGCCATACGCTCGGGATCAGAGGCGAAGGCAGTGGGCAAAACTTTTAGAGCGACTTCGCGGCCCAGACGCGTGTCGCGGGCGCGGTACACCTCGCCCATACCGCCCGCGCCGAGGGGCGAGACAATTTCGTAAGAGCCAAGCTTTGCGCCCGTGGAAAGCGACATTATGAGATGGGCATTATACAGAGCTAGGGACTAAATGGTGCGCGAAGTTGCGACACAAAAACAAAACCGCGCCGAAGAGGGTACTCTCCGGCGCGGTAAGTAAATCTGAGCTTAAAGATATTACTGGGCTGCTTCAACCTTCTTGAGCGCCGGCTTCGGAATCTGCCACATGATTCCAGAGTCGTCGGCATTATGCGGATAGAATTGCGCTGACTTCTTGCCTGAAGGCAGTAGCACAATGTCCGCACGGCGGTTGTACGCGAGCCAGTCGCCCTGCTTGTTGCGTTCACGAACCTTGGGCGGCTTCTGTGGGTTAGTGTCTTCCAGGTTCTTCACTTCCGACTTGTCCATCTGCTGGTCTTTTCCGTAAGCGGCCGTCTGGATCTTGTCAGCAGCGATGCCCTGATCGACCAAGTACTGTTTGATGCGTTCGACGCGACGTTCGCTGAGATCCTGGTTATGAGGCTTGGATCCGCGGATGTCCGCGTGAGATTCGATCGAGAGCTTGGCGTCCGGATCGTACTCGAGATACTTCTTGAACCCGTCGGCCAGAGTAGCGAGTTCCAGTTGCTGGCTCTTTACCAGACCCACTTGCGGGTTCGGTTTGTCTGGGTAGTCCGTGGGGTAGAAGATGCTCTGCAGAACGACGGACGGAATCGGCTCTACTGAACCGACCACGTGTACGTTTGCGGTTTGCGTGGTGCTTCCACCGCAGACGTTCGTGGCTGTGAGCGTGTAGGCGCGTTGCTCATCCACTGAACGAGCAGCTTGGCCTTCGGGAACCTCAGTGACATCCTTCGGCTCGGACTTGATGGTCTGAGTACCGTTGAGGTCCACTTTGCCGAATGGGTCGATGTTGACTGAATCGGCGTTCGAGGTGGTCCAAGTGAGCGTTCCGTTGTCGTCGGTGATAACTTTATCGCCGATCTTGCGATAGTGCAGCTCGGTCGGGTTGGCCGTCAGAGTGGCGTCAACTTTTGTATTGACGTTGACAGTTTCGGTTCCGGTGACGATTCCACCAGGTCCGGACGCAGTCAGCGTGTAGGTGGTCGTCGCGCGCGGCGAAACAGACTTGCTGCCGTTCAAATCGACGGCACCGACGCCGTTGTCGATAGTTACGTCGACTGCATCGGTGGTCTGCCAAGCCAGGTCGGTGTTCTGACTGCAATTGATATTGGCAGTGGAGTTCGTGACGACTGCTCGGACCGGCGCGATGACTACGGTCGCGCTAGCAATGCCCGCATGGAAGCGAGGCAGCGGAGACTTCTTCTGCAGATCCGCTTGGCGCTTGCTCCAGTCGGTGGTGACCTGAGCATTCTTGCCCACATTAATGGAGACTTTCTTTCCGGCTTCCACTTTCACGTCACCGGACCAGAGGTCTTTGCCGCCGCGGGTGATCGTTAGATGATGGGTTCCCGGGGGCAGCAGCAATTCTTGCTTCCAGATCCAAAAATCATTGTTGAATTCGTCCACGTGCCCGACAAAATACCCGGGCGTTTTTCCGTTCGACAGCACGGCTGCACGGACGTCAGTTCCGCTGATATAGACACGGCCCCAAGGACCTGCGACCTTGTCGCCAGAAGGCTCCAAAGTGACCGCAAGTACAGTGGTTTTTCCGGATTCAATATTGACGTCCTGCGTGGAAATCTTGTAGCCGTAGTTCACTACAACTACGGTATGTTTTCCTGGGCTCACTCTGACAGAGTGGCTTCCCTCGCGGATCGCGTTGCCATCCACGAACACATACGCTTGTGATGGCGTCACTTTCATCTTCAGCTTTCCATCTTGAGCGAAGCCGGCGCTTGCACAGAGCGCGATTGCCACCGCGAGGGTCAAGATGTGTCCAATTCTTCGCATCTCAATTTCTCCTAAACGATTCTTGTAGGCGGATTGTTTTGTGCGCTTCCGCGCCCGTTCGGTAAAGCGCTGGCTGGACCGCACCAAGAAGGTATATTCGTATGCGCGTTCTGTCAATAAATTTGAAAGGAAAAGCGAACCATGTGGTCAGCAGTCTTGCCTGGCCGTGTATCAACTACTAAACATACTCCGGTTGGCCCTATACTGTTTTAGGGAAAGCGGTTGTCCATTTTTTTGCCGCGAAGAATTTTCGCCAGCAAATTCTCGGAAATGTTCCGCGGTGGATCACATTCTGGAAGCAATTTCCGACTGAATACCAGGTCACGCCGTAGATGAGCATCGTGGGAGGACGGCTTTCGGTATTATGTTCAATCCAACAGTTCTAGAACACTTCCGCAATCCGCACAATGCAGGCGAAGTAGGGGATGCCAGCACGGCAGTTGAAGTGGTAAATCCCGTTTGCGGAGACATATTGCGTCTTTCTGTGCGGATGGATGCCGGACGCGTGGCTGAAGCTCGATTCAAAACCCAGGGATGCGTGGCTGCCATTGCTGCTAGCTCGGTCTTGACGGATTTGCTGCTGGGAAAGTCCTTGGCTGAGTTTCGTTCTATCACGCCGCAACAAATCTCCGAGGAGCTGGGAACGCTGCCACCCGCTACCTTTCATGCGGCTCAACTTTGCGGGGACGCGCTTGACGCTCTTGCTTCCAAGCTGGCTTGAAATGAATGCTGTAACAGAACCTTTATTCGTTTAACGCCCGCTTCAAGGTCTCTGGGTCGTTTAGATTCAGGATTACACCTTCCTCGTCCGTTTCCATTTCCGCTAGGTCGGCTGCGTGGTCCCAAACTACTTGGCGGGCGCCGACATCCGGTGAAGCGGCCAGCAACTCGTCGTAGAGCGAAGCGCGAAAAATTACGGGGTGACCGCGCTTTCGTTTATGCGTCGGCAGCACAATCTGTTTTCCCGTTGAGTCGAATTCATGAATTAGCTGGCTCACCAGGAAGCTTGAAATTAAGGGATGGTCCACGGGACAGAGAATGAGTGCTTCGGTGGCGCCTTGCGGAAGGCTGCGAATTGCGGACTGGATGGAGGAAAGCTGGCCTTGTTGCCAATCGGGATTGGTGAGAATCCAGGAAGAATCAAAGGGAAGGAGGCGCGAAATTTCCTCGGCCTGTGCGCCTAGCACAATCCGCGTTATGTACACGCGTGGGTGGCGCGTTGCGGAGACAAGATGTTCGACGAAAGTTTGCCCGCGATATTTCAGCAACGCTTTGGGTTGGCCCATGCGTCGGGACTCGCCGGCGGCAAGAATTGCGACGGCGAGCATTTCGGGTCAGTCGCGGTGCAAGCTTGCGAGCGCAGAGAGTTTTACGGATTTGTTGGGGAAGTTTTCCGCATTGCGGCGAACGGCGATCAGCTCAGCGGTAATGCTGACCGCAATTTCTTCCGGCGTGAGCGCGCCGATGTCCAGGCCGACAGGGGCGTGGACGCGATCGAACTTGCCGGGTGACGCTCCTTGCTTCTCGAGAGCTTTGTAAACGGATATTACTTTGCGGCGGCTTCCGATCATTCCGATGTAGCGAGGCGGAAATCCGTGCTGCTCCGTTTCGACCGCCCAGGATAAAACGCGCATGTCATCCTTATGTCCGCGTGTGACGATGACAAGGTAGGTGGATGAGTTCGGGCGGATTTTTTCGAAGGCATCCTCGTAGGAGGTGAGAATTTCCGAAGCCATGGGGAAGCGCCCGGCGTTTGCGAAGGTGCCGCGGTCATCGACGATTCCAATCGAGAATCCAGCCTGATGAGCGGCGTTCGCCAAAGCTACGGAGATATGTCCTCCGCCGAAAATATAAAGCATTGGTTGCGGCAGGATTGGCTCCACGAAAATTTCCAGCGTGCCGCCGCAGATCAGGCCGGAATCAAAGCCCGGCTCGTGGTTCAGGTTGAAGGTCATTTTACGCGCGTGCTCGGTTTGCATTACTTCTTTCGCCGCGGCCCATACTTCAGCTTCGACGCAACCGCCGCCGACAGTGCCGGCGATAGAACCGTCATCGCGAACCAGCATGCGCGAAGCTTCGTAGCTCGGGATGGAGCCATCGGTATGGACGATGGTGGCTAGCGCGGCGCGCTGCCCAGCTCTTCTGATCCGCACTACTTCTTCAAAAACGTCCATAAGATCCTGTTCGTGCGCCGAGTTATGACTTCGTCCGAGGTTCGGCGATCTTCCGGGTGGCTATTTTACGCCATAAGAGAGGATGTTGCGGATAGACAAAAGGATTCTGGGCGAGCGGTGGTGTACCCAGTGAGAGCGGTCCTGGACATGACCACTAACGGATGCTACTTTCGTTTCGCGATGCGCTAAGCGGAGAGGAATCATGAAAGCGATTGTGTATTCCGGGCACGGCGGGCCGGAAGTGTTGAGATATGTGGAGGCGCCTACGCCGGAAATTGATGCCTACGAAGTGCTGGTGCGCGTTCGAGCATGCGCGCTGAACCACCTGGACCTCTTTTTGCGACGCGGGCTGCCGGGAATTGAGATACCGCTGCCGCACATACCGGGGAGCGACATCGCGGGAGAAGTGGCGAAGATCGGCGCGAAGGTAAAAAACGTAAAAGTCGGCGAGCGCGTGATGCTGCAGCCGGGAATTTCTTGCGGGCAATGCGAGAAATGTTTGGCGGGAGAAGACAACAAGTGCCGGCATTACACGTTGTTCGGGCAGATGGTGGACGGCGGATGCGCGGAATATGTAAAGGCGCCGGCCGTAAACGTGGTGCCCATCCCCGAGAAAATGTCGTTTGAGGAAGCTGCGGCGTTTCCATTGGTGTCTATCACCGCCTGGCACATGCTGATTACGCGCGCGAAATTGAAGCCTGCCGAGACGGTGTTGGTTCTGGCAGCAGGAAGTGGGGTGGGTAGTGCGGCGATTCAGATTGCCAAGGCTGCGGGCGCACGAGTGATCTCCACAGCCAGCACCAAAGAAAAAGTGTTAAAGGGAAAAGAACTGGGCGCGGATTCGATGATTTTGCACTCGGAGAATAGGATTTCTGAAGAAGTGAAGCGGATGACAAACAGACGCGGTGTGGATGTGGTCTTCGAGCATGTCGGGCAAGCTACCTGGGAGGAAAGCATACGCAGCCTCGCGTTCGGCGGGCGCTTAGTGACGTGCGGAGCAACCACCGGCTTCGACGCAACGATCGATATTCGCGTTCTTTTTGTACGGCAACTTTCGCTGCTGGGGTCCTTCATGGGGAGCAAAGCCGATCTGTTCAGCGCGCTGGAATTGTACCGGCGCGGACTGCTGAGTCCGGTGATCGATGTGGTGCTACCGCTTGAGAAGTGCGCGGAAGGGCATCAGCGGCTGGAGCTTCGCGAGCAGTTCGGCAAGATTGTGTTGCGTGTAGCGTAGCTTGGCAAGCCTTGCGGGTGCAGAGATAGGGTAACGGTTGCCCTGCGAATGTCGTCTAAGCGAGAGATGACAAAATTATTGGCAACGGGGATGTCCGTTCTTGCAATTGTTTTTTGCTGCGGGCTGGCACCGGATTTGTCCGGCACACATAACGACAGCGCTTCTGGTCACGGCGTTCAAAACGTGTCGCAGACTATTAGCGACAGTTACATCACGACGACCGACGGCGCGCAGATTCACTATTTGCAAGCAGGGAAGGCGACAACGGCGCCTGCCATCGTTTTCATTCCGGGCTGGACGTTGAGCGCTTCGCTGTGGAACCAGGAGCTGCGCACTTTTTCGACGGCGAGGCTTGCAGTTGCGGTCGAATCGCGGTCACAAGGCGAGTCGTCAAAGATGCTTTCGGGCAACACGCCTGAACAGCGCGCAGTTGATCTGCACGAACTGGTGGGCGCGCTGCATATTTCGAAATTCGTGATTGTGGGTTGGTCGCAAGGGGCCCAGGACGTGGCGGCTTATATTCAGCAATTCGGAACCGGCACTCTTACCGGCGTCGTTTTTGTGGATAGTCCGGTTTCCGCTGGGGCCGCGGAGATAGACCTTCACAAAGAATTCAGCAAAGTAATCTTGTCCAGACTGTCGAGCCTGGACATGAATCCCGCGGAATATTCGAGGGCGCTCGTTAGATCCCTTTTCAGCAAGCCGCATCCTGAGCTGGATATGCCGCACCTGATCGAGGAGTCCGAGAAGACGCCTCCTGCGATTGGAACAGCTATGCTGGTGATGGATATTTTTGGCGCGGACCGCCGGCCTGCTCTGAAAAAAATTAACCGGCCTGCGCTTGTGATAGCTTCTGCAGGATCTCCGCTACTAGACGCGCAAAGAGAAATGGCCGGAGAGATACCGGGAGCGCGGATGGTGGTGGTTGAAGGCGCGGGACACGCCGTGTTTATCGATGATCCGGAAAAGTTTGACGCAGCGCTTTCGCATTTGCTGCAGGATGCAGACCGTTAGAATTCGAACTCGGTTTACGGCGAGGGAATTTATGTCGAGTGGCGGTCAAGGGCCGGAAACGAAGCCGATGTCGTTAAATCGGAAGTTGTGGCTCGGATTTTCGGCTGCCGCGCTCGTGCTGATAATTTATGTGGGCTGGATTTTTTACAGCCGATGGCATGAAAACTCAGAAATTAATCAGGAAGTGAAAACGGAAAACGCGCAGAAAGAAAAACAACAGGCTGCTGATACGGTGGAGACGCTGGGGGGAGAGGAGTTCAAAATTATCAGCTTTTATGCGTCACCGGGAGAAATTCATCGCGGTGACGATGTGACCATGTGCTACGGGACGTCGAACGCGAAGTCGGTGAGCATCGATCCTGCGGTGGGAGATGTTTGGCCGTCGGTTAATCGCTGCTTTCAAATTACTCCGAAGAAAACTACGAAATATACTTTTACCGCTGATGATGGCAAGGGAAATAAAAAGACAGCAGAGCTGACTATCGGAGTCCACTAGTAGGTGCGCCGTTGACACTCCAAATTCGCGGACCATACCTTTTATGACTACAATCGTGTTGTTGACGATATCGAATATTTTTATGACCTTCGCCTGGTATGGCCACTTGAAGTACCGCCAGGCGCCTCTGTTCAAGGTAATCGTAATTAGTTGGCTGATCGCGTTTCTGGAGTACTGTTTTCAAGTGCCGGCCAATCGCATCGGTTCTTACGAGTTCACGGCCGTTCAATTAAAAACGATTCAAGAAGTGATAACGCTTTCGGTGTTTTCTGTTTTCTCCGTCTTGTACTTGGGCGAAAAAATAAAATGGAATTATCTGACGGGTTTCGGACTAATCGTTGCCGCTGTATTCGTAATTTTTAAAAAGTGGTGAGGGCCGATTTCACCTGGGGGGGGAGCGATGACGGAAATTGCAGCCCGGTTTCTGGGGGCCGGACTTTACTTCGATAATCTAGACGAGGCCAAAACGTTTTACTCCCAAACGCTGGGGTTGAAACTGGCGGATTACCAGCCGGGCCATTTTGTGAAGTTTGATAACGCGACCAGTTTTGTGACTCTGGTGCAAAAAGGGTCGGAAACGTATCCGTCGAAGGACGAAGCTACTCTGTTTTTCGTGGTTCCGGATCTGGAGGCGGTTAAGAGAGCGATTGGAGCGGAACGTTTCGTGCAGTCGGAAACGAATTGGGCCGTGCTGCACGACCCTGAGGGCCACAATATTTTGCTGTTGCAACGCGACGCAAACCAACGTCTTTAGTTCTGAATTGTGGTGCAGGATCAAAAAACGAAATTCCCCAGCACAACTACCGAGAGGGCCAGAATCGTTCCTGCGATGATAGTGAGGATGATCCAGGTTCCAAGTCGCGGATGCGATTTTGGAAGGCCGAGCATGTGCTCGGCGGGGTCAGCTTGGCCGAAATAAGCTGCATGATGGCGATGGCTGGTTCGGCGCACCATGCAGCGACAGTAACACCGCGCGGAGTTCGAGCCTTGGGCATGTTTCGGAATGGTAAACACGCTGAAGCCCAGCTGGGTTTGTTTGGGC